>SDBT01002206.1_pt1 | contig 34678 bp, 26 predicted proteins | sample 2277101 | NCBI WGS metagenome assembly SDBT01 (sample SAMN10404973, study PRJNA504765) | marine sediment metagenome | isolation source: marine sediment core GS10_PC15, 103 cmbsf | place: Arctic Ocean: Southern Knipovich Ridge | collected 2010
GGACGGGTTGAACTGAGACTCACCGGCAGAATGGCCGGCCGGGAACACCGGGTCCGCCATCCGGTGGATCTCCCGCGGCGGTACTCCGAGGCGGCGTTCCTGGCGCCGATGTGGGCACAGCGCAAGGTGGGTTTCCTTCTCGAACAGATCCGTCTCCACGGTGAGTCGGAGGAGCTGAAGGATGAAGTGGTGCGGTTGGGCGAGAAATACGGGATCGTAACACCCTATACCGCCTACCTGGTGATTGAGGAACACATGCTCCGAGCCATGGAGGCCGAAGCGGTGGGGGTGACGGCTCCCGCTGTCCAGGCGTCAATGAGGATGGCACAGGAGGCGGTGATCCATTACCGACGTGCCGACTCGTCCCTCTATGGAGGTAGAGCCGGATCTGACAAGCAGACCGGAGCCGGTGATATCTCCCTGAGTGTGGCTGAGCGCGCGCTCCAGACCTCAACAGTGGTCAACCAGGCCGATTACCTCTCGGTCCAGCGGGTGGGAGAGAAGACCTTCCAGCTCGATCAGGTTACGCAGATCTGGCGGGACCAGAGGATTGAAGCTGACGCCCCGATCATCGAAGTGGAGATCGGAAGCCGTGAGTTCCTGAGGCTCCTCGATCGACACGAATCGCTGGCACGCTACATTGCGATGGGCGAACAGGTCGAGGTCATCCTCGGCGATCAGGCGTACCGGCTCGTGCTGCCTGACGGTACGGTCTGAGGACCGTTCGCTGATCGATCTCCCGGGTCTCAAATGGGATGACCGGGGTTGTGAACGGGCTGATCATCCGTTGCGTCCAACCGGCGTAGGGGTGGAGATTCGAAACGCCTTCACCCCTGGGCCGGACAGGTACCCGGCTTACCGAAGCCCGGCGTCGGCCGCAGAACGTCGGGCTTCACTTTTATATGCCATGCCCCCGCTTTTCGAGCCTCATGGGTGGATCTGATCGAGGCTCTGAGAACTGAATGATGCTCACTGCCTCGTTTGAGACATCTGGCCGGATGTAGCGCAGGTAGTATTCCATCACGCGGACGGTGACAGGTACCTCCTCACCCTCCGGCATGGTGATGATGAACACCTCCTCACCGGCGGTGGTTTCTCCCAGGACAATGTAGATGAGACCCCTGCTCTCCAGAGCACCCAGCAGGGTCGTCACATACCCGCCGCAACCGTCGTCCGAAGATCTGCCCGCAGGTCGAATTTCTTTTCATTTTTTCCTTTTCAAGGATTGCCCAGATCATTATATACATCAGGTTGGTATCACTCAGTGATACTTACGTACTGACAGCACACTGGGATTTCATGAAAAATGAACCCGTAGCATTTCTGCCTTGCTGAATGAAGGGGCCGTCACTTCTTGCGCCAGCGCGTGAGGAGTGGCGGCCCTTTCCCACATCTGCCCCCATGGAATCACCGGCGGCCTCCTGGAACGACCGGTACGGGAAATGAAACCGTGAGCAGAGCCATCATCATCGATCTGAAAGCGATCCGGAAGGAACTCGATCTCAGCCAGGCCAAGCTGGCAACACTGATCGGCGTCTCCGAGCGGACCGTTCAGAGCTGCGAGCAGGGATGGAGAAATCCCGGGCAGGCAGTCGAGAAGGCGGCGATCCTCCTCCTGATGGCGAGACATAATGGTGCCGAAATGGAGAAGCACCGGTGCTGGGAAACCATCAAGTGCAGTGACGAGGAACGGTTGAACTGCCTGGTCCATCAGTCGCACCAGGGGCACGTCTGCTGGTTGCTGTCGGGAAACCAGTGTCGGGGCAGGGATCTGAAGAGTTGGGTGGACAAGAAAAAAGCCTGTTTTGAGTGTCCCTTCTTCCTGGAACTCCTTCCTGACGGAGTGCCGATCCTCACACCAGTCGCTTGACGAGTTCCACCGCGCTCAGACCATCGTAACCATAGCCGGCCGCTCCGATCTGGTTGGCGAAATCCTCAGAGACAGGGGCTCCACCGACGATGGCGTGGATCTCATCCCGAAGACCTTCCTGCTCCAGTCGTTCGATCGTCTGACCCATGACAGACATCGTGGTCGTCAGCAGGGCTGACATCCCGATCACCTGTGCCTTTTCCTCCAGGGCGGTGGTGACGAAAGCCTCCGGGGATACGTCGTTCCCGAGATCGATCACCTGGAAGCCGGCTCCCTTCAGCATGATGCCGACGAGGTTTTTCCCGATGTCATGGAGGTCACCCTGGATGGTTCCAATGACCACCTTCCCGCGGGAAACCGAACCCGCGGCTGCGAGCAATGGTTCGATCCGGTCGAGTCCGGCGTACATGGCCCGGGCCGCCAGAAGCACCTCGGGCAGGAATATCTCATGGATCCTGAATCGCTCTCCGATGACGTCCATTCCCGCTATCAATCCGTCATCGAGGATTACCTGTGGGTCGAGATCGTTGTCGAGAGCCTCCGCCGTGAGGCGTGATACCGCGTCGTTGTCTCCGCGCTGAAGGGAATCCGAGATCCGTGTCATTAGGTCCATAAGGTCCGTCTCCGTTGCGGATCGATGCCGGCGTCCTGACTCGGGACGCCGGCCGATCCTGGATGATACGCTCTATTCCATCACTCCCGATCGGGGAGTCTCTCCAACCCGTATTTCCGGGCTGCCTCTTCCATCAACCGAACCAGCTCTTTCTCCTCCATCTCACCGAGTCCGGAGGGTACCCAATCCGCGATCTTCTGCTCGACTTCCCGGTGAGCCCGTTCACCGAGTGTCAGACTGCCCTCCTCCTGCCACCTGGATCGATTGGCCCGATCGATGGTCGGGGAGGGGAAGTAGTGCTCCTCACGCAGATGCGCGAGGGTGTGGTCGGATATCAGGAGATGCCCGTCTCTGAGGAGTTCCTCGAATATCGGCAGGGCGGGGAAGTCGCCCCGCGGTTCGATCCCCCGGGCCAGCCGGAGGGTGAGCCCGCAGATCTCGTTGTCGAGAACGAGTTTCTCGAGGCTCTGACAGCTCTCGAAATCGAGCATCCCGGGCCCGGAGACGTTGTTGATACCCGCCAGGACCGAGAGGGTCGAGCCCATGGAGGTCTCCAGACCCGCCTGGGCGTCCAGGAGCTTGGCGTCGCTCAGAGCGCTGTAGGCCTGGGTCGGAAGTCCGAGGTATTTGCCGATCTCGCTGCAGGCGCAGTCGATCATCTGGGTCTCGACCGCTCCCATCGGAGTGGTCTCATACCGGACATCGAACGCGGCCGGAGACCCACCCCAGAGTGCCGGCGCTCCGGGGTTTTTCAACTGGGTAAGTACCACTCCACTCAGGGTTTCGGCGGTATGCTGCACCAGGGTCCCGACGATCGTCACCGGTGACATGAAACCGGTCAGCGGCATCGAGATGTATTCGACCGGGATGGAGTATTCGGCGCAGTCGAGCAGATTTTGCGATGTTACGTCACTCCATTTGAGCGGGGCGGTGGGGCAGACCGAGAAGATCGTGAGTGGTTTCTCCTTCAGATGCTCCTCCGACCCCCGGACGGCCACCTGCAGATCCCTCATCAGATCGAACGACTCGATCGTGAAGGCGCCTGTCACGACCGGTTTCGGGCAATAGAGAAGACTCAGAAAGAGGCGATATGAGTCGGTCACTTCATCGGGTACATCGGTGGGTATCAAGGCTGTACTCTGCGAAGCGATGTTGTCCATGGCGCACATGAGCCTGGCATAGCGGATATAGTCGTCGGTCACCGGCTTCCGCATCGTCCCGGTCTCATGATCAAGGATATTGATTGCCGCCGACCCGGGAGTGAAATACACATTCTCTCCCGAAAGATCATGAGTCTCCTCACCCTTTACATCGTAGAGTCTGAAACCGGAAAGCGCGGTAGAGAGTGCGCGGTCGATGATCTCATCGGTGAACCATGCATGGTGCGACCCGGTATCCACTCTGGCACCGTGATCGGAAAGGAGTTCCAGGGCCTGCCTGTTGTGGATTTCCATTCCGAGGGTACGGAGGATCTCCCTTGCTTCGGCAACGATCCGCTCAATCAGCTCTTTCTGGAGAAATCTCAGTTGAGGTCTCACGATTCAGACTCCCGGTTCAGTACTGTTCAACGCAGAATGCGACCACAAAAGTACTCCCTATTCTACCGCACTGACAAATCCTTCTCGATGTGACGCTCTACTGCTATCATGGAATCCGTGACAGGGAGATGAGCCATGGAACGGGGAAAAATGGGACTCTGGATGTGCACGGCACTCGTGGTCGGCAACATGATCGGCTCCGGTGTCTTCCTCCTGCCCGCCTCCCTCGCTCCCTACGGCGGAATCAGCATCATCGGCTGGCTGATAACTGCCGTCGGTGCGATGCTGCTCGCCCTCGTATTCGCCCGTCTGAGCCGACTGGTACCGAAGGCGGGTGGACCCTACGCGTACACACGGTATGGATTCGGAGACTTTGCAGGCTTTCTGGTCGCCTGGGGGTACTGGATTTCGATCTGGGCGGGGAATGCGGCGATATCGGTCGCCTTCACCGGGTATCTCGGAGTATTCCTGCCCGGCCTCACCGGGAGCCCCGTTCTCTCCGCCGGAACCGCCCTCACGGCGGTCTGGTTCCTGACCTGGATCAACAACAGGGGTGTGAGGAACGCCGGAATCGTCCAGGTCGTCACGACTGCGCTGAAGCTCATTCCTCTGGCGGCGGTTGGCATCCTCGGTCTCCTCTATCTGAGGGTTGAGAACTTCATGCCTTTCAACCAGAGCGGCGGTTCCGGGTTCTCAGCAATTACCGCGACCGCCACCCTCACCCTCTGGGCATTCCTGGGACTCGAATCAGCTACGATCCCGACCGGAGAGGTGAAAGATCCAGCGAAGACAATCCCCCGGGCCACGATCGTCGGAACGCTGCTGACGGCAGTCGTCTACATCCTGGGCACCGTAGCCGTGATGGGCGTGATCCCTCCGGAAATCCTCGCCACATCGACCGCTCCCTTCGCCGATGCGGCCAGACTGATGTGGGGTGAGTGGGCCGCGTACGCCGTCGCGGCCGGTGCAGCGATCTCCTGTTTCGGAGCTCTCAACGGCTGGATACTCCTGCAGGGACAATTACCTCTGGCCGTCGAAGCGGATGGCCTCTTTCCACGGTTGTTCGGCCGACTTGGAAAGAGCGGTACGCCGACAGCGGGTCTGATTGTATCGAGTCTGCTGATAACGATCCTGGTGGGTATGAACTTCACCCGGAGTCTGGTAGAGCTCTATACCTTTATCATCCTGCTTGCCACGCTCACCACACTGATACCCTATATATTCTCCACGGCGGCCGAGCTGTTGATCTACGTGCGGGAACGTGAGCGGTTCGAAGGCCGGAGGATGTGGGGTGCTGCCGGCATCGCCATTCTGGCTCTTGCCTATTCACTCTGGGCAATCACCGGCATCGGGAGAGAGGCCCTGATCTGGGGCGCCGTGCTCCTCCTCTGCGGTGTTCCGGTGTTCCTCCTCGTCAGAAGATCCCGAAAATCCATTGATTCATAACGCCCTGGAAGCGGGTCGGGTGGACCGTACAGATATCAGTTCCGGTAGTCTCTGATCGAATCCACCAGCGATTCGTCGAAGAGATATGCCGTCTCACCCCGATTCCCGGCCTTCAGGGCTGCCCGGTTGTAGATCTCGAGAAGGAGGCGGTAATCATCGGGGATGGTACGGAGCACCCTGAGTCCGAGATGCTCCTCGATTGTGGCGATCATATCGGCACCAAGGATGTATGCCGGTCCCTGGTACCCGGTCAGCCAGTACGCCACCAGTTCGTCCTGGCTCAGCTCTCCCGCTAGGTTCCGGCGGATATCCGCTTCCGCCCGACGATAGAGGTCGGGCAGCTGGGGCAGCAGGCGGTCCCAGTCGCGCGCGATCCCACGGGTGTTTTCATCGGGGGCCATCCGGTACTCTTCAAGGTGGTTGAGCGGGCGGCTGATGAGCCAGGTGGCTGTTCCCTCGGCCGCCAGCAACCCGACCAGCATGATAGGGGAACCGTCCCCGAGATCTTTCATGCCGATGCCGGCGGCATTCGAGAAACCGGTGTGATGCAGTTCGTGGGCGAATGTCCTGAGAATGTCCGGAATGTTCAGATCACCATCGGTGGTGAGTGGCATCTGCAGCAGATCGAAACCGTTCGCGTCACCGACGGAAAACGCGCTCGATCCCCCGAAAAGGACAATGTAGAACTCGCAGGTGATATCGGCATCGCGTGGCAGGTAGCGTCGGGCGAGCCTGATGGCGGCCGTACGGGGATCTGCTTCCTTCAGGGCCTGCAGGTTCTTACGAAGCCGTTCAGGATCAGCGAGTGCCGCAGACCAGAGTTCCCGTCGCTTCCCGAAGGACGTCAGCACGCCCTCTTCATCTGCCAGAGGTTGATCGGTCGGTTTCATACCCGTCGCTTCACGTATGAAGTCGTAGAATATCTCCTCATCCCACTCCCTGAAACGGGCCCAGTGCCGGATGATCGCCTGACATCCGAGCGAGGGAGCAATGGTATCGATAAACCGGTTCCGGAGATCGGCATCCGGGGTTCCGGATGCGGCAAGATCGAGCCAGTCGATCATGAGTTCGGCTGCCTCGAAGTCGATGATGACCACGTTTTCAGTACGACAGTTCCTGCAGCAGCCCGCAAGCAGGAGCAGTAGTATGCCTGTGGTCAGGACCCTCAGGGTCCTCAAGGAGGTGTTCACGCGTTACTCATCCTGTGTCGACAGGACACTAGTGCCCTGTCACCTGACATGACACTAGTAGTAGAACAGGTTTGCGCCCCAGGTAAATCCGGAGCCGAAGGCAACGGTGCAGATCAGATCTCCCCGTTCGATCATACCGCTCTTGACGACCTCGCTGAGTGCGATCGGGATGCTTGCGGCGGTTGTGTTCCCGTATTTCGCGATGTTGCTGAAGACCCGCTCGGGTGGTCCGCCAACGCGCTTGCGCACCCCTTCAGTGATACGCTCATTCGCCTGGTGGGGAATCACCAGTTTGAGGTCGTCGATAGTGAAATTCCGGGACTCCAGCACCTCCTTGATGACTGCGGGGAACTTCGTGACAGCGTTCCGGAACACTTCCCGGCCATTCATCTGCGGGAAGAAGAGTCCCTCATCAATCATCTCTTTGGAGATCCACGGTTTCCGTTTCGGAGTGGGAGCGGGCATGCACAGATCTTCGGCATGGGCGCCATCGGAATGGAGACAATGCCAGAGGAGCTGACTGTTCTCCGAGCCGTCAGTGACCTCGATGCAGGCCGCCCCCGCACCGTCCCCGAAGAGGACGGCTGTGTCCCGACCTTCGGTCGTCAGGCTCATCGCGGTGGAATGCACCTCGGAACCGACGATCAGAATACGGTCGTACAGGCCCATGCGGATGTAGGCGTCCGCGATGGAGAGGGAATAGACAAAACCGGTGCACTGGTTCCTGACGTCGAGAGCCCCGATATCTCCGACTCCGAGCAGGTTCTGCAGGAAGCAGCCGTTGCCCGGGAAGTACATGTCGGGAGAGAGGGTGGCGAAGATGATGAAATCGAGATCTTCAGGACCCCAGCCGGCCTCGTCGAGGGCTACCTTCGCGGCCTCGAATCCGAGATCGGTCGATCCCGTACCCGGCTCCACGAACCGTCGTTCGATGATTCCGGTCCGCTCCTGGATCCACTCATCCGAGGTGTCCATCACCTTTTCAAGATCTTTGTTCGTAACCACGTTCTCCGGCAGGTAATGGCCGGTACCGGCGATCCGGGCGAGTCGCATGACTGGTGTCCCTTCGTCTGAATCCAGGTCTGTCACTGACGGACGTGATGGTGGTGAAGAATGTGTCGTCTATTCATAATGCAAGGAGGTATTCCCGGTCAATCAGTCTGAAGCGATCGGTTGCTATTCTGCTACACCGTTCCGCAATTACGCTGGCATTCAAGCGCCATAATGTCGGAGTGGCATACTCTCAGATACAGCCTACCAGGCGAGCGCGATGGCTTCCCTCCTCGGGTCGGCTCCTGCCATGAAGATCGAGCCCGCCGCCCCCGATTGCAGGATCACGATGCCCTGTGCGCCGCCGAAATCAACCGACTGTCCGGTTCTGAACAGTCGGAGACGATGTCCGCGCGACTCGAGGGCGCTGATGGTCTCAAGTCCCACACCTTCCTCGATACTGACATCGAGTCCATCGTAGGAACGGAATCTGGGAGCTTCGATGGCCGACTGGATATCCATCCCGAAGAGATGCCAGTTGTTGATGACCTGCACGAGTGTCTGAACCTGGCCATCACCACCCGGTGTGGCCAGCCCCAGAACCGGGGAGCCGTTACGCATGACGAGGCTGGGGCAGAGGGTGTGGTATGGGCGCCGTCCGGCCATGAGTTCATTCGGGTGTCCCTGTTCCAGAGAGAAGAGCGCCCCCCGGTTCTGCAGGATGATCCCCGTTGAGCCGGCCACTTCACCCGACCCGAATGAATTGAAGAGACTCTGAATGAGGACCACTATGTTGCCCTGAATGTCAGCCGCCGTGCATACAACCGTATCGTCATCGAGACGCCTCGACTGGCCGGTCACCACCTCTGCGGCAGCTCTCTGGGGATCGATCATCTCCGCGCGGATGCCCGCGTATACTTTACTGATGAGCGAGTCGACCGGTGCCTGATATCCGGCAGGATCAGCCACGTGTTCATCGCGATCGGCAAACGCCAGCTTCTTCGCTTCGATGAGTAGATGCAGATACTCCGGGCTCGTTGCGGCAATGCGATCGAAATCGAACTGTTCGATCATGTTCAGAATCATCAGAAGGGCGATACCCTGGGTGTTCGGCGGTAGAGCGTAGACATCGAGACCGCGGTAGGATGTGACCAATGGTTCCACCCATTCGGCGGAATGATTCGCCAGGTCTTCACGGGTGATCGATCCTCCCCTGGCTGCGAAATAATCAGCGAGTATTCCGGCCAGATCACCCCGATAGAAAGCCTCACCGTTCGATTCCGCAATCATGCGCAGGCTCTCACCAAGGTTCGTCTGGGTGATCAGGTCACCCACTTCCGGCAGTTCACCTCCGGGCATGAATGTCTGACTGAGTTCGGTCGATCGCGAGATCACGAAACGTGCAGACTGCAGATCGCCGACCAGTCGCTGTGAAACAGGGAACCCGCCGAAGGCCAGCTGGATCGCCGGTTGCAGAAGCGCAGAGAGTCTCCGGGTACCGAATCGTGAAGAGGCCGCGGCCCAGGCGCTCACGGTCCCGGGAACGGTGACGGCATTCAGACCGCGTACGGGCATCCGTTGAAGGCCGCGGGCGCGCAGTGCGTCGGCGTTCGTCCGGCTTCCCGCGCGACCTGAACCATTGAGTCCGAAGACCCTGCCTTCCGAAGCGCGATAAATCAGCATGAACGTGTCCCCACCGATCCCGTTCATGTGGGGGCGTACGACCGAGAGCACTCCCGCCATCGTGACGACCGCGTCGACCGCGTTGCCCCCATTCTTGAGAACATCAAGACCTGCCTGGGCCGCGAGTGGATGTCCGGCCGTGACCGCTCCATGGTTCCCCAGGGCTGGCTGCCGCCAGGACAGCTGCTGGGGGGACAGGGCCTGCGAAGTGGACGCGATGACGCCGAGCGTGATCACCATCACGGCGGTGACGAGGAGGGTGACTGATCTTCTTCTCATGCCTGCTACTCTCCGGTGTTGAAGCGCAGTTGGTCGCATTCGATTCTCAATATAATACCTTTTTGGTGTCTGTCCGGTGAACCCGGACTGCCGTTGCGGGCTTCAGGGCACCAGCACGGCGTCTCCAGTGATCTCACTCGATCGCATTTTCAGGAGCGCCTCGTTGGCCTCCTCGAGGGGGAATCGGGTCGTCTCGGTGATGATCGGTATCTCTGAAGCATACCGGAGAAGCTCCCGGCCATCCTCCCGAGTGGCATTCGCCACACTCCTGATGATCTTCTCGTCCCAGAAATGAGGCAGGTACTCCATCTCGGGGACCGGTGTCATGTAGATACCGCCCAGGACAAGGATGCCGCCGCGATCGAGCATCCTCAGAGCCGGTGGTATGAGAGATCCGGCAGGCGCGAACATGATCGCCGCGTCGAGAGGAAAGGGGGGCTCTTCCGGTACTGTTCCCACCCAGACCGCTCCCAGGTCTTCGGCGTGACGCCTGTGGTCGGGATCACGGGTGAACACCGAGACCTCGCATCCCAGGTGACGGGCCACCTGGATGGTCACGTGAGCCGAGTTACCGAATCCGAACATTCCAATCCGTTTTCCCGGTTCCGGAGCCGTGTGCCTGAGGGCCCGGTAGCCCACGATCCCGCCGCAGAGGAGCGGCGTGGCCTCCACTTCACCGATCCCATCCGGAATCGGGTAGGCCCAATCCTCGCTTATCAGCGTGAATTCGGCGTATCCGCCGTCCACATCCCACCCGGTGAACCGGCCCTCGAGGCAGAGGTTCTCGCGTCCACTTCGACAGAACCGACAGGCACCGCACGTCCCGTGCAGCCAGGCGATCCCAACGCGGTCTCCGATCCCGAAACGCGTAACTCCCTCTCCGAGCGTATCGACCGAGCCCACGATCTGGTGACCGGGGATGACCGGCCTCTTTCTCAGTTCGAAATCGCCCTCGATCGTATGCAGATCGGTGTGGCAGAGACCGCAGGCAGCGACCCTGACCCTGATCTCACCGGCACCCGGCTCGGGAACCTCGATATCCTCAAGCAGAAGGGGGGCGGTCTCCATCGGAGCCTGTTCATGCAGGACCATCGCGCGCATCACGATCACCTCTCTCCGACAGTCGGTGCGTTTCCTTAACCAGTCTATCCGAAATCGATGTGATGTATACCGTTACCTCCGGTTTATAAGGAGCAGGGAAGAAAAATCCGGAAACACTGGATCTTGACATGGGGTGAAAATGTCTGCGGATATTGTTGACCAGGGTCAAAACGTCGGTCATCCGTGGTTTGAAGAAAAAGGCCCCGATTCCTTCAGGAACCGGAGCCCTGTTCAATCTGCAGGCAATGCTGTTGCTGAGGATCTTACCAGCAATGGAGAGATTTCATATAGTTCGCGCGCTCGAATGCGGCGGGATCGGCCACTGACTTCTGGCTCAGGCTTCCCTTCAGCTGTTCGAGCGACTCGTACTCCTTCTCCTCCATCCACCGTGTCAGGTTCTCAAGGAGTGTGCCCAGGTAGGAGATGTCGTTCTTCAGCAGGCAGGCGGTCACCTGGGTGATATCGGCACCAACCATGATCATCTTGAGTACATCTTCATGGGAATGAATACCCTGTGCGGCGGCGAGGCTGGCATTGAGATGTCCGTGGAGGATGGCTATCCAGCGCAGACTCGTCCTGTTCGCGAACGGGGTGCTCATCACCAGGTCAGGAACCACCTCGAGTTTCTCCAGGTCGATATCGGGCTGGTAGAAGCGGTTGAAGAGCACGATCCCGTCGGCGCCATCGTCATCGAGTTGCCTGACCATATTCGCCAAGGCGCTGAAGTAGGGGCTGATCTTCACCGCGATCGGTATCTTTGTGGCGAGTTTCGTCTCGAGCAGGATGCTCGAATAGATCTTCTCGACCACGCTGCCGGTCATCGTCGTATCGGTCGCCAGGAAGTAGATATTCAGCTCGAGCGCGTCGGCGCCGGCCTCGACCATCAGTCGGGAATAATCGACCCACCCACCGGTCGTGATGCCGTTCAGGCTCGCTATAACCGGGATATCGACGGCCTCCTTCACCTTCCGGATGTGCTCCAGATACGATTCCGGCCCGATGTAACCATCATCGAAATTGGGGAAGTACGTGAGGGCCTCGGGAAACGACTCAGTACCCTCGAGCATGCGCCGTGAGAACTCCTCACTCTCATGCATGATCTGTTCCTGGAAGAGGGAGGGGAGGACGAGTGCAGCCGCGCCGGCGTCTTCGAGCTGCTTGCAGCTCTCGACGTCACCCGTCAGGGGTGACGCGCCGGGAACGATCGGATTGCTCAGGTTCAGTCCCATGTAGGAGGTCTTCAGATCCATCTTGGTTCTCCTCTGACAGTTGGCAATCAGCGGCTATCTGCCGATTCAGTCCTCTTTCTTCTCGTCAACTATGCCCGCGAGCTTCTGATAACTCTCCCACTTCCGGTTGACGTCTTTCTGCGCTTCTTCCAGAAGCATCTTCGCCCGTTCCGGCTTCGTCTTGGTGAGCATCTTGAACCGCGTCTCCTTGTAGGCGTACTCCTCAAACGGGATCGACGGTGCCTTCGAATCGAGCTGCAAGGGGTTCTTGTCCTGCTCCCTCAGGGTCGGGTCGTACCGGTAGAGCGGCCAGTGTCCGGAGTTGACCGCCGACTTCTGATGCGTCATTCCGGTCGTCATGTCTATGCCGTGGGCGATGCAGTGGCTGTAGGCGATGATCAACGAGGGACCGGGATAGGCATCCGCTTCGAGGAATGCCTTCAGGCACTGGGCGTCGTTCGCTCCCATGGCGACCTGCGCCACATAGATGTTCCCGTACGACATCGAGATCAGGCCGAGGTCCTTCTTCGGCAGCGACTTTCCGGCGGCGGCGAACTTGGCTACCGCGCCCCGCGGTGTCGACTTCGATGCCTGCCCGCCGGTGTTCGAGTAAACCTCGGTGTCGAGCACCAGCACGTTCACGTTTCGTCCCGATGCCAGGACGTGATCGAGACCGCCGTACCCGATGTCGTAGGCCCAGCCGTCGCCGCCCACAATCCAGATACTGCGCTGGACGAGGTAATCGGCCACGACGAGCAGTTCTTCGGCCTTCTGGTCGGTTGATCCCGCAAGGATCTCTTTGATCTTCGCGACCCGCTGGCGTTGCGCAATGATACCGGCCTCATCTGACTGGTCGGCGTTCAGTAACTCATCGGCCAGCTCCTGGCCGATCTCACCGGTGAGCCCACTTACGAGTTCACGCGCGTATTCGTTCTGCTTGTCGGTCGCCAGCCGCATCCCGAAACCGAACTCGGCGTTGTCCTCAAACAGGCTGTTCGACCATGCGGGTCCGCGTCCCTCTCTGTTCATCGCGTACGGCGTCGTGGGCAGGTTCCCGCCCCAGATGCTCGAGCACCCGGTGGCGTTGGCGATGATGGTGCGGTCCCCGAAGAGCTGGGTGAGGAGTTTCACGTAGGGGGTTTCCCCGCATCCGGCGCAGGCGCCTGAGAACTCGAAGAGTGGTTCCAGCAGCTGGCTCTCCTTCACCAGGTGGGTCTTCAGGGCGGTACGGTCGTATTCGGGGATGCCCAGGAAGTGCTCCCAGTTGGCAGCTTCCGCCTCGCGGATCGGCTGCTGCGACTCCATGTTTACGGCTTTCAGTTTCAGTTCCGCCTTGTTCTTGGCGGGACAGATGTCGACACACACGCCGCAGCCGGTGCAGTCTTCGACCGCCACCTGCAGAGTGTAGAGCCAGCCTTCAGGGAAACCGCGTCCCGTGACCGGAACCGACTTGAATGTCTCCGGTGCTCCCTCCACGTGCTCCGGATCATAGACCTTCGCTCTGATGCAGGCGTGGGGACAGAGCATCACACATTTGTTGCACTGGATGCAGAGGTCAGCATCCCAGACGGGCACCTCCAGAGCGATGTTCCGCTTCTCCCACTTCGTTGTCGAGAGGGGGTAGGTGCCATCGGCCGGAAGGAGGCTCGTCGGCAGGTCGTCACCGCGACCGGCGATGATCTCAGCGGTTACGTTCTTCACGAATTCCGGCGCGTCATCAGGGACGATCGGTTTGCGTTCGAGCGTGGAAGTGACCGTGTCACCGACCTTGATCTGGTGCAGGTTGTCGAGGGTGTGGTCAACCGCGGCGTAGTTCTGTTCCACGACCGCCTCACCCTTCAGACCATAGGTTTTCTTGATGGTGTCCTTGATCTTCTGAATCGCTTCCTCCTTGGGGAGGATTCCGGAGATCGCGAAGAAGCAGGTCTGCATGATGGTGTTGATACGGGCGCCCATCTTGGTCGCTTTGGCCACCTCGTAGGCATCGATCGCCCATACAGCGATCCCCTTCTCGATGATCTGCTCCTGCGTCGTTCGGGGAAGACTGTTCCAGACCTTGTCAGTGGGGGCCGTTGTGTTGATCAGAAGGATCGCTCCGGGTACCGCCTTTGTGAGCGGCTCGAACTTCTCAAAGAACTGTTCCTGATGGATGGCGATGAAGTTTGCCTTGTCGATCAGGTAGGTGGAGTGGATGGGGTCCTTGCCGAAGCGGAGATGGCTTACGGTTGTGGAGCCCGCCTTCTTCGAGTCGTAGACGAAATACCCCTGCGCGTAGTTCTCCGTCTCCTCGCCGATGATCTTGATCGAGTTTTTGTTGGCGCCGACTGTTCCGTCAGCCCCGAGGCCGTAGAAGAGGCCGCGGAAGACACTGTCCGGCTCGGTGGAGAAGGAGGGGTCCCACTCGAGGTTACTGCCGGTCAGGTCGTCGTGGATACCGACGGTGAAGCTGTTCTTCGGGGAGTCCTTCTTCAGTTCGTCGAAGATGCCCTTCACCATGGCGGGAGTGAATTCCTTCGAGGAGAGTCCGTAGCGGCCGCCCGTGATCACCGGCATCTCGGTGAAGGAAGTCTTTCCGGTTGAGATGCCCTGGACGATCGCAGTCACGACGTCCTGGTAGAGAGGCTCACCGAGACTTCCCGGCTCCTTGGTCCGGTCGAGGACGGCGATCTTCTTCACCGTCGAGGGCAGTGCCGATATGAAATGTTCCATCGAGAAGGGGCGATAGAGACGGACTTTCAGGACGCCCACATTCTCATCCATGGTCTCGTTGAGATAGTTGACCGTCTCCTCCACGGTTTCGGCACCACTGGCCATGATGACGATCACCCGCTCTGCATCTTCGGGGCCGACATAGTCGAAGAGATGGTAGGAGCGGCCGGTGAGTTCGGAGAACCGGTCCATGGCTTTCTGTACGATGCCCGGGCAGACGGCATAGTAGGGGTTGACCGTCTCTCTGGCCTGGAAGAACACATCGGGGTTCTGCGCGGTTCCCCTGAGGACCGGGTGCTCGGGACTCAGGGCGCGATCCTTGTGGGCCCGCACGAACTCGTTATCGATCATTGCCCGTATGGTCTCGTCATCGATCGCTTCGATCTTCATTACTTCATGACTCGATCGGAATCCGTCGAAGAAATGGATGATGGGGATCCGCGCTTCCAGGGTGGCCGCCGACGCGATCAACGCCAGATCGTGGATCTCCTGGATGCTGGCCGACGCGATGAGGCCCCATCCTGTGGATCGGGCGGCCATCACATCGGAGTGGTCTCCGAATATCGAGAGGGCCTGTGCCGAAACAGATCGGGCGGAGACATGGAAGACGGCGGATGTGAGCTCACCGGCGATCTTGAACATGTTCGGCAGCATGAGCAGGAGCCCCTGCGAAGCCGTGAATGTCGTGGTGAGCGCTCCCGTCTGAAGGGAGCCGTGCACGGCTCCCGCCGCGCCTCCCTCACTCTGCATCTCGACGACCAGAGGTACGGTACCCCAGATGTTCGGGAGTTCGTCAGCAGCCCATTCATCGGCCATCTCACCCATACCCGAAGAAGGGGTGATGGGATAAATGGCGATGACTTCGCTTACCTTGTACGCCACGCGTGCCGCTGCTTCGTTGCCTTCGATTGTGACCACAGTTGGTGCGGAACTCATTACTTGTCCTCCGAGGGATAATTAAGGAGTGAGTAATCTGAAAATGGTGAATTACCGGGGCACAGACAAGATACTTCAGTCGGCAGGAACGGATGAAAACAGGCCGAATTCGGTGAGTGCATCCGGCGCGTAATGGTCGCCGTACCGCTTCTTCAGTGCGGTCAGTCTTCCACGGATTTTTTCCAGACCCATGTTTCGGGCCGCGCCGACGATCCCGCCCCGGAAGGAGGGCCCTCCCAGCACGAATACGTCGAGGATCAGCCAGCCCTCTTCGACCGGATTATCCACCACCTGCCAGTTCCTGCTCATGGTGAGGAGAAGCGCCGCGACCACCTCTTCGATCAGGCGCTCTTCGGCTTCCGGCCTGGTGTTGATGGTCTCCCCGGGTTCAGTGAGAGGGAAGGGATCGGATCCGGTGAACCTCCACTCCTCACCAAGGGAGAGGGAAAGCGCGCACGGTCCCTTCGCCATACCCCACTCCTCGAGAATCTCATCGATTTTATCCGGATTCCATCCCTCCGTCGTGAGCCGTTCCCCTTCACCCAGATAGGTCGCAATGAGACTCAGACCGGGTGAAGGCTCGGGATATCTGCAGTAGACCGGGGTCCCACCGGTGTCGACCACGAACCGACGGGCGAGATCCTGGAAGAGCTCGGGGCTCTCCGGTCCCGTTGATCCCACCCATGCTACCTCGAGCGTGGAAGGCGGCACGGCGAGCGGAAGCCGACGCAGGAGACCATAACCACCGGGTATCGGTGTTGAAGGAACGATCCTTGATGGTGAAGGCAGGTCCTCGGGATCAGCGGATTTCACCCGGTTCCTGAGGGATATTTTCAGTTCATCCGGAAGGCTGAGACCCTCAGTCAGGTCGATTGGACGGTCGTGTTCCAGGGCTCTCCCCCGCGGACGCCGCATCGCCTGCCGGCAACGCAGGAGGCGCAGCAGGTGGGGGTGGACCTCACCTGCGATCAGATCGGCCAGCATTCCCGCTTCCCGCTCGAGCCCCTCGGTAAGAGATATCCCGTCGGCGCTCAGTCCCACCGCCCGAATCGCCGTCTCGGGGGCGGGGTGGTGTCCGCCTGTTCTGCGCAGCACGATCCGGCGGTAGCGGTCGCGCACCATTCGACGCCCGCGACGCGTCCTCTCCAGCATCCAGTCGGTAAGGCTGCGCCGGGGCAGCGGTGAGAGCCTGGCGGATCGACCGTCACGCAGATCGAGGACCGTCCGGGTCGCCTCTTCCCTGAGCCTGGCCGGTTCGACCAGCCTGTCGATGAGTCCCTGTTCGAATGCCTGCCGGGCCGGTATCGGCCCTCCGGTGAGGATCATGTTGAGGGCGTGCTGCTGACCGACTATCCGGGGCAGGCGCTGGGTGCCGCCGAAACCGGGGATGATCCCCAGCAGTATTTCGGGGAGGGTGAGTGTCGTGGATGGCATGTCTGCGGCGATCCGGGCATCGCATGCCAGCGAGAGTTCGGTGCCGCCGCCGATGCACCTGCCCTCGATGGCGGCGACCACGGGGCAGGGAAGATCGGCGAATTTCTGAAAGAGGAGCTGAATCACGCGGGAAGACTCAAAGGCTTCCTCCCTCGACGCGACTTCTGCCATATGCTCGAGGTCGACACCGGCCTGGAAGTCACCCCCCTCGGGACCCGTAAAGATGATGCCGGTCGGCGGATTCTTTTCCGCTTCGTCGGCGAGCGCTCGAAGCGAGTCGAAAACGGCAGACGTCAGGAGGGGCGGACGCCTGCCGTCGGAGATGAACTCGGCTACGATGATGCCCGAGTCGTTGTGGGTAACAGAGAGTTCCATAGTTCGCATCAAAGCGGGTCAGGAACTCTCCGGTCAATCAGTTCCCGTCCGAAAACGGCTCTTTTCCGCGATCTCGGCGTCAATCTGCCGTGTTCCTTGTGCGGCGTACCCATTGGTCAATCAGGTTATCTCCTCCGCCGGTGAGTTCGGTGGAGATATCGGCTTACGGCCAGCTGACCGTGTACCGATAGGCTGCCATCGTGGCGCGTGTGTCGATCAACCAGAGATCACCCTCGGCGTCGAACCGGATAATGGACGCGGGGATTTCGAGCGGGATCGTCGCCAGCAGTTCACCCTCGAGCGAGAAGATCTCGATGCGGTTGAGACCCTCGAAGTCACCCTCGGTCTCCTTGTCCTCTCCCTCAACGCGGGTGGTGAGACGCGTAAGCGCCCAGATCCTGCCCTGAGGATCAACGGCGATGCTGTCGGTGATCGGATCGACATCGGGGCGTGCCATGATCCTGAGCTCCTGCATACCCGTATTCGGATCGGTTGTGGTCTCCCTCTGCATCGACATCTCCGGTTCCTTGGGAGAGAAGGCCAATCGCCGCCTGATAATGCGTTCAAGTTTTCCCGTGGCGGTATTGTACACATGGATCTCGTTATCGTTCTGGAATCCGACGATAATATGACCGCCGGGGACATACGCCATCGAGGTGCGATTGATCAGCATTCCGATTATCTGGTTCTCGTGAGATTTCTGTGTTCCCACCTTCAGCCGTACCGCACCGTCTGAGTCGATGATCTCCAGCAGGGCAGGTAATTCCTTCTCCTGCATATCTCCCCCGCCTGGGCCCATCCTCATAATGACCGCACCCAGGGCGGGTCTGGCGTATTCGCCGTCCTCCATCATGACCGGATTGCCGCTGGAGAAGGACATCCCGAGCGGTTCACTTTTCAGGTATTCACCTTCGAGTGAATAGAACGAGCGGCGTTGGTTGCCGGGGTCCTCGATGACAAGTTCTCCCGCCCGGGAGATGAAGCTCGTGGCCGGCATCCGGAGTTCTCCGGGGCCCTCGCCCTCGCCTCCGATCTTCCGCAGAAATGTTCCGTCCCGGTCGTAGACCAGGACAGCGTGCTGTCCACTATCGGTGATGTAGAGGTTTCCGTCGGAATCGATGAAGGCGTTTATCGGACGGAAGAACATGGCGTCTTCCGGACCGTCGACTCCGGCTACGGCCACTTCGGTGAGTTCGGGTGCGTTCCGCATCGAACCGCGGAATCCGTTCTCGATCACGGGGACTTCCTGCTGAGCCGAAGCGATGCCGGTTCCGAGCAGGATGAATGAGAAGAAGATCAGCATAATCGCGGAAAGGCCGCGCGTGGTGGAATCCGTTCTCTGGGACATCGTGTTACTTCCTCACAGGTATGTACCGGTTCATACAGGAACCTGTCGTCGGTTTCTCCGACCGGCTCCCGGGAAGATCTCTGATGACATCAGGGTATTCAAACGACCCTGTTGATGTTTAGTTCAAATTCTACTGGAGTTTTCAATCTTTCTGCATTGCCGGAGTGGAGTAACGGTATTCCCTTTCAGGTATGACCGGTCTGAAACGGAAAGAGATCATCGAGCTGGATATCGAGAGCCTCGCCTTTGGTGGCAGGGGAATCGGCCGGACGGATGAGGGGATTGCGGTATTCGTGGACGACGCCCTCCCCGGACAGCGGGTATCGGCGCGGATCCTCAAGGTGAAGAAGCGGTACGCCGAAGCGCGTCTGGTGGAAGTTATCCGGCGGAGCCCCGAAGAGGTCGAACCCCGCTGTGTCCATTTCGGCACCTGTGGAGGCTGTCGCCTGCAGCATCTGGCCTACGAGGCACAGCTCCGGGAGAAGGGCGATCAGGTCAGGGAAGCGTTGAGACGGATCGGGAGGTTCAGGGGGCTCGAGACGGAGCCGATCTTGCCGAGTCCCCGGATCTACGGGTACCGGAACAAGATGGAATATTCCTTTGGTGACTCTCGGTGGCTCACCCCCGAAGAGATGGAGCATTCCGGTTCAGTTCCGGACAACGATTTCGCGCTCGGTCTGCACCCGCGCGGTCTATGGTACCGGACACTCCATCTCAGCGAGTGCCATCTGCCGGACCCGTTCTCGGTGGAGATCCTGAAAAGTGTGCAGGAGAGTACTTCACGCAGCAGATTCAGGCCCTATTCCACCAGGGGGCACACCGGGTTCTGGCGCTTTCTGACGGTTCGCGAGGGCGTGCGGACCGGTCAGTGGCTCGTGGATATCATCACCGCCGACGAACCGGCTGGTGCGGGCGAGGTGGAGACTCTCGCCAGCCAGCTGAAGGCCTCCTTCCCAGGGATCACGACGATCACCCATACACTCTCCAGATCGAAGGCGAACGTTGCAACGGGTGAGAAGGAACAGACCCTCGTCGGACCGGGATATATCGAGGAGCAGGTGGGGGGGCTCACGTTCCGGATCTCTCCGCGGGCGTTCTTCCAGACCAATACCGAAGGGTGCGAACAGATCTATGAGACCGTTGTGGGGCTCGCCGGTCTCACCGGGAAGGAGCGCGTCTATGATGTTTTCTGCGGTACCGGCACCATCGCGCTGCTGATGGCATCCCGTGCCGGTGAGGTCATCGGAATCGAGCGTATGGCAGCGGCGGTCGTCGACGCCACCGCGAATGCGAAGGTGAACGGGATCGGGAATGCCCGTTTCATCGAAGGGGACGCGACCCAACTGCTCCGGGATGGTCCGATGTGGGGGGAACCCGACGTCATCGTGCTCGACCCGCCCCGGGCAGGCCTTCATCCTGATCTCCGGGAGGTCATCCCGACCCTCGGCGCCGGACGGATCGTCTACGTCTCCTGCAATCCAGCCACGCTTGCAGCGGATCTGAACGCAATCTGTGCGAACAATTACCGGCTCGAGGTCGTTCAACCAATCGATATGTTCCCTCATACGCCGCACGTGGAGTGTGTCACCCTCCTGGTGGCCTGTCACGCAACAACCGTGGCATGACACTCATGCGGGATTGACCTTTCAGGAGAGCCCCGGCTGATGCGCATTCTCAGTTCCTGCACACATGTTCGCCCCGATATGATCCTTCCTGCCATCCTCCTCCTTGCCCTGACTGCCTGCGGTGCCGGAACTGGTGAAGGGTGGGCAGGATCAATTACCCTGGAAGATGGAATCCCTCATGTGAATAATCCCGATCAGCCGCTCTGGGGTGACGGGTACCATCCCCTGGTCGAGCGGGAGGTTCTGGGTGGAGAGGATGCTGAGCTGGCGGCGCTTTTTGCCCAACCGATCGCGCTGATCACCGGAAGTGACGGCACGCGTTATGTACTCGATTCGAAGGACGCGCGTGTACTCCGCTTCGATCGTGATGGTGCCTATATGGATTCCTTCGGTCGTGAAGGCGAGGGACCGGGCGAGTTCTCATCACCTCGATCTCTTACGATGCTTCCCGGCGATATCATCCTTGTCGCCGACCCGGGTCGTCGCCGGCTCTCGCGGTTCTCACATGATGGCCGATTCCTCGATGGTATCACTATCCAGAGAGAAATGGGAGAGATCCGGGCCACACGTTCAGGTACTGTCTACCTGCATGCCCAGCAGAGGGGAATGCACATTTCGTTCATGATGACCGGTGAGGATGAACCGGAGGAGATACCGACCCTGATCAATATCCTCGATGAGAGAGGAGAGAGAACCGGCGGATTCGGTGTCATCGAGGAATATGAGGGCATGCTGTTGAGTCAGTGGATGAACAAGGTCCAGCCCTCGTTCACGCGGGGGGACACGATGGTACTGAATCATATGGGGAAGGACCGTATCGACATCTATTCTCCCGACGGTACCCTCACGCGGGTAGTACACCGGAATATTCCCTACGAGCCGGTCGAGCCGCTGGAGGAAACCAGCCAGACCGTTCACGATGACGGCACGGTCAGCTTCGCCATGACCTTCGAGTTCGACATCCTGAGCACCGGTTTCGCCATCGCGCCCGACGGCACGTACTGGGCGGCGCTGGTGGCCCTGACCCAGACCGACCGGCGGGAGGGTGTCGAGGAGGAGGATGAGATCCCCCAGGAATGGGGAGTCGATCTCTTCGACGCGACCGGACGATGGCTTGCCCGGCACCCGCTCGGTATCGACTATCCTCATGCCCTGCTCGACTGGGGCCCTGCCGGTCTCTACATCCTTAACCCGGAGGGTGATGCTACTGTTCGTCGGTTCGAGGTGGTCCCGCCCGCATGAAGGACGTATTCACCCTCAGTTCTGATGAGATCGACGGGCTCCCGTCCGATGGCGGGCTCGAGTTCAACCGTCTCATCTTCGAACAGAGTCCCTACCTCCTGCAGCACGCCCGGAATCCCGTGGACTGGTACCCGTGGGGGGATGAGGCGTTCAGGAAGGCGGTGAAGGACGACAGGCCGATTTTTCTCTCCATCGGTTACGCCACCTGTCACTGGTGTCACGTGATGGAGCATGAGTCGTTCGAGGATGAGGAAATCGCCGCGATCCTCAATGAACACTTCGTGCCGATCAAGGTGGACCGGGAGGAGCGACCCGATCTTGATCACGTCTATATGGCCGTCACGCAGGGACTGACCGGCAGCGGGGGCTGGCCGATGACGGTCATTATGACTCCCGAACGCAAACCGTTCTTCGCGGGTACGTATTTCCCGAAAGAGAGCGGGTACGGCAGACCCGGCATGAGGGATCTGCTTCCGCGGCTCATGGAAGCCTGGAAGGACAAGCGCGACGAGGTCGTACGCTCGGCCCAGGAGATCACGCAGTGGCTCACCGGGAACGCGGCTTCGGGTCCTGATGGAGAGCTGAGCGAGAAGACCCTTCACGAGGCCTACCGGGCCCTGGCTCGCAATTTCGATCCGGTCGCCGGGGGGTTCGGCCAGGAGCCGAAATTCCCCACCCCGCACAACCTGCTCTTCCTTCTGCGCTACTGGAAACGGTTCGAAGAGCCGTACGCCCTCGAGATGGTGGAACTCACCCTGGAGAAGATGCGCTGCGGCGGTATCTACGATCATATCGGCCACGGATTCCATCGCTACTCGACCGACCCGATCTGGCTCGTCCCCCATTTCGAAAAGATGCTCTACGATCAGGCGCTGATCGCGGAGGCAGCCCTCGACACCTTTCTCGCGACCGGGCGGCAGGAGTTCGCCGCGATCGCCCGGGACATTTTTACCTACGTCTTGCGGGATCTCACCGACGGGCAGGGGGGCTTCCTCTCGGCCGAGGATGCCGACAGCGAGGGTGAGGAGGGGAGGTTCTACCTCTGGACCACTGCCGAGGTCTCCTCGGTCCTGGGACCGGATGCCTCGCTCTTCTGCGGTACGTACACGCTGGAAGAGAAGGGGAATTACCGGGATGAAGCGACCGGCAGTCTCACCGGCAGGAACATCCCCCATCGGCGGCTCCCCGGTGAAACCGTGGCTGCCGAGGCCGGTCTCTCCGTGGAGGAACTGGAAGAGAAGCTGGAAGAGTGCCGTGCCCGTCTCTTCGGGGTCCGCGTGCAGAGGATCCATCCACTCAAGGATGACAAGATCCTGACCGACTGGAATGGACTGATGATATCCGCCCTTGCGCGGGGAGGACGCTTTCTGGGTGACGAAGCATATATCCTGGCCGCGGAACGGGCCGCACGGTTCATCTGGACCGAAGTGCGGGATGAAGAAGGCAGGCTGCTGAAACGATCGCGGCGGGGCAACGCCGGTCTCCCCGCACACCTCGATGATTACGCGTTCTTCCTGCAGGGACTCATCGATCTCTACGAGGCCACGTTCGATGTGGTATGGCTTGAGTGGTCTGTCGAAGTCGCCGGCCAGATGGTGGAGCGATTCCACGATCCCGAAGCGGGCGGATTCTTCTTTACCGCTTCCGATGCCGAAGAACTCATCGTGCGTAAAAAAGAGATCCATGACGGGGCGATCCCGTCGGGAAATTCGGTGGCAGCACTCGCACTGTCGCGCCTGAGCCGCATTACGGCACGACCGGAGTGGGATGAGATCGCAGCGGGGATTCTCCGGTCGTTCGGGGGACAGGTGGGACAGGCTCCGGTGGGGTTCACCCGTCTTCTCCTGGCGCTCGATTTCCTCATCGGACCCTCAGCCGAGGTCGTCGTAGCAGGCAGATCGGGTGCCGCTGACACGCGTCGGATGCTCGACGCCCTCTCCGGGGAGTACCTGCCGAACACTGTCACCGTGTTCAGGCCGACTGATGAGGAGGAACCGGGGATCGACGATCTCGCCGCCTGGACGCGTACCCGGATGAGTCTTGATGAAAAGGCTACCGCTTATGTCTGTCGTGATTACTCTTGTAACAGGCCCGTTACAACCGTGAACGAGATGATGGCATTCATAGCAGATGTCCATCCGAAAACTCCGGATGGACACTGATGCAGTTCGCGAGGTGAAAACGAGAGATTTTCCGCGAGGTCAAGGAAGTCAACGGGTTGCGCGGAGGCGTACAATGGGTACGCCGCACAAGGAACACGGCAGATTGACGCCGAGATCGCGGAAAAGAGCCGTTTTCGGACGGGAACTGAGCAGACCGGATATGAGGTGATAAAAGAATGAAGAGAAGCGCAATACTCAGACCGGCGGCGATCACGCTGCTGACCCTGCTCGCCAGCGGGATGATGACCACCGTTCAGGCCCAACAGTCGCGGACCGGCGGTGAACGGGCGGCCCGTTTGAGAACAGAGCAGGTGTCCCCCGAGCGCCTCGCGAGCCTGTTCGATATCACCACGTTGGATGCCGACATCAGGTTCCTCTCGCACAATCTGCTGGAGGGGAGGGCGCCGTCGGGACGGGGTGAGGCGATCGCGGTGGAATATATCGAAGCGCGGTTGAGGATGATCGGCGCCGAGGGTCCCTTCGAGGGGGGCAGCTACCGGCAGCCGGTACCGCTGGTGAAGCAGAGGGCCTCATCCGACATGGAGCTTGGCATTTCCTCCCGTGCCGGGAATAAGACCTACCAGTTCGGCACCCAGTTCGTGGTCGATTCAGGAGTGTTTGCACCGGTGGTGGATGTCGACGGCGAGATCGTCTTCGTGGGGTACGGTTCCCGGGCACCGGAATTCGACTGGGATGATTACAAGGGGATGGATGTTCGGGGGAAGATCCTCATGATGCTTGTGAACGATCCGCCGGCAACTTCCGCCGAACCCGACCTCTTCGCGGGACGGGCGATGACCTACTATGGTCGCTGGACATACAAGTACGAGATCGCCGAGGAGATGGGTGCTCAGGGCGTTCTTCTGGTCCATATCACCGATATGGCCGGCTATGGATGGAATGTCGTTCAGACCTCCTGGTCTGGTGACCAGTTCAGCCTTGCTTCCGAACAGAAGGAGAACCCGCTGAAAATGCGGGGGTGGGTGACCCGCGAGGTCGCGTCCGGGATCCTCGGGATGGCCGGGTACGATCTGGAGGAACTCCTCAAAGCGGCAGGGGATCGGGATTTCCGTCCTGTCTCTCTGGGGGTACGGGCTTCAACCACGATCCGCAACACGACCGATCACATGACCGGCTACAACGTCGTCGGGGTGTTGAGGGGCAGTGATCCGGAACGCTCGAAGGAGTACATCTGCTATTCGGCCCACCTCGATCACCTGGGGATGGGTGAGGGGGAGGGAGACGTGATCTACAATGGCGCGGTGGATAACGCCTCCGGTGTCGCGGCGGTACTGAGCGTGGCCGATGTACTCGCCCGTGTCCCGGAACGGATGCGTCCGCGGTCCTTCATGTTCGCGCTGGTCACGGCCGAGGAGTCCGGCCTCCTGGGAAGCAAACTGCTGGCGCTTGATCCTCCGGTGCCGGACACGCAGATCGTCGCGGTGCTCAACCTCGACTCGATGAACATGTGGGGTGAGACGGACGATATTGTTCTGGTCGGCGGTGAACGTTCAGATCTGTGGGAAGTGGTGAGCGAGGCGGCCGCGATGCTCGACATGGAGGTCAAACCCGATCCCCGGCCTGAAGTGGGCGGTTTCTTCAGGAGCGATCACTTCTCATTCGCGAAGGTGGGTATTCCCGCTACGAGCCTGGGAGCCGGTGATACCTATCGCGGTCGACCGGCCGGATGGGGCGCCGAGCACTCCAGGGAATGGACCACGCGAACCTATCATCAGCCCTCTGATGAGTATGAAGAATCGTGGGTCTACGATGGCGTCCTGCAGGAAATGATGATCTCTCTCATGACCGGGCTCCACATCGCTAGATCGGAAGCGTGGATCGAGTGGAAACCGGGGGACCCGTTTGGCCGTATACGCCAGGAGAAGCGCGGGGGCAGGGAGTTCTGAGAACCGAATCCGGTTTTCTGACACCCGGTTGACAGCCCGGGCGGGATACGGTTTGTTACCCGGACATTAGTCTGCCATCTCTCTACAGTACCCACTCGTTTTTGTGTCACTAGCCTCAGAGGTGCTAAAATGAAATTCGCGGAACGGATGTCCCATCTCGGTACTGAGACCGCGTTTGAAGTTCTGGCCGTCGTCAACAGACTGAAGGCCGAAGGGCGCGATATCACATCCTTCTCCATCGGAGAACCCGACTTCGAGACACCCGAGAACATCCGGGAAGCGGCCAAAAAGGCGATCGACGACGAGTTCACACACTACTGTCCGTCAGCGGGCATGATGGATTTCCGGGAGTCGATCGCAACGTACGTCAATGGTACCCGTGGCACCGGTTACGGTCCGGAGAACATCGTGGTGACACCCGGTGCCAAACCGATCATGTTCTACGTCATCCTCGCGCTGGCCGAGAGTGGGGACGAGGTCGTCTATCCGAACCCCGGATTCCCCATCTACGAATCGATGATCGACTTCGTCGGAGCCACGGCGGTCCCACTGCCCCTCGAGGAGAAGCACGCCTTCAGTTTCGATGTGGAGAAGCTGGAAGCTCTCGTTTCCGACAGAACCCAGCTGCTCATCATCAACAGCCCGCAGAACCCGACCGGCGGTGTCGTGCCGCGGGAGAGCCTGGAGCGGGTGGCCGAGCTGTCCGAGAAGCATGATTTCATGGTCCTCTCCGATGAGATCTACAGCCGCCTCGTCCATGACGGGGAATTCCAGAGCATCACCCGGTTTCCGGGGATGCAGGACCGTACCATCATCCTTGACGGACACTCGAAGACGTACGCGATGACCGGCTGGCGCCTCGGATACGGCTGTATGCCGGAGGAACTGGCGAACGCGATCGCCAAACTGATGACCAACAGCAACTCGTGCACAGCGGCTTTCACCCAGGTGGCGGGAAAAGAGGCGCTCGAGGGGGACCAGAGCGGTGCCGACATGATGTCGAAGACCTTCCATGAGCGGCGTGATATCATCGTGGACGGGCTGAACGCCATCGATGGGATCACCTGTCTTTCGCCCGCCGGCGCATTCTACGTCTGGCCCAATGTGACGGAGGTCTGCGCGAAATTAGGACTACCCGACTCGAAGGCCCTGCAGAACTATCTGCTCTTCGAGGCGGGTGTCGCGGTCCTCGGCAGGCAGTGTTTCGGCCGCAGAGCGGAGGATGAGGACCAGGAATATATCCGTTTCTCCTATGCAGCCTCGACTGAGGTCATACAGGAGGGACTGAGACGGATCGAAGAAGCCACCGCCGATGTGGAGCGTGCCCGTGCGTGGTGGGCGACACAGACGTAGGAGGCTTCCGATATCGGACACGAAGTCTGGAGTGGGAAGAGTGAATGAGATGAGCCGTTCATGGAGAGTGCCGGCGTCGGTCGGCATCGTGACGATGCTGTTGGTGATGGCTGGAGGTTGCGGGGGTGATGGCACCACCGATCCCAACGGGGATGATGTGGACCTGCTGTTCGAGGAGACCTTCACCAGTATTCCGGACGGCAGCATCCCCGTCGGATGGATGATCATCGATCAGCAGGCCGCGACCCAGGAAGGCCCGGGAGACTGGAGAGTCAAATCGGGAAGGCTGCGCCAGTCATCGAATATCCAGGCCCCGATCACGACGGGTCTTTCATACGCCATCAACTATGAGGGTACGATGGCGGTTATCGGAGATACCTCCTGGACCAATATCAGCTTCCGGGCCGATATCATCCCGCGAGACGATGACGGTATCGGCATGATATTCCGGTGGAGGCCGTCAGATGTGGATCCCGACGGGAATTTCTATCGATTGCTGATGGTTGACGATTCCTCTTCAGGCGGTCCCAAACTCCGGCTCGACAGGCGTACGGACGGTGTGTGGGAAATCATCGACGAGAAGACGACCACCTACAACGGCTACAACGAAGACAAGAAATACGTTATTGAGATCGACATGGTGGTGGATGATTTCACCATCAAGATCAACGGATCGATCGTCTTCGAGTTCGAGGACAAGGTCGCTGACGGCGGCCTGACCAGCGGCAAGGTCGGATTCTTCTGCTATGCCGAGCAGGGAGCGGACTTCGACAACGTGAAGGTCTTCCGCCGCGGACCGTAGCCGATCCCCGTGGAACAGTTCGACTCCCATGCGGCGCGTGATGCGATCTCATCGATCGCCGTCACGACCCCCCTCGTCCGTTCAACCGGATTAAGCGCGATTGCCGGCACCGGAGTCTGGCTCAAACTCGAGAACCTCCAGGTCACCGGCTCTTTCAAGGTCCGGGGTGCCGCTGCTCGGATGCTGGCCCTCACCGAAGAGGAGCGGGGGCGGGGAGTCGTCACCTGTTCGAGCGGCAATCATGGCCGCGCGGTCGCGTACGTAGCCGAGAAGCTCGATATCCCCGCGACCATCTGTCTTCCCGAATGGGTCGACCCGGTCAAACTCGACGCGATGCGGCGGCACGGCGCCGAGACCGTACTCCACGGCTCGACCTACGATGAAGCGGAAGCCCGCTCACTCGATATCGAGAAGGAGCGCGGGCTCATCTACGTCCACCCCTTCGATGATCCTCATGTCATATCGGGCCAGGGTACGATCGCGCTGGAGATCGTCGAGCAGCTGCCTTCTGTCAGAACGGTTGTGGTACCGCTCTCGGGGGGCGGCCTGATCGCGGGGATCACACTCGCTCTGAAAAAACACGACCCGTCGATCAGGGTAATCGGTGTATCCGCCGAGCGCGCCCGGGTCATGCATGAGAGCATCCAGGCGGGGCGACCCATCGAATTCCCTGAGGAGGAGACGGTCGCGAACGCTCTCTCCGGCGGGATCGGCCTCGAAAACAACTATACGTTCCGTATTGTTCGTGATGTGGTGGATGAGTATCTGCTGGTCTCCGAGGAAGAGCTGCTGGAGGCGATGGTGTACGCGGCCAGGGATGAGAGGCTTGTCGTCGAGGGTGGCGGCGCGGTCGGGATCGCGGCGCTCCTCACCGGAAAAGTGAAGAGCCTCGATGGCGATACCGCCGTGGTGGTGAGCGGAGGGAACGTCGATTCCACCCTCTTCGCGAAGGTGCTGTCAGGGAACCGGTCGTAACCCTCACTACTTGATATTCTTGATTACCTCCAGAGCGATTACATTCCGCTGGATCTGGTTCGTCCCTTCGTAGATCTGCGTGATCTTCGCGTCCCTCATGAACTTCTCTACCGGGTAATCCTTCATATAGCCGTAGCCGCCCATGATCTGGACCGCGTCGGTAGTGACCTTCATCGCGACATCGGACGCAAAACACTTCGCCATCGCCGAGTGTCCGGATGAGTGCCTGTCTCCACCGTCGATCGCTCTGGCCGAAGCGTACACGAGTGTCCTTGCGGCTTCGATCTGCATGGCCATGTCGGCGATCATGAACTGGATGCCCTGGAATGAGGTGATCGGTTTGCCGAACTGGATCCGCTGCTTGGCGTAGGCCACCGATTCATCAAACGCTCCCTGGGCGATCCCGACGGCCTGCGCGCCCACACCGGGACGGGTCTGGTCAAAAGTGCGCATCGCGACGATAAAGCCCTGACCCGGTTTCCCCAGCAGATTCTCCTTCGGAACCCGGCAGTCGTTGAAGATGAGTTCGGTGGTCTTCGAGGCACGGATCCCCATCTTGTTCTCTTCCTTGCCGAACTCGAAGCCGGGCGTTCCCTTTTCAATGATGATCGCTGACATCCCGCGAGGACCACGACTCGGGTCGGTGTTCACGATAATCGAATAGATCTCGGCCACCTCGCCATTCGAGATGAACTGCTTTGTGCCGTTGATCACGTAGTGGTCGCCATCTTCAACGGCCGTCGTCCTGATCCCGCCCGCGTCAGAACCCGCGTTCTGCTCGGTGAGACCGAAGGCCGCGTACTTCGTGCCATCGGCGATCGGTCGCAGGTATTTTTCTTTCTGTTCATCAGTTCCAAACAGCTTGATGGGGGTCGCGGCGAGCAGGTTCGCCGAATGGGTGGTAGCGACGCCCGCGCATACACGGGAGAGTTCCTCGGAGACGAGCGACAGGTTCATGACCCCGCCGCCGATCCCGCCGTATTCCTCGGGGATGAAAATACGCATCAGGTCGGCCGCGGCCAGTTCCTTCATGATCTCGTGGGGGAATTCACCCTTTTCATCGAGTTCCGCCCTGACCGGCTTGATTACTTCTTCCGCGATCTTCCTGGTAAGATCACGGATCATCTCCTGCTCTTCGGTGAGAAAATGGTTCATCTATCATATCTCCGGCTTGCTGGCAGTTGCATGCTACGGTGGTGAGCACTGTCATCTTCTTTATCAGTTTTATCAAACGTTACAACCTAATCAGTCAGGTCCGCTCCTGTAAACAACAGTTGGTCTTGTCCGGAAGGAACTGCGGCGATTGATTGCGGCATCATGAACTACGTTTTTGGACCGGTACTGTCGCGACGACTCGGACAATCGCTCGGAGTCGACCCCATCCCGCAGAAGACCTGCAACTGGAACTGCGTCTATTGCCAGCTGGGGCGAACCACCCCGATAACCGACCGGGTAGAGGAATACTACCCGCGGGCGGCGATCGTTGCCGAGGTCGAGGAGGCGGTCCGGACGCACGGCAGATCGAAGATCGACTGGGTGACCTTCGTCGGATCGGGTGAACCGACGCTGCACTCCGGGATCGGCTGGATGATCCGGGAAGTGAAGAAACGGACCGGTCTTCCGGTGGCGGTCATCACGAACGGTTCACTTCTCTATATACCCGAAGTCCGCAAGGCCCTGCTGCCTGCTGATGTGGTGCTCCCGAGCCTGGATGCCGGAAGTGAGGAACTCTTCAGAAAGATCAACCGGCCGCATCCTGAGTTCACCTTCGAACGACTGATTGACGGATTGATTTCATTCACCAGGGAATACGACGGACAGCTCTGGATCGAGATCGTTCTCGTATCGGGTCTGAACGATACAGAAGAGGCGCTCCGTGACCTGGCGGAAGTGATCCGTACGATTGGTCCCGACCAGGTGCACCTGAACCTGCCCACGCGGCCCCCGGCGGAATCGTGGGTCGAGCCGGCGGTAGAGGAGGGGGTCGTGTGTGCCAGGGCCATCCTCGGAGATGTCACCCGTGTATTCCACGGGGTGGAAGGAACCCATGAACTGGGCGGGTACGAAGACGTCGTGGAGGCAATCCTTGATATTATCAGCCGGCATCCGATGAGCGAAGAGGAACTGAAACAGACCCTTGAGGAGTGGTTCCCGGGAGAAGTCGAAGAGGCGCTCGCAAAACTCGCCGCCAGCGGGAAGGCCCATGTGGTGGAACGGTACGGCGGCAGGTTCTGGAGCGGATCTGATTCGACGTATTCAGACAACATCACCGACGGTGTCTGACCGATAATCGGTTGTTATTCGGCCGGTGAGGTCGCTCCTTCGACCGTGAATTCGGGCGCCTCTTCGATCCCTTCACGGCGCTGGGTGGCCCGCTTCTCCTTCGGCAGGAGGCCGACCGGCTTCTGGTGCCGCCGCTTGCCGAGCCGGACGTAGTCCCAGACCAGCTCACGCTTCATCAGCTGGATCGCGCGGGCGGGATCCACGCCTTTCGGGCAGACCGCTGAGCATTCGCCCGCGTAGTGACAGCGCCAGGGGCCGACTTCGCTCGATAGGAGCTTCGCCCGTTCCTTGAAGGCACCATCACGGGTGTCTCTCAGGTAGCGGTAGCCCTGCGTCAGCGGCATCGGACCGGAGTAGACGTCATCGGTCGCCAGCGTGGGACAGGCCGCCATGCAGCATCCGCACTTGATGCAGTAGGCGAACTGCAGGTAAGAGGTCAGGTCGTCAGGGTCCTGCCAGTACTGGTCGGTCGGTTCGAGTACTTCCTCAACGTCCTCGCGGATGATACGGGTGTTCAGCTTCCGGTGCTTCTCCATCATCGGGGCGAGGTCGGGTACGAGGTCGCGGACGATGTCGAAGTTGGGCAGGGGAGCCACCAGCAGGACGTCTCTGGCGATTTCCCGTACCTGCGTGTGACACGCAAGGTGGGGCTTGCCGTTCAGGAGCATCCCGCACGAGCCGCACACCCCCATTCTGCAGGAGGAGCGCCAGGCCAGGGTCGGATCGAGATGTTCCTTGATGTACCAGAGCCCGTCCAGCACCACCATGCCGGGGTCGCAGGGAACCGTGAAGTCTTCGTAGTAGGGCTCAGCGTCCCTCTCCGGATCGAACCGCCTGACGCGGAAGACGAAGTACTGAACCTTCTCGCTCTCGTTGCTGCTCATCTTCCGCCTCCTACAAGGCCGCCAGGGCGGTGCTGCGGGCCGCTATCGCCGCCCAGGTTCCGAACGCGAAGAGGATGATGCCGGCGATCACGATCACCCGGTTGATGAAGGTCGTCATTCCCTGTGAGGGATTGAGTTCGAGGAGGATGTTCCTGAGCCCGTACAATCCGTGGTAGAGGGCAAATCCCAGGAAGAGAATATAGAAGACTATCTGACCGACGGCCTGTGCCCGGGCCGCCACATTCGCCCAGTCTATCGGACTGCCCCCCTCTGAATTGAATGACTCGAAATGGAACAGATCGTTCAGGTGCATCCCGAACATGTGCATACCCAGCAGGACAATGAGGATAAGACCGGCCAGCACGTGCCAGGTCCACAGTCTGGTGTTGTTGCTGCTCACGGCGACCTCCTAGTGCCCTGTGGCGATGAAGAAATCGTAGCCGCCGGCCAGAATAACGGCCGCGGCGAGAATCATCATCACCACCATGTAGGGACGCTGGACGTTCAATGAACTCCGGTAGGGATAGACCGGCTCTTCGGCCGGTCCGGTCAGCACACCCAGTTCGATCAGTGCCAGCCGGAGCCCGTTCAGGGCATGGAACGCGAAGGCGACGAAGACCAGGTACTCACCTACCAGGAAGAACGTACCGGTCACTCCCGCCATCGCCCGCTCCCACAACTCCTGACTGATAGCCCTGGTGGCCGTCACGAAGATGTGCATCACGAAATAGAGCAGGATGCCCAGACCGGTTACCCGGTGCAGGGTGTAGAGGTAGCGCTCCGGTCCCCATTTCCCGCCGACGACCCAGCCCTTCAGACCCAGCTTGTTGGGGTATCGTTTGATTTCAGGCATCGTTGTCTCCTGATGTCATGCCACGCCACTCGAATGCCACGGTTGTTGTGTGATAGGGCACTAGTACTTCCGCTCTACCGGCTTCCAGTGGGTAATGTTCACCGGTTTGTAGTCGAGTTCCAGTCCGTCGGTCCGCTTCCACACCAGGGTGTGCTTCAACCAGTTTTCATCGTCGCGCTCGGTGAAATCCCTCCGGGAATGGGCTCCCCGGGATTCCTCCCTGGCCAGACCACCGGTGAGCATCACCTCGCCGAGATCGAGGAGGTTCTCCAGTTCGAGCACATGGAAGAGGTTGGTGTTGTAGAAGCGGCCCGGGTCCTTGAGATGGATGTTCGCGAAGCGGGCTTTGAGTTCCGCTACCTTGTCGAGCCCCTTCTGCATGAGCTTGCCCGTGCGGAACACACCCATGCAGTCGGTCATGACCGTGCGCAGTTCCCGTCGGATCTCGTACGGATTCTCGCTGCCGTTCCGCTTCATGAGATCATCGAAGATCCGCGCCTTTTCGGCCTTCACCCGGTCGGCCGATACCGGGGAAAGGTCGGCTCCACCCTGTACGTAGTCGAGGGCTTCTTTGCCGGTGAAACCTCCCCAGACAAGGCATTCGGCCGTGGAGTTCGTTCCGAGGCGGTTGGCGCCGTGCAGGGAATGGCAGGCCACCTCACCAGCCGCCCAGATGTTCTCGACGCGCGTTCGTCCGTTGATGTCGGCCTCGATGCCGCCCATCGAGTAGTGGGCCACCGCCCGTACGGGGATCATCTCGTGGATCGGGTCGATCCCGAGGAAGCCCATGCAGACCTCACGGATGAGTGGAAGCCGGCTGTTGATCCTCTCGGCGCCCAGGTGGGTGAGGTCGAGCCATACATAGTCGAGCCCGTTCGGCTCGGTGATGCCGCGGCCCTCGAGGATCTCGGTCATCTCCGAGCGGGAGATGATGTCACGCGGGGCGAGTTCCATCTTCCCGGCGGCGTACTTTTCCATGAACCGCTCACCTTCGGAGTTCCGCAGATACCCTCCCTCACCGCGGCATCCTTCGGTCATCAGGATTCCGGAAGGCACCAGTCCCGTGGGATGGAACTGGATGAACTCCATGTCCTCGAGCGGGATCGCGCCGGTGCGCAAGGCGTGGACGAGACCATCCCCGGTGACAGTATGCGAATAGGTCGTAAAGGCATAGATGGCGCCTGCTCCACCGCTGGCGATGATGAGTGCCTTGCCCCGTATCACCACCATCTCTCCCGAGAAGGCGTCTATGGCCGTGAGGCCGGCGAACCGTCCATCCTCCATGAGGATGCCCGTAACAAATACCTCGTCATAGCGGGAGTAGTTCGGCCACTTGTTCAGCGTATCGTAGAGACACTGCATCTCCATGAAACCGGTCTTGTCGGCCGCCATCGTCGCGCGCGGGTAGGAGTGGCCGCCAAAGGGGCGCTGGAGGATCTTACCCTGTTCATCCCTCGACCAGGGGATTCCCCAGTGATCGAGCAGCATTATTTCTTCGGGGGACTGCTGGACGAACTTGTAGATCACATCCTGGTCAGCCAGGAAGTCCGATCCCTTCACCGTGTCCCATGCGTGCAGGTCGAAGGAATCCCCTTCCTCGGGATAGAGAACTCCCGCGGTGCCGCCCTCCGCGCACCCTGAGTGGGCACGCATGAGCTGCACCTTGGAGACCAGCCCCATATTGACCGAGCCATTGCTTTTCCGGGCGATCTCGACCGCCGCGCGCAGTCCCGCGAGACCGGTTCCGTACACGATGACGTCGTGAATTCGTTCAACTGCCATCGATTCTGTCTCCTTTGTATCAACCCTCTGTCGGCCGGGTGGGGTGAGGCCGCGTCGGTACATCCCTGT
>SDBT01002207.1_pt1 | contig 34661 bp, 35 predicted proteins | sample 2277101 | NCBI WGS metagenome assembly SDBT01 (sample SAMN10404973, study PRJNA504765) | marine sediment metagenome | isolation source: marine sediment core GS10_PC15, 103 cmbsf | place: Arctic Ocean: Southern Knipovich Ridge | collected 2010
TCGAACTGTATGGTTAAAGTATTACCTTTTATCAGACTTAGGCAGATGGTTCGCACTGCTTTTAGTTGAAGAAACAAACTTGTCAAAAGAAGAAAAGATTGAGATAGTTCATAATGCCTTCCGATTATATATACAGTGGATTAAAGAAATATCTGAAAAGTTAGAGATAAAAAGAAAAGACTTGTCGAAAATATTTAAAGATGAGATGAAATAACCAAAACTAACAAACGATTAAATCGAAAAATATTTGGATACACAGATACCACCCTCCATCAGTCTACCAACCCTTTGATAAAAATTTAGATGGTTCATTTACCTTTATTTTTTTTTATTTTCCAGAAGTATCTACAATTTTAATAAATGATGGTAAATGTAACTATCTTTTTCTACAACGACACAATAAAACTTGAAAAATATTATATCTAGATTATCCATTTTCGTTTTTCAATGTTTGGATTTGTGGACTAAAATTTAATTCTAAATACTATTAGTCTTAATTATCCATAAGAATACTTCATAATAGATAATTTTCAAAGAGCGAAAGCTACTGATCCAGCGAGGAGTTAACATCGACACAATGCCAAAGCTAGACTTTCAGTTATTCATGGCAAACAAAATATACTTCTGGATGATAGGTGAGATATAATTAAAAGTTTCTTTGTCTGAAAAGTATTTATTCACAATAGCTAGCTATCTTCAACGCTTTGTCAGGTTTTGTTATTATGCTCTACAGTGATGACGACATGTCCTTTTTTGTACCCTGTTTCAACATACCTGTGAGCTTCAGCAGTTTGTTCCAATGGGTAACGTCTATCGATGACCGATGTGATCTTTCCCGCCTCGATAAGTTCTTTGAGGAAGAGTAAATCTTCAGTTTTTGGGTATGCTGCTCCGAATATTACTTTCTTGTTGCTTGTTATTGAAGTCAATCGCCCTTGAATCATCTGTGACAGTCCAGGATTAGCTATAAGATAATATCCGTTTTGCTTTAGCGATCGTATACTACCTGAAAACGAACTCTTACTTATCACATCAAGAATAAAATCATAAGTCTTGCTCTTGTTGGTGAAGTCTTCTTGCGTATAATCTATAACATGGTCTGCCCCAATGGAACGCAACATGTCCAATTTCTCCGTTCTGTCCACAGCTGTCACTTCCGCTCCAAAGAACTTGGCAAGCTGGACCGCAAACGTACCTATCGTTCCACCTGCACCATTAATCAGAACCTTTTGGCCACTCTGAATATGTCCTTGTCTAAGAAAATGCAATGCTTCAAGTCCACCCATAGGAACGGGGGCGGCTTCCTCATGGGTCATATTAGCTGGTTTTATTGCCAGTGCTCCTTCTTCAGGGTCTTCAGGCAGACATATGTACTCAGCATAAGTACCCATGCCAACAAAACCGGTAGCTGCAAAGACTTGGTCACCTTTCCTAAATCGTTTTACATCTTTTCCTACTGCTTCAATTTCCCCGGATAACTCCATTCCTAGTATAGTTATTCTCTTTGGTCTTTTGAGACCCACATATGCTCGCATGGGGAGCGCGTGCCAGATTGGTAATTTGAGACTTCGCTGTTCACAGTCCCCCACTGTTACTGTTGTCGCATGTATTCTTATCAGTACTTCATTGTCCTTGGGAGTAGGTTTTTCTACCTCTTTGAGCTGAAGAACATCCGGAGGTCCATATTCTGTCCATACAATTGCTTTCATGAGCGTTCCTCCAAGATTGCGTTAATCCAGTCATTTCTGAACTAGGTTTTGTTGTTATGTTCTACAGTTATGACTACATTTCCCTTTTTGTGCCCTTTATCAACATACCTGTGGGCTTCGACAATTTGTTCCCATGTATAGGTTCTATCTATGACCGCTTTTAGTTTTCCCGTCTCAACAAGTTCTTTGAGGAACAATAAATCTTCAATCTTTTCGTTTCCTATACTCTCATGAACTGACATGTATATCCCTTTTGGAGTTAGTGCTTTATTGCGATTTGGTTTCGAGATTTTTGCAACGGCATCAAAGATGATATCATATAGTTCTCCTCTTTCTGTGAAATCCTCTTTAGTGTAATCAATTACCTTATCGGCTCCCAAAGACTTCACCAATTCTAAATTGGTAGTACTGCATACGCCAGTAACTTCCGCACCAAAGTACTTAGCAAGCTGAACCGCATAGCTACCTACACTCCCAGACGCGCCATAGATGAGGACTTTTTGTCTGCTCTGGATATTTCCTTTTCTAAGAAACCTTAATGCATGAGCTCCCCCAGTAGGAATTCCAGCGGCGGCTTCCTCATAGGTCATATTAGCCGGTTTTAGTGCTACAATCCCGTCTTCAGGCAGACATATATACTCGGCATAAGCACCAAAACTCATTCCGGTCGATGCAAAAACCTGATCACCTTTCTTAAAAAGTGTTACATCTTTACCTATGGCTTCAATTTCCCCAGCTAACTCCATACCCAGTATTTTTTTTCGTGGTCCTCTGAAACCAAGCACTATTCGTGCAAGGAACTTCTCAATAGCTCCTCCCGGAATTGTAAAACTTCGCATTCTGGAGTCTCCCCGATGTACTGTTGTCGCATAGACTTTTACCAGCACCTCATTATCTTTGGGAACGGTTTTTTCTACCTCTTTGAGCTGAAGAACATCCGGAGGCCCGTAATTTTCATATATAATCGCTTTCATTTTCATAGTTAATAATAACAACTTTTAACGGTAATAATATTTTTCTTCAAAAGTCATAATTTTTCTGAAAAAATATTGAATTATTTTTTTGGGTTTGGAACTAAAATTTAATCCAAATTCTCTTAGTCTTAATTATGCATATAACGTATTAAATCGAACCTTACCCTTGCTGGTGACGTCTCCCGCAACATTCCCCTTTTTTCATAATTAAACAAGACATTTCATAGAAAATTTTTGACATCTTGGCATGCATTGTAAATGTTTTCAAATAACTGTTCGATATAATCTTCTGCAACACTTGAATATGCTATACGCAACAGGTTATTAACTGCGATAACGCCAGTATTATATTTACTTAACAATGTTTGTCTTACTTTCTCTGCGTCTAATTTGGGAGTTAACTCTATACACATGAAATATCCAGAATTGTAAGGTAATGGTTTAAACGGTGCAGAGGACCCAGTAAATCTCTCGTTTTTTAACACTTCTCTTACTCTATTAAACCTAGCTTTCAGGATCTCATACTTTTCGTTTCCCTGACTCGTTAACGTTGGTGATTTAAGACCATAATAGACCAGGCTCTGGGATAGGTGTGAAGTATTGGATATACACCCTCTTATTACCCCTGCTGTTTTCGACTCCAACGCTTTACAAGCTGCTTCACTTATACCTTTCGATCCGTAAGTTAAAAATCCCACTCTTAAACCCCACACATAGTGTTCTTTGGTAGCACCATCCACTTTTATGGCCAAAACATTTTTATTCAAGTTGGCTAGGAGTGAGAACAAAGATTCTTGGAAAACGTCTTCTTCATAGATAAGCCCAAAATAAGCATCATCAATAATCACACAAAGTTCATTTCCATCAGTAGCACTGTCTTTTATGACTTTAACAATTTTTTGAACTTCCTCGTTTGTTGGAGTATACCCCGTAGGATTATTCGGAAAATTCAACAGAACAATTTTTTTATCATTTCTTTCGAATATTTTTTCGCTAAAGCTGTCTATGTCAAATCCGTCACCCGTAAACATGTTGAAGGTTTTGAGCTTCGCGTCAAAACCTTTCTCAAAAATTAATCGGTAATTTCCCCAGAACTTGTCAGTTAAGATTAACTCATCGCCTGGGTTTACAAACAGGTATCCGACTTGGTAAAGACCGTTGGTGATTCCATTCGTAACTACAGGGAGACTCATATTCGCTTTCAAGGATGGATTTTTCTTTTGTATTTCATGTTTCCAAGCTTCTCTCAACTCGCCTTTACCATAACTCGGTGCATACAAGAACACGTCTTTCGGATCTAGAAGAATTTTTTTAGCTATCGATGGAAGCCTCATGGGTGTTCCATCGTCTTCAATTGCAACTCCTATTGTAGCATTAATTTTGCTCGCCTGCGCTTCGGCTGTCTGTGATAGGATGCCCTTTCGAGGAAAATATATTTCCTTCCCTTTTTCTGAAAGAAGATGAAAAATAGTGGGGTTGTTCTCTTGAATGATCTCATTCAATTCTTCGGCTTGTGAAGTTATCACCATTAAATCACCAGATATGTTCCTAAACAACGCCTTAATTAAGGATATATCTAACTGTAGCGCGCATATCTAAAATAAGCAATCGTTAAATGGGAGTTCCTAATTCTCAGAATGTCAATTTTTCCGTTAACACTTTTCCTAAAAGGATTGTTAGTAGCCCGGAGGAGACCAAACGTCTCTATTCAATATCCACTAAATGTCTAACATCTGATTCTTATTTTCAAGGCTTGAATCTAGGAATTCCTTTTGCATCACTCTTTTACTGATTTTCAACTACCAACAATTTTGTTGATTATTTGCAGTGCAAACTACATTCTTAATGAAATCGATTATTTGAAACAAGAAAAGGAATTCTATGGTGCAAAGAGACATATGGAATTTAAACCATTGTCATATACTCTATCACTTTCAGTTGAAGAGATAACTAAAGATGATAAAATAATTATTCCTCGAAAATTAGAGGCATATTTACACACTCCTGATAAAACAACCTTAAGATATCCTCTCAATAAACAAGGAGATATGTGGAACATAGACATAAAGACCAATGACTTTTCAATTGGAACACATCGAGTTGATTTAGTTGGATATGATCAACAAAATAATAGATTTAACATCAGCGGTAGTGCTCTAACGAATGTATCATACGTAGGATTGTGATATTTACATATTTAATCGTCATTCAACTGCTTCATGATTCCAACATTTTTTCCGAAGATCCGGCTAGGTTTGGGTTTGGAACTAAAATTTAATCCTAAATATTTAGTTTTAATTATGCATATAATGTATCAAGTCGTTATATCTAGCTAATGTATTGTAGTGTAGTGTAAAAATACATATTGTTTATATTTTATTGATATGGTCTATAAATAAAGATTGTATTGGAGGTGAGCATTTGGAATATACTGTAGCCTGTAAAGCCTTTGGGAATGTTTGTGATTACATAGTCCGTGGCGAGACCATTGAGGAATTGATGGCAAATGGTGCGAGACACGTCAAAGAAGTCCATGGGCACACTGACGAACAGATAAAGAGTTGGTCTACTCCAGAGAATCAGGCGAGACTCATGAAAATGGTCAAGCAAGAGTAACCATGAAAGATAAAAAGCTAGCTAGTGTTCCGCTTTTTTCTATTTTTTTTAATTCTTTTTCTAGTTTTAACTGAGCTCCAGTGCCTTCCTCAAGTGCGGTAGACAATTCTTGCGGTAGTCGCATCCAATAATTATCAAACGAGTCTTTGCCATAGTTGATTATGCTAGAATCAGAAATATCTTTACTTCGATTTTGAATGCACTTGATATATAATTTACTTGTCAAGATGCGCACATAATGTAATAAACCTAATTATTTTTATGATATTTATTTTCAGAATGAGCTAGAAAAAAAAATTATGTTGAATCACTCATCTATTAGCATTTAATTATTAAAAAACAACCAATTTCAGGTTCTCTCTAAAGGGAATCTACTTCAAGGGTTTAGTAGTCCTGATGTAAATAGAATTCCTGTCAATGTGTTGAACATAAAGGGGTGAGTTGCGGAAGATTCCTCCAGTAATTTATAGTGAAATAGGGGGAGTATCAGGGGGTAAAGAAACAATATTTCAAGTTCAACGAATTCCGAAAAAAAGATGGAAGAGGTATTTTCGCGCATATGCATTGGTAGCCCGGAGGAGATTCGAACTCCTGTCGTGGGGTCCAAAGCCCCATATGCTTAGCCGAAGATGATCTTCCTTGACCACTACACCACCGGGCTTCCTCTTTTCACGTTACTTTGTACACGCTATCTCTTTTTTAACTCTTCCCTACAGAGAGTATCTATTTACTCTTAGGTTGAGTAGTGTAATATAAAAAAGGAGAGTTACTTTTGTAATTAAGCTTAGTGAAGAGAAGTTTTAAGAAACAAGATAAATTTGAGAAAGTGTGTGCTATTAAAGATAATTAATAGATGAATCTAAATAGGTAGAGGAACCATAAGTTTTGTTGTATTATTCAGAGCAACGTTAGGATCCGAAGGATTTTTCATTATATGGTTTTCCTTCTTTCAAGAATTCTTTTGGATATTTTTTCTTCCACTTTTTAAGAAAAGGTAAATCATCTTTTCCGTCGCGGAGTTCATCAGGAAGCATGAAAGGTATCTCATCGATTATTGGATACCATCTTTTACAGTTACTGCATGTAATAAGTCCTTCAGCGATCTCATCATTTTCAATAAATGTGTGGAGGTCAAGAGGGTAATGTTTACAGATTGGACAAGCCAGAATGTCCATAAGTTTCGTTTTCAACAGTCATTTCTCGCATAGTAATTATTCTTACTGAATAATAATGTTTCACCTTATTTAAAAAAGTATAATGTAGCGAAAATGACAAATTTAATATACTTCGTAGTATAGATTATTGTTTTACTAAAAGAAGCTAGGAGATTAAGAAATTATCAATGGCTGAAATCTGCTCAAAATGTGGGCTTCCAAAAGATCTTTGCGTATGTGTTGCAATCAGTAAGGAACAACAACGAATAAGAGTTTATGTTGAGAAAAGGAAATGGAGACGAAGTGCAACTATCATTGAAGGTATCAATAATAAAGATTTGAATATCAGAACTTTAGTTAAAAAATTGAAAGAGTTCTGTGCCTGTGGAGGCGCAATAAAAGGCAATCAGGTAATTTTGCAGGGGGATCATAGAGCTAAAACAAGGGATTTCTTGATTGATTTTGGTTTTCCAATTGAGAACATTGAAATAATGTAATTCTCTTTCCAGTCTAGTAATAAAATATTTCACGTGAATATTCCTGATCTACACTACTGTAGATCGTCATTTTGTATAATTAAGTTGGAATTAATTGGTGGCAAATATGTTTATGCCAATATCACTTATCAGATAGAACTTTTATTTTGCTTTCTCTCTGAGTTTAGTTATAATTCCTTCAATATCTGCTGTAGCTCTTTCTATTTTCTGGTTATATTTACGCTGTGAATTTCTATATTTATCCCTTGAAATTTGTTTAGAACGAAATTGTGTTCTCAGGCGATTTATTTCGCTATTTACACTTCTTATCTCTTTTTCACTTCTCTCTATCCTTTCTATGAAATTCTTGTACGGGGATCCTTCCAGCTTTACTCCGTTTGCTAGTTTCTCAAAGGCCTTGTTTAACCTTCGAATTCGCTGTTCAAGGATTCGTTTACTCCGGTTATAATCCTTCTTGCCAATTCTTTTATTTTCGAATACTGTTTCTAGAGAATCCATTTCTGATCTTAACGTTAATCTTCTTTCATATGTTTTCACAAAAGATTGAAGTATCTCAACATTTTTACTGATAACAACGGATGAATATGGTTTTCTCCGTTTTCTAATAATTATTAGTCCAACGAAGATCAAGACAGGTATTCCTATCCAAAGAGCTAGACGAAAAATTGACCAAAAAAATGCGTATTCATACTCAACAAACAGATCGAAATCAATAACTGATGTCAGATTCTGAAAAGAAAAAGTGATTGATTGAGTGAATAAATTTTGAGATATATCCGCGTTGGAAGGTGTTGTTTGAAGACTCTTTGCTCCTTCCGGCAGTGTAATTGTGACTACGTAAGTCTCTATTGTCCAATTTAGACTGTTTGATATATTCGTTTTTAACATAAAATGGTTCCAAGAGTCCATTTGAGTTACAATGTTCTGGACATTTACCCTATATTTAACAGTAAAAGAACATGAATCGTTGAATACTGTATTTTCAATTGTCCCTCTTAGAGGATAACGAAGGAGAATTGTTAAATTTTTAACACTTTCGCCTTCAGATAAATCATAATACAAGGCGCCAATATGATCGTAAACAGTCACATCCTCAGCCTCCGTCGGTAACTGAAGATCGAATATATATTGAGTTAATCCAGCTATATTTGAGATGTCATAGGTAAGGTAGTAAAATAGATTACCCCAAGGATCTAAAACTAAGTCTTTATTTATGGAAGTAGCCTGAAGACCCGTATAATTCTCATCAGCATTTACGTAAGAAATGGATGATGCCTGAAAGAAAATAATTAGAAATAGAAAAGGGAACAATACTAACCTTTTTCTTCTTCGATAAATAGATTGAATCATCTTTATCATTATCAATTCACATATAATTGAGGATAAGTAGGAAAGAGTGTATAAGGGTTTAAAAATTTTCAGCTTCAGGTCACAAAATATCAAAAAATATGGTTCTATTAAGCGGAATATGAAGCATTATTCTACGTAACATTCTAACTATGTAAGAAAACCTTTTTAGGACGTCATTAACTTTACCAGCGAACCCGCAATCAACAAGATTACATTATTAAAATGTAATAGATGAATTAATCTGGGTTCTTTAATTAAAAAACCTCTCACATAGTTCTTTCTTTATAAATAAGCCTTAGATTAATGATCAATACGCAGATTACGTAAAAGAAATATACACCATGATTTCCTGAATAATCATGATTGATGGATCTTAAAGTAACTTTGAACAACAATAACTTCTCACTTCTTGATAATTATTGAAATGTTAAGAATTAAAACTCTTTTTTCAAACTTTTGTGAAAGTAACAAAAAAATTGTTAACCTAATTTCTAAATGATTCAGACCTACACTGTAAAATAAAAGAAAAAGAACAGGTTACTAAAATCACTGAAATATTAAACACAGTATAGAAGATGCAAACAAAATAGTTGAATTATAAATGAACATTTATACAAAAAATGTTATTTATTCAACATATATAATTACAAACATAACTAAAAAAACATTGAATTGAGCAGAATTAGAGTTTGGTTGAAGATTAATCTTAAGATTACTCACAAAGTGTGAAGAATAGAAGTTTTAGCTGAAATAGGTTTAAAAAAACAAGATAAGTATAATTTTCCAAGTTGATAGATACACATGGTTACGCAGGTTAAACTGTTTAAAGTTACAGTAAAAGAAAAGAGAAGTTTATGTTTTATCTGTAGAGGCTATAAGAAACTATGCCGGAAAGCTATTTGCCCCATCCTTCTTAAAGCTAAAGCTTTAGCAAACCTTGAAGGAAGTTTTTCTAAAGAAAAAATATTTGGTTCTTCACCTCCAGCAGTATTTGTGGGGTCATGGAACTATCCAAAAATTTTAGCAGGTCCACTTGTACCACCCATATCAGTAGACGATGCCTCAATCTTAGACTTACCTGAACGCTGGGTAGATAAATCATTCAGTGATATTCTACAGTATAGATTCTCTCTGGTTAGAGGAAAACGGGTTACAGATGTTAAAGCAGCAAGAAACCCAAATAGAATTCTTTCAACATTTCAAGAGATCGTAATGGCATCCAAACCAACCGATACCGAGATGTGGTTTAATAAGAAACCTAAACTATCAATCGTTTTTTCTTCTAGAGAACCTCCCTCAGGTCCCTCTGCTTCCATTAAACGTGTCTTTTTAGCAGAAAACCCTAAAGTCTCTAAACCAGTTGATTACGTTGTCTCAGATACTGATCTGAAAGCTGGAGAGGCTACCGTAAGACTTTACAATTCTAAGATTAATCAAAGACAGATAACAAGAATGTTTTCAATTGGATTATTAGGTGTTAAGAAACAGAGAAAACTTGTTCCAACAGAGTGGAGTATAACGGCTATAGATGACATTCTTGGAAAGGCAATCCATAACGAAATTCTAAATTATCCATGGATAAACGAATTTATGATTTTCGGGTATAAAGCTTTAGCAAATAACGTTCAAGTTCTCCTCTTACCAAGCTCATGGATGTTTGAAGCCCAAGAAGCTTGGCTCATGTCACCTAACGCGGTTCCTGACATGAATTACGAATTTATACAAGGCAGAAAATCGTATGCATCTGATTTAGCCGGAGCATACTATGCAACAAGATTACCTGTTCTCGAATTTTTACAACAAAGAAGGCGTCAAGCAGCAGCGCTAGTATTTATGGAAGTATATCCAGAATGGATTCCTCTCGGAGTCTGGCGTTTCAGAGAGATTTGTCGAGAAGCATTGAGAAGAAAACCAATCATATTCAATACACTTGGAGAATCTTTAAATGAAATGACAAATCGATTAAGACTTCCTTTAAAAAAATGGGTTGAGAAAAGTAAAATACTTCATATATTTAAGAAGCAAACAAGATTAACTCAATTTTTTTCTGTTTAATCCTCTTCTTAAATTTAAAATCAGGATAAATAAAATAAAAACTATTGGGAGACAAGAATAAAAAATCTCATGTATACCGTTAATATTTCTTTTTATCCTTAAAAAAAAACTGAATAAATCTTCTTATAAAATAGTTAAGATAACCATTATAAAGTTCAATGAAAAAATGTCTTTTTTTTTAAATCCATAACTGTTGACTATACATCCACAATAAGGAGCATTAATTCATAACAGTTTAAAGGTTTTAAAAACTGATATTACCTTGATAGAAATGCTTAGAAAACATCTCACAACAGGAAAAATTTGGGGCGTTTCAGTCGTAATTGTTTACATCTGCCTTTTACTTCTAGGATAAAAACATAATTAGATGTTCCTGAGTAATCCGAATCCTAAAAGTATCCCTTTTAAATTTAGGCGAAAAACGCATAACACAAAGTATTCTTACAGGTTTCGCTAATTATTCATTCTAATTAACTTTCTTGTTTCAAAAAAAAGAAAGACTCAATTACAATCTTAAATTTTAAAAAATTTAATAAAAAAAGGATGTTTCTAACGTATAATTTTTGTATGAAAATTGGAAACTTTCTCCAGTTCTGTTAAGAATACTTAAAAAACGTGCAAGTTTCTGGAAGGATTTATGGTCTATTATAGCGTACGCGAAATAAAAATAATTAGAAAAAGCGTTGAAGTGAAACTGAGCTCATGTTGAACCACAAATTATTTCAAAGAAATTTAATAGAATACTAATTAAATTAGAGCTAGCGGGAATGTAACTATTTATTTAAGGTGCTTTTGAGAGTAGATTTAAACTTGTGCACGGGTTACTTATTCAATTTTTTTTTATCTTAAACACAAAAATCGATCGTTTCTAAAATACGAGATTAACGTGGGATTCAGATACCTCCTTTACATATGTGCCTACGCCTACTATCTTTTCCACGTAGCTGATTAAGTCCTCTCTTTTAAGCCCCATCATATTCATGGGTTGATCGCAGACTAAGAACCTAACACCTAAGTCCTTTGCCATTTCTATCTGTTCAGGGATGTTTTGCATCTTCTTGATAGTCATCTCTCTTCTCATCAACCAACCGCCGATGCCAAAGAAGTTAAATTTTGAAGGATTAAGTTTTTTGGGCCCGTTTTTCATCATTTTATTCAATAGTTTGGATACTAAAGTGTCTCCTTTTGTTGGGCCTTTTTCCTTTTTTACCAAGTTAACTCCCCAGCATGTGAAGAATAAAATGACTTCTTTTCCAGAAGCTGCTGAACCAATGGCAATATTAAATGCGGCACATGCTTTATCCAGGTCATCGCTGTAGAGTATGATGACTACTTTTTCTGTCATCTAATCCATCTTCTAATTAGGCTTTTGGAGATTTTTTAATAAAATATTTTATGAATTCCTTGACATTTTCCATCTTCAAAAGGTTATTCCCCGTCGTTTCGCACCAAGCAGGGATATCGTGTTCAGCAACAGGGTCGTCTGCATGAACCTCTAAGATCTCTCCATAATCCATCTTCCGCATCCTCTTAGCCATTTCTACAATTGGCCTAGGACACTTTAAACCGAGACAGTTCAATGGTTCACGATTCATAATAAATCCACTAAAAAGTTAATGAAACCTTATGCTTTTCGATTTCTTGGACCAGTTGAGAATGATCTATCAAAGTTATACCATCTATTAGGTCACCAATTAAAAGACCTCTCTTTTTTAAAGATGGCTCAAGTGCTAAAATAAGTCCGCCAAGCTCAAGAAAATCTTGGATATAATTTGTATTATTAGGTAATTCTATTTCGGAAGGATCCTGATTTTTAACGCCGAAATAAACGCCTTCATCTAGAAGGACAATGGTTGCATTCTTCTCCGTGGCCAGCACAGCATTTCCTATCTGAATAGCATTAAAAGGACCGTCGAATAGACCATAGGTGCCTTCAGTTAGGAATATCAGTAAATCTGATCCAGTTCCTGCTCTCACTGCACCTCTATTCTCAAGCAGTTTTTTTGTATCAATCACACAAGTATCACCGCAATCTTCTTGGGTTTCCATTCTATCACCTCATAAAAGTTAAAACCTTATCTGAATTCTCCAACCAGTCAGTAAAGTCGAAGAGACCAACCAGGGGTATACCCTCAATTATATCACCTTTCTCCACATCTCTAGCATCTGCACATCTGGCACACATCTTTACATTAACACCTTCTTTTAGGGCTTTTCTCAAGTTAGCTCCAACATTTGGATAGTCCTTCTGATTTTTTACATGCGGTGTCCATACACCGTCGCCGTAGAGCCATAGGTTAACATTGTATCCCTTCTCTCTGACTTTTAAAGCAAAGTTAACTGCTAAATCGGCATATTCGGACTCGAAAGGTCCACGATGAAGAAGTATAGTGAGTGTTTTTGTCATTTTAATCCCTCAAAATATCACAACTTTCCCCCATTTCTCCATTACAAGATCTACCAGTTCGTCATATGGATCATCAGATATCTTTACACCTTTCACTAGTTTCGCCTTATTAAGGCCACATGCTTTTAAATGCCTTCGACTTGCCTTTACCTTGCAACCATCATTTATCAATTTTAAAAGCTTCTTTTCAGTCACGGTGTTGCCCCGTTTTCCAACCCAGACTCCATCGCTTAGGAGGAATAACTCAACTTGGTTGCCTGCTTTAAGTGCCGCTCCCCCAATTGCTAAGATATTTTCTACATCTTCATTTGCATTAGGAGTTTTTGTGATAATTATTCCGATCTTAATAGGTTTCGCTTTCTCGATTAGTCCCTTAATCTCTTCAGGGCTTATCACTCCGTAGGCCTTTAATTTACGATTGATATTGATGGAAGGAGCACTATCAATACACGTCTCTTCCGCTATTTTGGACGGAAATGGGTGTAATTGAACCTCAAAATCTTTGGTCGTAAAATCCTTCTTTTCATCTAACTCATAATCAATACTCCCTCCATAAACTACGTCCAAGACATTCTTTGTAAGAGTCAAACACCTCTTTCCCGGAGGAGTGTTCCGAAATATTTCTATTAGTGTTTTCAACGGTTTAGACCTTTAGTTTTTAATTTGTTAATTAATAGTAAGTTTACAGAATATTAATCCGTAATTAGTTTAAAAAAAAGATTATTTGTATTATTAATAAAGATTTTTGTATATATAAAGCAATTTAAATGGGCTTAAAAGGTGACAATAAGATTCCTTTTACCGTGGGGATCACGTTAGAAACTATCTTAGCAAACAGTATTTGTTCATTATAGCTTTCATCGTCACACAAAATATATTGTTGAGCATAATTACAGGTTTTCAGTTTCAGGAAAAGAAAATAACCAATACTATTTTTCAATTAATCTCTTGTCTTTTACATGAATGTAAAAATAAATGTAGAATGTTCCAACTATCCCTAAGATGAAACTCCCCAACAAAGGCACTTGATAACCGAATTGTTCATACAGAAGTCCTCCAATGAATGGAGCAGGGAACCCAAATAGGCCACGATATAAAGTAACTCTACCCATGGCCTCAGCTCTCTCTTTTTTTGTAACACTGTTTGCAAGAAGAGTCTTATGAGCGGGTACCCAGAAAGCTGGAGCAATACCCATCCCTACCTCGAGTAAAAGAAATATATAGAAATTATTCGATAAAGCAGCTCCTCCAACATAAATTAGATAACCGACATTGGCGATGATTAAGAGTTTTTTGATACCGAAATTAGCAATTCTTCGACTAATAAATAGTTGAGTTAAGACCATAGAGATTGCGCTAATCGTGGAAAGTATCCCAAGTTGTGAAATGGAAAAGCCGAATTTTGACCTTAGAAGACCATATAGAATACCAGGACCTAGACCTACAGATAAAGCGTCTATAGCATTCATCCAATAGAGATTTCTTACATTCCGCGAAGGAGATAAATTTCTCTTGATGAATAATCGTAATTCAGAAAAGTTAATAGATCCTTTCTTAAATGAATCTTCTTTTAGAAAAAGAACTAAGAGGATGACGATAAGAGCTTGTATGACAATGCCAATTGCTAAAACGCTGATGAAACCAAATCTATCAGCAAGAATTCCTCCGATGAAAGGAGAGAAGATCCCTGGAGCCATTGAAGCTAACATTATCTTGTTGTATGCTAAGCTTCTTTTCGAAGTTTCAACAGACTCTGCTATCAGTGAATCGATAATTGGCATAGCAAGTAGAGAAACAGCTGATAAGATCACAGCTGGAACAATGAAAATAAAGGTTGAAGTTAAACCTGAGATTAAAAAGAGAATCAGTGAAAACTCCATCAATACAGTTCCAAGAACAATGAATGGTTTCCTTTGCATTCTATCTGAAAGCCATCCAAAAAAAGGTTGAATAAGAGCGGGTAATAATCCCTGAAACCCTCCAAGTCCTTCAAGGAAACCCATAACTGCAACAGAAGGATTAAGACTAAGAATGAAAGGTTGACGAATTACCATAAAGATTCTTTGAAAGACACCATATAAAAGAGATCTAGCTGTAAGAACCCTTATGTTCCGATTACTAGAAGATTGCGATTCATCAGTCATAAATAGAAATAATATTCTGATACATTTAAATTTACAAAATTTAAGTCTAATTTCACTCTGATAATCACGCTTGGTTCAGGAAATATCTATGTATTGTCATAGTCAAGATTTAAATGAGAATATTCAATGAATTATTGTCCCTTCTAAATATGTTGGAAAAACTTTCTCTACACAAATTTTCACTCTTTGTCCCCATAAATCTTTTTCACAATGAATTACAATGGGTTTATATGCAAAATTCCTTCCAATCCACGAAATATTTTTTCCCTTTTCATCGATAAGAATTTCACCAGTCCAATTCAACCATTTATGATTCTGTTTAGTCGAGATTTCCTTAACTAATTTACTCATTCTTTTACTCCGCATCTTTACAATCTGTGAAGGAAGTTGTTTCATCTTCGCTGCTTCGGTTCTCGGTCGTGAATAAAATTTTGAAACATTGACGACGTCTGGATTAATCGCATCGATAAACTTTAAAGAGTCTTGAAAAGCCTTTTCATCTTCACTTGGATATCCACAGATAATATCGGTAGCAAGAGTGATCTCAGGTATTTCCGTCCTAAATGTGTTAATAATATTTTTAAAATCTTTAATGTTATAAAATCGATTCATATGTCTTAAAACTTCGTTATTAGCACTCTGAAGAGGTAAATGAAGAAACTTAAAGATCTTAGCATCCTTATATGCCTCGATTAATTCATCAGTTTTATCTCGTATGTGAAAGGGATTCATCATCCCGACGCGTATTCTAAAAAAGCCTTCAATTTTACATATCTCGGTTAATAACTCCGCTAATGAATTATTACGATCCAGACCATACGCTCCTGTATCTTGAGATGTAAGCCAAATTTCTTTAATTCCATCCTTTATAGCGCTTCTTATTTGATTAATAATCAACTTTAATGGATAAGAAAATAGTGTACCTCTTGCAAATTTGGTACAACAGAATGAACAAGAACCTAAACATCCATCAGATATCTGCATGATATCTATAACGTTACTCATTCTATGTCTAGGCATTTGTGGTTTTATTTTTGGGACTTCAGAAAAGAAGATGAGGTTTCTTTGTCCATTTTCAATATTTTTTATTACTTTAGTTATTTGATCAATTGAATAAGGATCTATAATAGCTGAAAAATTTGGAACAGCTTTCATAATTCCTTGAAGATTAATCTTAGGTAAACATCCCGAGATGATAATGGGTTTACCTAAATCTTTTAAAAATTTTAGTCGCGAAAAAATTCTATCCTCTGTAGGTTTTTTTACACCACATGTATTAACAATAAATAAGTCAGCAAAATTTGGAGCATCTACTAACTCATATCCAACTTTTTTTAAATATGCGACTATTATCTCTGAATCAAATTTATTAGAAGGACACCCATAAGTTTCAATGTAAACAAATTTTCGGTTCAACATATAGAATACTTCAACATTGAATAGTGAATTATCAATAATAAAATATACAGCTATATGATATAAATATGTAAATAAAACAAAAAGATGATAGTGTTTTAAGTGAAGATTTGTTAAAGGTATCATCAAAACTGATACCAAAGCCTTTTATATCTAATATTCATTCGTGTTTAAATCGTATTTAAAACGTATTACGTAGAGATATGTTCATCAGTACAATCTCTTTAACTAGAAAGTGGTGAACTAATGAAACTTATTACGCTTCATATACCAGAGCCGTATATTAAAGATCTTGATGAACTTGTACAAGGAAACCTCTACCCGAACAGGGCTGAAGCTATCCGTATTGCAGTTCGAGATATGTTGTCTACTGAACTTTGGGAAAGAAAAAGGCAAAATGCAATGAATAAATAGAACAATCGGCAATTTGAAACATAAACATCTGGATAAATCATTTAATAAATGATAAAAAAAGATTAAATTATCATAAACCGATTTTTTTTTTTTGATTATTTGCTTACATAAAATTTGGAGGATTTAGAGTTGGGTTTTGGAGAAATCTTAACATATGCATCAGTAGCGATTTTCGCTTTAGGGATGGTGACATTTGCAGTTGTTTACCGTCGAACACTACTACAAACAATAGACGAGTATGAAAAGGCAAAAAATGTTTTACAAGAATTACTAGTAATGCTTCGTAAAGTAAAAGGAGGAAAAAGAGAGTCGAATATCTTGAAAGATTTCGATATGAAAACGATGCAATCTACAAAAATCGAAGAGACCGGAAAATTTGAAGAATTGGAAAAAAAACTTGTAACTTTAACAAACCAATTAAAATCCTCCTCAGCATCAGATAGAGCGCTTACGACTCGTGTAATGGAAATGCAAAAAGAAGTCCAGAATTTAACAAAAACACAAAAAGATTTCCGAAGACGAATAAACAGCTTCAATGAGACGATCCAACAAACCCCTCGATCAGAGAGGAAAGAAACAATAATTCAAACAGAAGACCTACTCCTTTCTAGAATCACAGATACTGAAAGATTGGTCTTACGTATGTTAGTAGAACAGGGTTCACTGACAGCGCCGAAGGTTGAGAAGAAAATCGGAAAAACAAGGGAACATACAGCACGCCTCATGAAGAAACTTTGGCAAGAAGGATACATAGAGCGGGATACTCATAGAATGCCCTTCAGTTATAGACCTACAAAGAAACTAAAAAAGTTACTCAAAAAAGAGACTGATGATAAAAAAAAGCTAAAGATAGCACCCACAGTCCCGAAAGAAAAAACAAAATAATACTCTGAATTATTTCTCAAAAAAATAGTTTTCTAAATTTGAAACATTTTTTATAATAAATATTTTTAACTTAACACCTCAGAATCATCCATCAACTTTGACGTTAATAAAAGAAATCTTAAGTTTTAAAGTAAATAGTAGATTAATCCATGATTTAACATGAATCAGAGACACATATTTGAATAAATATTTTTGATCCCAAAAAGACATCATATATATAAGGAACCTAATAATCTGATAGAAAGAAGGGTACAGTTTAGTTGAAAATCGTTCAAATAGTTTTAGATGTCATGTCTCCTGCACAACAGTCAATAGTTGACCTTGTAGAAGTTCTAAGTGCTAATGAGAATGTTACTAAAGTTGATATCACACTCTCTGAACTAGAGAAGAATGTTGAAGACTTTAAAGTAGCAATGGAAGGTAATGGTTTAAATTTCGAAAAGATTAGAGAGACAATTAACGAGTTTGGTGCAGTCATTAGAAACGTGGATAATGTAATCTCTGCAAAAGAGTTGATTTCTAACCAAGATACTAACAAACTTTCAGCGGCAATGCTTGTTCTAGCTAGACATTCTGATATAAAGGTCAGTAAAATTGAACAATTATATAACGAATTCGATAAGAGCTTAAAACATGTTATATCAAGAAAGGTATAACCTTTATTGACAACATAGGAAATGGGTAAACGGTTAAAACATGTACATTTTAACTCAGATGATGCGTAAGATTTCGAAATAATGAAATATTTGATGATGGTAGGTAGACGCCTTAAGAATGGCTAAACACTCTATTTTCAAAACTTATTTTGGTAAGTTATACAGTGTTCTAAATAGTATTATTGAAAATAGTAATGATACTTTCTTCGATGAGATAGCGCGAAGGGCATTTGTCAATAATGCGTTCGATGGAGCATTAACACTTCTCGGTATCTTAATGGGAAATCTAGTGTTAGGTGAACTTAATCCACATACGATCATTAGTACGGGTCTCGGTGTATGTTTAGCAATGGGTATGTCTGGAACATTTGGCAGATATTTCTCTGAACGAGCTGAAAGAAAACATGCTTTGCGTCAAATTGAAAAATATATGTTTACAGATCTTTCTGGCTCTATTTTGGAACAGGAATCTAAAAAAAAGGTTATACTAATTTCACTAGTAGATGGATTATCTCCAACAATAGCTGCTGCGATTCCTCTTATTCCATTTGTTCTAGCTCAGAATGGGTTAATCTCAGTGAGTCTAAGTATAATACTTTCATTTACACTAGACTTTTCAGTACTCTTCATCTTGGGAATGTTTCTTGGAAAGTTAGCTAATGAGAATGTTATTTTACACGGTATATTAATGATCGGGGTTGGTTTAGTTACGGGATTAATCATCTTATTAAGTTCTTTAGTCTTTGCATAGGCGCTAAATAGATTTGGCATAATAATATTTAATTTAAAACATCATTTTTTCTATTTCGTTGTACGCTTTTCTTTTAAAAAAAGAAGATTAAACTAAATATTCTAGTATTTCAAAACAAATTTTCTTGATTGGATATAAGAGAACTCTGAAAAATAAGATATCCCTATTTATTTGGTGTCCATTATATTTTAGTGATAAATGTAAAACATATATGAATAATCCAAAATAAAAAAAATATTGTATATGTTTATTGAACGAAAAAGTAAAAAAATATATCGTTAAAACTAATTTTAATATAAAGCATTAAAAAAAAGATAAATATTATGAACAGAATGATGAAAAATTGTAGGTCTGGAATGAAAGTAAAAAAACGTAAGCGTTTGTAAAGTTTCTACTACGAAATGCTTGCTAAAGTGAAAAATATTTCATAACACCTGTAAAAAAAATTGGGGGAAAATTGTTTGGTTAAAATTTTTATCATATATGACACAAAGTATGGTAACACAAAGCTCGTAGCAGAAAAAATTGGAGAAGGAATGATGCAAGTTGAAGATATGGACGTTACAATTAGTGATGTTAAGGAAATTGAGCTTAAAAAAGTAACTGATTCTGATGTCATATTAATTGGATCACCTAATCATATTGGGGGACCTACAAGAACTATTAAGAAGTTGATTGATAAACTTGGAAAACTTCATTTAAAGACAAAATATATTACTGTTTTTGACACTAATCTTGGAGGTAACCAACTTGATAAGACTGTGAAGAAGATGGTGAAGAAAATAGGAGAAAAGGTTCCGGATCTGAAATTGATAACTTCCGGCTTATCAATTATAGTTGGAGGTATGAAAGGCCCTCTTGTAGAAGGAGAGCTTTCAAAATGTATAACGTTTGGAAATAGAATAGTGAATCAACTTAAAGAAGTGAATATCTAAATGACATATTGTTCTAAATGTGGTGAAAAAAACTCAGTAGACGCTAAATACTGCGTAAAATGTGGAAATGACCTAGAATATTTATTGGAGAAAAGTGTAGAAAGTGGTATTGAGAAATCTTTTGAGAAATCAGCTGAGCAATTCGGAGAACGCATGGAGAAATGGGGTGAAGATTTTGGAAAACGTGCAGAAAACGAATGTTTCGGTCTTCCCAATAGTGGCGCAATTTTGGGACTACTCATAGGTATTATAATTATTTTCGTTGGACTACAGCAGGTTTTAGGGTGGCATATCGATTTTGGACCTTTAGTAACAATTATTGTAGGCGGAATTTTCATTGCTGGCGCAATCTATGGATTAATTCGAAGAAGAAGTTGACTCTTTTTTTCTATATCACATTTTTTCTTTAATTATTATGACTTAATTTGAACCTCTTTTTTGAAAGAGACATACGTTACACATATACACCACGATCATAAGTAAGTGCATTTTTTCAAATCACAAATTGCACAGATTTTTTTATGCTCAAAGTGAGAAAGCATAATACGCGTTATTATCCAGAATAGAATTATAATGAGAAGATATAACTCGAGAAAAAAACTACTTGTTATCTTGTCTACTCCAATTAAGAGGAGAAATGCTCCTACGACAAATGTAATATTTAAGAAAAAGTGAATTTTATTACTATCATTCTTAGGAAGGCGATATTGAAGTAAACCACAAAAAACTCCAAAAAAACCAAGTGAAAAAACAAGCACATCATATTGAACATAAAAATTGAGAAAGAAGTATAGTACACTTCCAAAAAAAGAAATTATTGCCCCTATTACAAGACCAGTACAACCTGCACAGAATGTTTCATTTTTTAAGTGAAGTATATGTGAACTAAAATGATGACAAGTTGGATGATGTCCACTAAATTTACCTCTAGACCTTTTTGAAACATTTTGTTCTTTTTTTCCAGAAACAACTTTAGAAGTTCTGAAATGAAGTATTCCTAAACATTTAGAAGGAAAAACTCCGATTAATATTCCTAAAAAACAGATAATGATAAAAATCGATCCGATTATTTCTTTTTGAAATGGAAAATGTATTATCATTGTTGAAAAGCGGAAAGTTAAGATAGACAAAATTGTTAAACTAAATAATGAAATTCCAAGAAAAAATAATGCAAGAAAATGCGTAGATGAACTGAATTGTTTATTCAAAGCATAGCCTCTAATGGTTTAAGGAAGCTTTATCTAACTAGATCTTTGTAAATGCACATCTTAATAGTGTTTAGATTATTTTAATTATTTCGAGGACGAGAGAGTGGAGAAAAAAAATATTGGAATAACAATGGGTGATCCTGCAGGTATCGGTCCAGAAATTATTGTTAAGGCACTCTTAAATCAAGAAATTCACGAAATTTGTAATCCTATTGTGATAGGCGACTTAAAACTACTTCAATATACCGCAAAAAAAATGAAAAAAAATTTGAAACTTCAACCGATTATTCATCTAAAAAATTCTCCAAAATTAGAAGACAAGATTGGAATTGTAGATTTACAGAACATAAATGTAAATGAGCTTCAAATTGGAAAAGTTTCCAAGGATTCAGGAAAAGCATCGATTGAATATCTTCAGAGAGCTGTAAACTATGCGATGAATGGTGAATTGGACGCTTTAGTAACTGCACCTATAAACAAGAAATCAATAAATTTAGCTGGATGCGATTATATAGGACACACTGAGTTGATTGGATCTATTACAAAAACAGATGATCCGATAACAATGTTTTGGGTACGTGGTGTTCGAATCTTCTTCTTAACTAGGCACCTTCCGTTAAGTGAAGCTATCAAGAGAATAACGAAAGATAGAATTTTACAATTTTGTATTAGAATAGATGATTTTCTAAAAAAAATGAGGCTTATAAATCCCCACATTGCAATTGCTGCTTTAAATCCTCATGCAAGCGATGATGGATTAGTTGGGGTTGAAGAGAAGAGTATAATACAACCGGCTATAGCAGAGCTTCTACGAAGAAACATAAATGTGAGTGGACCAATTCCGGCAGATTCAATATTTTTCCAAGCATTTTTAGGTAAATACGATGCAGTTCTTTCACTATACCACGATCAAGGACATATCGCTGCAAAAACCTTTGATTTCTATGGTACAGTTTCAGTGACTCTTGGTTTACCTTTTATCAGAACATCTGTTGATCACGGTACAGCCTTTAACATCGCAGGTAAAGGTATCGCTGATTCACGAAGTTTAGAAGAAGCAATTAAAGTAGCAGTTCAACTAGTGTCAATTATTTAATAGATTTAGATCATTTAGAAATATTCAAGCTCGATCTATACACATCTAATGCTAATTTAAATCCCAATGGAAACTTTTTCTTCCCATGTTTTATCTCCTCATCAATCTGGTTTAGACTTAGAAATAAACCCTGAGAGATTTCAGCCTCATTAATGGTAATATCACCATCATAGTTACATAGATACACTGTACTGATTTCATTATCAATTTCTGAGAAACATTTGAATTTACCTATTCTCCTCAACTGAGCTCTTACACCTAACTCTTCCTCAAGTTCCCTTAAAGCTGCTTGATCATAGGTCTCCCCAAAAGTTACATGACCTGAAGCTGAACCAGTGTAATATCCCGGATACAAATCTTTCATCATAGATCTCTTCTGAATGAAAATATCTTTCTTGGAATTGTTTAAGAAAACGTAGACTGATCTATGAATTAAATTAGTGTTATGACATTTCTCTCGTGTCTCTTTCCCAATAACGTGATCTTCTTTGTCTACAACCCAGAAATATTCAGACATTATTCAAACTGAATAAATCTAAAAAGTATAAAAAGACGTTTATTCAAGTTAATAATCGATTTAAGTTTAAGTCAATGATACTAAATTGCTGGAAGTTTAACAAGAAATGTTCCCATTGTATGATGAAAATCGAACAAGAACTAAACCATATATAACTTGGATTTTAATTATTATCAATATCCTAGTATTTTTATGGCAATGGAGTAGAGGTCTATCTGATTCTGATTTTATAAATTACGGCGCAATACCTTTGTTTATATTAAGAGGAAAAGAACTCCCTACGTTACTAACCAGCATGTTTATGCATGGGGGTATAGCGCATATATTTGGAAATATGCTTTACCTATTTATTTTTGGAGATAATATTGAGGACCGATTTGGACACATCAAATATCTTGTAATCTATCTTGTTTTCGGTGTAATTGCGGCATTAACTCATTCATGGTTCTCAGTTCAAGCAGGTGGATATGATGCTATAATACCTGTAGTCGGAGCTTCCGGTGCAATATCTGGAGTCTTAGGTGCTTATGTTCTGCTCTACCCTAAAGCTAGAGTCGCTACGATCATATTTTTAGGATATTTTGGTAGAATTATTAAAATTCCATCAATCTTCATACTTGGTTTCTGGTTCATAATACAATTTCTCTACAGTTTTTTGGACCCTTATAGCAATGTTGCATATTGGGCGCATATCGGAGGATTTATTATAGGCTTTATAGTTGCTATACCTTTTAAACTAAGTAAAACTCGAAAACAGAGAGATTGGTAAAACATTTAGCGTAGGGAACAAAAATGGAAGATAAAAATAAAACTAATTTTTATATTAAAAAAATATCTGCAAGAGAAATCTTGGATTCAAGAGGAAACCCAACAATAGAAGTTGAAGTTCAAACAAAAAATAATCGTGGAATAGCTAGTGTACCTTCAGGGGCATCAACTGGAAAATATGAAGCTGTAGAATTAAGAGATGGAGATAAGACAAGATATAATGGTAAAGGCGTTAAGACTGCAGTGAACAATGTAAATCAGATAATAACTCCTAAGCTCCTCGGTCGAGATGTGCGGGAACAAAGAGTAATTGATAATATGATGATAGATCTTGATGGTACCGAAAATAAATCAAGACTTGGCGCAAACGCTATTTTAGGAATATCTTTAGCTGTAGCTAAAGCAGCAGCGAACAGTCAAAATATTCCTCTTTACAGATATCTCAGTAATGGTGAGCCTAATCTTCTCCCTGTTCCCATGATGAACGTAATAAATGGGGGAAAACATGCGGGAAACCAATTAATGATTCAAGAGTTTATGATTCTACCTGTTGGTGCAGACTCATTTGCTGAAGCATTACGTATTGGTGTAGAAGTTTATCATTCTTTAAAGAACTTATTGAAAAAGAGATATGGCCCCTCAGCAACAAACCTGGGAGATGAAGGGGGATATGCCCCGCCTATGAAAAATAGCTCTGAAGTGTTTGACGTTCTCATAGACGCAATAGAACAAGCAGGATATACTGCTGGTGACGAACTCTGGCTTGGAATAGATGCAGCAGCAAGTGAATTCTATGATTCCAAATCAAAAATTTACACCCTGGATGGTAAATCTTTGGATAGAGACGCATTACTAGACTACTACAAAGAGTTAGTTGAGAAATATCCAATCTGCACTATCGAGGATCCTCTCCATGAAGAAGATTTTCAAGGAATTGCAGAAATGACGAAGCTATTAGGAAAGAAAGTGCAGATTGTAGGAGATGACCTATTTGTTACAAACGTTGAACGCTTGATGAGAGGTATAAAATTAGGTGGAGCAAATGCATTATTATTGAAGGTAAATCAGATTGGGTCAATTACCGAAGCTATTGACGCCGCTACATTAGCTCTTAAGAATAATTATAACGTAATAGTGAGCCATAGATCTGGCGAAACTGACGACACCTACATTGCAGATATTGCTGTAGCCTTACAAACGGGTCAAATAAAAACTGGTGCACCTGCAAGAGGAGAACGTACAGCCAAATACAACCGTCTACTTCAAATAGAATGCGAACTTGGAACTAAGAGTATTTATGCAAGAAAACGATTTTTATACAGCTAATCTTTCTGAAACTGTCCCAAAATTGTAATCAAAGAATTTACTGTGATTATTTGTTAATTTGAAAAATTTAAGTTTTCTTCGAATTAACACAGTTCTTTCTTTTTAACAAATTTAAATCCAGGTTCCACTTTAGGATAAAAAAAGTTTTATTCTTAAGCGTGAATCTTTAAAGAAAAAAATCAGCTAATAAAGGAATTATGATGAAGATAAGACGTGCATTGATCTCTGTTTACAATAAGACGGGTATTATTGATTTCTGTAGAGAATTAACTAACTATGGAATCGAAATAATTGCTACCAGTGGAACTCTAACAATTCTAAAAGAGGGAGGAATTAAAAAACTTAAACATGTTTCGGATGTAACAAATTTTCCAGAAATTCTGGATGGAAGGGTTAAGACTGAACATCCGAAAATAATAGGTGGAATATTGGCTAGGAAAGAAAAGAAAGAGCATCTGAATGAACTTGAGAGATTAGGAATAAAACTAATCGATATAGTTGTGTGTAACCTTTATCCTTTGGAAAAATTTGTTGATGAAGAACGTAATTTAGAGATTTTTTTGAATAATATTGACATTGGTGGCCCTAACCTGATTAGAGCTGCTGCAAAGAATCATCAGAATGTTATTGTGATTGTTAATCCAAATAGGTATAATCAGGTTCTCCAAGAGTTAAAAGAGAAAGGGGATGTATGTGTAAAAACGAGGCTAATTCTAGCTTCTGAAGCATTCAAAGTAACAGCGAGATATGATCTATTAATCTCGAACTTTTTAGAAAAAACAGTTCTTTTTTAATCGACATATAAAACCAAGAGAATATAGTATTCTTCATGTTTGTGATTGTCTTAATGATCATATAGATTATCAAGTCGTACTAGCTAAGGTTTTATGAGCAACTTTATTGGGAATGGTTGGCCGTGACCTGGATATACTGTGTTGATTTGAACACGTTTCAATTTTTCAACACGTGCATTCATTTCATTCAAGTCATCGATTATTATGTTCTTTGCTGGTTTGTCCGTGTTAATGAACAAGTCACCACAGAACAGGTCACCACTAGGTGTCAGAATGCCTATTGAACCCTTTGAATGCCCTGGAATAGCAAGAACTTTCGCATTAAATCCATATTTCGAGAAATCGTATCCCTCGTCGATAAATAAATCGGGTTTAAATCGGTCCGATTTATTTAACCTGAAAAAGAGCATAAACATTATTCTGATGAGAATAGACTAAAAAAATAAGTAGATAGATCAAAAGATTTAGCGAATTTAGGTTCTACCTTTCTATTGATAAAAGTATCTAATGGTTGATTAGTCTATATGAATATCATTCCCTTGTGAACTCAAAAATTATAAGTTCAGGAGAGGCTTTTAGTAATATAGTACCTCGTATGCATTCACTGCATGCTTTACAGCCTCTATTCGATCCTTAGATTTTATCAGAAGCATAGCCTTCGCGAATTCTTTTGTCGCATATTCGATTTGATCGCTCTTCGCTACTTTGAGAAGCTGGGTGACCAGCAGCATATATGTATCTAAAATATCACAGTTTAAGAAATGCAGTGACTGGTAGTATTGAGACACTTCACTCAGGTCTCGGAATGGAATCTTATCCTTTGATAAGTTAGCTAGCTTACGACCGGAAACATGTAATCCTTTAACGGCTTCATCGAAATTAAATCTTGAAACAGGCGTAGGATCAATTCCTCGCATCCTTTTATGCCAGAAGAATCGATAAATAGTTTGAATACCAGAGATTAAACCCTTCCCTGTACCACCTGCAATTGATATCCCTAATCCAACCTTACCATTAGAGTTTGAAGAATTGTTATAAGGTGAGAAACTCACCGTCTCCATGAAAGATTTAGTCAAGCCGCTGACATCACCCCAATACACAGGCGAACCTAAAATTATTGCATCGGCTTCTTCACAAAGCTTGTTCAGTTCTTTTGGGCAACTATCTCGAACATCTACATAGGGTTTAACATCAAAGTCTACAAGGTAGACCTTCTTAACCTCAACGTTACTTAACTTAGCACCGCTTAAAGCAGCATCAACTAGTTGACTGGTTAATTCATCTTTTCGTGGACTTCCAACTATACCAATAATCAAAGTCATTTTCTTCAAGAAAAGATATGAGTATCTATTCTATTAAAAGATAACCAATTTTTTTGCAATTTCCAATAATTATCCGGAATAAAAGAGATAAACAAAAAGTAAAATAAATGGTAGAATTTTAAGAAAATTAGAAGTATATTAATTGTTGCATATTCAACCTTTTTGAAGTTAAGTTTTCTTCATATCGATTACACACATTTTCCAACGATTTGTAAATGATAAGATCGCTATATTCTGGGTCAACATACTCGGAAAGTTTAAACTTTGAAGATACATAAAGAAGAGGGTAATATGACTTCTATTAATTTTGATAAGGTTATCGATGATTACTTATCCTCAGAGAGGAAACGTACTCCTCGAAAAAGAGACTTTAAAATCTTCTACCCAAGTGAACTAACGTTTCCCTGCCTGCGGGGTCAATACTTAAAATATACACAGCCAGAGATTCCAATATCACCTAAAACTCAGCGAATATTTAAAATCGGCACCATCATCCACGACTTCATTCAAGACAGCTTCAAGAAAGCAAATAGTGAATTCTCACTACGTGACCTTGAAGCTTCTATACAAGGAGCTTATAGTGCCAGTGGAGATCTTATTAGGATTCGGGGACGTGCAGACGCAATTATTGAAAGAAACGGTGAAGAATACATCATTGAGATTAAGAGTATAAAGCCTCAACCCTACAAAGATGATGTTTTCCGTTTTTTAAATGAACCTAAAGAAGGTCACCTCAAACAAATATTATGGTACATGCAATCAGCTAACATTAAAAAAGGAGTCATCATCTATATCGAAAAAGTCGGTGCAGAAACAAGAACATTCCCCATCACACTCGATGATTACAGCAACCAGCAAAGCATAACAGAAACAGCGAAGAAACTTTATAAACATCTCAAAACACGCACAATTCCTCCCCGAGAAACAAATCACTGGAACAATAAGATCTGCATCTATTGCCAATATAGTAAAGTATGTAAGGGTGAATTAACCGGGAGTCTTCAGTTAAAATCACAAGGATTTAAGGAGATCCTAATTGTAGATATTGAAACGGCTACTGTGGATCTTGAGTTGGATCGTTTTCATCCAGATAATTGTATAATTTGTGAAATTGGAATCGTGAATCTAAATCTTGATACAGGAGTCGTAGATATTGTATTTAACCAAACCTGTCGAGAAGACAAATTATGCAGTCCATCATCGTGGGTTTTTCAAAATACATCATTGACATATAATGAGGTCATTAACGCGGTTAATCTTCATTATTATCATGAGGAGATTCAAAAAATCTTTAATATGAAACCAGTTACCAGTTGGAATCAACAATTCGACTTTAAAATATTAGAACACCCTTCAAGAAACTTTAAAATACCTTTAAAATTTTGGGACCCTATGGAAGTTTTAACAAACTATTTCAAAATACCTTCCCCTTCAGGTTTTGGATACAAATGGCCAACGGTTCAAGAAGCACTTAACTATTTCAATCCTGCTGGAAGAATAGTCCAGAAACATGGGGCAATAAATGATGCAAAAAACACAGCTAACATCATATTTCAAGCAGTACAAAAATGGCCAAAGATTGACTTTTTACATTAATTTAACTATCCAATAACCAAATGGAGCAACATATCATTAGATCTCGCAATTTTAGCTAGAATCATCAAATACACTAAAGAACGCAAAAGAATACTTTTTTTCTCAAATAATTCAAAGTAAGATCAAAGAAGTCAAGCAGATAGCATATAACTATGAAGACATTCTCAAAGACTACGAAATCAAAATCGTTAAAACATCTAGGGGTGCTAGATTCTAATATTTAAACTAATAATTTTCCTCTTATATATTATTTTGGAGCCAGTCTCCTATTTGGCTTCGCAGATGCTCTACAGATAAGACTTCAATCTTTGGGGATACTTCCCCCCCAAATAATCCTAGCAATCCCTTACATAATAACAATAGCTGTCCTAGCCGGCGTTGTGGGGAGAGCAACTCCACCAAGTGATTATAAACCTTACGAAAAAGAATAAAATGCACCTATACACTATTATTCTTTAAATCTAGATATTTAGAGCTGGGAATGATTAAAGTCTAGAATTCTGTTCTAGAAAAATCTATATTCTATTTAAAGTAACTTTATTTTGGATGAAATGGGTTAATGGATGAAAAAAAACGTAAAATATTAGAGTTAAACAGAGTTGCCTCTACCTTAAAACAGAGAAGTGAAGTCATTCAAGATATTGGTATCTTGGAGCCAGAAACCCGAATGAAACAATTTAGAAATAGGTTTTCAGAAGGTTCATTTTATGGGTTTGAATATGATCAGGCTTTAAGGTTTGAAAAGAAGCTTATCGAAAAATATGATGGTGAGTCTCTAGAAAAGGCGATTCCTGGAAAAGTAGTCTCAAATGAGTATGGAGATTGTTACCAGATTTCGGATGAACATGATCTTAATTTTCAACAATCGAGCTATGAGGAGAGTAGACGGTTAATTCTTTCAAATTTACATCTTCTCTACGGTATAGGGCCAGTTCGAGAAGAAGCCCTAAAAAAAGGGGGATATAACACAATAGAGGATTTGAGGAGACATCCAATCTGGCGTCGATCCGCAATTGAATTCTTACAGCTGATTGATGCGAAACAGATTGGTCCAATACAGAATTGGCTGTGGCGACGTCTCCCGAAATCTCACCCCCTCGTCCATTATTTGGCAGGTTTTTGTAGAGCTGAAGATTTTGCCATTGTTGATATTGAGACAATGGGACTCTTTGGGAGACCAATTATTCTGATAGGTGTTGCATTTCCGAGGAAAAACAAGATTTACACAAAACAAATTTTACTTCGGGACATTTCTGATGAGGTGGGTGCTCTTTGGGCATTCGTTTCCACTCTTAAGGCTGAGCAGTCTTTCATCACTTTTAATGGAAGGTCTTTTGATATTCCTTTCATACAGCAAAGACTCGAGTTTTATGGTATGGATGCTTCTTTGAATAATCCCCATTTTGATTTACTCCATTTTACCCGACGTGCATTACGCAGTAAACTTGAAAATTGCCGCCTTGAAACCGTTGAAAAATATCTTGGTCTTCAAAGAGGAATCAATATTCCCAGTGGACTGGTTCCTCACTTCTATCAAACCTATCTTAAGACTCGAAACATTGGACCGCTTATCCCCATTTTGGAACATAATAAACAGGATCTTCTCACTTTAGCCCATCTTTTCTCGAAACTTTATGAGGAATGGGACTTATGCTAGAAGATTTCATCCGTTACATAAAGAACTTGAAATCTTACAAGAGACAGATTGAACACATTGAAGTGATATTGCCAAAACAGGCAAGCTATGGTGAACTTGACAAACCTCTTCCAAACAATCTTCAAAACTATCTTGATAGAAAAAAGATTCGCCTTTATTCTCATCAGGCAAGTGCTGTTAATGCGATTCGACAGGGCAAAAACGTTATCATCGTTACTCCAACAGCTTCAGGAAAGACGCTAGCTTTCAACATTCCCGTCTTTGAAACTCTGAGTGAAAATAGTGAGGCAACTGCATTGTATCTTTATCCTACAAAGGCGTTGACTAATGATCAGCTTCAAGTTCTAAAAGAGATGGAGAAAGAAGTAGATGTATTGATCGGTCCGAATATTTATGATGGTGACACTCCGACGCATCAACGCCCAAGGATACGTGAAAAGTCAAGGATTATACTTAGCAATCCCTATGGGCTTCACCAATATCTTCCATGGCATTACAAGTGGAAAACTTTCTTTAAAAACCTCAAATATGTAATCATCGATGAAGCCCATGTATACAGAGGCGTCTTCGGGTCTAACGTCGCTCTTTTAATGAGGAGACTATTGAGAATATGCAAACATTACGGGTCAGACCCAACCTTCATAATCTCTTCTGCAACGATCGCTAATCCAGAGGAACACTCAAGGAAGCTAATCGGGAAGGAATTTGTGGTCGTCTCAAATGATGGGGCTGCCCGGGGAAAACGATTTTTCCTCTTTTGGAATCCCCCATTCATAGATAAAGCGAAGATAATTCGCAGCTCAACTCATCACGAGACTAAAGACCTATTTGTGCTCAATGTAATCAATGAGTTTCAAACCTTATGTTTTACCATATCTCGACAAATGGCAGAGCTCATTATAAGATGGGCAAGGGAAGACCTCAAGAAAGAAGCGCCAAAACTGGTAGATGCAGTCACAACATATCGCGCTGGTTATTTGCCTAAAGAGAGACGCGAGATAGAACATAAATTGCGAAATAAAAAATTGATTGGCGTTGTATCCACTAACGCTCTGGAACTTGGTATAGACATAGGTTCGTTGGATTCTGTGATAATATCTGGATACCCAGGCACCGTTATTTCAACTTGGCAACAGGCAGGACGATCGGGAAGAACCACCATGGACTCCCTTGTGACATTGGTCGCTTTTCAAAACCCATTAGATCAATATTTCATGAAATACCCGAAAGACTTCTTCGGTAGACCCCACGAACAAGCAATAATCAATCTAGAAAACCCATACATCCTCATGGGACATATAATGTGTGCTTCTTCCGAATTACCCATCACAGAACGTGACCAAAAACATTTCTCACATCTCCTCATGGAGAGCTTGAATGCTCTTAAAACACAGACTTTAGTCTCTGAAACTCCTAGAGGCTGGGTGTACTCTGGCATCGCAAGACCGGTTGATGTCGTCAACATAAATAATATTTCAAACAAAACGGTAACAGTCATACATAACCGGGAGATTCTTGAAACTCTCGACCTGACTAAAGCGTATCAAGAAGCTTATGAGGGTGCTGTCTTACTTCACCAAGGAGAAACCTACATCGTTGAAGAGTTAGATCTTGAAGGTCTCACAGCCAAAGTTAGACAACAAAACGTAAACTACTACACTGAAACCCTAAAAAACGTGGATGTCACACTGAAGAAGCCTTATAAAGAAGAGGGGAAAGGCATCGGCCTCACTGTAGGTGAGTTAGAAGTCACCGAAACATATCATCACTACAGGCTTAAGACGTATAATGAAGTCATAGGGGTGAGACCGTTAGACTTGCCACCGTTACATTTTTCCACTGTTGGAATGTGGTTTGTCATCCCTGAGGAGATTAAAAGTGAAATTACAGAAAGGGGACTTGACTTTGAAGGTGGACTACACGCAGTTGAACACGCGATGATTGCCATGGCTCCGCTTTACGCAATGTGTGACCGTAGAGACATAGGAGGCATCTCAACACCTATGCATTACGATACGGGACAACCAACCATCATAATCTACGACGGGTTCGAAGGCGGAATCGGAATCTCCGAGACCCTCTATAGTATAATTGAGGATCTGTTTACGATAACGTTGCGGTTGATTGTGAATTGTGAATGTGAGGAAGGCTGCCCATCCTGCATCTTTTCACCTAAATGTGGAAACGATAATGCACCCTTAGACAAGAAAGCTGCAAGCATCATCTTAGATAAACTCCTAAAGATAATAACAAACAAAAAAACTTAGAAAAAAGGCTTAATCTTCAATATAGATCTTATAAATTTCTCAACTAGTACATACCATATTTTCTTTAAAGAATTAATCACGTGTACATCTCTCTCTTGACTTTTTCGTAATTAACCAAGGGCCATGTTTCTATTCGGATAGTGGAGATTTGTCTACATTGTGACTGCGTCTACTTTATTGTTTAATGTGGACAATATGGACCTGTGATAGGTTGTGTATCAATTATGTAAAATGTAAATATAATATACCGCGTAAATGAGGTGAATGAACTACTACATGATTTACATGATTACTTTATTTGATGAAAACCATCATCTACACATTCAATCCATATAATATTGCTGTGAGTGTTAACCAAAAGATTCTCAGCATATTTACACCGGGATAGTTCTATTCTGGATGCATCGAGGTTATGTCTTTGGAGGTTTCTCATAGTTAGGGCAAGCAACGCAGATGATGGGTTGGCTTCGTACATTATCTCGCCACTTTCCCTGTTTATCCTGTTTTTGATCTCGATTCCAATTACGTGCTGAATAGTACCAATATGTGCAGTATCCATCTTCACCGAGATGTAAACAATGACCTTGTGGATGATCAGTTCTAACTCTTCTTTTTGCAGTGTCAGTTAGATATTGTTGAAAAATATGAATTTTAGCAATGTCATCTTTATTTAGTTTGACGCGTGATTGTAACAAATTTAGTGTTTCTTTGTTGAAATTTGAGAAAAGCTCGTCGATTGGGTTGCAGAGTCCGCAGATGTCTGAGTGGGGTATGAAACGCCACTTTCTGTTAGCCCAATCGAAGTCCATGGCACTTCTTTTAAATGTGACATTTGGAAATCTTTTGATGATATTGCTGGGTTTTATATCCCAATAGTATTTGGAGCAGAAAACATTTTGTTTCAGATAACATTTAGAGTAGATACAGTTGGAAATTTTCCATCTTAATAATTCTTCAGATTTTGGGTCAGTTTCTGTTTTTTCATGTTTAGTCTTCAATTTCTCAAGTTCCTGTCTTAACGCTGTCACTTCCTGATTTGTCTTCGCTAAAATGTTCTGAATATTTAGGAAATCTTCTGGTGTGATTTTAGCCTTTACCATACCAAGTTTTTGACATCGTTTCCACAATTCATCGGATGATGGTCCTAAACTTCGATCTTTTCCGCCTAACCTTACGATAATGTATTCTCTTCCGGTTACAACCTTCTTTCTTGCGGTCCACCCTTCGGCGGCGTATTCCTCAATGGTCTTTTTCAAGTTTTCCCCATAGGGAAAAATTGTGGGAGTGTAACTTTAAGTTTTTCCCATGAAGGAAATAAAAAATATGTTTTTCCCCTTATGGAAAACTGTTTTCCTTAGGTGGAAACCTTTGTTTCCCTTAAAGGAAACGTTAAAATGACGTTCTTTGACGAAAAGAAGGCTTTTTTATATTTTTCGTTTAATGGATGTTATATTATAAACTTTAATATTGTTAGGGTACCCTATTATTACGGTTAAAATGACGCATCTGAAATGCCCTGTATGTGGCAGATTTGTCAGTCTAGCTCATTTCAATCCATCTGAGTTTGACATGGACGTTTATGCAGTCGAATTTCGCGGTTTAGGAAGAGGACGCGGCTTCAAAAAAGGCGAGGAATATAGCGTACTTGACTCAGAATCAGACACCATGGAACTCATTAAAAACCGAATTTTAGTTTTATTGAAACTCTTCATGGACCATGATTACACCAAGAAGATGGAAGTGTTACGCATCTTAAACATTCAAACGATTAATCCAAGAAAACTTGTAACCTTGAGAAATCAAGTGCAAAACCTCCAGGGTCAAATCAAAGAACTAAAGACAAACCGAAATGCATTGCAGAACAAGGCGGAAAACCTTAACACCTCATACGATCTACTGATCGAAGGCACCTTTGAAATCATTGAATACATTGAAAAGATGCTTAGTGAAGACGCGTTTAACTGGAGCATTGATATTATTGATGATCCATTTGAGGCCTTAAAAGAACGCCTTAAACGACTTATCAACGAATATGACACACTTAAAACCACAAACGAAGAAGACCGCAAAACCATATCTCAACTGAAAGAACAAAATAAATGGCTCTACAACGAATATGACACACTTAAAACCACAAACGAAGAAGA
>SDBT01002208.1_pt1 | contig 34661 bp, 23 predicted proteins | sample 2277101 | NCBI WGS metagenome assembly SDBT01 (sample SAMN10404973, study PRJNA504765) | marine sediment metagenome | isolation source: marine sediment core GS10_PC15, 103 cmbsf | place: Arctic Ocean: Southern Knipovich Ridge | collected 2010
GGTGGGAATCGCGGCTCATACCGAGACAGCCAAGATTCTGCTCAAGGCCGGGGCCAAGGTTAATGCCAAGAATAATCGTGGCCGGACGCCATTGGATTACGCGAGGCAAAAACAAATCAAGCAACTCCTTCGCAAACACGGTGCAAAAACCGGCGCTGAACTAGACGCAGAAGCAAAGCAGGGCAAGAAATGAAGCGGCTGGGAAGAATACTGACCCTTCGACAAGCTCAGGGCAGGCGCTGGGATTGGAGAAGAAGCGGGCCTGGCAATTGCCGGGGGTCATCCGACCCCCCAGGGCTGCTGGCCGTATTGCTGGTGGTGTTTGGCCTGGGTGTGCGCTGGTGGTATAATTCGCGGGCAGCACAGGGGATGTCGCGGGCGGGCCAGGAAAAATTAGAACAATAAAGCTTCTGGCTTTTCTTGCATTATGCTTTTTGGGCATTATACTCGGGGTAGTTGGGAAACTTGTTACTTGTGAGGACGGGTCCATGAGCATGAGAACAATAAAGCAAAACAAGCAGGCGGGCTTCACTTTAATCGAGCTTTTGGTGGTGATTGCGATCATCGCGATTCTGGCGGCGATGCTGCTGCCGGTGCTGGGCAAGGCCAAGCAGAAAGCTGTGCAGGTAGTGTGTATGAATAACCTCAAGCAGTGTGGTCTGGGCATCATCATGTACGCCGACAACTATGACGACTACGCTCCAGACAACTTCGACGGTCGGATCCCTGATCCCGTGAGTGGCACCTTCTCACCATCAGGGTTCAGCATCTGGAACTTCATCTATACGTCATGGTGGGGTACTCCGCCCCAGTGGCTCAACATCGGTCGACTGATGCCCGACGGGATCATTGATACCCCTGAGGTGTTCTACTGCCCCGGTCGGAGCCAGCAACACAGCTACGGCTACACGTATTCGAGATGGGCGGGCACGGAGCGTCTCGACGCTCAGACCTCCTGCGGCTACGATCTGCGGAACCCATACTACTTCAGGAACACTGATTACAAGGGTGGGCGCGTTATTCCTGATCCATCAAGTGGCGGCAAGCTCACCGCGCTCGCAAGCAACAGCATGGTCGCCATGGGCGACTATCTCATTGTGACCGGCATGGATTCGACGTACCCGCCAAGTCATCGCGGCGGCATCAACGTCCTTTACTATGACGGACACGTCATCTGGCATGCGGAGCCGCTTCTGGACAACGCGTACCTTAACGGTGTTCCCCTGAACGGCTTCGACTGGTGGGGGGGTATCCAGCCGTGGCCGTACGTGGGCTGGAGTGCATCAGCCTATTGGGTAAGGCATCTGGACTATCACCTCAAGCCATGGTGGCAGCCCTGAGCACGGGAGCGGGGATGACAAAATGAGTTTACAGCAAAGAGAAACACCAGGGCACAGGGCAAGAAGAAACGGAATCTCCCGCAGATAGAAAGTGTGCGATCATGAGAAGAAGACTCGTGACTTCATTTCTGACGCTGGCACTCAGCTTGATCGGCCTTGCCCTTGCTGCTGGGGCCCCCGCCACGCCCGTTGGGTATAAGCTTGATTGGTACCGTTGGGCAGACGTCAGTACGCGCCCGAGTATGGAGGGGGTCAGACGGCTCAGTGACAATGACTTTGAGAGTTGCGGGAAGTGGGGCCCTGGCTAATGCACTCCTGGACGGGACCCAATGGAATTGGCGGATGCGCTTGAAATTAATCCACGCAATAGCATCAATGATGGAGAAATATTGAGATAATGAGACCAAGAATGAAGCGAAATCTTCTAGTGGCGGGAATCTTCTTGCTTGGTCTGACTCTTTCAGCAGTTGACAATAAAGCCGTTGCTGCGGATGCGGCTGATCCCGCCTGGGGAGCTGCCCTGCCGTGGGCTACCTTCGCAGAAGTATCGTCACTTCCCGGAATGCAGGGCATCGGTTATTTAAATGACGGCGACAACACAAGATCCGCGATATGGTGCCCCGGATCAGAGGGGGGAGGCGAACTGACAATCAGGTTCCCAAAACCGATTGATGTCACCATCTTCCGTTTCCAGCAAAAAGACAACGGCGCCAGTAAATACCGCCTAATGGCGGACCGCGATGGCAAAGGCGATTATTCTACGCTTATCAAGGAGCAGAAGGATAAAAAGCCGATCTTCAAAACGTTCATCGCAATTCCTGTTAATAAGAGAGTCTTTGGTCTCAAATTCATCGCGCTTGAAGGCAACGCCGGATACCGGCGGCCATATCCTGTTCTGACAGAGGTTGAAATATACAGTAGAAACAAGCCTTATTTTCCTAAGCAGAAAATAGTTAACGCTTCGAGAAAGCTGAAAACCGCCGCTGCAAAAGCACTGCCGGAATTCAAACGCAAGGAAATCGACATTCGCCTCTGTATTGATACCTGGCATGCCGGAATACAACGCAAGAAGCCCGCTACGAAACTTGAGGAGTCAAAGACTTTTCAGAATATGATACAGCGTTTCAAGGAGGCGGATGCCAACAGCGCGCGTCTTTTCATCGAAACTGCCTGCTGTGATGACGAGATGCCGTGGAAGAGCGAGAAGCTCTGGCCAGGTCATGGACAGGATCAGTTGGCTCCGCTCTGCGCAGCCCTTCATAAGAAGGGCATCAAACTCTATTTTTTCTCGCACGCCTGGATGTCCCCTTTCCAGAAACGCGGTAAACGCGCGATAATGCCCTATTGCCGTTGGGACTATCCCTATGAACAGAGCGACCGTCTTGTCGGCGTCATAGATCAATACCAGGTGCGTTATCCCTGCGTTATCAGCGACAACGACTTCCGCGACAAATGGCTTGCATTTTTGAAAGGCGCCCTTGAGCAGGGCGCCGACGGCGTTTATCTGACGCCCGATGAATACTATTTCAAGGGGCACAACCTCTCCCGTGCCAACTGCCCTGCCTGCATCAAGGAATTCAAGAAGATGTACGGATACGATTCCATACCCAAGGGAGCTAAGCTGTCTTCAGAAAAGAAAGGCGCGACGGTGGCCATCACCCGCGGAGAGGTCGAAGACTCTGAACATTACCGCAAATGGAAGCTATTCGAATACCGCAAAATCGCCGGGCTCTTCCACGATATCTCCGCAGAACTAAAGAAATTCAAACCTACCGCTCAGATCGTGATGAGCGACAACAAGATCACTGAAGACCTGGCTGGAAGGCTCGAGCACAATATGTGCCTGGACATTATGGAAAACGATCCAAACGTCGATCTCGCGCAAGTGTATGGCAATGCCGTCCTCGACAAAGTCGGCTGGATTTCCGCCTATGCCCGCCGCATAGCTGCCGCTGCCGGGAGCAAGGACAAGCTGCTCGCCAGCATCCAGTGGCTTAACGTTCAAGACATCAAGCCGGACTATTCTATTCAGCTTTTCGGCTACGCCCTGCCGCAAATAATGCTCGGAGCAAGGGCCTACGAAAACTACCGACTCAACTACATGTATGACAAAGGCTGGTGGCCGAATGCCATCGAGTGTCACAAGATGATCCGCCTCCTCGAGCAGTGGGGCGTACGCGAATCCGACACGCCGGACACGACCTGCCTCCTCCTCTCCAGGGCCTCCGAAGACTGGTGGCGCACCAAGCTGGAAGGGCTCTGCGGGGATAAGGGTGGAAACGACGTAGCCTTCAACCTGCTCTACGCCGGAGACGACATCAACAGGTCGGCAAGCAAAACCGCAGGCAGCGAACGGGATCGCGTCCTCAAGATGGATGCCCTGCGCGGAGTCGGTTCTAAGCTGGCGATGGAAAGCCTGCTCTGCGAAGCCGGCATCCCATACAAGGTTGCCTTCACCGACCGCATGGACAACCTTGAGAATCTCAAACGATTCAAGCTGCTTATCATGCCGTTCTCCTACTCGCTGTCGAAGGACGCATTCAAAAGAATAAGGGAAGCAGTTGAGGCGGGAACTAAGCTGATCGTATTCGACCGGCTCGGGCCTGTGGACGAGTTCGGTAACCCGCACGCGGAACCACTGCTGAAGAAACTCCTTGCTAACAAGAACGTCACCTACGTCAAGGAGAATCCTGCTGCTGTCGGAAATGCTGCCGTCAAGCGTACGGAGTATGTAAAAATGATGGATGGAATCCTTAGGTCCAGCGGCTACCGCTTCAAGGCCAATGGGGCTCCGATCGAATATATCGTGAACCGTTTGCCCAAGCAGCAAGGATTCCTGATTTATCTTGGCAACTGGAGCACCAAAAAGGGTGAACCAGCCAAGCCGCTCATAGCCCTCCCATTCGAAGACGCCAAATACAAGGCCGAGGTCTACAGCTCTTCAACAAGAACGCTCAATGACCTTGCCCTGGCAGGAAAACCCGGAGCCTTTGATGGCAAGGCGTTAAAAAGTTTCTCCGTGGATCTTGCAGCTGGCGAAGTGAAATTACTCCGTTTTGTCAGGGCCAAGTAAGTATGGGATTTGAAGAATGAGTCCGTTTAGAAAGCGTTTTCATTAAGAAGTATTTATGATGATATCTAGACTGAGGTCAAGTGCGTTCTTCCTTGCAGTTACGCTTGTTTTTGTGACTGGTTTGATAGCAGAAGAAAACTCAGACAACTATCCAGTCAACACCTGGCTGGGGGAGCAGAGCGACGACAATGGCTCGCTGCGAACCATATGACCTTTATTAGGAGTAGGTCATGTATCAGCTAACCCCCAAAAAAGTCTACATGCTGGACCGGGTCAAGGATAATCCGGTCTGGCTTGCCCGGATGGAACGAATCCTCAAAGCGATCGACGTTGCCAGAGATGAAGTTATCTGTGTGGATGACGATAATCTTCCGGAGATTGTCGAAGAACTCGAAAGTTATCGGCCCCCGGGAATTCTTGCTGATGGTCAGATTGCGTCCTATATGCGGTCGCTGTTTTTTACCACCATGGACCTGCGAGAAGGACCAGAACGCCCTGATCTTAGCCCCTTGCTCGAGAAGTGTTACGAAGGGGCTTCGATAAGTTCACTCCAGAAGATTTTTGGTTATATGATCCTGGCGGAGGATCAACATCCCCATGGACGGGATAGAAAAAACAATGTGGTGTGTTGGCCGACTTATAACTTTGGTACGATGCAGGGATGTCCGCACGGATGTGTTTACTGCGCACAAGACGGCCTCATTTCCATTGCGTTAAACCTTGAAGAATACATGGAAGAAGTGGTCGGTCCCACTATCGACAAATACCCCTGGAATAAGGTCTTCCGGATGATTCTGGCCAGTGCTGACCTGATGGCATTTGAACCGGAGTACGGGTTGTTCGATCTATTCACCCGGAAGCTTGCACAATACGATGATCGTTACGGCCATTTTCATACTGCCGGCGCTAATGTTGACTGGCTTGCCGACTTGCCTCATCGTGATCGGCTGGTTGGCGTGTGGAGTACTACTTGCGACGCTGTAGCGCGGCACATTGAACCCGGGTCGGCCCCGGCGATCGAACGGATTAAGGCCGGTCGCAAGTGCCAGGACATGGGAATCCCGGTCCGCTACAAGTTCAAACCAATGATCCCGATTCGCAACTGGCGCGAAGAATATGCCGAGATAATTGAACAAGCCTTGACGCTGTCAACACCGGAGTCGATTGGATTCTGTGTGATTATGTGGATGAACTATGATGATCTGCTTCAAAAAATCGATCCTGATCTACTGGATCAGGACTTTCTTGAAGCAGCCAGAGGAGCTAAAGAGGAAATGAAAGACGTCAGAACCGGACCATTCCCACATCAGGTCCGGGCGGAAATCTACCATTATCTTATCAATGAAGCCCGGCGTTGGGATAAAGACGTTCTCCTTTACATCAGTACTGAGTCACGGGAGATGTGGGATGAATTGAAAGATGAGCTGGGACAAAATCCCGCTGCTTATATCTGTGGCTGCAGTTCGGTTGCGGTGCCGGGACGTAAGCTCGCCCTGTCACCTGGCTTGCGCTATTCTACGTATCGCGACAGTCCGGTTTAGTTGAGGAAATGCACTGGTGTTTGCTGACTGCTTCGTCTTTATCGGAGGCTATATGAAAGTTCTGACAACACTTATACTTACCAGCATCCTGCTCAGTCCAATCCCCGCCGTCTCTGCCGACACCCGGACCTGGACCGGTAAGGCAGGTAATACCAGGGATTGGCACGTACCCGGCAACTGGTCTGACGGCATCGTGCCCGGCGCAGCCGGTGACCGGGCGGATGTGGTGCTTCCGGGCGGCCTCATGCTTTACCCGGTATTGACAAAAGCCGCGGCAGTTGGGGGTAGCCTCTTTCTGCGTGCCGGGGCTGCCCTGACGCTTGGCGGCCATTCCCTGACCGTAGGCACAGGGATTGAGGACAGTGTGGACGGCAAAGACACCGGTTACACCCGAACCCATCAGCGAGGGCTTATTCTTGACAAAGGCTCAACCCTCGTCACCGGCAAAGGCGCTGTCATCACCCTTCGTCTAGGTGGACTATTCAACCGGGGTAAAATCTCAAACGCGCCAGCTCTTCGCTTCGAAGGGGGTTTTCACCACTTCTTGCTTGATCCCGGCGGCGCCAAGCTTTCACGACTCTTCCTCGGAGAATCCGCCTACCCCTATCAGGTCATCCTTGGCAACAACCTGGAGGTGACAGGAAATGTGGAACTCACCGGCGGTGAACTGCTGGTGCAGTCCGGAAAGACTCTGGCAATTAAAGGCGACCTCTTATTCCGGGGACGGGTTCAGGCCGCCGCCCTGTCTCCTCGGGGTGAGGTAAAACTGTATGGTACAATTCGCAGTCAAGGTGCATCCTGTTATCTTCGCCGGACCAGAGGGTGGGTCAGTCTTGTCGGTGGTGCTAATCAGACCATTGTGCCGGGGGGTGTTCTGCCGCCCCTCAAGTTGAGCAAGCCAACGGGCAAGGTAACGCCCGCCGCGGACCTCCACTGTGCAGCCCTTGCCGTGGATGGCGGGAATACTCTTGACCTCTCAAAGGGGCAGAAACTTATCTTTGGGGTGGACTGGCAGGAATGGATGATTGATCCCGCCGACAAGATGGTAATTTCAAGCTGGCGCAAGCGCATCCCGGTGCGCGGATCAATCGGACTTATCAACCAGGGCAAGATCATCGGTACACCTGGAGTGCCTTTTGTCTTCCATACTGCTGATGAGGGCAGTCATGTTGTGGTCCACGGCAAGTATTTTCCAGCCAAGGAGACCGGCGAGGGCGTGGCATTTGAGGTCCGCAACCGGATGAAGACGGACCTGTCCATCAACATTCCCGGAAGCCGGCTGACACTGAAGAAGGGCAAGGTCCTCCTCGACGGCAAGGCCCCGCATGATCCGGGGAAGGATGATCTGGATCTGGAACTTGACTATGACGTGCTCGGCGATGAGGAGGGGGAAGTTGCCGCGCCTCCACCCCGGATTGATATTCTCAAGGTCGCTACCGCACCCGAATCCCGCGCGCTGAAAAAGGGGACCGTCGACCTCGCCCCCTTCGCCTCGGCTATTTACTCTGTTCCCTCCATCGGCACGGCAATCTTCAACCTGGTGGACAAAGACCCCAAGACCTTGGCCGCATTCCGCAGCGGGGTCGGGATTGGCGGCCAGCTTGAATTCGTCTTTCCCGCCCCGGTAAGGATTTCCGCCATTCGCTTATTTCAGGCCAGGCTCTTTGCCACCCGTTATGTCATTTATGCAGACACAACCGGAGACGGGACCTGCAACCGAATCATCGGCTATGGCCTCGGCGGCGGTCCGTGGCGCTGGTCATCGTTGCGCTTTCCCGACGTCACCCTCCACCGTCTCAAGTTCCGTTCGACGGAGGCCCAGTTCGGCTGGGAGACGAGTTCGCCGATCCTCGGCAGCTTCGAAATCTATGGAGATCAAGAATCAGCCACGAAGCTCGAGAAGCTGAATCCAGTTCTCCAGGTGGACATGTCTTTTGGGCCGAAAGCACGATTTACCGAGGGGAAGAAGATCATCGTCAAGTGGAGCGACCCGGCGAAGTCTGACCGCATCTTAAAGCTCATCGAGGCCGATCTCTGGCATCTGGGTATCGGCCAGAAGGAGAAGGACCTGCCCAAGGTCCACCTCAAAGAATATCCCCAATGCCAAAAGGTCCTCGACGATGTGAAGGCCATGGGAGCCGACGGCATTGTTCTCTTCATCGAGGCCGGACTCAAAGCCTTCTGGCCGAGCAGGAATTTTCACTCCATCACCAACGAGAAATACTTTGAGCGGCAACGGGAGAAGGCCCGCCCCGCCTTGGACGATAAGCCCCCTGAAGATGGCGATGAACTGGAAGAAGGTGGAGAGTTCGACCTCGAGGAAGGCGATGAAACAGCGAAAAATGAGCTGGACACACCCTCTATTGCCCCTTCATCCACCGCTGACCTTCCCTCCCAGCGGGATCTTCTCAAAGAGCTCTGTGGGGCCGCTCACGAGAAGGGCCTGAAGGTCTATGTCAAGTTCCTTGGTAACTTCATGAAATGCTATATCGGGCCAAAAGATCAGGACGCCTGGCAATGCCTGATGGATGAGGTCGCTTCACGCCCCGTGGACGGGATCAGCATCACTGCCGACGAAGCCTATGTCGGGCTGGCGAGACTTCCCGGCAAGGGCGAAAAGAACTCTTCGATGGCGAAGAAATTCAAGGCGCGTTTCGGGCCGGAGAGCCGGCTTCCCAAGAGCATCTGGGACAAGACAGCGAAAGGGGAAAGAATCAAGAAATATATCCTCTTTTCCTACGAGCGCTCGGGGCAGCGTTTTCAACGCTACTGCCAGCGTATTCGCGAGCGCAACCCGAAATGCGCAATCTTTACCAATATCGGCTCCCATGCTGTTTCCTGTAACAACCGTATCACTTACGGCTTGGCTTATGATGTGATCGGCCACATTGCTGACATCGACTACTTCGGAACCGATTACATGGCGAGCGAGGTCAGGACATGGGTTGCCGCATCGAAGAACCGGCGGGCCGCATCATGCGTGTTCACGGCGAGGTCCGTCCGTGAAGGTCTGCAGTCGGCGCTCCAGGGGGCGCGCTTGGTCAGCTATTATCGTTACAACTATATTGAAATGCAGAAATCACGAGACCATCGCGTGCGGGAATTTGCCTTCATGCGGGTGATGGAACGGGCAGGTCTTACCCGGGCGCCGCAACCCAAGGCCCTTGCTGTACTCAACTCCCGCGCCGCCGAAGACTGGTGGGACAACAAGCACGGTACCATCTGGCTGGGATGGAGCCCAACTGGCAAGCAGGGATTCTGGACGAGCCGGCTTGTCAACCAGTTCCTCCTCGCACAGGGTTATCCCTTTGAACTCTATTCTCTCGATCACCCCGAAGATCTCAAGGGTATCGGCGAGTACAAGGTGATCTTCCTTCCCTTCCCTTACGCCGTGACCAAGCAAGCCGCAAGAATTCTCAAGCGGGCCCACGCCAATGGCAGCCGGATTCTCATTGCGCAGAAGCAGGGCGAGGTTAATGAGGTGGGCCAGGCTCACAAAACCCCGCTCCTCGCCTCGCTCATCGAAGCGGGGCAAAAAGACGGCTCCGTTGTCTTTATTGATCAGGATCTGGTGAAGTGGGAGACGGAGCGTTCCTTCTCCCGTGATCTCGGCGCCATCCTCGACCGCCTCCTCGGCAAGCACAAACCCGTCTTCTTTGCCGCTCATGGCCGACGGGTTGAGATCTACCTCCACGAAGAGACCGACAAACGAAAGTATCTGACCCTTATCAACTGGGAAGACAAGCCGGCTGAATTTGAAGTGGGCATCAACCTGCCGCAAGGATCCTACAGGATCCTCACTGTCTCAACGGACAGGCCGAAGGAGCTCCGAACGGGAAAGATCGCGGGTAAGGAAACAATCAGTTCAGAAGAACTGAAGCGCTTCGGCATGCAGCTTATGGGCGGTGAGGTGCGCCTGCTATACGTGGTGCCGAATACCGAGGGGTGGGTGAAGGCAGGAGACTGAAGATATAATGGCTACCTTAAGCTCGAACGCTTTGGAAGTACAGATTGATGACAGAACCCTTACCCTCGAGGTGCGAGACCTCCGCACGGGGCTCGTCTGGCAGATGCAGGAGGACGGACCCGGCGACATCGGTATCAAGGCCCACGCCGGTCCTTGGGCGGGCATGGCGTTCGGCAATGCGGGAAAGGCCGGGTGGGAAGGCTCGGGTAATGAGCGGCATGTTACACTCAGTCAATGGCCGTGTCGGTCCAACGTCTGGGGTCCCTCGGACTTTGCCGTTGAGGTCCACTTCAAACTTCAAGATGACACGCTGGACATCACCATAGGCACCAGAAACGGGCGCGGTGAGGTATCTTTCATCGACAGCTACTATCCGCGCGGCTTTCTCTTCCCCGAACACTCCCCGGGAGAGCTTGTTCTCCCTTACGGACAGGGCTGCCTCCTGAAGAAGGACTTTCCGTGCCGGCTGGATCACACGCTTCCGGCGTATGTCGCTCTCGGGTTCTCAATGCCCTGGTGGGGGCAGCTCGCCGGTTCCGGTGAGGGCTTCGCGGCGTTTACCGACACTCCGGACGACATCGGGTTCCGGATCGTCACAGAGCCGGGATCGGGGCACACGGTGCACCCGTACTGGCAGGCATCTCTGGGCAATTTCCGGTACCCGCGGGCCATCGCCTACCGCTTCTTCGACCGGGCGGACGTCGTCACGCTGGCCAAGGCGTATCGCAAGCACGCAGACAGCCTGGGCCTTGCCGTGACGCTGAAGGAAAAGGCGAAGGCCCGGCCGAACGTCGAGAAGCTTCGCGGGGCCATAGTGGTCTCGATCTGGCATATGTCCGACTTCACGATGTTCAACAGACCGGGAGAGCAGCACTGCATGACGTTCGAGGAAGGTCTTCGCCGCTTCGAGCGGCTCGCCCGGGACGGCGGCATCGAAAAGGCGATCGTTCATATAGACGGGTGGTGCCGCGGCGGCTACGACTACTATCATCCCGATGTTCTTCCTCCTGAGGAACAGCTCGGCGGATGGGAGGGCTTGAAGAGAATGGCCGACGCGGTTCAGGCCAGGGGACACGGCTTTCTCCTGCACGACAACTACGTCGATATCTACGCCCACACCGAAGCCTTCGGGCCGGACAATACGGCCCTGGATTTAAGCGGAGTGCGGCACGAGAACAGAGAATGGCTCGGGGGTAGGCAGCAGTGGCTCTGTCCCGTGCGGACCATGCAGTTTGCCAGGCGCAACCTCACCCAGGTCCGGGACAGAGTCAATCCCTCGGGAACGTACCTTGACTGCATATCCTGCGGGCCTCTCCGTGAATGCTACGACCAATCGCATCTGTGTTCCCGTGGCGACGCCCGAAAGGCCTGGTCGGAGATATTCGCCATGTGCCAGGAGTTCGGATGGGCCACAAGCTCGGAGGGCGGCGCGGACTGGGCGATTCCCGTCCTCGATTTCTGCTGGAGCGTTCATACGGCGCTCTGCCCCTTCGATCTGAAAGAAGAAATAAGCGGACCCTTGGGGGTGCCTATCCCTCTCTACTCTCTCGTATGGCACGACTGCATCGTGGTCCCATCCTTTGTTGGGGAGAGCGACCAAACACCTGACAACGCCCTCTGGCCTATGCTCTGGGGCGGCATCCCCTCGGTGCGCACCGGGTCTCTGCATCCTGACACATCGAAGGTCAAGCGTTACGGTGAAGCATCTGAGGCCGCCTTCGTGCACTCCCTCAAACCCATCGTGGAACTCTCAGAGCAGGTCGCGTTCGAGGAAATGACCAACCTGGAACTTCTCGACGCGGATGGAAAGACGCAACGCACAACGTTCTCGGACGGCACACAGGTCACCGTGGATTTTGCCGATAAGAGTTATGATGCAATGATTTCAGGAAAGCAGGGCGTGGTCAAAGGAGCTTTTCCCTCGCCATCGCAGCAAGAAAGTCCGCCTTCACCTTAATAGAGCTTCTGGCGATGATCGCAATCACCAGAAGCTCTATTAAGGTGAAGAATGATCTGATACGCATTACTTGGCCCTCCCGTTGTATTGCCAACTATCAATACTATAGTGGACCCCGATTTTTGGACAACCGGCTAAAGTGGAAGCATGGTACTGTCGTATTGCCGAAATGGAGGACGAAACTATGGGCAAGAAACGTCGTTGCTTCAGCCGGGAATTCAAGGCCAAGGTGGCGTTGGAAGCGTTGAAGGAACAGAAGACCATTGCTGAACTGGCCAGCCAGTTCGAGGTGCATCCGAACCAGATCAGTGCGTGGAAGAAAGAACTTCTCGAAAATGCGCCGCAGGTGTTTGGCACGAGCCGGGAGCTTGATCCGGCCGTCGAAGAAGGCATCAAGGCGCCTTTGTACGAGCAGATCGGCCGGTTGAAAGTGGAGGCTGAGTTTCTAAAAAAAACGTGCAAGAGAATGGGCTTGATGTGAAACGAGCTGCAATTGACCAAAATCATGGCCGACTGAGCATCAGCCGGCAGTGCGAGCTGCTTGGCTTGAACCGTTCGACGTTCTACGCCCCGCGGCTTGTTGGCGTTGATCCAGAGGACCTTGAGTTGATGAGGAAGATCGATGAAATCTACACGCAGCGCCCATACTATGGCAGTCGCCGGATCAAGGTTGAGCTTTGGCGCCGCTTTGAGCTGTGCGTGAATCGTAAACGAGTGCAACGGCTGATGCGCAAGATGAGGATCGAAGGCATCGGCATCAGCCGGAACGCGTCGAAGGGGGCGCCAGGTCATCGGGTGTATCCCTACCTGTTGCGGCAGGTAACGATTGACTATGCGGACCAGGTCTGGAGTGCGGACATCACCTACCTCCCAATGCGGCGTGGTTTCATGTATCTGGTGGCGATCATCGACTGGTTCAGCCGCTGTGTCCTGAGCTGGCGGCTGTCGAACACGTTGGACAATTCGTTCTGCGTGGCGGCGCTGGAAGATGCCTTGGCCGCGGGCCGTTGCCCGGAGATTTTCAACACCGACCAGGGCGCCCAGTTCACCAGTGAGGCGTTCACCGCGCCGCTGGCAGATCGCGGCATTGCCATCAGCATGGACGGCCGCGGCCGGGCTCTGGACAATGTATTCATCGAACGCCTCTGGCGCAGCGTGAAATACGAATGCGTCTATCTGCATGATCATCAATCAGCCTTCGCCCTCAATGCCGGGCTTACCGAGTATTTCCAGTTCTACAACACCGACCGTCCGCACCAGTCCCTGGACTACCATATCCCAGGGGAAATCTACCTTAACCAGGAGCAATCCACCGATGATCAATCCCGCCGCGACTCCGCAGGGCTGGCTGACCGCCCTACGGCCCTCCGACGAGTTACTCACGACCCATTCTCGGGCCGGGGCGGCCAGCCCTGCAAGGAAGCCCCCGCCCCGGGGAAAATTCACACCTTAAAATTAGTCGCCGGCTGTCCTTGACATGGGGTCCACTTCACACCGCAACCGTCGAAGTTCTCCTCGAGGCGGGCGCCGGAATTAACGAAGATGATCGGGATGGCTCACGGGCCTTGCACTATGCTGCAAAAGGTGGGTACGCAAGCACGGTCAGGCTGCTCATCAAGGCCGGCGCTGAGCTCGAAGCGCGCCATGACAGCGGCGCCACACCGCTGCACTTCGCGGCAAAGCAGGGACGCGCGACGCCGGTTCGGATGCTGCTCGAGGCTGGGGCAAAAGCAAATGCAAGCGACCGGCACGACGTTACAGCCATGCATTGGGCCTCTGCGCTGGGGCACACAAGCAACGTCACACTCCTGGTGAAGGCCGGCGCAGACCCGAACGCGAGGGATGCGGATGCGCAAACACCCCTGCACTGCGCCGCGACAAGCGGCACCCCGCAAATCATCAAGCTGCTGCTGACCGCCGGTGCGAATCTCGAACCTAAAGACCAATGGGGTCGGACTGCATTGCATTACGCTGCCTGGGATGGCTCTTTAGCCGCTGCCAAGCTCCTGATTGAGGCCGGCGCAACGCTTAATGCGGCCGATGAAAACGACCTGACTCCCCTGGACTGGGTGAAAGACAAAGAGCTTGCTGAACTCCTCCGCAAGCACGGCGCCAAAACCGGCGCAGAACTAGACGCAGAAGCAAAGCAAAAGAAGAAAGAATGAACCGGCTGGGCAAAATACTGACGCTGGGCCTGGAGAAGAAGAGGGCCTGGCAATTGCCGCTGACGAACACAAATGAGCAGATGACCTTGGACCCGTTCTAGCCGTTGTTATGCGTCTGCGGCCATCATTCTGGCTCTTCAGCGGGATCCTCTTGTCTTAGTTGACCAGTCGAGCCCTGGTGGTTCCATACTGGGGTGAATCAGTGCTGCAGGATGCTGGCGCAAAGCCCGCCTGGCGCCGGGAGCAGGAGCAAAGACGGTGAACACTTTTGAAGGGGGTCCATTATGGCGGCGAGTATGGATTCCCTTTCGTTAGATATTGGTTGGCGAAGGCGGAATTAGCGAGGGGTCTCGGTTTGTTGGAGTTTGGTGAGGGCGGCTTGGCGGGCGGCGGGAGGAGCGTCGGCGCGGTAGCCTTCGAGCCGGTGGGTAAGCGCCCATTGGAGTTGCTGGCCCATCTTGCGCACGTCCAGGTCAGGGTCCATTAACGCGGCGAACCGCACTTGACGGGTACGCCAGATCAGCACTTCCTTAGGCATGGTCTTGTCCGGCCGGATTTGCGCCAGGTACATTAACGCCGAAGTACGCGCGGCCTTGTACTTGTCCTTCAGAAAGACCCGGCATAACGGCTCGACGGTATAGGGCTTCTTTATCTGGCCGAGGATGGACACGGCCCGCATCCGGACATCCACCCGCGGATCGGCCAAGAGAGCGTCCAGGGCCGGCAGTGACGCTTTGCCGCCCTCGACCAGGACCTTGCTGTGCTCCCGGATGCGCCGACGATATTGCCGGGCGTCCGCCTGCGTCTTTGACTTGTCCATCTCGCGGATGGTCAGCCGCACCTTGGCCGCCGATTCAGCCAACACCGCCGATTCATCGCTGTCCCCGACCGGAATCTCCGGCAACTTTGGTTTTACGGCGGGCGGGATCTTAGACTGATGAGATTCTCCAACCGGTGTCGGTCGACGGTCACTGACAGTGCTGTTCCGCCTTAATGCCAGAAATATTATGCCGACGGTGAGGACAACAAGACATACTATCAGCCATACGGCCTTTGATTTCATCGTGCCATCTTTGGGTAAGGTGTTACCAACTCTCCCGATGCCCCGCCCGTATTGAAATTCCCGGCAAACGTCATCTTTTCATTCACCGCAATACTGGGCAAGTAATGCTCCTTATGACCCTGGTCGCGATTCTTCTCCACGTCAATCTCGGCAGCGGCGCAGGCGGCAGGTCCTCATGGGCAACCGTTCTTACACTGGAAGGTGCCGCGAAGATCAAGTTCCATAATCTACAACTGGAAATTTCCAGCGGCCTTTGTGATAGACAAGTCCCATCTCGCCGTCGGGAATACCGTTGTCATCCAACACGTACATCAAAGCTACAAGGAAGTCCAAGTCGTCTTCACCGGGCCATAGTTCTGAGCCCGTCTTGATGTTCAACAGACTGGGACGACGAAAGCGCCAATTGTTGGGCTGGTTGACGAACTGGTCAGGATTCTCGCGCCAGCGTTTTCTTTTGGACAACGCGCCTTTGTCAAACCAGAAGTAGTCATCAATTTCGTCTGCCGTCAGCCTCGGCAGGCCGTCCCGTTTAAACTTTGCAATGAACTCTTCTAATTGGGTAAAGATCTTCGCGTTTTTCTTTTTGAACTCCAGCGCCTGGCCGTATACTTTCAGTAATTCGCGGCTCACGACCAGATGGGGTTTGCCGTCCAACGTGACAATACGGTGGGACCTTTCACCATCGTAGTCGTCCGGCCACATCCGCCCTGGCTCGTTGAAATGAATGTGCTCGATTGCCTTGACCTTACGCCCGCCAATCACGAACCACGTCGGCTTATGAAGTTTCAGAAATCGGTAGTCTTCCAGATGACCAAAAATCAGGTTCATGTCGGCGATGATGACCTGCCGCAGTTCTTCCGTATGGTCGCCGTCTTCAAAGACCACCGGCAGGGCCTTAGAGCCGAGTTTCAGCGTTGCTTTCATAACCACTCCCTCAGCTTTAGCCGGACGATGTTTCGGATCCTTTTTTCCCTCTTTGGGGCTGTTGGTCTTCAGGAGCCCGTCCGGGGTAGTCGCTTCCGAGCGTTGCAGGCTGAGCCAACGGAAGCTCAGACATATTCCAGCACAAATCACCACTGTCCCCAACACCGCCGCTATCAGATATCGTGAACCTAGTTTCTTCATCGTCTCCTCCGTGTTCCTATTGCGTCGGCGGGACAGACTTGCCGTCTACAAGCGTCGGCCGCACCTTCAGGTAGTTACGCAGATTCCCCCCCTCGTACAACATTGGCTTATCAAAATCATAATAGTAATCGAAAGGCCACGGCCAAATTTTTCCGGTGACCGGGTTGCCTTTCAAATCAACCCTCACGCCCTTATCTCCGGGCCATTTTGAGACAATATCAACTGGGTGGCTTTCGGGGGGACATACATAGATGACCCTCATGTTTTTCGCGTTTGACGGGGGTGCAAACCATGCCCAAACAGCAGTTCGGGCTTTGGTTGTGCCCGGCAGCAGTGTCCGCTCGCCGCCACACGCCGTACAACCCAGCACCCACACCAGGGCAACCGTCAGTTTCACGTACTTCCAGTTCATCGTGCAAACCTCCTATCTAAGCGGTCTCAGGCAATGCTTGACCACGTAGTCGCCCACTTCCTCCGAGATGATCGTGCCGTGATTCGTGGCGTCGGGTTCACTGCCGTTCCACCACGCGGCCATGGGCACGCGTCGCCAATTGCTCAGTCCCGACGGCCCGGCCGCCAAGCCCTGCGGCTCACTCCAGAATATAGCGAGAAGAGACGTCGCTACATCTCGTAATCAACGCGTTTCTTCTTCTTCTTCTTGTCTTTCGTGCCGGTTTTGGTCTCGGCCGCCTTGCCGGGAACATAGATCATTACCGGCATCATGATGCCACCCGTGCCGAGCTCGGCCAGGCCCCCGGCAGAGACGCGCACCGCCAACACGTTCTTGGCCCCGGGCCTCAAGTGCTTGACAATATCGGGGAACTCCCCGGGTGTAACGAAGCCTTTCCGCTCGCCCAAGTGCACGCCGTTGAGATAGACGTCGACATTGTGATCGAAACCGCCGAACCACAGCCGTGCATCGGCCTTCATCAGGTCCTTTGGCGGCTTGAACGACGCCCGGTACCAGGCATCGCCATGATACCATTCCAGGCCATATTCGCCCCACGACTTGTGGAAGCTAACGTGTTTCTCCCAGCCCTGGTCATCAAAGTCGATCCGGTGCCAGCCCTTCTCCGCGCCCTTGGCATCTTCATCCTTCCGGAACTTCCACTCAGGCGGGAAACGGACCGCCACTCCCCCCCCGTTCTGCAGCGCCTTGGCGCCGCCGTCCACCGTCCGGCCGACAAAGCGCGCATAGTAGCCCCAGGCATAGCGTTGGTGGTACCAGCTTGGGGTCTTGCCTCTGGCGTACTTGCCGATATGTGCCTTGAGTTCTTGTTGCGCCTTGCTTGCGGCCGCGAACTCGCACCTGCCGATGGCATCCCAGATGCTGACGAAAAGCTCGGCCCCGACCAGCCCGGCGTCGGCCATGGCCACGGCTTCCATCTCGCGCTCGGTATTAGCCAGCCGTTTCGCTTTATCGAGGTCCCGGCGCGAGGCGGCCAGGACTTGGTCGGTCCAGATCTGCCGTTGGCCGTATTGGCTGCCCGTGCTGGTCGGACTGTTGGCGTAGGCCTGGTCGATCCGCAGCCAGTAGCGCTTCATCGGCGCCGACGCCGCCCCGTAGAAGCCGTCGAAGAACCGGTCGAGTTCCGCGTTGATATTCACGCGGCTGTTCCAGGCGATGCGACTGGACAAGTAAATGTGGGGAGCGTTGGGCGCCCAGGAATCGATCGTCTCGCAGACCCAGGCCAGGGTCTTGACGTCGGACCCGTGTACCAGCTTGAGGAGTCGCCGGTAGAAATCGAACTTGGTGAACGGGATCAGCGTGTCGGCCAGATTGTAGTTGTAGACGTAGAAGCCCAGCTTGTCGGAGACTTTGGCCCAGGCGGTGATCTCTTCGCCGTGCATCTTCGCGGAGGCGCTTCGCGGATTGCCGGGGCCATGAAATCGTGAACGCCGGATCGGTGCAATCATCGGGAAGACATTCTTGTTCACGCTGGTGATCTTCTTCGGCGGGCGCGAGTATTCGCTGTAGACCAGGATTCCGAGGTATTTCTCGGGGTGCTTTTTCGAGGTGATGTTGGCCAGGTCACTGGCGAACTTGAAGACCACGTCCGTGTAGCAGGGCTTGCCGCTGGACGGTTCGAGGTAGCCGGGCGTATGCAGCTTGGCGCAGTTCTTGCATTCGCACAATCCCCCCCCATCGTTGGGGCCGGCTTCGAACACGAGTCGGCCGGGCGCCTTAGCCATAGCCCGCAGTAGTGTCTCCGACGCCAGTTCGATGGTCTCGGGATTCGTCGTGCAGAGCTGTCTGTTCCGGCGCTTGTCATGCTGCTTGCTGTAGGCGAACAGCCCGGGCTTGTCCGTGATAAGTTTCTTCGAGACCAGATGTCCCCAGGCATGTCGCCAACTGCCGCGGATGAGGTGCGCTTTGTTGCGCTCCAACCAGGTTCGGTCCGCCGGGCGCACAGCGTTCTTGCCGCCATACCAGATGCGGCGATGGATCGAGTCGCTGACTTCGGCGTGGTCGAGTTTGTCGTCGATGTGGATCGTGGGCTTCTTGGGGAGCACTTCGCCCACCGGGCCGGGCGCGAACCAGCCGCAACCCAGATGCTCGAGGAAGGCAAAGACCCCGTGATAGACTCCTTGAGCCGACTCCCCAACGATCAAGAGCCGTTTGCCTTTTACCTGATACCGGAACCCGTCTCGCCCCGGTGATCTCTTCGGCATAATGCCGCCGAGAGCTTCAGCCAATTTCCCGAGGACGATCGCCGGTTGGCCGGCGGGCGCCCCGGCCTTGTGCGTAACTGGCTTGACGCTCCAAGTGCCGCCGCTCATTGCCGCCAACACCCGCGCCAGGTCCCGGGCGCCCTCATTCACTTTGGCCGGCGCGTCCTTGTGCAGGTAGATCGTGGTTGTGGCTTTACCATCCTTCGCCAAGGTCAGTGCAAAGGCAGTCGGCGCCGCTCCGATGAGCAGCGCGGCCAGGAACGCAGTTCTGAAAGCGAACACGTGAATCTTCATTCTTCCATCCTTCCAATTTTCCAATCTGCCACCATTATGAGCGTCTCAAGTCTCCGCGGGCGGCAAGGGGTAGTTCAGGACGCCGAACACCCACAATCGTTGAGCAAACAGTTCGGCGGTCCACTTCGAAATCTCCTCGCGAACATTCTCGGCTTCTTCGGCCACGACCGCAGCCCGCTCCGGCCCGGCCGCCGAGCCGGCAAATTTGCGGCCTACAAGGTCGCCATCGGCCATCGCCAAGAGGTCCTCAACCCGCATCCGGAACGCCTTCCCGACATACTCGCGGTTCGGCCCTTCTTCATGGCACTGCGCGGCATTCAGCAGTCTGCCGTGTGGGCCCGGCACGGCCCGGAACAGCGTGCTGTCAACCATACACCACCGGCCGTCGGCGTAGAACTCAGCCGTGGTGTGCCCGGTTCGGCGATCAGCGTAGAAGAGAAAAACCAGCCGAGCCGGGATCAAGCTGACTTGACACAGCCGGACGAAGGCCCGGGCCTGTTCATTGCACCAGGCGACCCCGCTCTCGAGCAGGGCCTCATCGGCTAACGCGCGGTTCCGCGGGCGGCCGGGGCCGAGCGGCGGAATGGTCGGATGCGGCAGCGCCGCCGGCAGTACCTGGGTCAACAAGGCCAGGGCCTTGTCGCGGTCTGACAGCGCGTCTTGAGAGTAGTTCTGTGCCAAGCGTTCATAGGCCGGCAAGGTCCCCGGTTGGTAGTGGACGATCAACGGCGTGCAGTCCTCGTAAAGGAAGCCGGCGGTCTCGTCGCGATAGACAATGAAGTTGTTGGCGTGCCAGAAGTCAACTCCCGCCACGGCGGCGCCTAGCGGCTCCCGCCGCTCGTGCCAAGGCGAGGGCAGGCCGGCTCGGGCCACGTATGGTCGCACCCATTCCGGGTGTTCCTCGATGGCCCACGCCGGGATGTCCGCTTTCTTCGTCTTCATCGTGCTGGCCGTGTCCTGCCACGGGTTCCAATCAGGCACACGCCACTATGGCCGTGCGCCAGACCAGGATCAATCCGACCCCGAGCATCCGGGATACATTGCAGAGCAATCCAGGAGCTTCGGGGGGACACACCCATCCGCCCAACATGGGCCATCGCGCCAAAGATCAGCATGCAGCCCATGAACACCATCACCGGAATAGCCAATCTTCCTGCGGCGAGCAGCATTCCAATCGCGAAGTAGTTCCTTCCTTTCATCGAGATTCGATGCTCCTAATCGAGCAATCCGTTTCGCCGGTTCGCTGCATAACGTACTCTACACCACCCACGCCCAAGATCAAGCTCCGTATTGAAACAGACTTGACTCAGCGCCGGCACCGGATAATTTCTGTTCTTGGTATTGGCAAGCTAACTTCTTGAGCCGGTAATGCCATCAGATTTTCTGATGGTTTTTGTGGCGTTGGCTGTCAAGCTCGTTCTTGAAACAAACTTGACTCAGCGATTTGGCCGAGTATGGTTTGGGTAATTATCTGGAGCGCATACCCGGGGCCATCCCGCTGCTGGAGTAAGCTATCGTGAACCGTGAAGCGAGAATTCCGTGTGTGAGCGCTCAGCGCCTCGATGAGTCGGCGACGCGCACGGGACTTCTCTTTGTCCCTGTGCCTTACGGCACGTCGTCTCCCCCCTGGATCAATGGTTGTGCCAGCCAGAGCGTGGCTTTGGCCAGTCGCCCCTGCCCCGCGGGCGGCGACGAAGCGCGGCATCTGCTTGTGGCTCTCGCCGGCGACGCCGCTCTCCCTGCCGAGTTGGAAATCCGCTGGGACCGTCCGTGGGACGAGCCGGCGCCCGCATCGTTGCCGACTTTCGAACAGCGCGTGATCGCGGCCAAGAAGCGCGGCATCATCATGAACGAAGTGGGTGAGATCTGCATCCGCGGCAAAGAGAAGTCCTTTGGCCTGCGGCTGGGGCTGGATACGGACGAGGGAATCCACTGGTGGGAATGGGTCACGAGCGAGTGCTGTTGGTCAGGACCAATCTGCACAGCTTGGCGGGCTGGCGGTTACGCCCCTGTGCATGCTGACCGGGACGAGGAATTGACCGTCACCGAGTCCGGCTATCGCCCCTTGAATCTTCACCAGCACAACTGGATCTACGGTGAGCTCTGGGTGCTGGCCTTTGCCTCGGGTGTCGTACAGATTCATGCGCGCCACATCAACAACCGATTCTTCGACCGGGGACGCGATCTGGAACGGGTGATGCCGGTGATCGGCTTCACTGGCGGCGACGGCCCTGGCCTGGAGGGGTCCGAGGACTGGGAGGATTTCATCCCGGAAAAGCTCCAAATCAATGATGTGCCCATCAACCTGACGGAAGCGGCATCGCTTTGCGGCAAGGAGCAGCCGGCCCGCAGGCGTATTCTCGACAATGTACTGGTCTATCAGCCCTATGCGGGGATCGAGATCTACGGCAACCGCACGCCGCCGGCCCGGGGAGCTGGGGTGGGCGTTCTCGTGGGCGCTGACGAGCGCCGGATTCCCCAGGGCGTCGCGCGCACCGTGCGGATGGTGGCCAGTGTCGGGTGCGGCAAACCGCTCATCGCCCGCTACCGGCTTCCCGCATGGTACTACGGCGAGTGTGGTCATCTCTGGCCGGACGGCTGCCTGCCAGCCCGCGGCCCGGCCGCGGCCCTGATTGCGCGCGGGGCCCAGAGGCACCAGACGAACATGCTGCGGAATTGTTTCGAGGACGGGTCCATTGCCCGGGGCAAGCGTTTCACTGCCGACGGCCGTATGGGCGAGTCTGGTTGGGAAGGCGAGACCCCTTACGCGCTCATGCTGGCCTACTACCTCACGGGCCGGCCGGCCCTTCTGGCCGATGCCCTGCGCAATGCCTACAATGTCGCGGACGTGGCCACGGACCACAGCGAGGTGGCGGTGCGCATGCACGGGCAGCCGCTACAGGCCCGCAGCCTGCCCATGCAGCGTGTGCTGGGTATGATCGCGGGTTATCTGGAAACCGCCGATCCCTACCTGCTCGAAACAGCCTCGGCAGTCGTGGACAACGCCTACTGGTGGGACCGGACGAACTGGCCGCGGCGTTCGGTGGGCCGTGATGCGGCATACATTCGGGGCTTGGTCGCCCTGTCCCGGGTGCTGGATCGCGATCATTACCTGCGCCGGGCCGAGGAAGCCCTCGAACGATGTGCTCGCATCCAGCGACCGGACGGCGCTTTTGCCGACCAGGGAGGCACCGTCGGGTCTCACGCAAACGTTAATGAGATCGTCAAGCCCTGGATGAACAGCATTATGGCGGAAGCTATGCTGGATTTCCTGGACAACCGGGAAAACCAGACCGTGGAGCAAGCCGCGTTGGGTATTGCGGACTGGCTCGGTTCGGCCGCCATCGAGAGCACAGAAGGGGTGACCTGGGCGTACAAGTACTGCCACGGCGAGAACGAGACCGCGCCTTACAACGAGGCGATCCGATTCCCCCAGGGAAAGGGCGGCCTGCCCTACTACGTGCTTCGCCCGCTTCTCGCTGCGGCCTTGTGCCGAGGCGACCCCGCGTATGTGGATCTGTGCCTGCGACACCTGGACATCTCTGCCCACAGCGGATCACCCGGCATGGACCAGTCGGCCAACAAGTGCATCGAAATGGGCGCGTGGTTTGACTGCCACTTGTGGAATGCCCGCTGGCAGGACGGCGGGCTGCACCTGGCGCCAGCCGCGCTGCCCACCAACCGCGAGGTCTGTGCAAGCATCGCCACCCGTGCGGGTGAGGTAAGCTTCACCGCTGAGCACAGCCAAGACAGTTTGACTGTCCGTTTGACCAAGCCACTGACGTTCCCCTTACACATTCGCTTCGGCACGGCAGAGAAGATTCTGGCGCCCGGCGAGACCCAGATACAACTGCCCATGCGCCAAGAACAAAGCTGAAATGCCCCGCACCTAAAGCGGTGCTTTAGGTGCGGGGTGACCTTGGAGTGGCCCTTCAAGAGCGCTTCAGGCTCGACTGCAACCCCCGCCTTAAGATCCGGGAGTTATCGCCTGAAAAGGCGGAAGACCCTCGCTCGTCCTGAACATAGAGTATTTCCCTCAACTAAACGAGCAGAGCCCGGGTTGCGGGTTGAAGGAGTTGACAGCGATGCAAAGGCCCAAAATGGACGTCTCCATAGTCGTGTATGAGGGCGGTGAGGCCGTTGCTTTTGAGAATCTGCTGCGCGGGGGTCCCGGCAGGCAAGAACACGACGGCTACGTGCTCGATCTGAGGATTGACGATCTGGTCCACCTTCAGGTGGAACGGGGCGACGGCCGGGAGATGGACGTTGAGCGGGTGGAAGTGTTGGTTTCAACCCCCCTGCTGAACTTCAGCCGGATTATCCTGCCGGATACCGGGCGGGAGTTAGTTTTCAAAGATTGCGCGGTATTCCTGCGGTCCGTGTCTTGCGGGGTCAGCGCGGCGAAGAACGGTTTTCCATTCCTGGCGTTTCTGGATCAGACGAGCGAAGTGGCCGCCGCCTTCGGCCTGGTGAGTTTCTTCCGTGAAAGCTCGTGCTATTGTGTGGAACCGAAGATCTCTGCTCGCAAAGCTATGGTTGGCGGGGCGGACCGGGCGGTTGTCGGTTTTCGTTTGCCCAGCGCTGGCTGGCGCTACGGCCGAACGCGGCGAATTACTGAAACGATATTTGTTGGCGAGCGTTTCCGGTCGTGGTTCCATGCCTTGCGGCGATACGCTGAGCACTGCAAGAGCCAATCGGCTGTTTGCTACCCGGACAACTCAGCAGCGTGGGAACCCACCTGGTGTACCTGGACTGCGTGGGGTTCGAATCAGATGTCGACAGAGCTGATTCTGGCAAACGCGCGCATCGCCCGGGACTTGGGAATCGGGACGATTATCATTGATGACGGCTGGTTTGGGCCGGGCCTCGATGAAGACTTCAGCGAGTTGAACCTCGGCGACTACGACGCGGAGGTGAAGAAGATTGCGGATCTGCGGAAGGCAATTGAGCAGATCCGAACTTTGGGCTTGCGGACGCTTCTGTGGTATGCGCCAACCTGCGTGGCCCCGGCCAGCCGTGCCTACCACCGAATGAGCGCGCAACTGGTCGTCCACGAGGGGGCAAAGGTGATGGCGCCGAATGGGTTCTACAATCTGTGCCCCGGCAGCCCGGCGGTGCGCGCTTATGTCCGCGCGGAAATCAAGCGGCTGCTGGAGCAATATGATCCCGATGGATTTAAGATCGACCTGTACAATACGCTGCCGGTGACGCCTTGCCAGAACGGCCATCCGCACGACTCTCCGAGCATGGTCGAAGGTGTGCGCCTGTTGATGAAGGACATCTGGGAAACAGCTCAAAAGCAGAAGAGCGGCTGTCTGCTGGAGTTGAAACAGGACTACGGCAATGTGATCAGCGCCCAGTACGGCACCATGGTGCGGGCCGGCGATACCGCCTATGACGTCGACACCAATCTCTGGCGCTGCTTTTACGCCCAAGCCTACGCACCCGTCGTGCACAACGACTACCTCGCTTGCAGTGCCGAGGACTCGCCCCGGGCAATTGCCATCATGATGATTAAAATGCTCACCGCCGGTGTGCCGACGTTTTCGCTGGATCTGCTTAAACAGCCCAAGCGGACATTGACTATCATCAAAGCCTGGCTAGACTTCTACGCGCGGCACCGGCGGTTGTTGAGGCACTCGCGCGAGCCGCTGACGCCGCAACTGGATGTCTGGCGTCTGGGCTCGCGCCAATTGGCGATCATCAGTGCGGTGTTTAACGCTGTCGAAATCCCCTTGCCCTCGGCGCCGGAAATCTGGCTGCTGAACGGCACCGGCCGGGAATACTTCTACATACGTTTGCCGAAGAAACGGGAGTCGCGAACCGACCGGTGGACGGTGGAGACGTTCGACCACGGTCTGCGGCCGAAGGCCAAAAAGCGGTTAAGGCTCAGTGACGGCGCCAGGCTGCCGGTTCCCCCTGGCGGCTGTCTGCGCTTGGGCCTCACCCAGCCGCCCAACAAGCGAACTCGAGGAAGACAATGAGCACGACAAAATACCGGGTTGTATCGCCGGCAAGGCCGAAGCAATCAACTCAATGCTGGACGGGGCATTGACTACGGAAATGCTGCATGCACTGTACTTGAGCGAACGTATGCAAACAAAGGTCGCGGTGCTACCGCTTCGCTCTCGCCTGCGGCTCGTTTAGCGCCTCCGGCGCGTCTGTCCGGGGTTCCGCACCGGATAGAGGCCTTGACCAAGCTAAAGGGACATGACGATGAAAGTGCCGATTATCATTGACGAGCCAACCGGTGCGGCCCGCAGTCAAGACCTGTTGTCCGGCGGCGTGCCGGTAGCGCGGGGCGAGTTGACGGAAGGCGGCTGGTTTCGAATGACTGCCGATAATGGCCGTGAGTATGTTGTTTACGGCGATCCGCTGGCCTGGTGGCCGGATCATTCGGTGAAGTGGCTGCACGTGTGCGGCGGCGTCGATCTCGAAGGCGGAGTGCGAAATGAATTTTGCCTCGAACCGGCAGATGCGGTTCCCAATGACTCCTTGATGGTCAATACAGACGGTCGCTTTGTGAACGTCCGCGGCGGTGTTCTCGAGGTCACGGTGGAAGCCAGCGTGTTGACCATGTTGTCCGCTTCGTTCGCGGCCGGCGACAAGGCTGCGCTGTTACGGCCGCCGGGGTTGTCAACCCACCTGGTGATCATCGGCCCGGATGGCGCGGACCGCCGTCAGACCTCTTTCGAGTTGGAGCCGGCGCAAGTGCCGCAGGTGATTGTCGACACGCCCAACCGGGTGGTAGTGCGGTTGACCGGCCGCTACTATGTGCCCGGCGGCCGCGAAGTCGGACAACTCCGGCTGTTCATCGAAATCTTCCGCGGACGCCCGGAGATTCGGCTCGAACCGGTATTCATCTACACCGGGATACCGAACGAGGATTTGATCGACACCTTCACTTTCACCGTGCATAGCGCCGTTGATGCGGTCAACGGTGAATACGTTTTCGGCAATGAGCAGGGCCGTGGGTTCCACGACGAGGTTCAGCGCTATAAGTACGGCCCCCGCTGGCCGCTGGCCCGGCAACTGCAGCTTGGTTCTTCATTCTACCGGACCGAGAAACGGACCTGCCGGGAAGCCGGCTGGGTAAAAGCGTTGGAAGGAAGCCGGGCGCAGGGCTGGTGCGGTCTGTCCGGCCAGGATGGCGCCGTGACGGCGGCCATGCGGTACTTCTGGGAGGAATACCCGCACTCGCTCGAGATCGATGCGGACGCCGGCACGTTGAGCTTCGGTTTGCGGCCGGAGGCGGCTGAACCCCTCGATCTGCGCCGCTATTCGCCGACGCTCTATGGGGAAGGTGAATCGGACGAGGCGATGTACGAGTCCGGGCGCGGCCCCTTCCGGCTGCGCACGCACGGTGCGACCGGCATCGCGAAGGCTCACGAACTGGCTGTGATCTTTCATCGGCAGGAGGAACACGACCAGGTTGAACGCGCGCTCTCCTTTCTCTATCCCTGCCGGCTTCAAACAACGCCTGAGCACTTTGCCGCAACCAAAGTCATCGGCGTGGTGGCGCCGGCGAACCCGCCCACGCACGCGAAAGCAGAAGAGGTCATCGCGCAAGTCGCGGACTTCATGATGGCCGAACGCGAGGTCCGGGGCTGGTACGGTCTGATGGACTTCGGCGATATGCTGATGTCCTTCTACAGTGAACGTGATCGCTGGGCCTTCGACGAAGGTGGCTACGCCTGGATCAACACCGAGCACGTCCCGGACTATGGATTGTGGCTCAGCGCGTTGCGCAGCGCTCGGGGCGACTGGCTCGAGGGCGCCATCGCCATGTCGCGGCATAACCGGGATGTGGACACTTATCACGAAGGCGGCCTGAAAGGGCTCGGTACCCGGCACAACGTCAATCACTGGGGTTGTGGCGACAAAGAATGGCGCATCAGCATGCCCTTGTCATTGCGGCTGCACTATTTCGTTACCGGCGACCCCTGGAGCGCGGAAGTCATCCGTGAATCAACCGCGGTCTATCAGTCCTACGAACGCACGGTCAAGATTGCGCCCCGGGTGACGTCGCCGCTGGTGGGCATCGTTGCCAAGTGGGAGATGTCCGGCGATCCACAAGACGGCGACGTGGTTCGGAACATGGCCGACCTGTTCGCTCGCGCGGTCCGGGAAGACGGTGAGTTCACCGCGGACCTGCACTGCAATCTGGCCACCGGCGAAGGACACCCCGTCGGCGATGAACCCTTCGCCAGCCACTTCTTTATGGACGAGTTTGGCGGCCAACACATCCTGGTGGAGTTGGCTGAACTGCTCGACCACAAACCCTTGATTGAGGCGTTGGGCCGCAGAGCTTGCCGGCTATCTCAGCAGGCCGGGGCAAATAAGCGTGATCTCAGTTGGGTGCACGGAGCTTTCTACGGGCTTGCTTGCCGCAGCAGCGGCAAGCAACACTATCGGGAAGTCCGGAAAAGTCTTGACGCCCTGGAATTTGTCACCGAAGCGGTCGGCGGGCCGGGCATCCTCGAGGAATTGCCCCACGCCATTGTCCCTGGCCTTACGCGACGGAACAAGTACTTGTGCTGGTTGGCGGGAATTCTTTCTCTTGTCCCGTATGCCCTGACGATTCTGGCCGAGGAAACGAAGTCACCAATCCAGAATTCAGAATCCAGAATTCAGAATCCAGAATCCAGGATGGAGGACGAGCGGCCTCGCGAGCCGGATTCAGAATGACGAACAAGAGAATCCAGAATTCAGAATCCAGAATCCAGAACTTCTGCCTTCTGCAGGGTTTAGCTCTCTACCGAATACTGAATACTGAATACTGAATACTGAATACTGCTGGATCGCCGGCTTCGCTGGCGGGAGTGAGCATGAAGAAATGCATCATGTTTTTCGCGGCCCACGCGGATGACCTCGAGCTGCAGGCGGCGGGAACGCTGGCCCGCGCTCAAGACCGCGGGTATCAGGCGGTCTACGTTATGGTCACGGACAACAGCTCCGGCGAACTGCTCGATGAGAGCGGAGATTTGTACTTTCTGGGGCCAGAAGAAACCCAGGAAATCCGCCATCGGGAAACGCGCGAAGCGGCCGCCATGTTTGGTCTGGAGCCGATCTTCCTGAATTTCAAACAGCGCCATTTCCACGATCCGGAAACGGACAAGCGGGTCGTCGTCGGCTCAGATGAGTACCATGCCCGGTCGCTACGGACCAGCCGGGAGCCGATCCTGATCGCCTCGACGCTGGACAGCTGTGTGCAAGACGTGTCGGACCTGATCCGAGCCCACGAACCGGAATTTGTGTTGAGTCATACGCTCGATATTGATCCGGAGCATCGCGCTGTCTGTAACTTGATCTATCTCGCGTTTCAGCGGGCCGGGGCAAAAGTGACGCTCGGCTCGCTCTATGCCTGGGGACCAAGCTCCGGTGGTGAGATTATTCCCATTGTGCCGGATACACTTGTGGATATCTCCGACCACCTGGAAACGAAGACGGCCGCGTTCCTGAAGCACCGGAGCCAGGCCACCGTGGCCCGGCAGCGCGTCATCACCCAACGCGCCGAGCACTGGGGCGCAGAGCTTGGGGTCCGCTATGCGGAGGGCTTTCGCACGGTCGGCGCCGGCAAAGGGCGGCTCAGTGATGTATAATACCTTACAGATGGGAGTACTGGAGTACTGGAGTATTGGAGTACTGGAGTACTGGAAGAATGGAAGATAGGAGACTTGAGGGAAAAATGAAAACGAGTTGGAGCCGGAAAATCATCGTGACAGTTATAGGCACATCGCTAATATTGGGAGCAGCCGGGTGTTTTTCCGGGTCCGCGCCGACGCCGACGTCCAGACTGGAACCGGTGCCGGCAGAGAAAGAGGCGACCGCGGTTCCGGCCAGCCTGGCGCTGGTGGACTTGTCGAGCATCAGCAAGGCCGAACTGTCCGGGGCCAACGTGGATTTGGGCAAAGGCCTGGCTTTTGCGGGTGCTAGCCTCTTTCCCGTTTCGCCGGGGATGGTCTTGGTTGACGGAATCGCGTTTCGACTGGCTGGCAAGGGCGTTGAGGTCGCGCCGTCAATGGCCGGTTTGCGGGAACGGATCCACGTCCGCAGCCAGTATTTTAATCCCAGGGGCCTGACTAATATGGGCCGGTGCGTGGTCCCAATTGCCGGTGACCAGTACGCAGCGCTTCATGTTCTGGCCTTCTCCCGCCAACTGCCGCACAGCGTACCGCGAATGACGGTCCGCGTCGGCACCTTCGCGGGATATTCCGGGATTTTTGCCGACGCCAAGGTTGAGGTGCCCGATATCCGCCGGGGTGGAGAGGGCAAGTATGTCGTTTCCCGGGTCCCGGTTTCCCTCAAGTCCGGCAAGGGGGCGGTGTTTCATCTGCGCATCCCCCTGGATCGGACCGGGAACCTCTGGTGGACCTATCGCAAGGGGCAGCGGCGCGGCGGAGGTTTGTGGTTGGAATTCTGCCGTGACGTCCAGACCTATGTGAACCTGCCGGACCCGAACCAGTTTGCGGAAATCCCGGCCGGCCACCCGAGCAGCGTCGTCGTGCTTGCCGCGACCTTGGAGAAATCTCCTATCGAAATGTCCTACAGCACGGCCGAGGCCGGCAACGTGTTCTACGAGACCCAGCAGTCGCGAACCGACCGGCCGGAATTTGTGGTTAAGTTGACGAACCGTTCTGAAGTGGCGGTGCACGGCAAGTTGACCGCGCAGTGTGCTGGCCCCGGCACGGAGGAAGTCGCGAACCGACCGGGGGTTGAGCAGGAATGGACCGTTGCTGCCAGGTACACGTTGACACCCGGTGAGACCAAGGAGCTTCGTTTGAACGTGATGCCCCCCCATAAGAAGCGTGGGTGGTACAAATGTGTGGTTTCGGCCACCGCCAACGGCCGTCCCGTACAGACGCGGGAGACAAGTTTCGCCATCCTGGCGCCGGACACTCGCCGGGCATTTGATGATTCCCCCTTTGGTACCTGGGCGTTCTGGATACCACACAGCGTCTTCGCCAACCGGACTAAGCAGATTGATGACCTCGCGTCGTTGATTCACAAAGGCGGTTGGCGTTGGACCTACGGCGGGCAGCCGAATTTCCAGTTCTCGCGCCGGGGCTCGGACGAAGCCTGCCTGCAAATGGCGAAGTACCTGCAGAGCAAGTACTCGATTCGCCACACAATCCAGTCGCCTCCTCATGCCTATCAACGGGGAGCAGGCTGGTTTGATGAGACGGCCTTTGAGGCCGAGGTGGTGCCGTTCCTGAGGAAAATCCGTGAACGCAACTATGATCCTGCGGTGAAGGTACTACACGAGGCCCGCAGCTCGAACAAGCTGCTGCGTCGGGTGAGCGTGTTTCTTGGCGGGGAGCCGTACGATATGCCCGAGGCCGAGAAGGCGCAGATTGACAAGCAGTTCGCGAACGTCGTGAAATATTGCCGGGCGATCAAGAAGGCTGATCCGACCATGAAGGTAGTTCTGATCAACGACTATCCGGGCGTGGCGATCGAGTATATGAAGCGTGGGGTACCGAAGGACTGCTTCGACGTCTTCGGCCTGGAGTGTGCGAACTTCATGCGTGAACCCGAGCGCCAGCCGGACTGGCTGTGCTTGCTGGGCCACGGCGCCATCATGCGGCGGGCCATGAAGAAGTACCATTACGAAGATAAGAAGCTGTGGACCACAGAAGCGCTCTATCACTCCACCAATCCCGGCAACCTCTCCCTCCATAAGCAGGGAGTGATCTATGTGCGGGAGGCGATGCTGGCGTTCGCCAGCGGGTTCGAAAAAATGGCTGCCGCCGGCACTGTCAAAGACTCGAGCGACGATTACCGCCACAGTAACTGGGGTTGCGCGGGATTCTGTTTCCGCGAGCCGGAGATCAACCCCAAGCCCAGCTACGTCATGATGGCCTGGCTGACGCAGATTCTGGACCAGGCGAAGTATGCCGGCTACATCGCTTCTGACAGCCGGTCGCTGCACATCCTTGATTTCAAGAACCAGAAAGGCGAACATATCTACCCGGTCTGGGTTGTTCGGGGCCGCCAGAAAGTCGAGCTCCAGACTAAGGGCGGGAGGCCAACGGTCTTCGATGTCTTCGGCAACAAGCTGCCAGTCCCGGTGCGTGATGGCAAGCTCGAGGTCCTGGCCACCGATACCCCGGTGTATGTGACCGGCGCTCGAGTCACGGCTGTCGCCTCACGGACGCCGCTGGAAATCAAGCGCGCCATCGGCAAGCGGTTGTTGGACTTCGGCGATCCCAGGCAACTCCGGGTCGTTTCCGAGCCCAGCAAAATCCTTGAGAGCAACTGGGACTTCCCGCGGCTCAAAGGGACCTTCAAGAACGACTATGTGCAGGAGGACGGGGCTACGGCGCTGCGGCTCGAACTATTGCCGGACGCTGACAACCGAAAATTGCATCAGCGATATATCGAGCTGGCATTAGCCAAGCCCCTCGAGCTCAAAGGGCGTCCCTACGCATTCAACCTGCGCGTCAAAGGCAACGGCGGCTGGGGTCGGGTCATGTTCGAGATGGTGGACGCGAAAGGGAGAATTTGGACCTCATGCGGCAATAAGTACGAGGGCGCCTGCAACGCGTCGGACTGTAAGGGCGATTCCTACATCAGCTTCGACGGCTGGCACACGCTTTGGCTTCCGATCGTCGGCCAGTATCCCGGCTTCGACCAGTTCGTGGCCTGGCCCCGCAACGCGGATTGGTGGCCCGAGAACACGCCCGAGTTGGTCCAGTTGAAGAAGCAATTCGAGGATGCCAAGGCGGCTTACCCGGGCAAGCTGAAAGCCTATGAGGAAGCCCTGAGAAAATACGAAGACGCGAAGAAGGCGTATGCGGAGGCCCAGAAGCTGCCGAAGAAGGAGAGACCGAAGGTTGGCCGTCCGGGCCGGCTGCCGAGGAAGCCGCGGCCCCCATCCTTCCGCAATTACGGCGTCTCGCCCGTGGACTACCCGGTTAAGCTGACCAAGCTGATTGTGGCGATGTCCCCCAACATGTTGTACATCAATGGCGAAGTGCCGGTGAAACGACCGGTGATCTACATCGACCAACTCGGGGTCAGCCAACCGCTGCCAGGGAAGTAGGCACATGAGTTCGGGGAAACGAATGAAGATTGTGATTGTTGGCGGGGGCAGCGTCAACTGGACCCCGCGCATCGTGAAAGATATGCTGCTGACGCCCTGCCTGCAGAATGCCGAGTATGTGCTCTACGACATCAAGCCGCCGGCGCCCCGGCGGCGTACTCGAACAGCAAGCCCAAGAACCGGTTCATCGCGTCTCCTGAACGCCGGGCCAAGCCGCCGAGGAACAATTCCGGCAAGAAAATGTGGCGGGCAAGAGCCGCGAAGCGGAAGATTTGGGAATTGCCGTGCGGTAGAATTGTGAATGTTAGGATTTGTCGATACTGGAACGCGTTGCAGTTCACTTTGGCAACCAAGCCACAAGAAATGGATTTCATGCTTCTAATCGATCTTTCATCGGACAAATTAAAACATGATTGGGCAAGGAGAAAGACATGACCAAGGCAACAACGTGGATCTTCATTCTGTCAATGCTGGCCATCGTCCCGGTGGCGTGCTCGGACAACAAGCCTAAGAACCTTTTCACCGCGTCTCCTGAACGCCGGGCCAAGCTCTTGGCAAAGGTGAGAGCGCAAGACCAGGCCCGGGCCAGGAAGAAGAAACGGACCCGGGTCTTAACCATTGTCAAGAACGGCCAAGCCCAGGCGACGATTGTCTGCAGTGCAGGACAACCCGCCAGGCGCGGCCGAGGTGCAGCGGGCGAGATGCTGGCGGCGACAATCCTCCGGGACTGGATCGCGTTGATGAGCGGCGCCAGACTGCCGATTGCCGGCCGGAAACCCGGTCAGGGGGCCGCGATCTTCGTGGGGCAGGCGGCAATCAAGGCCGGGTGTCAAGTGGACGACATCAAGAGCAAGACGAACGAAGGTTTCCGGGTCAAGTGCGACGGCAAAAATGTTTATATCGCGGCGCAATCGCCGCCGGCACTGGTCCGCGCCGTTGGCCGGTTCCTCGAGCATGAGTTTGGCTGCCGCTGGTTCATGGACACGGAGTGGGGCCGGGAATACCCGCAGACCAAGACGCTGACGGTATTGAAGGATGAGTTCACGGAAGCGCCCGCTCTGATGTATCGTCGCATCTGGGGGGCGGAAGGAGCCTTTAGACGCAATGACTGGAAGTACTGGAATGGCCATGGCGGCAGGCCCATCAGCATGGGACACAGTTGGGGATTCCTGACGAAGAAAGACTTTGAGGAACACCCCGAATGGTTCCGCTTGGACGAGAACGGTAAGCGCGTCTACGGCCACTGGTACAACGTTGGCCATCCGGAAGTGCGAAAGCGGTTCATGGCATGGGCGATGAAGGCGAGCGACAACGGCAGGCGTGGAATCTCCCTGTCGCCGCCGGACGATCACCGGGTTGATTATAGCCCGGAATCGCAGAAGTATGACAACCCGAAGGTAATTGACCCGTCGTCCGGCCGGGTATCCATGACGGATCGCTTCCTGAGCATCGCCAACCAGGCAGCCACGGAAATCTACAAGAAAAACCCGGATGCGTTATGCGGCTTCTACGCTTACTCCGACTACACCTTCCCGCCAACCCGTCCGGAGTTGAAGAAGCTGTCGCCTAATTTGTGTATCTGGATCGCGCCGATCCGCTACAGCCGCTACCACCCTCTGGGGCATCCGCGCTCGGAAACGCGCAAGTTGCTGAAGAAGATGGTGATCGGCTGGGGGAAGTGCGCCAGCATGCTGGGCTGGCGGACCTACAACTACAACCTGGCCGAAGTGATGACCCCCTACTCGAAGATCACCACCTGGGCGCATGACTTGCCATACCTCCATAAGCTGGGATGCGTTGGGGTCAACCTGGAGTCGTTCAACACCTGGGAGCTCTACGCCCCTCACCTCTACCTTTCCATTCGGCTATCCTATGACCCCCGCCTTGACCCCTGGGAGATCATGGCGGATTACTGGGACAAAGCCTACGGCCCCGCGGCCGCGGCGATGGAAGAATACTGGATGACAATCGACTCGGCCTTCGTCAATCTCAAAACCGAGACCGGCTCGTTCCATGCGCTCCACCACGTCTACACCCCGAAACGCCTGAAGCGGCTGGATGCGTTCCTTGATAAGGCAGAGAAACTGGTCCGCCGGGGATCTCCGAACCAGAAGTACCGGGTGAAGGTGGCGAAGCGTGGCCTGAAGCGGGCCCACTACTGGCGACAGTGGTTCGATGGGGTGAATCGTGGCGACCTTGATGCGGCCAAAAAAACCTACGACGAGTGGTACGCTTACGTCCAGGAGTCGTTGAAACGGAAACATACCAATCTTTACTCAGAGAGGTACCTGCGGCGCTTTATCGGCAGCAACCTGAACCGGGCCTACGCGGCCGTTCACCCTAAAGACGGACCGGCGAACAAGGTCATTGCCGTGCTGCCGGACGAGTGGAAGACAGCCACCAGGGATGAGATCACCA
>SDBT01002209.1_pt1 | contig 34651 bp, 34 predicted proteins | sample 2277101 | NCBI WGS metagenome assembly SDBT01 (sample SAMN10404973, study PRJNA504765) | marine sediment metagenome | isolation source: marine sediment core GS10_PC15, 103 cmbsf | place: Arctic Ocean: Southern Knipovich Ridge | collected 2010
GGATACATTCCCTGTCGTATTTTCAAAAACATCAGCTATGGCGCTATACCGATTACCAACGCAAAAACAGTGTATGAACTATTCGATAAAAAAATAATCTACCACCCAGATTCCTATCAACTGGGCCTTGAATCGATAAAACGCCTTCAAACATGGTCTCTGAACGATCAATACAAATGGATGGACTTAGTGAAAGAAAAACATACGTATTTGAATAGAATTGAATCACTGTTTCAATTTTTCGAAATGGTTGAAGATCACAAATCAAACCAAGGATAACTATGAAAACAACACACGCTCTTGCTCTCGCCTGTAGCTTCTTTTTGACAACAAAACCAACCGAATCGGTTAACAGATTAGAAAAATACAAAACTTATCTAGAAGATGGGACCTACAATGGACAAGATTGGAGCAAATTACAAAAAAAACCACAATCAAGGTATCACACCTTCAAAACAGCGTTCGATCATTTTGAGAAAAATAAAGGCAAAATTGTTGTAGAGCTCGGCACCACACACAGCTTTGTAGATGGTAGATATCCGGGATGTGACAAAGATGACACAAAATACTGGAATCCAACTGACCCAACGCGATGGGATTGGGGAGCAGGTTGCTTTACGCTCATGGCAGCAGAATGCCTCAATCATCTTCAGCCTCAAATCTATACGATTGATTCCAGTGCATCCGCAATACAACGATGCAAAATTATGACCAAAGGATATGACACCGTGCTGCATCATACAACCACCTCAGAACGATTCTTGCGAATGTTTGATAAAAAAATAGATCTTTTATATCTCGATACCGGCTATATGAATCCAATCGAACCCACCGCTAATTTACAACTTCGAGAAGCACAGATTATTGTTGAGAGAGATTTGCTTTCAGACAATGGTCTACTTCTCATAGATGACGTACGCAATCAAAATGTACTCGATGATTCATCAGGGAGGGGCAAATCAAAATATGCCATTCCATATCTTCTCAAAAATGGCTTTGAAATCGTCGCAGATGAATATCAGGTCATTTTAAGAAAAAAACCAAAAAATTAATTTTTTCAAGCAAGCTACTAATCCAGGAAAAGATATGTACAAAAAAATAACATTTTTACTTATTTTAACGAGCTATTGCGTTGCGGAAGAATTTAACATTAACCCTCAGAATGAACATTTTCTAGAACAGGCTTGGTCGGTGAATACCGGAGGCAGATCGTGCCCTCAATATTATAGCATTACGGTAAATAAACGTTTATTTAAAGGCAACAGGCCGTGGGAAGCCAGATGGGACTTAATAAAGGACGTTATAGATTACGAAGGTAAAAACGTTGCCGAATTGGGATGCTGCATGGGACTCGTTGCTACCAGTCTCAAAAAATACAGGGGAGTTAATCGCGCCGTTGGAGTGGATGGCACGGATGCTTTTCTCACAAAACAGGGATCTCCCTATCGAATTCGAGCCGCAAGATGGTTTGCTCAAGCTTTCGATGCTGACGTTCAGTTTATTCAAGCCGATCTTGATAACGATCTAAACTACGAAACAAGAATAGGATACGATTACGATGTAGTATTTTGCATGAGTTTGCTCCACTGGGTAAAGGATAAGGAAAGACTCTTGCGTTATTTATCCCATTTTGATCATATTATTTTCGAAGGTCACGATGCACCATCTGTTGAAATAGAACGATTCAAAAAACATGGATTCGATAATCATACCATCCTCGGAATCGGTGACCATCAAGGAAAAACGATTATTCATTTTTATAAGTAAATCTTAGAAAGAAACGGGGAGTACATGAATAAGTTGTTGCTGGGCATCATAGCATCAACAAGTATCATCTCTGCTCATACTTTTGATATAATATACCTAGAAACTATACCCCTTAATGAACTAATATCCATTCATACACAACACAATAGAGCCGTCTATGCCAATGAAGACCGATCGCTCTATTATAAAATATGGAATCCTAACTATCATAGATCATCATTATTTATCAAAGCCCTTGATGCAGGTCTTTTCAAAAAAATCGCTTCTCTCATCGGCATTATCTACGACAAACAGAATCGATGTAGAGGGTATATAACAGCCGGCGGAGTTTTATCTCTAAGCAACACAGAGAAATCGGGCTTAAAAATGACCCCCTTACGGTATGTTCTGCCAACCGAGCAACAAACCAACAAACCATATATTACATTTTATAAAAGACTGGTAAAGAATACCGCCAAATCAAGATATGCGTTTATTGATCTTTCACCCACAAACATCATAGAGATTGAGGATCAATTCTACCTCATTGATCTTGAATCAGTGGAGCCTTTATCAAACTTAAGAAAAAATTTTGAAAACCATCCCGAATATTCATTTCACATCAAAGAATACGTTCAAGATGTGCGAGCATTGCTCAATAAATAAACCTTTTTTTACAAAAGCTCCCCAAATAATTTCTTCCAATCCTCTACCATAATCTTACGATGCTGTTGCCCAAATGCTTTGATCTTTGGTTTCATAGCATCATAATCCACCGTTTTCATCTTTTGCTCCAACTCTGCCCAGGAATCAAAATACACGAGATAATCAGCATATTCTTTAAAGTACCATTCACTCCACTGCAAATTACCATGCATACCAGCACGAATAAGGCCCAACTGGGTAAGAAACCTTTTCGTTGGTACAAAATGGACAATACCCCGTTGCAAATCTTCAAATAATGCCAAATTAGAAAAGGCATAGGGAAAGAAAAGAATACCCTTAAACTGCTTGAGATCTTCTGGCCCATTGTATACCCCAGACCAAGTTTGAATCCCTACTGCAGCACAATCTCTTTTGACTCGGTTGATCTGCCCTCCATCCAGTCGCGGAAAAATAAAGAGCGACTCTCCCGCATTCACCTCTGCAGGAACAGCCGATTTGAAATCAGGGATTATCTCTTCCTTTCTACCAAGAGGCTTTATGGTTCGAGTCCCCATTTCAATTCCCTTTCTGCGCATATATTCATGCTCAAAGGGGGTATATGCAATCAAGCGAACATTTTTCTGTTGCGTAGCATTGCGTATTAAATCATAATATCCCCTATCAGGAAACCGATCTTCCCCACCAGAGCCATGTGCATAATCAAATCGATTGCATACCCAAATAATCAGCGGCTTTTTCCATTCATTTTGCAAAAAAATACGAGATAAAGGTGCCGTATCAGACGTCACAATCAGATCAAACTGATTAAAGAAATCCTTATGACGATCCCACACGCGCTGTGCCCTGCGCGGCCCCACATTATAAATCTCATTACCAGCATGAAAGCCTTCCCAAAATCCCTGCGGCAGGTGTTGCACAAACCACGACGTTAGATCTAAATCAAGCTCACGCGCCACCTCTTCAAAATCCTGTTTACACCCTTCATGAAAGGTGATATGGAGCACTTTCACTTTTTTTTCAGCTGACAATGCCTGCAACATTCCTCCGAATAGAGCAACTCCTAAAGAAAAAATTATAAAAACATATCTTTGCTTATTCATTCAGCTATCTCTCCAAAAAATTCTTTCCAACTCGCGGCAGCATCGTTTCGCTCCTCCAAACCGAGCTGTTCCATTTTTTTAGCAACGGCCGCATAATCCACTTCCTGTATCTTGGTTTTCAAATCATCCCAGGAATTAAAATATTGGATAAAATCAGCATATTCTGGACTATACCACTCGCTCATATGAATCGTCTTCACGAGATCCATAGACACAAACCTAAATCGTTTCAAAAATCGGATAGTCGGCACAAACTGCACAATACCCTGCTGCAAATGCTCAAACACAAGATGATCGGACATAATGCCGGGGAAACAGAGCATCCCTTCCGAGGCTGCGCAATATGCTGTTCCTCGGTGTACCTCATCGCGTATACGAATACCCTGAGCAGCGCATGCCACCATCACCCGTCTAAGCTGAGATTCTTGCAAACCAGAAGGAAGAAAGAGAGAACTTCGCCCCGTAAAAGCTGTTGAAGATGTATATTGAGGCCATATCACCACCGCACGATCAACATCGATTTCTTTGTGTTTCATATACTCTTTTTCGTACGGTGTGCAAACTACCATACGGACATTTTCACGCTGTGCCACATCTCGTATAAGCTCATATTCATCATCAGCACATCGTCCACGAACCCAAAGCACAATCTGTTTAAATGCATCTATCTGAGGCGCCATTTGCCGCAACTGACTCATATTAGAAATCACTACAATATCGCAGGAGGCAGGCAGTTCAGTATCCAATGCCAAACAAGCAGAGCATTCAAATTCGAAATCTTGAGTGATCCCCGCTAGCTCTTTTTTATCCCGCTCACCTGCAGCAATATGAAGTAACCGTGGAAGCGGTGGGGGTGGGGGAGGCGCAATAAGAACCTCCTCAACTTCTGGCTCTGGAGTTGGTTCCTCCTGTACTGCTTCTATAATTTGTTCTTCTTGTACTACTGTTTCTACGGTAGATTCAACTATTTCATCTTTGGATTCAACCGGTTCGTCAGCCACAATCTCCGTTATATCATTAAGCTTCTGCTCTACAGGATCAATCGGTGGTTGATCAGCAATGTTAGTATCCAAGATCTTGGGCACATCGTTCTCTTTGATGGCCTGGTCAATTCCCTGTATCTGCACCTTTTGAGGGGCAATAATCCGCGGTGGAGGTCTATTCAATGTAACTTTCTTGATCAATCTCCTACGAAACGAAAAAAGTGAAATCGGCATTAAACATAAAAGCATTAACAAAACATATTTTTTCATTACTATCCTTGTTTTTGGGCGAAACTTTTGCGCAACCCTTTCCAATACCCTCGCACCCTTTGCCAATCTTTAAGGACTATCCCCTCCAAAAATAGTCCCAACAGGGACCACCAATGCGCAACGATTTTCAACCGATTTTTCCTATAAAAGTTCTTAAAAAAAAGATACCTGTAGTTATATACAAACATAGCACTATTATCAACCACTCGGTCACGCGCTACCGGACTCTCTAGATGCTGCAACTGCGCTTTGGGATTAAAAAATAGCGATTCCTCATCGGAAATTCGCCGTGCAATATCACCATCCTCCATGTAGGCATATCCATGAAATTGCTCATCAAATGTATGTTTTTCTAAAACAGGTTTGCGAAATGCCATACAGCATCCCCCCAGTACTTCCACCTCTTTAAACGTATTCGTTCCATACGGATGAGTCGGCATACCCGACCAGGTGAAGTTCCCCGATGCTCGCTCTCGCGGCAATAAAAATAGTTTTCTAAATAACTGATAACGGAAAGATCCCTTTTGCACGTTACTAATCGTTCCCATACCGCCTGCATACTCAGAATGCTTCTGAAACACAGCATTCATTTCTTGCAAATAGGCTTCATCAAGAATTACATCATCATCGAAGAAATAAACCAGTTCGCCAGTTGCGTGCTTAATACCCACATTGCGCTGATACGTCAGTCCCGGCTTTGTGTGGACATACTGTAGGAAAGTTTTTGGAAAATGAACTTTAGAAAATTGCTTGTTAAACTGATCACTTTTTTCAAGAGGCTGATCACTACTATCAACTATAACAAGCTCATAAGGCTCTTCCACTTGTCCAGACAACGAATGAAGACAAGTGATAAGGTCACTCGCCCTATTTCGCGTGCATAGAATAACTGTCGTTTTTAGCTGAACCATCTACACCTTTACATCGCCTACAATTTGCTACAATCGAGTAATCTTACTTGTATCCGCCGATCCACCATACACGAAATCCTGAAGGACTGCTTCCACCGTCATCGTAAACTCAGGCACATTCCCCCCCTTAAAACAATGCACTCCCACAGGCCGCTCTACAATATCACTAGCCACTACGGGAACATTAAAATGCAGTGCCTCACGAACGCTCACACTATCCCCGTCACTCAAGGTGGGGCGCACAAAGAGATCAACTTTTTGTAATAGTGGCCACAACTCTTTGTTACCATAAAGGATATATATCTGCTCCGCCACCCCCTTTTCTTTCATACGCCGTTGTAAAAAGCTAAGGTAACTCGCATCACGTACCTGCGGCAACCCAATGATAAGCCCAGCATCAGGATAGCGCGCTTTGATACCAGCAAGCATATCAATGCATACATCAAGCCCATATACATCTTTACCATCAATGAGCATCAGATGAGCCACACTTACCACCATCAGAGGGGTATAGTCACGTAAAAAAGTGAAAAGAGAAGACGGGTACGTCTCCAGTATCAAATGAGTAGTAGCGGTAACCGGCGATAAAAATGCCTGCTCCACCGCGTAAGAAGGCGGCTTAATCCCATTATCCTTATAGCTCTTCCAAGTAGAGCTTCCAATACATACCACCGCGCACCCTTTTGCCTGAAGCACCCAATTATACCATCGCTTGTACCTATCTGATCGTTTATACAGATGACGACAATCGTGATCAACAATCGTCATAGAAGATCGCAACAGTGATTTTACAAAAGAAAGAAGCACCAACTCAGCAATACTAAAGTTCAAATAACTGCTGTGATAATAAATATACTGTGGCCGTTTTATAAGAATCCACACTACTAATTTCATCATGTAAAGGGGAAATATTCTGCGTAGCCATTGCTCCGTTGCAAACAAATAGACCTTATTATTTTGTTGTAAAAACTGATCTGCCACCCGCTGAATATGCACCGAAACACCACCAAATGGGGGAGGGTACAAACCAAGGATGGCAATTTTTTTATTCGTTATGTTGCGCGAATATGAATGATTTTCAACGTTCATTAAAATGCCATCAAATTTTGGAGTGCCCAAAGCTGGTAGGAATAATCCACTGAACCATTTTCATTTGTTTTGAGCAACCTATCAATCTCTTCTCTATTCAAAACATCCTGCCAGATGCTCTTACTATGCAACATATCAGCAAAATGCGCACGAAAATAGCTGCCCTTTTTAAACCAATGAGTTACGGGCACAGAAAATCCCACTTTTTTTCGATGTATAATCTCATGGGGCACCATCCCTTCTGCCGCTTTTTTAAGAATATATTTCGTCTCACCTCGATGATATTTGAACTTCATGGGCAGGTTAAGCGCAAACTCTACTAGTTTATGATCAAGAAACGGCACACGAGTCTCCACTGATGCAGCCATGGCCATCTTATCCGTTCGGGTAAGGAGCAACTCTGGCAACCGATGCTTGAGCTCAATGTAGGTCATGGCAGAAAAGAAATCGCCCCCTGGCTGCTGTTTATAAAAATGGGAACGGTGATAGTCGGCCACTGCATAGCTATCACTCTCCTGAGGGAAAAATGGATAGATTTTTTCAATAATAGGATCGGGCGCCCCATGATCAGTCATAGAAAGAATCTTCTCCTTCCATAGCTCGGAAAACAAGCGAACGCCGCCCCAAAAAAGTGGACGCCCGGCAGCCCATGATTTCATTAAATCCTGCCGATTCGGATACGCGTCATAAAAGGGGCGAGCCGCGTAAAACAATCCTCTGCGAGCAATATTGGGGATAAAATGCTGCGTAAGCTTCCAGTAGCGATGCATTTTTAAATAATCAACATACATTGGATAGCCACAGAATAGCTCATCGGCCCCTTCGCCCACCTGCAGCACCTTCACCCCTGCATCGCGCGCAAGTTTGCTTACGTAATATAATGGAATACAGACCACATCCCCAAGAGGCTCATCTTGATGGTAGACCATTTTTTCAAAAAATGAGAACGCCTCTTTTTCAGTAATAATTAGCTCATGATGATCCGTATTATATTTCTTGGCCACTTTACGTGCCCATACACGATCTTCACAAGGATCCTGATCGAATGCCACGGTAAAAGTTTTGACCTGCTCACTATGCTCTCGCATCAACGCTACGATCAAACTGGAATCCAAACCTCCCGATAAAAGCGCACCAACAGGCACATCTGCTATCATACGCTTTTGAACAGCATCCCGTAACAATGAGCGAACCATCTCAACACAATATGATTTTTTATTGAGATCCGATGAAGATAATTCCGTGGTAGCAATCAGCGGATCGTACCACTGGGTAAACGTCAGCTCATTGTTTCTATCAACTTTGGCATAATAACCAGCGGGCAATTTGTATACGCTTTCAAACAACGTCATGGGAGCTGGGGTAGCAAGATACGTTAAATAATGAGAAAGCCCCCGCATCGAAATACGTTTTACCATCCATGGCAGCTTCCAGAGTGCTTTTATTTCCGACGCAAAGCTTATACTATCCCCTTGGGTGGAGAAATAGAGCGGCTTGATCCCCATGCGGTCACGCACCAAATACAGCTCATTGGTTCGTCTATCATATATCGCACAAGCAAACATACCATCAAACCGTTTGATGCATTCAATGCCCCACGCTTTATACGCATAAAGAAGCACCTCCGTATCAGAATGCGAACGGAAACCATACCCCTTTTGTTGAAGCTCCTTGCGCAGCACACGGTAGTTATAAATCTCCCCATTAAACGCAATGATCACCTGCCCCTCTGGATCACTCATAGGTTGCGCACCAGCTGAGGACGTATCCACAATACTCAAGCGCCGAGAAACAAGCAGAACTCGCGTATCATTTGAACGCCATACCCCCTCATCATCCGGCCCTCGATGATGAAGCACCTGACAAAGCTTTGGTGCAATTGCATCATCAACTGCACGATCATGAAAAAGACGATATCCTGCTAATCCGCACATACGTTACTGTTTCGCTTTTGAATGAAACAAAGAATGCAGCCAACTGTGCCGCCAGCGCGCTTTAATAAGCGACGTAATCATCCGATGTTCCTGAAAGATATTTAATTTGCTATCAACTTGATCATACCAAATGGTTGGCCATTCCTTGATCGTGAACCCATTTTTTTTGCACAAATACAAAAGCTCCACATCAAATGCCCATTGCTTGACGGTAAGCAATGGAACGACCAGTTCCATAACTCGCCGCTTAAATAGTTTTGCCCCACATTGATTATCGTAGAAGGTCAATCCAAAAAGAAGCCAAACAATAGGATTATATACCAATCGCCTCCCCCACTCTTTGATTGGAGGGCGTGAAGGATAGATTTTAGATCCTGGCATATATCGGCCAGCAATAATTCCATCAGCGTCACCAAGATTCTCAATCAGATCCCAAAACTGTTGCGGCCTCGTTGCCATGTCCGCATCCACAAACCCAATCAAATCATTGTCTCGGATAAGCGCATCCTCGAAACCGACTTTCACTGCAAGCCCCTTACCCGCCTCGAGTAAATCAATAATGCGAATATCACCAAATCGGGCTTCTCGTTCTTTTACTACCGCAAGCGTATTATCAGTGCACCCATTGAGTACAACGATAAATTCATAGGAGAAATCTTTGTTTTCTTCTGCTTTTTTTGAAAAAAATTCATGGTACACATCGAGCGTTTTGCCAATCCGCCCTTCCTCATTATACGCAGGAATGGTAATACTTATGTTCATCGCTTAACTTTGATCTTCCAAAAGGCTTTCCAACACATCCACAGCAAAACCCATAGCTCTTTGAATTTTCTAATGTTTGTTTTGCCATACGTTCGACGTTTATAATGTACCGGCATATCATAAATTTTTAAACCTAGGTTTGCAGCACCAAATAGCAAATCAAAATCGCCAAACGGATCGTACAATCCCAATTTCCCACGTTGTTTTGCAATTCGCTCATAATCCTTGCGCCAAAGAATCTTGGTTCCACACAGTGTATCAGTCACTTTCTGCCCGATAATAAATGAGACAAGCTTTGCAAAGAAGGTATTGGCAACCCAAGCCCACCATCCCATCGCACCCGCTTCCATGCCATGCACCAGTCGCGAACCGTTAATGCATTCACCCTTACTCGAAACAAGAGCATCGAAAAATTTAGGAAGCTCTTCCGGCGGAGTCGTCAAATCAGCATCAAGAATCATAAGAATATCACCCGTTGCCTGCGCAAACCCTTTTCGCACCGCATCCCCTTTCCCTTGGCCACCCTGCACACAGTAGCGAATATCTTTATTAGGGTACGCAGCAACAACACGACTGGTCTCGGCAAGCGTATCATCCGTTGAATGCCCTTCAACAAAAACAAATTCAGTACTAATCCCCATTTCCGGACAACGTTTGATCGCGTCTTCAATATTGCCCTCTTCATTGCGGCAGGGAATAATCACGGAAACAGTATAGGGTGCGGATACAATATGCTCTTTATATTTTGATAATTGCTTCATTTATTCCCGATAAATATGAACACTTCTGAAAGTAATAAGAAATCCCAGTATAACCATTCAGCGTGACCGACACAAACAGTTCACTTTTCTCTTTATACATACTACATTACCACAATCGGTCCCATAATTTTTTAAAAGGAAAATCATGAAATATCTCTATTCTCTTATATCTTGCGCCTTTATCTTCTCTTGTTTTGGAGCAGATCATACCCTCAAATTTGTAGACAACAAAGATGAAAATGGATACCTCAAAACCGAATTTTTAAGACAAATTGCTGATACCTTTCCAATGGACACTTTCGTTGAAACAGGAACCTATACAGGCATAACCACCGCAAGAGCGGCAACTATTTTCAAAACTGTGCATACCGTTGAATTGCATCCCAAGCTCTATGAAGAAGCAAAAAAAATCCTCCACCGCTATGAAAATGTTACCGTCCATCACGGGAATTCGTCTGATATTCTCAAAAAAGTTCTACCTGCCATCAAGGGCACCATTGTTCTGTGGCTTGATGCTCATTATAGTGGAGAAAGCACTGCCATGAGCTTTAATAATCCGAATGATGGCAATGCAATCACCGCCATACGAAGTGAATTAGATGGGCTTTCTGAAAGTGGCATCACCGATTGTGTGGTTCTTATTGATGATATTCGCGGTTTCGGAATAACCATAAATGACGCGAAATATGCCGGATGCTGGGCATATCCAACCGTTCAAGAAATATGCACAACCCTGCTAGAGGTAAATAATAATTTTGAATTTGCCCTACTTGGTGACACACTCCTGGCTTATGACAAAACAAAACATACCGTTCAATTATCACCAGTAGTGCAGGCATGTACCCAAAGCCGATTGTATAATGGAAAAAATCTAACCGATGATGAGTTGCTGAAGGCTGAAAACATCATTTCGAACGCTCAAGAAAAAGAGTCCGAATATATTACATCTCTTTATAATAGAATGACTAATTATGAGGATCCAATGTTTCTCCATGATTTATGGTACGGGTTACTATGTCTTGGATCAGAGCAGTTTAAAGAAGCACATATCGCTTTTTCAAAGGTGCTAAACAGAAAAGAACATTTTGATCATAATAGAAAAATCGTTGATAGATCGATCGGCTATACTGCACCGCGTATATGCAAATATATCAATCAATGTATCGCGGCATAGATCCCACTTTACTTTTCTAACACCTCAGATAGCATGTGCAATATCAGCTATATATGACTCCAAGAAAAAAGATCAACCTAGAACCAATAAACCAAAGGATCTATGTGAAAATCAAACCGCTTGTAATAACTCTTTTTATATTCTCCTTCATCCACATGAACATTACTGCTCGCATACTCAATGATAGAGAATGGTTAACCAAAACTTATTTGGCTTCCCTGGAAGGCACGATTTTATTTGTTGGTGTTAATTATTACAACGCAGATTACCACACATACGTAAAAACACCTGAAACCTTCGAAACAATAGACACAATTCCCGAACGATCACAATTCGGAAGCCCCTATAAACATCACACAGGAGACTTTCTCACATTTGATCCTGGATATAAATATGATCATATTTGCCTATTCGGGATAATGGGGCATTATGGAGAAAATTCTAAAAATCAATTCTACAATATTGATACCGAAAATTCGATAACGCAGGCATTAGAACATGCAACAAAACTGTTGAAAATAGGTGGCACCTTGCAGGTCGGCCCTAATAAGCTATCCGTACCTCAATTTAATACCGCTTACTGGCTGGCAAGATTTAGAAAATACCCCCTCGATAAATACAGCATTATTTCCAATGAATTAGGAGCTTGTAATATGTTGTGGTGGGGCAAAAAAATCAGAGACTAAATGCACTCAGGCTGTGCCTTCCGGAAGAAATCGCCTTCCATCATACACAACCAGATCATCATTTATATTAAACGTGTGCGTACCACTCAGGTTGGGAGCCCATGTGGGTTCTATTCGTTGCAAATCCCGCTCCACAAAAGTAGTCGGGGTCAGTTCCACAATTTCTTTGAGAGTCATGCTATATCCATAGGTTGTCCCATTAGGACCACAGTTCATAACCGGGCGAATTAATTTTCCGTCATAGTGAAAGGGCTTCCCCGCATTTCTACCCTGTATTTTTTTCGCATTAATAGGGTGTTGCTGAAATCCGTAAAACATACTTTTCGAATAATAAATGTGCAAATCAGCAACTGAATCTTTGGACGTAAAAATCCAGTAATACTCACCATATTTGAATAAAATAGAATCCCCATACCACCCAGGCCTTAAAAGAACTCTGGCCTTTTTCCATTTATCAGGAAATTGCACCGCCTCGAACAACGACACCTCAGAAGCTGCTGCTGATTCCGGTACCATATAAAATTTCCCGTCTTCTTTGAAAATGTACGGGAACGAGAGATGACACGCCAAATCTAAAGCCGGCTTCGGTTGGGAAATCGTTAGATCTTTATCAACCGTCACATAAACAATGCGCCCTTTTTGATAATTGTAATCTTCAAAGAAGATATAATTAACGCCATCGTGTTGCACCAACATAGGATCAGCATAAAAATGACCTTTAGGCGGAAACAGAAGGGTGTAATTGGATAAATCGTTTAGCACCGTTTCAAGCTTCCCGGTATTCTTTTTGACCGCAATAAAATATTTGGAAACCCCATACAACGGTATCCCCTGCAACGATAATGCCAACAAAAGATAGTATCCTAATTTCATGACTCACTCTCCCAAAAAACTATTCTTACTTATCAGATAAAATCCGATCTATAAACTGATTCAAAACTTCCGTCTTATGTGTATGATAGCTTGCAGCATAGTTTGTCCAATTGGACCCAGCATAGTAATGCAAGAATACATTGCCCTCTTCTAGATTCACCGATTTTGTTTCACCATCAACAAAATGAAATCCTTGCATGAATTCTTCATCAAAAAAATTTACTCCTAGCTGGGGGTTATTTTTGAGATAGTAATGCGTATGCCCCCCAGAATCAACCGGTTGATTTCCTACTCGACCACAATTAAAATCAATAGTCGTCTTATTCGGCATTGTTCGCATATCTAGAAACGCAAGGCCTATCCATAGATAAGTAATCCCGGGTCTCGACTGCGGTAACCCCGCAAGATCATACCCTTTCGTGTACTCCGAAATACTGAAATCTTTTACAAGAAAAAGATCCGAATCAAAAAGCGCTACAATACCATCATGCTTAAACCCTACTTCGTTTAGTGAATACATCACCACATTACAATTTCTCACCGCAGGAGCATGCTTAGACTCTCCCGGCCAACGTTTTAAATAGGGACGCTCATGAATTTCTTGGGGAATACGAATACACCTAATCCCAAGCTGCTTACAAACACCATTAATTCGCTGCTCCATACCACGATCACGAGCATCATTAAATACAACAAACTCATAATCATCTTTAAGAAATTTCTTAAATGTTTTGTACTGTGTCTCAATAAAATCTGGCCGATTATAGGCATAGGTAAACAACAAAACCTCTGCAGAAAAGCCTTGCAACACCGTTAAAGATAACGCTGCCAATAAAACACCTTTTACAATAGTACGCTTTTTCATTTTTCACCTCTAGCTTCAGCCATTCTTTTAAAAACAGTTTTCATTGATTCATTAATAGATAGGATTTGAGGAAACTCTCTCTGAAGTTTGCTCGTATCAAGTTCGTTATTAGAGCGCTTTGCTTTCAAAATTTCATTTTGCTCTTCTACCGTGAAATTTCTGTATGTAAAATCAGGATCCATATATTCCTTATACAAATCCAAAATTTCATTGTGAGATATCACACCCGGATTTACAAAGTTATAGCAACCAACCAATTTTCGTTCTGCCATTTCAGAAATTAATGGCAATAGATCATCCAAAACAGTCATAGAATTCGGGATATTAACTACCTTATTGTATTTAGTAATTTTGGTAATAAAATTCCGAGGATGTAAATCGGACGAAATAGGCATACGAAGACGAAGGTTTAATACATTTGGATAGTTCAACAATAAATCATCTAACATCGTTTTTGAATGGGAATAAAAAGAACCATGAAAATTGGGGGGCTCTTCCTCTTTAAAACTAATCCCACTACCTAAAGGATGTTTTTCATCGTATTCATAAATACAACCCGTCCCAATATTGATCATATGTATTCCACTTTGATACGTAAGATCTGCCAAATTCAGTGGACCAAGAACATTTGATCGAATCGCCTCCTGCTTATTATCTTCGCACCAATCAACATTGGGAACACCGGTCCTACCAGCAGCGTTAACAACACAATCAGGAGAGCACTGTTCAATTTCAGTTCTGACTGCTTCTCGGTTTTCTAATCGACTTTCCGCAACAATAACCTTGTGGCCCTTTTCCTGCAGCATTACCACAAGCATCTGACCTATCCACCCTGTTTTTCCACCAAATACTAAAAAGGTTTTTGGAAATATTGATACGGAAGAAAAAAGTAAAACAACCGTTAAAAAGTAACGAGGAGGAATGTACATAAAGTTCCCTTCCATGGGTTAATCCGAAAGCAAATCATTCATATATGTATTGAGCAATAAGGTCTTATTATTATGATAACTGGCCGACTTGTTATCCCAATTGGTACCGCCTCGATAATGCAAAAAGTTATTATCGAGCATGTACTCTATATTAATGCCATACGGACAACCCATAATAAATTTTATGTCTTTTTTGTTAAACTTATGCTCAGCAAGAAGTTGCTCATTTTGTATATCTGGCCGCACAATACATTGCGCAAAATATCGCCCCCGAACAGCTAGATTATCACGTAAATAACAGTAGGTATGACCGCCCGCATCAACCGGCACATTGTCAACCCGACCACAATTAAAATTAAGTGACGACCTATTTGGCATCGTTCTCATATCTAAAAAGGTTAATCCTATCCACAAATAACCTATTCCCTGTTTAATGCCTGCAAGGTCATAATCAGCTAAATAGTTCCGTATACTAAAATCTTTCACTAAAAACATATCGGAATCAAACAATGCAACAATGTCATCATGCTTGAAACCGACCTCGTTTAAAGAATATTGCACCACATTGCAATTACGAACCGCCGGTGCATGTTTAGATTCACCGGGCCAACGTTTTAAATAAGGGCGCTCATGAATCTCTTGCGGAATGCGAATACATGCTATACCATACCGGCTACACATAGCATTGATTTGTTGTTCCATTCCACGATCACGGGCATCGTTAAATACAATAAATTTATAGTCATCTTTGAGGAATTTTTTAAATGTTTTGTACTGTATTTCAATAAAATCGGGCCTATTATAGCTATACGTAAATAAAAGTATCTCAGCATTGATACACGACACAGCACAAATGAGAAATACAAACAACGCATATTTTTTCATCTTTTTCCTCTTCCTCGAAAATAATAATATTAATGTAAATCTAATGTTTCATTGTTTGTGTAAATAGGAACCAACATCATAGAGCTCATTCTCTCCCAATGACTCTTATTTTTTTCATACCACTCTATCGTCCGATTAAGGCCATCATCTAAAGATATTTCTGCTTTCCAACCAAGCAAATCCTGAGATTTTTTGGTAGACGAAATATGTCGACGCACCTGCCCCGGCCTATCACCAATAAATTTGATGTACTCTTCTGAAAGGTTAAACCGCTTGCAAACGGCACGTGCTATATCAAGAATCGAGGTCGGGATACCGGAGCCAATATGAATAACCTGATGTTTAATTTTTGAAAAATCTTCCGCATGCAAAATATGATCGAGGGCACGTGACACATCATAGGTATGCACCCAGTCACGCTCCTGGAGGCCATCTCCATGCACCGTAAGCGGACGCTTCTGAATCGCACTGGTAATAAACCGCGCAATTACTTTTTCCAAATGCTGCTTCGGGCCATAATTATTAAAAGGGCGAATAATAACCGCGGGCACGTCATACGTACAACAGTATGAGTAGACCAGACGATCAGCCCCAGCTTTTGCTGCAGCATAGGGCGAACGAGGATTCATTGGGTGAGTTTCATCCATAGGATCGGTTTCTGCAGTCCCTAATACCTCAGACGTGGAAATATGAATAAATCGTTTGACCTTTTTTGCGTGTTTTACCAAGGCAGTCATCATCACCCGTGTTCCCATCACATCGGTATCAAAGAACGTGGTATCATCACAGATACTACGCGTTACATGCGATTCAGCCGCAAAATGAACCACAAAATCTGCATACTGCATCAACATGTCCACGATTTGATAATTCGTTACCGAACCATAAAAAAAACTGAATCGATCGGAATCTCTTATATACCGCGGAATATTATCAATGTTGCCTGCATAGGTAAGCGCATCCAAAACAATAAAATAATAACCATCATACTTATCAAACATATATTGAAGAAAATTACTTCCTATGAATCCGGCAGCTCCCGTAAGCAAAACAACTTTATCCCCTTCAAAGGCCCTTTTTTGAAGAAGCATCCCATGACGTGCCCCCATCTGTTCACTCTCATGGGCAAATGCATAATTTTTACCCACAATATGCCCGCTACTAAAGAAAACTAACAGGGCTATCAACACTCTTCTCTTCACCACTTTCTCCCCATGAAATATATAATTTGAATCTCTTACTACTAAAGTTATGCGCAAAAAATAGTATAGTTAACGTCATCCGTCAAATGTACACCACTTATCACCGCAGGGACCCTATCATGCAAAGAACGTTATCCTAGCAATCGCAGTCTTATCTAATTAATGTCATTTCTGGCCTTAAAAGGGGGATTCTGTTTCTATTATTGCTTTTTTCATCTTCAGCGTACTAGCATAGAAATATAAGGGAAAAATAATTATAAGGGGGAAAAATGCGGCATATCATATTTATCTGGCTTTTATCACTAACGCCCTTCGTAGAAGGGAGACCAGCACAACAACTTTCAAGCTATCCATTTATTTCCAGTTCCACTTTTGCTTGCTTTGCTGATCACGGCAACAACCTCGGCAAGTCTAGGCCGGGAGACATCGTCTATGTTGACAACTTTTCAATTAAAAATTTCTTTAGAAACATACATCCTCGAATAAACGCCCCATACATCCTAATAAGCCACAATGGCTGGCCATCAATACCCGGAACCCTTGCACAATACTTAGATGATCCCAAACTTATAGCTTGGTTCGGTAAAAATATCGATCGGAATCATCCCAAACTACACCCTCTTCCAATTGGCCTGGTGGGTATAAACCAACCAGAGGGTAATATTAATATAGTCAAAGCGGCAATAGCAGATGCACCGCCTTCCACCTCAAGATCAACTGAAAAACTCGTATACATGAATATGACAATTCGATGCAACCCCAAAGAGCGCGGCGCGGCGTTGAATGCATTGAGAGAGAAAGAATTTTGTCAGTTTAGTGAGCGAAAACCTTTCCCTCAATATATCAAAGAGCTCTCTCAATTTCGCTTTGTAGCAAGCCCTAATGGGCTCGGAATAGATTGCCACAGAACATGGGAAGCAATGTTGGTAGGCACTATCCCTATCGTAACACGTTCAAGCATAGTGGAGCTTTTTGACGATCTTCCAGTACTAATTATTGATAATTGGAGTCAGGTAACACGGGAATTTCTTGAGCAAAAATTTGAAGAGATAACAAGCAAGTCCTACAACCTTAAAAAATTGTATGCCGATTACTGGTTTGAACAAATCCGTAAAATCCAACAAAAATATCGCACCTAAAAGTAATAACATAAACGCATGGGGCAAACGATATGAAAAGAACTATCTCAATCAGCTTGATCGTCATAGGGATAATCCCTTCTCTGCACAGTTCACACAATATCGCCATTCTGGGAACCGGCTATGTGGGCCTCGTAAGCGGAACTTGCTTAGCCCAAATGGGCAATAACGTCATTTGCACAGATATTGATCAGAAAAAGATAACGCGTCTCGCGCGCGGAAAAATTTCTATATATGAACCAGGACTACCTGATCTTATTCATCAAAACGTCCAAATGAAAAGACTTCACTTTTCTCACAATAGCGAAGAATCCATTAAAAAATCCGATATAATCATCATCGCAGTCAATACTCCCAGCCAGGTAAACGGACAGGCCGATCTTACAGCCCTAGAAAATGCAATCTCATTCATTGCAGATCATATCAATAGTTACAAATTAATTGTGATTAAAAGCACCGTGCCAATAGGCACACATGATCGGATAAAAATACTGCTTTCTCAGTTAAAAATTCCCGAAACGCTGTTCGATCTCGTCTCAAATCCAGAGTTTTTGCGTGAGGGTAATGCAGTATGTGACTTCTTATACCCAGATCGCGTCATTATCGGGTCCGATAAACAAAAGCCAATAAATATAATGAAATCCCTGTACAAAAACCTCCCTGAAAAAACTCCCATCGTAATCACCGATCAAACTACCGCCGAGGCAATCAAATACGCCTCTAATACTTTCCTTGCACTCAAAGTGAGTTTTATGAATGAGCTTGCTAATCTTTGCGACGCAATTGGAGCACATGTAGCCACCATTGCCTATGCCATGGGACTCGATACAAGAATAAGTCCACACTTTCTCAATCCTGGACCCGGTTTTGGAGGATCCTGTTTCCCCAAAGACGCTCTTGCCCTCGCTCATACAGCAAAAGAATACAATGTGCCCATGCTTACCGTCCAAGCAACTTTAGAGGCCAACAGATTGCAAAAAAATGTTCCTGTGGCAAAACTCAAAAACCTTATTGGTGATGATTTGAACGGCAAAAAAATTGCCCTCCTTGGGCTCGCATTTAAAGCAAATACCGATGATGTCCGCTCTTCTCCCGCTATAACAATTATCGATGCTCTTCAACAAGAACAAGCAATTATACAAACATACGATCCACAAGCAATACCTAATATGAAAACACTTTATCCACAATTGTTATACTATACAGACCCATATGATGCCTTAACGAATGCAGATGCCGCAATCATACTTACTGAATGGCCAGAATTTTCCATATTAGACCTTGCAAGGGTAGGAGAGCTTATGCACAAAAAAGTGTTCATTGATTGCCGCAATATCCTTGATCACAAGGATCTGATTGCACACGGATTTCGATATCAAACAATTGGTAATGGAGGATCATAAATTAAAAAACCATTACCGAATTCCCTCTATCATTCGCAATAAGTACTGGGTAGTCACCGCATTCGACATGTTATTCAAAACCCACTGTCTCGGGGTAAATGTATACTTATTCTGCCCAAATTTTCTGATAAGTTGATCAAGCTCCTCCAATTGCTTCCAAGAATTACCCGTAGATTCCGTCAAATAGGGACAGGCCGATACAACAGAATACGATCTACCAAGATACGTAAGAGTCCCTGGATCCCAAACAAAAGATGGAACATCCATCGACCAAGATTCTGCCAAAGCCATCCCTTGTGATTCAGACCGACTAATAAATACTGAGAATTTCGCCCTATTCAACGCTCGCCTATACGTTGGAGAATCATACGAGCCATATCGTATTCTTATCGGAGTATAGCCATGTTTTTTTATCACTTTCTCTACTGATTGACAAAATGATTCGGATTCAGTTTTCCAATACACCAACACACAATCTCTATTTCCTGATGCAGGATTCCAAAAATCAACGTCAACTCCAGCCGGCCAACACCGCACACGACCTTTTAACGCTAAAGCATCCTCCTCATAGGCAATACGAATCCAATCAGAAGGAACCAAACAAATATCTACTTCTTTACTTGTAAATAGATAATTATAATCACAAGGACGATTCATGACATTGGGACCACCAAGTAAACAGGCAATCCTCTTTTGTTGCTTCCACGAAATAGCCCTTTTAAAATTATTTACCCCTGAAAGCACAATAACAACATCTCCCAATTCCGACTCTGAAGGATTACAATTAAAAGGAACATCCAAAACGCGCAGCCCTGCCAACAAACTTTGCTGTACTGCAGATGGCCCAGTACGTGACTTTACTCTATCTGAAAACACACTGATTTTTTTAAACCTATACGGGAAGGCAGCAAAGAATGAAAAAAATAAAGCTATCACTACCAAGCTATTTTTCACAAGCATCTCTCTCTTACAAAACAATCTTAAACCATCGTTCACTAAACGGATCATTTTATAGTAACTATTTGATATAATTGTAGACTACACTTTTCAAACAAACATCATAAAAGAAATTCGACTTCAAGTTTTTTTAAGGGAGAAATAGTGAAATATCTAACCTACATACTCTTGATGGTCTGCAACTCAACAATCCCCTCAATGCAATTAGAATGGCAACATATGCAACAAGAATATACCCAACTAATTGCACCGTTCCATTCTAAAATGCCTTCATTAGAATCATTCTTTATGCATCCTTATTGGAAAACACAACGACAAAACATGAAAAACATCCTTCTTGGTCCATTCGATCCGCAATGGTTACATCGAGGTCCAATTTCTGGCCCAATGGTTCGGAAAACGTGGTCAGCCACACAAGACTATGAAGTTCTTTTCCTGCAAGATTGCATCTCAAAAAAAACAAAACAACTAATAGCCCAATACGTTGACACTCCATTTGGAGGATTAACCCTCGAAAAACGCGGTTTAAATTGCTCTATCAATGCGCTTGGCCAGCTTTTTTTCCTCGCAAAACTTTTGGACCGAAATAAAGTTGAAAACATACAAACAATAATGGAACTAGGGGGGGGATATGGAGCACTAGCTCGTGTCACCAAAACTATACTGCCTTCCATAACATATATTATCACTGATTTACCTGAATATTTGGCAATCCAAGCTTTTTATCTTCGATCAACCATGCCAGGAATCATCATAAAAACACATACTTGCGTCCCCGAAAAACTCGAACCTGGCCTTGTACACCTTATACCGGTATTTTTACTCAGAGAAATGAACAACGATATTGATATTTTCATCTCCACTGCCGCCCTCTCAGAGACACCACAAACAGTGCAAGAATTAGTACTTCAGAAAAAATTTTTTAATGCTAAAGCAACTTATTTGACTGGGCAACTTAATAAATGGGGACCTCAACACAATTTCGAACATCATAGTACATTGCTTAATGGTATGAGACAGCTCTACTCTCTTTGCATAACCCAACCATTACATCATTTTGGAGGATCATTGAATTGCTATGAAATATATGGAACAAACAATTAGAAAAATCTAGGGAAATCTAACATAAATATCGCCCCACAGAGGATCTTTCTCTCTTTTTAAATAAACCCCCTTATAATCATCTAGTTTTTGAATAACCTCCTGCTTAGTAACCCATTCATTTAGTATAAAGTAGGGATATTCTCCTGCCGCAAAATTAAACTGTTTATAACCCAAATTTTCTAGATAATCCATACAGGAAATTGCATTATGAAACGTTTCTGTATGAAACTCAAACGAAATACACGGGATTGGTCTCGAAAGCCCCCTAAAGACTTCCAACTCAAAGTTTTCTACGTCTATTTTGCAAAAATCAGGAACCCCGTACTTTTCAATTATCTGGTCAAGAGTCTTTACCGGAATAGTGATAAGCTTATCCCAAGAATATCCCCGTTGTCGATGACGGCTATGAGCACTCCACTCCCTTGAACAAGTTGAAAGCGTAGTAGAACCAGAACAAATTTGCATCTCAAGAAAACATTCTTTTTCAGCCAACCCAACCGCCTCTATCAACACAGCGGGATTGTTAGCATACCGCTTTTTAAGTTTAGCAACGCAAAGAGGCTGTGGCTCAATACAAACAACACGGGCACCAAGAGAAAGATAAACTGCTGACTTATTCCCAACATGGGCACCAACATCAAAGACAAGCACACCCGGCGACACAAATTCACGTACAAACTGCAGCATAGCAGATTGATCAACACCAAATAAGCCCTGAGAAAAAAACAAAATAATTAAAGAAAGCATGTATTGATTTACCATGTCACTATTCCTTCACTACTAGAAAGTTATACAATCACCACTTCCGCAGGTCACATACTTCGCCAAATTATTGAAGCCCCATGATAGCACATAGTCCAGGCGAATACACTATACACATAGTCACCGTTTAAATATAAAACACATACTGCAATGAAAATGAATAGACTCAATCTCTCTTTGATAACTAGTAAATGAACCCTTCATAGATTGTGGACAACGATTAAAATCTGCATACCCAGTCCGAGCCCCGTAATAATTAACATCATGCACACGTTCAAGCAAAAATGTTATCGCGCTACTCTTTAGTGCTACAGGATTCAATGTATCCCCGCCCCCTCCATAAAGGCTCCAATAAGAAGTGTGCAAGTCTTCGATTACATAGCACCCACCCGATTTCACATAAGGAAAGAGCGTCTCAAAACTAACTACTTGATCCATATTTTTGTGGCTTCCATCATCAATGATAATATCTATTTTTTTACCAAGTCGTTCTACAAATTGACGCAGCGCTGTTGCATCACTCTGATCCACAAAATACGTATGGGAACGATGCGAGAGCATCTGTGATCCTTTCTCCATCGCCTCCTTATTAATATCAATAAAATGGAGCTCTGACTTCGAAAAATACTCTTCCCACATACGCGCAGAATTCCCTTCTGCGAATCCAATCTCAAGAATAGTTAGTTCGTGATCACGCTTGGAATTAAAGTACCGTTCATAAACAGGCATGTAATCGTGTGCATATCCCTTGTCTGTCTTATGCTTGAGAGCCAAATCTGCAAGACCATTCAATTCGGCCAAAACACATGAAGTCCCACAAAGACCAGAGACAAAAACCAAACATGCGAAAATAAGTTTATTCATTACTATCCCTTCTGTAATATATTACTCAACCGGTCGAAAGTATAAAACTACTTACCTTAATTTGACAAATAAAAAAGGAAAAATCTATGCATAAAAATCACTTTTACATACTGCTCATCGCTAGCCTTATTGCCTCCAGAAATCTAGTGGGAACTCAAGAATCAATCTGGCAACATATCCGTTACCACAACAGCAAAGAAACTTTAGAACAAATTATGAACATAATTGCTCAAAAAAAGAAGGGGGTCTACCTTCGGTTCGGTGATGGAGATATAAATCTCGCCATGAATAGACCCGACATGTTCCAAAGAGAGTCCCCAAATCTTGGCCTAGAAATGCGAGAGGCGCTCGCTATGAATGGCAACAACATTCTCAAATGCCTAGTACTCACCAATCCGGCCCTCGGCTTGGAGCCTGGGATGATTCCAGGAAAATTTGCAAGTAATGATATGCTAGCTGCAAAGCTTTTACAAGAAGCGCAGCAAGTGTGGGGAGGGCCCGTTGAGGACGTGTACTGTCCGGTCGCACTCCATTTCTGTTCAACCGATAACAGTGGGTTTGCGATTCGTTTTTTACATTTTTTAAAGTCATGCAAGAATGTAATACTCGTAGGCAACGAAAAGATACCAACGCATGTCAAAGACACTCTATTCGGACAACAGTGCCATTTCATAAAAACTCCTTCAAACAACTCCTACCAGGCAATAGATCGCATTGAAGCTGAATGCCAAGCCATTCTAGACCAAACCAATGAGTACCACGTTGTTTGTTCAGCAATGGGATGTTCAGGACGAGCCCTACAAAAACGCTTGTGGAAGCAATATGACAATGTCTTCCTTTTCGACTTTGGAAGCCTCATGGATGCTTTATGTGGGTGGGATACCCGGGCATGGATATCAATAAGCAACTTCAACAAAGATAGATTTCTACAAAAACTATCGCGTAATATACATATCATCTGCACCGCTGCACTTATCGATAATCAAGCGAAAACGAGACAACAAGAATACAAGAATGCCCTTACTTCATTAGTTCAATTTGGTTTTCACCCATACGTATTTGAATCAATCAAACGCAAAAGTTCTTTTCTCGATAACCTTAGCCATCATATATTTTACACACAAACCAATAATACAGCGCTGCGCAATAAAGGCGTCAATGAGGCCATGTCCATGATTGAAGGTCTCAAAATGAGCCATTTTTCACCCAATGATATGATGATCAAAATTACCGGACGCTACTGTTTTAAAGATGACTCATTTATACGACTTGTCGAAACACATCCTGAAATAGATATCTTCATAAAACGCGACAGTCATAGCACTGCATTTACTGGATGCTATGCAATACGGTATAAACACTTACTAAACTTTCTAAACAATTTAGATCTCGCCAAGATGGAACGGTATATGATATGCATAGAACGCGAATTTGATGATTACGTTAAACAAGTACAAAAAAAAGGCATCCGCGTTTTCGTAACAGATAACCTAGGTATAACCGCCAATATCTTTGGAGAGGGCATTCCACAGCTCACCCATTGGTAACACACTCCCTAGAAAATACTTAGCGCTATACAGCAACCCAAAAATTATTGCAGTATGTTATACACATACGCTACTCTAACGGACAATAAATCATCTCCATCAATAGAAAAGGTGTACTCATTCATGAAAAGATACCTAATTATGCCCCTCCTCTTCTTAGGCTCACCATACTATGGATACAGTAATTTCGACGAAGCGTGGCAACATATGCAAAACACCTACAAAACAATAGTGCAATCGGCAGAAGAAAACGCAGCTATTTACAATAAACTTGTGCATGGGGATTGGCAAAACAAAAGAAAAACGTTACAACAACTCATCCACGGAAAACCAAATAAAAATTTCCTCTCCCATCCTACAATTCAGGGCACCATGGTCCGCCAAGGATACGGAAACTCTCAACAGTATGAAGAATCCTTTTTGATTAATCATACGAATAAATACATACAGGAATTACTCAATCAATATCATGAGACATATTTGGGGGGTCAAAAATGTGAGTGTAAACATTACAATTGGACCGTGAACACCTTAGGACAGATGTACTATTTAATGAAGGCGCTCACCTTTGATGACACCAATAATAAGCCAAATCCCTCCCATATCATTGAATATGGAGGAGGTTTTGGCAATTTAGCACGCATAGCAAAATCAATTTTCCCTAATATAACCTACATTATCATCGATTTGCCCGAAATTTGTGCCATTCAAAGCTTATACTTACACGAAACAGTTGATTTCAAGATAGTGGTGCATACCACCGTACCATCCACATGGGAATCCGACACTATACATATTGTTCCAATACATCTCTTGCCAAAAATTACGTTACCTAATGTCGATTTGTTTATTTCTGGATTTGCACTAACCGAATCAACAGCATATTCCCAAGAACAGGTCATTAATAAAAACTTTTTCAATGCTCTACGGTGTTACATCGTTGGACTTGCAAAAAGTCCAAAGTGGGTTTCAATCACACCATTAATACAGGCCGTACAAAAGACATTTTCAACAAAAACCTCCCCTTATCATGCAAGCACTCCCAACGTGTTATTCTATGAAATATGTGGAATTCGATGAATATCAAAATAAAAATAATAGCTTTAGTCACACTCTTTAATATATCTACAACGCAAACAGCTGTAATAGGATACAATACAAAAGAGGCAGGAAGAACAGGAGATAAGTTAATACAGTTTACCAAAGCCCTATGGGTGGCATATACACATAATCTTCCTTTTGTCTCGTCCCCATTTAAATATTCCGATAAGATGCTCATTCACCATGCAGACGATTCGCGATCAAAAAAAATAGTCAATGCGCTGCCAATAGTTAGCGTAAAAAAAAATACAGATTTAAACTCAAACAAACATGTGCTATTCCAGATTAGCTATTACTTCAAACACTCTTCCTGGAGTAAACCTTTAGAGATAACAACATGGAACGGTTTATTTAATAATAAAGATTTTCTTGTATTGCTCAGAAAATACATAGCACCCTCGTTTTATATTCCTCCCATCGATATACCTAAAGATCGAATAGCTATTGCTGTTCACGTAAGGAAGGGCGGAGGCATAGACCATCCACTCTATTCCGACCATATAGACAACATAAATCGCACTTTTGCAGATAAGTTATGGCCTATAAAATTCCCTCCCGAATCGTATTATGTGAAACAAATCCAAAAAATAGCAGGACTATTGCCCAACAAAAAACTCTATATTCATATTTTTACCGATGACCTCCACCCCGATCAAGTCGCAGCACGTTTTGAACAAAAAATCCACAACCCAAACATAATGTATAGTTACAGAAAAAGTGGAAATTTTCACGATAGTAATGTTTTGGAAGATCTTTTCAATATAACCACGTTTGATTATCTCATAAGGGGAGGGTCAAATTACGGACAAATTGCACACCTCCTGGGTGATTATAAAATAGTTTTTTATCCCAAAGAAGCGCATTGGCAAGGATCTCAAATGCATATAAACGAAGGCATAATAAATTCATCATAGAAACAATATACGCTCACCTAACACTACTATGACTTTTATTCAGCGCCACCAGCTTGGGCTGAAACGGCACCTTCCAATTAGCCGGATAGGCTAACTGAATTTTTTGCTGAGGGGTATCCCAGTTTTCCGGATAACAATAGGAAGGCGAAAGAATACAGGTGGGTTGATTATCTATAAAATAACGATTTACATGGGATTCATCATGCCATATTGCAATAATATTGCTGCTTAAATCTTTCAAAATATTTTCGGTAATCATCCGTGACATTTTTAGAAATTCAACTACCGAGCCACCATTAAATCCCCCACAAAAATAATGCTTTGCCTCCCCTGGGCTCACATAGGCAGCGGAAGCTTTTCGTCGCTCATATGTCCCCCTACGATTAAAATAACCAGGATGTAAGGTTGCCACGCGATCGGAAAGAATTTCTTCCCCTACGGCATCTACAAAGAGCATGTCTGCGTCTGTGGCAAAGAGATAATCCATATCTTTCAGCTCATCTCGATATTGGTAGTAGATAGAATAACGCATTAGCGTATCGTGGGGCCATCCCAATCGTTTTTGATAAATTACTTTGAGATTATCCCGCTCTGGCAATGTTCCATCAGTAAATACAAAATAGGTTACCTCATGATTCGTACAAAAATAGTTGTCAGCAGAATCTAAAAGCGGCGGTACAAAATCAATATATTTACCTGTTGCCATAATAAGCAAACCCACTTTTTTTTGGTAAAGCCCCTCGAGATTGGCTTCCGCTAGTATGAAAACACTAACGAGAATAGTAAAAAGAACTAATATTGATATTTTACGCTTCATCTTTTATGTCTACCCTAAATGGTGTCTCTATCGCATCGTAGCGACGCCACGCACGAATCACTCTATCCAACTGATATTGCAAGCCTCGTACCACCTTATGATCATTCAGACTATTCTCTCCATTCCACACCAGCAATAGTTGACCTATAAATTTAAAGTGTCCGTTTCGAGCCATCTCAATCAAAGGAAACATCACTGCATTATCAGCGCACATTCTTAAAAAATCTCCCTGATACATCAAATCTTCTTTTTTTATTTGCTTAAAGAGACCGGCATAAAAGGTTCTTAGATGGCCAGGGTTATGGGTATGCTCACGAAACGCATTTTTCATCACCACGTCTTTTGGCATATCTTTACACCAACCTCGATCTCTTGACGGATACTGCACAAACTGGCCATAGGTCATCCAAACGTTTGGATCTTTATACACCGAATTAAGATGGGAAAACACATTCGTATCAAAGAGCCAATCGTCCCCATCAACAATCACCACGAGATCAGTATCTTTGCAATGCTCATGAATAACGTAATAGTGATTGGCAAGCGCCCCTCGGCGCTCCTTGTTTGCTATGATGGTGGCCCGGTCAGCAACTGCTTTATTTTTAACGTATGCTTCTACAAGCACAAGCGTGTTATCTGTGGAACAATCATTGATGTATAGCACATGGTAATTCTCATAGTTTTGCGTAAAGATAGAATCTAGATTGCGTCGATAATAAAGCTGATTATTATAACTCGCCACCACCACAACAATACGCCGTTCACCTTTTTCAGATAGCGGAACTACAACCTGAGCATCGCCTGCCTGTGATCCCAAGAACAGCACGATTAACAAACTAAGTAGAGAATTTTTATACTGCATAACCCCTCTCCCTTTTTAAAATGGACTTTCTATATCCACATAGCATGTGCGCGCTCTAATAATCAAATCAAATTTCCTTTGCAACTGTTTCCCGAATCCTTTGTGGTCATTAATCGGATTATCACCATTATAATCGACTAAAATGTCCGGAATAAATTGATGATGAAGGCGCGCCATCTCAACCATGGGAAACATAACGGCAAGATCATAGGTAACCGGAAAAAAATCCCCCTGAAACATCAGGTCATCCTTTCTAATCTTATGAAAGAGTCCCGCATAAAACGTCCGCAGATGAGAAGGGGTATCAGAATGATAGCGAAAGGCACATCGATGAACAACTCGCGTTGGATATGCTCTGCAAAAACCAAGCTCTCCACTCGGATGAACCCTAAATTGCCCATACGTAAGCCATATATTTTGATCTGCATACACTTGATTAATTCGTTGTAATACTTTCGCATTTGCAAAACGATCATCACCATCTAAAATCAGTACAATATCGGTCGTTTTACAGGTATGTATCGCATAATACAGGTTAGCAAGTGCTTTGCGCCGCTCTTCGTTATGATATACAATTGCCTTATCCTGCATACCTTGTTCTTCAATGTAATCCATAACAAAGCTACCCGTGTTATCTCGAGAACAATCGTTCACATACAGAACATGATAATTTTTATATTCCTGTGCAAAAACTGAGTCTAAATTCCACTCATAGTATTTTTCATTGTTATAACTGCAGATAACCACCACCATATGGCGCTCACCATCAAGCAGGGGAACCGAATTGATTAATCGCTCATCTCGTTCATAGCTGCCATCTTCTAAAAAAGAAACCTCGCGCTCTTTTTTTTGCATCGGTTCATCGATAACACCTAGCAAACTCCCCAAAAACAGCATCCCCGCAAAAGAATATAATCGCTTCATAAAACCCTTCTCTAACTACGATCAACAAACGTGGGCACATACTCCATATGAGCCGACTTGTTATTAATACCATGTAATTTTGCAATATCCATCTTTTTACCCGCATTAAATTGGACGAGTAACTCCTGTGTGCTTATATTCATCGCTCTATTATTATAATCACTTTGCACTCGATTTAACGGTAGATTAACCATTTTTGATGTAGCAAAACAAAGACCTTTCTGCGCTAAAACTCTCCCTGCACGACTACTCCACGCCCCTTCTAATTTATTTGGTGTGACATACGAAAGTACTTTAAAGTCCCCTTCTATATCTTTCTTACGATACAACGTCATATCAACCGTAAGGGGATACCGCCAATCAAGAATTGATTCTGAGAAACGCCATGAGTAAATATCATCTTTCTCTTGTTGTAATCGGGGAATCGGTTGAAAGCGATTCTCGGGATAACAATAGTTTAAATTCATACCCAGGCGCAAAAAGAATGCGTAGGCCTCATGTTTTTCTAATGCATTGATACACCGTGCAATATCAACCGCATCCTTCACCACAATGTCATCAACGGCAAATATAATATACGGAGATAGAGATTCAAACGAGGCTTTGAGCGTAAGTGGTTTAAAGTCTTGGGCTGGATTGCTGCCTTGCGAATAAAACGTTACTTGAGGAAAATCGGTACGTACCACATCATAGCCATCTTTAAACGCTTGACCGCTTGCACGATAAATAACCGATAACTGCCCAATTCCGGTCACATATTTTTGCGTAGATTCTAAAAATGCATAGAGCTGTAGCGGCCGATCATAGGAAAAGACCACAAGATCGGCTTTTTTGGTGGGTGCCGCAGATCGTACATGCAGTACCACTGCCAACCCAACCGCAAGCCCCAAGATAAAGGTAAGTTTCTTCATCACTACTTTCTCTCCAATTAGTAGTTAACTAACTATGTACAAACGCCTCCGGTTTTGCCCAGCTGAAGGCCCAATGATGCACGGCATGAGATTCTGCTTTGCACCAGAGCGACTTTTCTGTACCCCGCTGCTCATAGCCGCACGGATAAAAATAACTCGAAGGAAACGCAATGTCACGCAAACCTGTTTGCCCCGCCAAACTTAGGAACGTTTTAGTGAAATGAATAGGCCCTGTTTTCACGATAATTTGGGAAATGTGCTGATTGTTTTTAATAGTCTCAACACACGCTTTTAAGAGCGGATGCTTTGGAATCGCCCCATACAATGCGGCACCAAGCTGCACCATATTGGTGTCAAGCGGCTGAATACCGGTATAAAAATCATACGTGTGATGATACAAATCTAGCGGCTGCAAACATTCAAAATCGGTATCCACATACGTCCCTCCAAGCCGATACACAATTTCCCATTTTAAAATATCGGAACGTTCGCCATAGTTGTCTGCCTGGTCATAATAGACACGGTTATCAAACTGAAGATCACGCACATCCACCACAATGCGATCTCCTTTGCAATCGTGCAGGCAACCCTCCAGCTGCTCAAAGGAATGAACTACATGCGATCCTTGATCATAATTCAGCTCACTATCGGTCCAGAACAACACCGTCCAGGTTTGATGATAATTTTTCCAGCTTGCTATATAGGAATGATACTCAGCGGGAACTTTTCCACCGAGCCACATGATATGCAAAATTTTAGGAATGCGGGTTGCTTTCTGTGGCTGTAGTTTCGAGAAACTATTTTGCTCATACAGATCTTTGAGCAGATTATATACATAACTGAAATCAGATCGCTTGAGAATATCACTATGCTGCCCAAGCCCCATTGAAACATCAAACGGCACATACTGCCCATGATGTGATTCTGAATGTGCCGTTTCATGCCCTAAAAAACGAAATCCTAGGGCACTTACTATTAAAAAAATACCGATAACGACCACTATTCTTTTCTTCATCAAAAACCGTCAAAAGTAATGCAAACATTGTGTAAATCATACGTAAAGAATGGAACTACGTCAAAAAGGCTCTAATCATTCCATACTTTGCTCGACCGCTCATTCTCAAAGGTTCGAAATTCTTGCCGCCGCGTGTTGATCGGCATCCAACTCATCGCCCAATGGTGTATCGCATAGGCTCCCTCACGCACCCATTGCGAACGCCTCAAAACCCTCTCCTTGCTACCCAATGGATAGAAGTAGAACGACGGAAACGCTATATCACGGCTTCCGTTCTCCCCAGCAACGGCCATAAAGGATTTTGAAAAATGGCATGGGCCTGATTTTTTAGGAGCCCCCTTGTGATGCCAATCGTCTTGGATCGTTTCGATACAATGTTTTAGGATCAGATGCTCCGGATGAGCCGCGTAGAGAGCGGCTCCCAGCTGCACAAAAAAAGCATCCAGCGGCTGATAAGCTGTATAGAAATCATAGAGATGATGCAACTCATCAAGTGGTTGTAAGCATTCATAATCAACATCCACATACACCCCACCAAATCGATAGATAATCTCCCATTTGAGCAAGTCAGACTTTACGCCCATCCCCTCTGATTCGTCATAATAGCTCTGGTTATGCAATGGAAACAGCTCGTGTACGTTCTCATCTGTCCAAAGCGTATACCCCCAATCAGGGTGCATTTGTTTCCACGTATCTATATATTTTTTAAATACCTCTGGCAGCGGACCACCAATCCATATCTGATGAATATGCTTTGGAATAATAGGCTCTGATTGCGACGCCAACACTGATGGGTTGTATTGGTTATAGAGCGATCTACCAAGCTCAAAAAACTGCTTGCCATCATAATTGAGGATTCGGTTGGTCAATGCAAATGCCTTGGGATAGTTCCTGATCTGCATTGCCTCATCAAAATCGTGGTAGATGAATGGAGTGGCAGCAAAACTCATGCTAGAGACGCATAACAAACTCAGAACATATTTGTTCATCGCACCCCCTCAAGTCACGCAAAATGATTGCGCCTGCACCACGTCCAACGGCTGATATTTTTGACGTGCCCGTATCACCCGCTCGCAATAAAGCTGTTTATGAAGCTGCTGTTTAAAATCATTAAGTGGATTAGCCTGATTATAAACATAAAGAATCTGATCAATAAATTTTATGCGGCCATCCGCCATTTCAAGCATGGGAAAGAAAAATGATTGATCCCAGGTCACCGAAAAAAATTCTCCATTAAACATCATGTCCTCCTTTTTCACCTTCTTAAACAAGCCCGCATAAAACGTGCGTAGGTGAGAAGTAAACCAATGCTGAGTTCGATAACTCTTTGTTTGAACCACATGCTCCGGCATCGGATGACAAATTCCTAAACTCCCCCGAGGAAACTCTTCAAATTGCCCATACGTAAGCCAGACATTTGAATCATCATACGTGCGATTAATCAACTGCAATACATCGTCCCCTCGAAACCAATCATCCCCATCAAGCGTCACCATAATGGCACGATCAGGGCACGCGTGAATCGCATGATACAGATTATAGAGCGCTCCCTTTCTTGTTTCGTTGTGAATCAGCAATACTCGGTGTGATTGCCCTACCGCCTTGATATAGGAATCCACCAATTCATATGTGTGATCAGGAGAGCAATCATCGATATAGATCACAAAATAGTTTGTATACTTCTGTTGAAACAGTCGCTCCAAATTGAATCGATACCATTGGGCGTTCTTATACGACGGAATCACGACCACAATATATTTTTCCCCGTTCACCACCGGCGCATCAGGCCGCAACCGCTCATCTTGAATAAACGCAAAAACAAATCCGCTACAAATAACTACCACTAAAATAAGATATTGCCACCGCACTACTACCACTCTACCACTCCTGGCTTACCAGCCTTTTTCAATGAAAAAAGATGTTCCGGTAAATTTTTGACCTCCTGAAGCTCATATTCCACCATCTCCTGCACAATCTCCTCAAACGTAGTCGTTGCTTTCCAACCAAGCGTTTTCTGCGCCTTGGTAGGATCTGCAATCAAAAGGTCTACCTCGGTCGGTCTGAAATAAGATGGATCCACAAACACCAACTCTCGCCCGGTGTTTGCATCATAGCCTACCTCATTCACCCCACTGCCACGCCATGCAATCGTACTGCCAACCCGTGCAAACGCGTGCTCCACAAATTCTCGCACCGATCTTGTTTGCCCCGTCCCTATCACAAAGTCATCCGGTTCATCTTGCTGCAGCATCAGCCACATAGCTTCCACATAATCACGCGCATGCCCCCAGTCGCGCTTGGCATCTAAATTGCCCAAAAATAATTTCTCTTGGAGTCCTATATGGATGCGGGCCACTGCACGCACAATCTTTTTCGTTACAAATGTTTCCCCTCTAAGTGGCGATTCATGATTGAATAGGATACCGTTGCAAGCAAAGATCCCATACGATTCTCGATAGTTTTTTGTGATCCAAAACCCATACAATTTGGCCACACCGTAGGGCGAACGTGGATAAAACGGCGTGGTTTCTCGTTGGGGCACTTCCTGTACTTTTCCAAACATTTCACTTGTTGATGCCTGGTAGAACTTTGTTTTTTTCGTCAATCCTAAAATGCGAATCGCCTCTAAAATCCGTAACGTACCAATCGCATCCACATCGGCTGTGTACTCAGGAAGTTCAAAGGAAACCTTCACATGGCTCTGGGCCGCTAAGTTGTAGATTTCATCCGGCTGAATCTCTTGAATCAAACGAATGATATTCGAGGTATCGGTCACATCCCCATAATGCAAAATAAAATTGCGCGTATCTTTGGATCGATGTATCGGATCTTGGTATATTTTATCAATACGTCCGGTGTTCAAACTCGAAGAACGTCTTTTTATCCCATGTACCACATACCCTTTTCCCAATAAAAATCGTGAAAGGTAGGCCCCATCTTGGCCGGTTACTCCAATAATAAGCGCTTTTTTTTGAGCTTGCAGCATGCCACTACCTAGTAAAAAAATAATGCCAATATTAAACCAACTCCTCATGAACTACTTCCTTTTTAAAAACAGCTTGCCTTTCGTACCACTCAAGCATCTTTTGGATACCATCCCGCAACGAGGTGGGAGCACACCAACCAAGTTCTGTCAATTTGTTCACATCTAATAATTTACGCGGCGTACCATCAGGCTTGCTTAAATCAAATACAATCTCTCCCTCATATCCCACAATTTCTTTCACTAAACAGGCAAGGGCCGCAATCGAAATCTCCTTACCAGTGCCCACATTAATAATCTCGTTTCCTTCGTACTGTTTCATCAAAAAAATACAGGCATCGGCTAGATCATCCACATATAAAAACTCACGGTACGGCTTACCACTACCCCACACAACAAGCCGTTTTTCACCCTCCAGTTTTGCCTCATAGCATTTACGAAGCAACGCCGGCAGCACATGTGAATTCTTTAAGTCAAAGTTATCATACGAGCCATAGAGATTCGTGGGCATG
>SDBT01002210.1_pt1 | contig 34642 bp, 31 predicted proteins | sample 2277101 | NCBI WGS metagenome assembly SDBT01 (sample SAMN10404973, study PRJNA504765) | marine sediment metagenome | isolation source: marine sediment core GS10_PC15, 103 cmbsf | place: Arctic Ocean: Southern Knipovich Ridge | collected 2010
GTATTTAACTACTAAACGATCAGTTTCATTAACTACTGTATCTGGTATAAATACATCTACTTCTAATTGTATAAGAGTTGTGCTGTCAATCTCACTAAATATAGTAGCTATTAAAGTTTCTGAGCCGCCTGTAGTTCTTGTATAAACTTTTGTTACTATATCAGTATCGCCACCTACATTATCTACTTTAGCCCATGTAATAAAGTGCCAGCTACCTGCACGAAGTAAGGTAGTCTCAAATGCATCATCTGTAGCAAAAGCTTGTATAAGCACTAAACCACTAGCTGAAGCTACATTAACTTGATCTTCTACTTCTGAGCCGCCGTCTGGATCAGCCACTAATTTGTGATAATCTCCTATATCAGATGCTTGACCTGTCAGATATAGATCAGAAAATATAGCAGCTGCTGGTTTATTTATCCAAACACCACTAACTGAGTTGAAAGTTAGAACCTCATCATGCTCTGGATTAAATATCACTGCATCGTTTATATTTCTAGATAAGAAAGCTTTTCTACTCGTCATAGGTTATTTCCTCGATACTTCGTCCTTAAGGTCGGCTACGAGCCCCTCTAGTACTTTAATCTGCTTACACAGAGTCTCGTTTTCTCGTATTAACTGTTTATTCTCTTTACGTAATTCTTCTACTTCTACTAGAAGTTTCTCCAGCTTATCATTACATTCCTGATAATTCTCCTTAATAGAAGCTATCATATCTACATAAGATGCTTGAAGTCGTGCATACGCTCTAGAAATGATTTCGGCCGCGTCTGCCTCTTCCTTCACGGTCTCTGCCTTTATTCTCTTACGCTGTGTCCATGCGGCGTACAGACCAGGTAATGATGCTATAATGCCTGTTGCAATTACTGCGATGAAAGCTAATATTGGGTTTTGTATAATTGTCTCCATGATGCTCCTATATCATTTGTATGGGAGGTCCAAGAACTCGACCTGTTGATACTGAGCTTGATCCTAAGATTTCAATTGACAATTGCGAAGTTCTTAGATTAGAATAGTTAGCAAGTGATGTCAATGTCTCTAAAGATAACTGTGATAATCTTAGATTAGGAAAACGTCTCAGCAATACTTCTATAGATTCCTGCGATAGCCTAGCATTGGTCATATTACGCCTCCATCTTTACACCAAACTCTGCCGCATTTATTTCAGCTACAGTCCAGTAGCCTGATGTCTCAGGATTAAATTCAAAGCCAAATACAGTATAGCTATAAGTGTTGCCTAGACTTGCAGGACTAGTTCCTGAATAAGTAGTCGATACAGGTCTTGTTATGGCATTTAGAGTTCTACTACCTACATCATCTTTTCTAGCCCACGAATTAACCTGTACAGCATAGATACTACCACTAAGCGTTACAAGGTCACTAAACTCATAGCTATCCATGTAACCTATACCAGATGTAGCTACAAAGCTTGTGTCATCATCGTGTGCTACTTCATCTACTTTCTCCCAATTGGCATCGCCATCTACAGGGAAACCAGCCCACTGTGTGATGTAACCAGGGGCTTCGGGGAAGTGTGCTTCAACGTGCACATCACCTACAAAGTCATTACAGAAAGAGCCGCTATCATCGAATATATAAATATCGTCAAGCCAGTGTGTAGCACTACCAATACCAAACATCGACCATTGTATTAGGTTAGTGTAGGCATTACCTGTAGCTTGTGTATCTACTCCCGATCCCGATCCTATATTATTACCATTTACCCGAACCTCATAAGTACCACTACCATTAGAAATCTTAGCTTTGAACTCTAGGTAAAACCACTCATTTGTAGGTAGGTTAAAGCCCGTATTCAATAATGTTGTAGTGTTACGCTTTACGATAACTTGGTTAGAGCCGTCTGTGACGATCTTAATTTGAATTGTGCCACCATCAAAGAATTGTATTAAATCCCAAGATTTAGTAGTAGATAGCTTCATAGCACAACCAACAATTAGTGTTTGCTTATTGCTTACAGAGAACTGCATAAATGATGAAGTCGTATGACTTAGGGCATTTGTGCCTTCCCTGCCGCCAGCACCAATTGTACCAGCCATTGAATTCCACTTACCTGTATAACCACCTGTTTCATAGGTGTCAAAGCCTTCTAGTAATAGACGCATTTACGTAGCCTCCCACTTAAATCTTACGTGTACGGTTAGGTCAGATGCTACTGAGTCTCCCTGCACCAACTGGAATTGTAAATAGTCATCTTTAAATACTTGATCATCTGCGAAGTTTGCCCTAGCTGCGTAACCACTGCCTACAGATAATGTAACATATTCATCGCCAGCAAATATAGTAGAACCATTCTTTAGAACATTGATATGTAAATCAGCTGACCCTGGTGCTGTGTTAGCTGCTACAAATATCTCCTCAAACTGCCCAGCTAAACCTACTTCATGTACATAGATCCTCAGAGGCTTAGTACCTTGATCATCAGCTGCTAAGTTAGCCCCTTCTACGGAGAATACTGCTTGTTGATGTATTGTTCTAGCCAGTACACCAGATAGCGAAGTTGGTTGCCAAACCCCCGTATCCGCGTCATATTGTAGTACGTTTTCAGCGGAGGGTGCTATACCTGATATAGGAATGCCTTGTAGTGCTGTAGCGTCGTGTACTAGGTCTGTTACATCTGCTTCTACATGATAGTGTATTGTGTCTGCTTTACCATCTAAGATAAGGGCTATAGCTGTCGCATCGTAATAGTTCCCTTCTAGGTATGCCAGAGTAACGTACTGTGTATGGGAGTGTCCTCCTGTGCCTCCTCCTCCCGCAACCGCTACGTCATAGTCTACTACAATAGCATCCCCACTTACAACGTTGAAAGCAGTAGTAAAACCTCCAAAATCTCCGTCTGATGTAATACCATTGTCTTGTCTAAGACCATTATAGTAAACACGTAGGTAACCTGGGTAGAATACATTACCTGTATCAAAGTGGGTCTGTGATGCACCAATCTGACTCGATAAATCCTCGTTATGTATACCTGACAGTGTAGAAAAACCTGACGTAGCTACGAGAGATACAGTTACAGAATTAGGTGTGATCTCGTCAATAGCAAAGTCATTGATGAAGTCTAAAACAGTAACACCGCTTGCTACTATTACGCCATCATCTTTGATGATAACACCACCAGCGGCGATACCTGACAAAGTAGTAACAGTATAACGTATGTGATTTAGGTTGTCTAGAAGACTACCGCTCAGTGCTGTGTCTTGTGTAGCGGCTTCTGTCTGATCGTAGGCTACTCTAGTCTGTGGTAAGTAACCAATATAACCTGGGCCTCCGCCCTGCCCACCGCTAGGGGCAGCTATACCGGCTAAGTTGATAGGTTGTGCTTTAATAAAACGCACTAGCGTATCAAAGTAGTTGAAGGTGTTTATCTCATACTGCATAGTTTATACCCTATCGTCCAGTCTAATTACGAGAATGTCCGATCCTGGATGACCAGGATAATGCTCGAACGTGTCCAATCCAGCGTCTTTCTGCCAAAATTCAACAGACTGTGTTAGTCCTGCGAAGATATACGGATTACTTCCCCAATTTGATGTCTCTACTGAGAAGTTGATACCTGACAAAGATGTGTAGTGGCTTAGACCACTTACAGTAGTTGTAGGCATCATTACTAGATCAGGTGACCGTTCAGCCATTAGTGCCATTGTGTCATATTCAAAAGTCACACCACTTGGTGTAGTACCGGCAAAAGTTAATACTCTACCGTCGTTGAACATACCTGATACGGGAATACCCTTGAACTCAGCTATGCTTCTATGTACCTTCATGTTTTCGGGCCAGATTCCAGAATAGGTTACTCCACCAAATTCGTACGTAGTTAGGGATGGTGGGAACGTCCATGAAATAGCTGGCTCCGGCTTAGAGTCCTCAGTGTCGAAACCGAAGAAGTCCATATCTCTAAGTGTATACTGTCCTGTAGAATCGTCGAACTCATCCTTCGCATCCTCAGCTAGATAACATAGTGTAGCACCATTTAGAATGTAATTCTTATCTAGTACGTGTAGTCTAGTTGGGCCTCCTATATTCTGCTGTGTACCCATGAAGCAGCCATGGTAAAACAATTGATAACCATATACAAAGCTATAGTGAGGATCCCCTACTATTTCAGCTACTGTGCCTAACCCTGGAATTTCTTTGTAGACTGTATTACCAATAACCATGTAGATACCACCATCAAAGTCATCAGTTTGTCTACAGATTTGCTTACTGTTGCCTGGGTGCTCTAGTACGTGAATAACGCTATCATCTCTAGAGTCTCTAAGCTCAGATGTCATATATAGATATGAAGGTGACCAGCGACCGGTCAAAGGTACAATATTCTGGTTATTACCAGATACACCGTAGTATAGATCGTCGTCTATGATAGCCCCTTCTACTGCTGATGGTGTACAGCATACCTGTGTAGAATCGCCACTCTTACAGTCAACTAATCCTAATCCTTGGTATATTACGCCACCATATCCCTCAGCTGCTTTAAGCGTACCTGTAGATAGTGTGCCTCTCACTACCTTTCCTACTTCTGTGTAGTGATCTCCCCACTTACCACAATGTAGACATTTCGAGTTATACCAGTTTACTCTAGAACGAACAGTAACTCTAAAGTGTGGATTTACTTGTTCCCCTTCCATCATAGTACCCATCCAAGCTATATCATCTTGTATACGAACAACTTGTCGTGTAACCGAAGAAACGCCATCACAGTCCACAATAGGAAGTATAGTAATTATATCTGCTTCTTCGTAAGTGAATTCACCCTTGGGATCTACAAGTGTCTTAGAGATATACCACTTTGCGATAGGATCGAGTGTCTCACCGTCTACCTTGAGGTTGATAAATCCCACTCCCTGAGAACAAGATACAGGAGATAATTCTTGTATCATCTTCCGTAGGTTAGGGGCATCGTTCAAATAGGTATCTGTGTACATGAAATTAACATCTACACTACCTGTACCTTTACCTGCCTCGCCCGCGTGTGCTACAATGTTATAGTAGTGCAGTTCCCCACTACCGGCAAAGCTATCCCCTTCGTGAATACGAGCTATAATATACATCTTGTCATGGTAGAATACAGGATCGTATACCTTAGTAGTACAAATACCTTGACTGTCATTACCAGTAGCAAGTTCATCTAAGTCTAGTACTTCTGTGAAGGAAGTGTCTCTCACATCTAGTACTTCTTGAAAGTTAAGTTCAGTTACGGTCAGCTCTAGTTCTTCGGGCTTCTGGAAACGCAGCTGCCAGCATCTATGGGCATTAACGTCACCATACTTAGCTTGTACAATCAAACCAGACGCGGGAACCCAATCGGGTACACGTATCCATGGATTAGTATTACTAGCTATGTATATACCGTTATCAACAGGATCGTCCTGATCCTTTAGGAATATGTAGTCACCTGTAGATGAAGTATGTCCGTCTACTACCTGCACACCTGACGCTACTACAACATCAGTACTTAGCCAGCTGTAGTACTCTAGGTAAGGAGTCTTGTAGTCTACTAGACCACCTATTGATGCTTGATAAACGTTACGCTGCTTTAGCTTGTTTCCTGAACCTGACGCATCTATAAGTTTGAATTCGCTATTATCGGGATCAGCGTCTCCGTCCCAATATAGGTATCTGTGAATTAAGCGTTCCCCGTTTGGATCTCGCCAGTTAGCGGGCCAATATGCAGGTAGCCCAGGTAAACCAAGCGTTTCAAACGCCCACCCATTACCAGAGTAGGATAACCGCTCTAAAGCGTCTCCTGGTGGATATTCTTTGTAGTTGAACAGCACAAACTGGTCGTAGTCATTCACTGATAGACCTAGGTTGTTATCCCAAAGTACGTGCGAACCGTGCGAGTTAGTAACGTAATCAACAGTACCGCCGTCTAACTCATCAGATGCAAGTGGCCCGAACACAAAGCTATTGCTATCAGGTACTATGTTAGGGTTGGTCTTTCTAGTACCAAACAGAGACTCGGGGTTATTTAGTAATGCATATAAGGCAGGAGCTATTGCTGTGGGTAACTTCTCGCCGGAGTCATAATGCATAGTGTCTACGGCTTCAAAGTCCATATAGGCTGTGCCTTGGTATACGAAGTGTATCTCTGTGTAGGAAACTCTAGTACCCCAAGCAATTTCATCTACAAAGCTACGCTGTTCCTCAGCTAGTTCCATTACAGTGTCAGTAAGCTTGTAAATAGCGTGGATATGATTAGTGTACGTATCAATGTCTACTGCCATGCACTCCATAGACTCAGGAGGGTATAAGTAACCATTAGCATCTGTGAAGCCTAGCGGTGTGTACTTAGTCCATTCGATATCTGAACCTGTACGGTAATACATTTCTCCGCCAGCCACACATGCGAACATGTTACTTTTGATGATTAGATCGGTTACATGTAAATCATCAAGTCCCGCTGAATAGTCTTCCCAAGTCACTCCTAATATTTCTTTTCGCCAAACACCATTTGTATCGTGACCTGTATACACATAATCACTAAAACCAAAGTACCCAAGTAAACGAGGACAGCGTTCATCTAGACCTATTGTAGTAATTAGTCCTTTTGCGGAAAATTCTGACTGAATACTAGTCAACAAGCCTTTGCCTGTCCACTGTCTAGATCTTACGTGTACTAAATCTCCTAACTCTATATTGTAATAACCAGCTAGGGCTATTTGCTTCTCGTTCTTTAGATGGGCAAACTCATCAAGCAGTTTGTAGGCAATACTATAAGCTGCCGAGATGGAGTGGATATTGCTATTGGCATATAAGATAGGTCTGCGATCTTTTGGACCTCTATCCCATGGAGTAGAGACATGGGCTTTCGCAAGTACCCAACTATGATCCTTTTGTGCGTTACCCCATACGTGTGCCTCATTCCGCAAGAAGCTATCGTCAATATACTGAGTTATATTAAGTATCTTTGTTTCATTAACGTTTAGGTCGGTACTACCATAGTTCTTATCCAAATCACCAATAATCATAGTACCATCGTTATCAAAGTAGAAGTACCACCCTGAGTACTGGCACATTTGCATAATAACGTCATATGCTGATGCTGGCCCGATACTGGTATTTTCACTGACAAGTGTACCTGGACTAGCTGTTGTATACGAAGTTGTAACCCCCGCTTCTGCGGCAAACTTCTCAATCCAAGTCTTAGTATATGTGGGGTAGTCAATAAAGTATGATCTAGCGATGAAGTAGTCTGTTAGACGTACACTTTCATCCTGACACTCTACAGTAGTCTCGCCCTTACTATTCCTACTTATCTCTAACGCTCTGTATAAACCACGTTGGTTGCCACCTTCGTACAGTTTAATAGCATCCCAAACATCTATAGTAGGTGCGCCGGCTGTATCTAAAACTAAAGTAAGTTGCGTAACTCCTGTGCAAATACTACCTTGCCTCGTATAGTTTATTACAGTAGATGTGATATCGTTACTACCGTGTTTGATTACTACGTTCTCCGTACTTTGTGCCATATCTTATTCCTTTGCTCGTAAATCTAGTGTTGTTGTGTATCCTTTAGCAGACCAGTTATGCTCTGCATAATATATATAGAAATCGTCGTCTATGCTTATCTTGTCTATAGTGGCATGTACCGCTTTGTGTGCTGACAATTCGTAATCTCCAATAATTGTCAACTGTAAGCCCACCGATAGCCGGTTTAACAAAGAAAGGTTATAATTAGCTGCCTTAGTTGCGAATTCTATATCATCAAGAATGGGCCAATATAGAGCTGCTGACTTGTAGTATCCAGCCGGTAAGTACGGGCTGACAGCTGTAGCTGTGTAACTTATACCAGGAGCACCAGCAACAACTATTCTGTTACGCAAGTCTCTTTCGTGTTTAGTATAATTTGCCTGTATTGTAACAGCATCAGTTAGGGTTTTCAAAGCTGTGTCTGCTACGTAGCCAGGTTGTAATGATTCAGGGCCGCCTGATTCCATCCAATAAGGCTTTCTATTCTTTAGGTTTATTGTTCCAACACTATCAGCCCACATGTGCCAAGCAATAACATCACTAATGCCACTAGCATAGTCATAAGCTGAGACTAATTTAACTTCTGCATAAACACCATCAGTTATTGCAAAAGTGAAAAAGGTATTATCAAAATCGAAACTTGTAAGTCCAGCTTCTCTAAGTACATCTTCAATCAAATCCTCAGCTAAGATGTTAGCACGTCTAAAAGGTGCGTCTGGATTGTCAGGTACAAAGAAGTAGTCCACGGCTCTAGACATAATATCGTGACATGTAATCTGATAAGTGTTGTCCGGAGTCGTTCTTTCTATCTGTTTTACAAATCCCTTGAAGACATGTCCGTGACTATCATTAAAGCCTAGGTCAATGTTGATTTCGTCTCCTATATCTTTAGTAGTGGACTGGCATTGAATAGTAGCCGTAGATACAGACTGCTGGTGTTGTGTAGATACGTTCACAGCAGTTAGAGTACTCATGCCTGGAATACTAGCATATAGTATCTTAGCCATCGTAATAAAGTTCCAAGTCTACTAAGTATACAGGAGCAGTCTTGGCTAGATCAGGTCTTAGGGTTTGACAGATACCTTTAGTTAGTTTATCCTGTACGTCGTTACAAAAGTACTCATAAGTACCTTCCATCGGCGTAACTAGATCAAAAGCTATACCTGATGTAGTCAGTAGTCTAAGTTGTGTCATGTCACTGTAGCCTACTACATAGGCATTTACCTTAGTTATACGCTCATCATAACCAAAGATTTGCAGAATAGTACCAGCACCGATTGGGTTAAGGCGTGGAATTATCTGTTTATGTCCTGCTTGATACTCTTGTACAAAAATTCGATATCCTGCATATGACCAATCTGGCATTATTTCTCTCCTATATTACGAACCGTTTCACAACTGAGCCACCAGTACCTTCATAGCGTACTTCGTCATTCAGCAGATAAGGCTTAATCGCATTAGCTATTACTTGTCCATCTAGTTGTACAATGGTAGTAGTAGTGCTTTCAATCTGTAACTTTGTAGTGATAGTTGGGTCTTCTCCATTTAGTCCAAATAAACCACCTATCAAATCTTTAAATTGGCCTAGAATTCCACCCAGCTCTCCACCTAGAGGCCCACCACCGCCACCAGCTGCACCTAGAGGCCCACCACCAAAAGGTATACCAAGTGGGTCTATGCCCTTCGGAGGCCCAACTAGAGTTCTTAATAGACCACCAAATACTTTGTCAAACCAAACTTTAGGTGATGGTAACTGTAGACCTTCAAATGGTTTTACATCCCGATCCTTCCGCGTTCCAACACCTCTGGCACGCCCCCTTGGGCGAACTACACTCGAATCATCCTCCAATTTATCTAGCTGATTCTGAATTCTAGCATCTTGCTCTATTTGCCAACGATCAGGTCTAACTAGCTTTGCCGCCTTTTCAACAACATCTTCTTTTGTTTCCCCACCGTAACCACTCAAATCTCCACCAAGACCACCACCACCTTGATTTGCAAACTGCATCTGCCAAGCTCCAACTGGTACATAGAATGTAGCATCTGTTGGTAAGTTGTAGATACCATCTAGTTGATCCTTACTTACATCAATCAATTCCTGCATAGCAATATTCAACAGAGTTAGGTCTGCTGTGATAGGCAGAGCAACATTGTCATTAAGTAGAGCTGCGAATAACTCCTCATTAGGAGACCATTCTATACCTTTGGCTGCTAGCTGCCCTTGGATAGACGATACTCTCTTTTGGTACTCAGCCATAACTCCTGGAAGTTCAGCAGAAGATATATCTAGCTGTTGTAATCCTATCTTCTCGTCTTTCGCCTCAGGAACAATCTCGCCTCTCTTTATTAAATTTGCAAAAGCTTCCGATGCCATTCCTTGCTGGAAACCTTCCAAAAACCTACCAGCACCCTCTTGGCCCAAATTTAAAAAGAAAGGAGCAAATGACTCTGCGATTTCTGTCGCTGAGAAATCAGCGTTCAAGCCTTCTTCCCACCACCCCTCAAATGCTTGGTCACGTACTACTTCCATTTCAGCTAAGAATAGATCAAAATCAGCTTCAGCTAGATCCAAATTTACCACAGTAGGTATAACTACTCTCTGTAGGTTAAGAGCACGAGTCATTGATTGTGCTTGAATACCCACATCTGCTAGAGATTGTTCCAGCATTTCGTAAGCTACAGAAAGATTAACTACTTCGGATTCATCAAACTCTGTTTCTTCAATATCAACCGCTAGTACTACCTTATCGCCTGTCTCAACCGCCAATTGTATAGCATTTTGAAGATTTGCGATATCATCAGCTTCGGCGTTCAGGTTTGCTCTTTGTTCAGTTGTACCATTCACTACTAAGTTAGTCCAGTATTCAAAGGAGTCTGCTACATCGTTCACATCGTCATTTATTCTACGTATTTCATCACCAAACAGTGCCTCGTACTTAGTTAGACTAGACTGTAGACTAGGTATTATATCCAGTTTGCTCTCTAGTTCACTGGCTGTGATATCATCAGCAATAGCCTGAGCACGGTAAACTTCAGATTGTGTCGCCTTTAAGTCGTCTAAAAATCCTCCCCACTCATCTAATAGTTTAGCTTGTGCATCTGTAAGAGCAAAAGTTTCACCTGATGGTAAGGCTTCAGCTTGGAATCCCCTTAGTGCCTCTTGTTTCGCCTGTAGCGCATGAACGTTCTCAGCTGCCTGTCCACCACCCAATATGCCCAAAGCAATCTGTTGGGGTTCTATTTTAGAACCAGGTGCGCCCGCCCCAAATCTATAATCCCCAACGGCAACACCACCTGTTACGTTACCAAGTACTTGTGCGCCTCCAACCGCAAAGTTTCCAACTGATGCGAATGTCTTAGCAAAGAATTTACCAAGACCCTCGCTACCAAAGCCAAATTCAGCAAAGAGAGCTTTTGTGGCTACGTCGGTATCTAGAGGCTTATCTTTATCTTTTCCTGGTGTAACTTCCTCAAAAATATCACCAAAGAACTTAGAAAATTCAGTCTCATAATTAACTGTAGCATTCAAAAAAGCCTGACCAGCTGCCGAACCAATAACAATACCTATTGGACTTCCAGCTGTCAGTAAACCACCTACGATACCACCTACAACAGAACCAGCAGCTCCTGCTTTATTACCTTCTGATAGGTCTTTGAGTGCTGAAACAGCTGCAAAACCAACACCTATTCCCTGTCCAAGTCTAGAACCGGCATTTCTACCTATACCTGGTTTAAGCATCCCTTGTGAAATACGGCTACCTAATCCTATTGGTTGTCCAGGCACGGCAAAGCCACCAGCTAAACCAGCGTCCATTCTTTGCTGCTCTATAGGTATTTGCTGTCCACCCACACCCCTGCTACCAGCAACTCTACCTAAGATACTACCAACTCCCGTAGCTATATTAGTAGCAAACAAACCTCTAGTCTGTGCTGATGTAGCCGCGAACAACCCACCCATGACCACTAGGATCGGTGTCATGTCTCCAAGGTTCTTTACTAGAGCTGACGTAGCATCTACCATCTTTGTAAAGATATTTAGTATCATGCCTGCCGAATCAAGTACCCCACCCTCAGCTCCCATAGCACGAGCTAACTTCTGGAATGAGTTACCCAGTTTAGTAATTGCTGTCTGCACCGTGTCCAATTGAATATTTAGAGCTCTTTGTGCGTCTCCGTGCGCTTTGGTAGATACCTCAGCTACTTCCTGTGCTCTGCCTAAGTTCTTGATAGTAGTGGCAACTTGAGCACCTCGTCTTGCACCTCTACCTCCGATTGCTCTTGATATCTTATTTAGTTCTCCCTCAGAAATAATACCAGCTTCAAACAGAGATGCAACTTCTTTCATAACATCTAGGAAGCCTTTAGTTTCTCCCGTAGTGTCTTCTACAGCAATACCAAACTTACTTAGTTCTTTTATAGATAAATCTGTACTAAAACCACCAATAAAAGCACGAATAGCATTACCGGATTCAGTAGCTGATAGCGTTGTAGATTCAGCAAGCGTGGCGATAATACCGTTTAGCTCATCCCAACTTAGCCCAGCATTAGACGCAGAAGTAGCCGTAATCGCAAAGGATTCGGCTAGAGTTTCAATACTTACATTAGCTTTATTAGATACAGCTACCCACTTATCTAGTAGTACATAGCCCTCTTCAAAGCCTAAACCAGCTTGTCTTAGAGCACCCGTTAGTACATCCATAGCCTCTGCTGTAGTTAGGGCAGATAACTTAGATAGTGTAAGTGCATCTGTTAATAGTACTTGTGCCTGTCTAGCACGTTCTGTTTGATCAGCAATATTACCAGTAGCACGGTAGGCTTGTACGTATCCTTCCAGAACGCCATCAATGCTCTCGCCTGTAGCAGCCGCAGCCTCCGCCGCAGAGTTGAATACGTTGGTTAGATTAACATGCTCTTCACCAAGAATAACGGCGATACTAGCTAACTTAGTTTCATTATCAATTGCTATTTCTAGTAGTTCACCCAACTTACGGATAGCACCCCACACTACAAGTGTAGCAGCTGACCACTTTATCATTTCAGTTACGTTACGTCTAATAGCACCAAAGAAGGTGCGGAATTGTTTCTGTGTGCTAGTGAATACATTACCGGCTCTGTCTGTAGTTAGCACCATCTTCCGCATAACCCCGTCAGTACGGGTCACCGCATACTGTACCTGAGTATAGGCGTTAGCATATTCAGTCACTCTTTTGATATCTTCTGGCTTAAAACCTGACTTTGCGGCTGTTGCTGAAACCTGTGTAGCTGCCCCTGGTTGCTTTGCAAAGATACCTTCTAATCTCTGTTGAGTATACTTCTCTTGTTCAACTACTTTAGCTTTATTAGTATCTTTTGCTATATCAGCTGCTTTTGTAGTCTTGCCGCGAGCTAATGCTCCGAGCTTAGTTTGTTTTGCTAACTCTAGCTCAGCTTTGGCTAATTCTTTAGCAGCTCTTTCTTCCTCTTTCCACGCAGCTACTCTCTCCCCCAGAGTCTTAGGAATTTTTGACTGGGCATCAGCAGCTTGCATCTGTCTTGCCGTTGCGTCTTCTTGAACCTTAATATTTAAGTTACTAGCAACTATCTTTCTATTTAAAACTAATGCCTCTTCGTGCTGTACCACTAGTACGGCTTCTTCCGCTTTTGTTAAAGCCTCAATCTGCATATTCTGTCGAGATAGCAGAGGCTTAAGTCTATCATATTCTTTAGCAATACCTTTAATCTTGTCAGTATTAACGTCTGAACCAACAATAGCACGACCTCCAACAGGCGAACCAGCTGGATTCATATACGGATTAGCCATAGCCCGCTGAGCTACATTCTGGACACCAGCTCCTGATGCTGACAAGTTTGCCGCACCACTACCTTTAGCACCCTGTCTAATAACATTTGCCATGGCTTTTTCAAGCAATCGCATTTGTTCAGTAGTTTGAGCGGCAGCCCTTTTTACAGCCAGTAGTTCTTTTTCTATAAAACTTAAGTTTTGTGCCATTATTCTATTTCGCTCTCCACAATTTCTAGCTCTATGGTATCGGGGTTTTTCTTATTATATACTTTATTTAGCCATTCCTCGATTTCCTCCGGCGGACGATCCCAAATCATCCATTCCGTAGGTCGTTTATCCTCGGGTAGCTGATTTAGATTGTCTATCTGTAATCGTTTCTTTATAACAAACGAGATAGTATAAGGAATGTCCCGTAGTTCGCTAATCTTCGGGTCGAGTGGAACTTGTAATGCCTTAGATAAAACCCAAATACTTGCTACTGCATTACTTCGGGCGATTTTTTTAGGGTATCTACATCTATAGAAAGTGTTCCGTAGAAATCAGAGAGTGTCGTTTTAACTTCTGTTGGTAAGTCTAGATAATCCTCAAAGTTATCGAATAGATGCAGTATGTAATTCTCATCTTTAAAGCAAGCAAAGTATGTAGTTTTGTCCTGAAAAGCTTGGTACATCTCTGTTTCACATACATGCTCTACTAGAGTGCTAATATACAGTTTACCTAGCTCTACCACAGACATCTTACTTAGCCGTTTACGCTCTTTTGTTACTCCCCTTTCTACAGCTTTTTTAGTTAGTTTCTCAATGTAGCTAGGAAAGTTATCAACTACTGCTTGATACTTTTCCTGTTCTTCTAGGGAAGCTGTTGTTGGTAATTCTTTTGGATACTTGATCTCAAGATTTTCTGTAGCATCTTCTGTAGTCTCTCTTATCCGTAACGTCAACATCAGTTCCACTACCTTAGCTTTGCTTGATGTGTCCAATACCGGTATCAAGGCTATTCGCTCATCTGAGTTCAAATCTAACATTTTCTTTCTCATTTCAGCACTTCTACGCAAGGCATAAATTCTAGCCCTATTTATATCCGCATCACCAAGTACCTTTATCCAAACTTCAACATCACCTTGAGGTGTGTTCAGCGTCATATTCTGACCCCACTTGAATAACTTACTGATATCTACATCATTCTTTTCTATATCTTTCATTTTGTCCTCTCCTATTAAATAAAAAGGAGTCTGAATAGAATTAATGTTATCTATCAGACTCCCTGTATTCTAACTAATCCTTTTACCGTATAGTCTTATTTATTTAGTTGTTAGGTCTAACGAGCACCTGAGTAAATCACGCAGCTAGCGTCCGTAGACTGCCAGTTGAATGTCTGTACCGCGTTCTCGTTAACATTAGATGTATAGCTGTCTCCTACAACACGGAACGACTGGATATACACAGTCTTTAGAACTGTAGTAATGTCGCACGGATCGTAGAGCTTGATTTCTAGAGCTAGACCAGATGATGTGCACTCTGTTCCCAACTCAAATTCAGTCTGACCAGAAACAACTTGACCGGTGATTAGAAGGTCAAGCAAGTCTGTATCTGTGTCCAATACCGTTACAGTACCTTCTACAGTTGGAACTTGTGTCTGATAACCAACGATATTCTCATTGTGCATTTCCTTCACAGGCTGTACGTTAAGTGTACCGTTAATTGATACGGACTGAACTCTTAGCTGACTGTTCACACCGATAAGTGTTTCTACGTTCTTACCACGGATAGCAACAGCTGATTCAGTGTCAGAAATATCTGCCCACTCATCGCCAGCGAAGGCAACTTGATAAACTGCCATGCAGACTGCTGTACGAGTATCAAACGTTGTTAGCGTAGTTCCTGTTACTTCATATTCCCCTGTGGCTTCGCCACTTACTACTTCTGTTAGGTATGCTCCATTTAGAATAACGCTCAATAGGTCATCACCGTTTAGAAGCTGAACAGGTGTTTCACTCAATGTGAATGTAGTAGTTCCAGTAGTAAAGCGATCAACTACAACTTGGTTCTTAAACCAACGCTTTTCAGAACCAATCGCTGTATATTCTTCTGTGGATTCACCATCAACTGAATAGTTGAAAGTAAAGTCCCTAATTTGTAATTTCTTCGCATGGGCGGACTTGACATAGTTAGCTAGGCTAGGATCCTTTACATACAGGATAGCGTCTACTTCTCCTAGGTTTCCAATGTCAACACCAGCTCCTGGGAATGCATCCGGATCATTTCCTGTTAACGTAGCAAAGATGTTAATTCCTACGTCAAACGCAGAGAAAGTTAGAGTAATTGCAGGAATGTCTACTACCGTTCCTACGTGACTTGAATTACCCAATTCGTCAATTTGCGTAGTTGGAATATCCGTATTCATACTTAATCGCTGGATTCTTGATGCGAAAAACGAGGCATACGTACCTACAATTCTTAATTCAAGCTCCTTAGATGCGATTGCTAGTCTTTTAGCCATTTATATATTCCTCCTATATTAGTGAATACTTAGCCACAAAAGTTATTGCAGCTCTGTAATAAAGTTTAGTTACCAGTTCAGGCATAATCTTTATTGGAATTTGCTGTAAATTATATGGTAGTAGATTTCCGAGCTGCGTCGGTGAAACGTCAGGAGGAAAGCCCTCATCATAGTCATATACAGGTATACTATCTTGTAACGCATCTGTGATCCTGTAACCGTAGTCGTCTCGTTGAGACTTATTCTTACCATAAACGTCGATTATCCATAGCCTGTTCCACATTTGGTTACTGTTACCCATCTCGTAAGGTAGTGGTTTTATATTCTTATAATCCACAACTACGGTGGGAACTACCAAGCCTGTTTCTGGAAACCCATCATTAATAATAATATAGTCGGCATCCGAAAACAAATCAACCAGCCAATAATAAACACTCAAATCCTTCTTACGCTCAATGTGCATGATACCTCGCTTTAGTTCTTAGATAGAGAGTAACGTTTACTGATTCTACCACCAGATGAAACGTAAAGTTCCCATGTTTTATTATCTTGCTGTATCAAACCTATCATTCTATTCGTGGGTTCTAATACTTCTCGTCTATCGATTTGCTCTGCTATTTTAGGTTCAATTACTCTAAGTACTTCATCGGGGTCGTCAAACTTCTTTAGTCCGTAGTCGTCAGCGAGAGCATTGGCATACCACTTTTCCCAAGCATTTAATGATTCTCTGTATATTCGATAGAATATGTCCAGTACTTGCATTTCTAATACTTCTACAAAGTGTGTCGGTTCTACCACAGGGTACGGAAATCCACCTGAGTCTGGAAAAGCACCAACGTTACCGTAGTTTACTATATACCACCAAGGGGCTTGTCCAGATTCTATGAAGCTTAACCGAGTTTTAATAGTCGTTACCCACTTACCCAAATAATTTGCAGTAACGTCTTTACTTTTTTTATGACCAGAAGAGGTTGTCTTAATTGTTCTACCTTCTCTGTCTACACCATAGATATTTCTAGCCCAATAAATAGAACGGGACTCAGGAGAAGTAGTCATCTTAAACCCCAAGGTTTCTCTAGCCTGTTGTACAGCTGCGGCATAACTTTCTATATCACCTAGCATCTCAAAGTTGGCATCTACTAGTACATTTCCTGGTGTTGTTGGTACTATGTGAAGGATTTCTCGCCAATGTGTTGTAACGGCTTCCTGTGAGCGTCCAACAAACAGTTCGTGATTGTACTCTATACTTGAAAATATCGCAGTCATAAAAGCGTTCGTGATCATATCCTCTGCACGATCTGTTATGAAATTGATAGCTTCTAGATGTGCTCCCTTTTTGATTGAGTTTTCTAAATCAAGTCGTCTTAGATCGTTGGACAGCTCTACAAGGTTTTCTGTCGCATCCGAAATAGCATTAGCCACGTCTCTAAGAAGTTGAGTCTCCACAAACTGAATGTCCGATGCTGCAAAGTGCTCATGTGCCATTTATCCTCTTAAGGTTCTACATCACCAAAAATAGCCCTTATTACCGAGCGTGTATAGTTATTATACCCATCCAACGTTATCTTTCTAATAGCTCTAAATTCGGGTGATTTTTTATCTAAAATTTCTTCATATTCTGTTAGAGTGATTGCTTGAAACTTCTTGTTTTTCTTATCAATAAAGCCAATAATATCTTGCAAATCTAAGCCTTGAATAATCACTCCTTCTGTTACTACCTTCCTTTCGTTTCCACTCATGTTGATTTCTCCTTTTCTATCATATCAATTAGAATTCTGTTGATAGATTGTACGCCTCGTAAAATGAAGTTCTTTATTTCCATTATCTTACTATCTACATGGACATATACCGATCTGTCTACGATGTCTAGGTTAGCTATGGTGTACTCAATCTGCACCCTAACATCACCATCAAATTGATAACCACCAGAGTACCAATCTTGAAAATCTGTTTTGCCCCAAGAGACATGTCCGCTTATAGTATAGCCAGAGTACACAGGTATCCAATGAATACCAGAACAAACTGGACAGAATGAATCTGTCGATTGGTTAGTTATTGGATCTAAGCTGCACGTAGTACAGGCGATAGATGATGCTACTACAAAGAACTCCACATCCCTACCAATTGCACCACGTATACCATCTATTACTGTCTTGGTATTATCGGGCCACACTATTGTCATAGTATCTCTCTAAATATCCTATGCCAAGTATTTGCTACGTTTTTCCAAGAATACTCAGGTGCAGTAAACTTTGCTAAGGCAGCTTCTTCTAATCTAGCCTTTTCCTCTGGATTATCATAAAGGAACTGTAGTTGTTCAGCAATAGCCTCAGGTGTTACTAATCTGCCGTATGTAAGTGTCTTTTCAAAACATAGCTCTTGGCTGGTTTCTATTAGTCGCCCTACATCATGGAACAGTTCTCTGCAAGCACTGTGATTTGGTACAACTTGTGCTGAACCTGTCATAGCATGTTCTACATTAGTCAAACCCCACCCTTCTCCTAAACTGGCGTTTAGACCAACATCCGAAGCATTATAAATAGTGTTTAGCTGTTCGTCAGTAACCGACTGCACGTTACGATTCATATTCGTAACAATTAGGCGTTCTTCTAGGTTGAAATCGTATTTCTTGCCTAACTTATTAGATAATCTTAAAATATCCCAACCTACATCTTCAATACCGGCGTGGTGATAATATTTGACATTCTTTGGTTTGTCTTGGGCGAACTGTGCAAACCCTTCAAATGCTATATCATTTCTCTTACGAGGCTGATTACGATTAGCGTTCAGTACAATCCAGCTCTCTAAGAATGACTTTTCTGCTGGAAAAACTCCCATCTTGCATTCCATCTTTGGCTTATTAAACTTATAAAAAGTAGAGTTATCAATACCATGGGGTACAATGGACAAGTCAATATCAGGATTTACATCTCTTACAGTATCATAGCCAAACTGTGTATACACACAAACTCGGTCTACAATATCGAAATGCTCAAACCATGACCGGTCAGGCATTGTTGAGTCCATGGGCATGTACGTAACAATTTTAGGTATCTTACTACCAAAAGCTTGCTTAATCTCTTTTAGATACTCGTTTATAATCCAAAGGTCATTCAGGATAAAAATCAAGTCAAAGTCTTTATCAACAAACTCTTTTATACGGTTGAACCCATAAACATGCCCCTTCAACGAAGCTGGGTATATCTTTACTGGAAAGTCGTGTGGATCTCCATAGTAGTTGATACCTAGCTGATGTAAGTCGTACTTGTACTTTGGTAAGTTTTGTTGAATTGAGTGGTTAACTCTTGCAAAACCTGTGGGAGTAACTGCATCCCCTAGCCATAACACCTTTATTTTCTTCTGCTTCCTTGCCATTATAAATCCTCCTTATAACTTTGTACCTCTTTCATACTGATTATCTAAGTACCCTGGGGTACTTGCCTTATGAGACTGTGCTAATCTCTTCTGTGGCGGCTTTAGGATACTCTCTAAAGTTTCCCAATCCTGCTTTAGTGATGTAGTGCGTGCTTTACTGCCTTCAATATTAGAATATGCTATTTCAGCATCTTTCCAACTTCCGGTAGACCATGCACTCTGTTCCAGAGAACCTTCCTTGATTATGATTGATGCCATAAGTACTATAGGATGCTCATCTCCATATTCAATTACTGGTGGTGACGGAAATAAGAATCTAATTCTAGGATTTCTAGAAGCATTATAGTCTGAGTCTAAGAGATATTTGTAGTTCCACCAGCGCATCAGAGCTTTAACAGACATAACTAAAGACGTGCGTAACCAAGCCTCAGTATAACGATAAGGTTCAGTAATATCCCCCAAGTGTAGTCGCAAGTCTGTAATAAGATAATCTAGGTTAGTTTCTGTTTCAATTGCCATTAGGTTAGACTCAGCTCCTGTAGTTCGGCTAATCTAGCTTCAACGTGTCCGATTCTCTTACTTGAGATTTCTTCCTGTTCAGCGATTACTAGCATACGCTGTACTGGTGCTTCCGAACTCATCTCGTTCAAGGCAGCTTGCAGTGAGAAGAACGGTGCTTTCAATAGTTCGTAAAGCTCTTCATCGTTCAGTACGTTAAACTCATTTATGTCTGTGACAAGCGGCTTTGACTCTCTATCATAACTTACGAGTACTCCCTGCTTAAGCAGAAGTTCGTTCATCTTCTGAAAGAACATATCGCCCTCTACTGACCATACATCAACAAAGCAACCACTCTCGTTTTTTCCTGGGTTGCCTTCTAGTATGTGTTCCTCAGGATTCTCCGAGAAAGGATTAATAACCTTTACAGAAGCTTTCCCTAAGATAACTTTCTTATATGTAGCATAAGGCGCATCTTTCTGCATAGCAGAATATACATTTGCATCTTTATTCATTTTAGACCTCTCCTATTTAAAAGAGGGGAAGGGAGAACGCTTTGAAGTGCTTCCCTCCCCCATAATAAATTAATCGTTATCCACCTGTAATCTGTAGTACATACATACCGATAGCACGGTCAATGATCAGACCGAACTGCTGGTAGATTTCCAAGAACCACTGTGGCGGAGTTGGCTCCATATCCGTCCACTGCTTTACCTTGACATCACCGTAAGTAATGAACTCACCTACGTTATGTCCAAGTACAAGAACTCTGTTGTTAGGCAGAATTAGCTTGTTATAGTCCTCAGGGTTGTCATATACTTGCTCTAGAGCGATAAGGGGAGCACCGTAGTACTTACCCAAGAACCCACGCTGAACAACTTCTTCAAGCTGCGAGTCCACACCAGCCCACTGAGCATCTGTACCGACAGTGTTACCATCGTTCCAGAACGCACCGAACTTAGTGATCGGAGTTAGAGCTGCACGAGTCCCTACAACAGCCTTCACACCACCAGAGTTTTGATTGATTTCGTCAATCGCATCCTCTAGGGAAGAAGCCGTAATAGGTCCTCCTACATTAGTAAAGTTAGAGGGAGTATTGGCAGCTGTCCACACAGTTGACAAAATCGTATAGATTTTATTCTGATAAAAGTCAGCCAGCTTAGCATACATTTCCCTACGGATTTCGTCAACTGAACCGATCTGTCCGGATTCAAGTTCCCACTCATTGAAAGTGACCTTTACGTCTGCGCCGTCCAACACGAAGTTGGCACGTTCTTCGACAGTAACTTCACTTGCCAAATGAATAGAACCAGGAACAAGTGTACGAACAGTGATCCCTTTGCGAAGTTTCTTAAATAGCATGTCACCTGGCTTCAATGCACGTGTGTTTAGCAACATCCCTACAAAGTTCGTAGTAATGTGATTTGGCTGAATAAATTCAACAATCAGCGCAGCTAAAGCTTCACGGGCGGGTACACTCTTATCCTTTAAAAGAGATGCTATCGCTTCGTTTAGTTTCTTTTCATCCATCGTATTAATATCCTCCTTTTATTTTGCTTACCAGTTAATACGGAAAGTTAGTGACCAATCTGCTACAGTAAAGCGTTCTACTTGAGCAAACTTACCTGAACTTCCATCAGCGTCTTCTTCTAGCATACCTGCTAGAGCGACTCCATCATCAGCTACATTATCAACGTCTAGCCACGTTCCAGGAACCTGTAAGTTAGCTGAGTAAATAAATGCACCAGAAGGTACAGTAAATACACCCGGCCCGAAAGCCAGCGCAGGAACACCTGACGGAATAGTTAGACCAATCTTCATAGACTGCTGAGTCATATGAACAGTAGCAGCGAACGGTACGTTAGCGTCCTGATCAAAACCGCCACGTAATGCATAATCGAAAGCTGGGTAAGGCTGGTATAGAGGTGGAGTTGAGTTATCAACAGCAAACGTGATAACGTAGTGCGCCTTTTCTGCTTCTGCAGCTGTCAGAGGAAGGCGAGCACCAGGTAAATCCACCCTGCTACCAAAATCATAATCTACCGAATTTGCACCCTCATCAGCTGCCACAAGTAGAACCATCCTACCTTCAACAATCGCCTGAGCAGTTACAACACCGGTAATGTCAGTATACTTATTGATTTCCATGATTTATTGTTATTCCTCCTGTTGTTTCTTCTGTCTTAATTTGCGGAGCTGCTTACCGGCCTCTTTAGGATCGGCTAGAATATCTACAACGCCTTCGGTATTGACTATAGCTGGAAGTCCTTCTCCCTCTTCCTCGCCACCTTCACCACCTTCTAGTGATGCGTTTGCCACAGAAGACTTAGCAAAAGCACTCATTTCTTGTACCATAAAGTCCAAACTAGTTTCGTCGAGTGCTAAGAAACGTTCCTTATTCTCGGCAAAATACTCGTCAGTCTTCTTAATCTCGGCCTCAGCAAACTTAGTACGGATCGAAGTTAGCTTTTCAACTTCATCGGTATCCTTGTCAATTTGAGCCTTAAATTCACGAAGGTCAGTTAGCTCTGTTTCAACAGATGCAAAGCTCTCAGTCTTTTCCTTAAGCTTACTTGTCAGCTCAGCGATAGTGTCATTGGCTTTGCTAAGTTGAACTTCTAACTCCTTCAACTTGTCGTCAGTCATATTAATGTCCTCCTCAATATTGGCTTCCGCCTCAATAGGTTTAATTTGCGTAGCTGCTATCGCTAAAACCGGAGTTCTTCCAGTAAAAGCAGGTCGTCTAACTAGTGTCGCCGCACGTAGGATAATTCCCTTTAAGTGAGAAATTCCATTTTCGTCAATATCTTCGTCTGTGAATGGGACTTCCCAACTAATTTGTGGAGGCGTACCAGATTCAAATTCTTTAATGATTAGGTCTACGTCATCTGGTCGTTCTCTTGACCACAGGGCAGCTAAGCCCTCAATCTTATTGGCAACCTTCTTTAAGTGAGTAATAACACCAATAGCCGTTGAGCCGTCGTGTCCGTTTGCAATATCGCCAGATGCCATTTTGATAGGCATGTTGATACCGCTCTTAATTAGATTGTCAAATTCTTCTTGAGGAATGCGTTGTTTATTATCGTTTGGTTGGTCATCCGTAAGAATGAATTTCAACCAGCGGAGTGTTGGATTTAGCGTAATAGATGCGAACGCATCGTCGTCCGCTAACTTCTCGTTAATTAAATGGACGTTCATTTCAGCCATAAATTTACCTCGTTTTGTACACGGCAAAAGACAAGGAACTCAATTCCTCTACTTAATATTATAACACATCTTAGACCTTTTTTGTCAATATTGGTCTAAAATAAAAGAAATCGTGCGTTAAACCTAAGCTTTTGGCTTAGGCTTAGCTTTTGTCGCTGGTTTTACCGCTGGTTTTGTTGCCGGTGTTGCTCCGCCAGCTGGCTTAGAGAATGGTTGCTCTGGAAATTCCTCTAGGTCACTTTCGTCCATCATCTTCTTTTCACTTTCACGACGCTCGAACTCGTCAGAGTAACTCATACCGAACTGCTCCACGAATGTTTCCTTAGAAATGTTTCCTGTTTCGTACAGCTTGATCATAGCCTCTACAAAGTAACGGAAACTAGATAGGTTGATGGGCTTGAACCGCAATTCTGTACTACCCTTCATGCCATTTAACTTTAACGTTTCAGCTATAACATCATCTAGTACGCTTATGATCTTACGTCTGTACACTTCCATAGTCTGTGTAGGGCTTAACATAGCATACTCAGCGTCAGATGAACCAGAGCGTTCAGTTTCACCAGTTGCTAGAATAGCGGGGAAACCTAGACCGTAGAAGATATCACGATTTACTTCCTTATACTTACTATCAGAAAGCAAAGCTTCTGTATCAGGGAATACCCACTCAATCTCTAGAGTGTGATTAGAGAAAAGCTGGAAAATACGCTCTACATCTGTACCACCAGTGTTTCTCCAATACATTTGATTCTTAATATCGTTTAGCTGATCTTCATCGTCTTCTGTCAACGGATACTCATCGTTACCTAGCTTCACGATCTGGATAGCTGAGATAACTCTTGATGCAATAGAGTAGTCCATTCTACGGATATTTCTCTTGTGCTTCATAGCTTCCATAGACGCATACAAATATGGAACAGGGTATGGGGAATCTGCTACAACCTTACGTCTAATAACTAGAGGATCTTCAAGTTTGAAGTACAACTTACCAGCCTGAACAGCAGCTATAAACTTAGGATAGGTTGTTTGTAAGTAATGGTAGAGTTTCTTATCTTCCATTAAGTTATCGTAGACACCCTTATTTGTAATGAACTGTATTAGTTCGTTTGGTATCTTGATAAAGTAAGATTGCTTATCAGACAAACCAGGACTTTTGATAATAATGGTAGCTGGATCTCTAACCCACATAGATGTAGGTAGCGTAATAGCTGAATACTTCTTGAGTTTGATACGCGAAGCTTCAAGTTCAGCCTTGCTTACCGTAGTGTACTTAACTTCTGGAATAACCAAACCAGAGATAAGGAATTCCATAGCCATAGCTTCAGCAAACTCTACTAGGGAAGGTATCAAACCATCTATTAGGTTCTCCTCGTTATTATTGAGGTTATTGCGCTCAAAATCAATTTCCGTGATACCTATGTCAACCATCTTATTGATAACTGTAGACGCAATTGGGTCTCTCTTATAGAAGAATCTGCAACCGAATACGGTCTTTCTATATTCATCTATATCTACGACTTCTAATTTATCAACTTGATCCCATGTCCAAGGGTTCTGCACTGAGACATTGTTTTGCAAGTTCATAAAAGCTGCGTTCTTTAGTTTTGTATACTGTTTCTTTTCTTCTTCCATATTATAACCACCTCGATCTTGCTAATTTGACTGGTTTTGCTTGAAGTGCCATGCTTTCATTTACTAAATAGTACGCCATTGAACCACAGAGTAAAGATGCTGTAAAGTGGTCGTCCCCTCTCTGACCGCCTTTAGGTGTCAATGTCTTATACACTATTTCCCCTGCGGGAGTCTTAGTGTAAGTCATACGTTCAAGTTCAGTAACCAATTCCATATCAGTTGATGAATATACTATTCTATGATTGTTGGTATAATTTTGCAGTACTGTGACTGAGAAAGGCTTAGTTTTCTGTTTCAGCTCCTCGCCATCTGCGTCTGTGCCAATAACTACCATTGACGAGAAGTTGATAGGTATTAAACGTTCAGGATACTTCTTATGTTTGTAGTCAACAGACTCAAGTAGTCGCTGTGATACAGCTAGACCAGATGAACCAACATCAATCCCTATGATGGATGGTTTATACCTTGTGTCTAGCCAGTCTATCACCTGATCTTGAATATTATAGGATACTTTGTTTAACTGTATTCTAGCGTGGAAACGCAAAACACCGTTAGCGTTTTGAGTAAGTATCAAAATAGCAGTTGGATCAGTATATCCTAAGTCTATTCCCATAAGTACCTTCTTCTTTCCATCTACAGGAGGTAAGAAGGATAGTCTAGTATGATACTCAGCTAAGTTTCCCTTTAATTCAATACCATTTAGTGTAATTTTGTGTACTGGATAGTCCTCTATTTCAAAGAGTCTTCTATCGAAAACTGCGAAAATTGGTGCTCCATGTTCTCCAAGGACGAGATGTATGAAGTCATCATTTTCTTTACTTCCGTACTGTTCGATAGCTCTTTCTTCGTCTTCTTCCGAGAACCGTGGATTGTCATAAGCTGACAAACGGTGCTTTGTGTAATTTGAGTTCTCCATATCGGCATGATACAATACATTGTTTTCCCTCAACCCCGTGGGTACTCCTGCTACACCTAATCTAAATCCTTCCGTAAACGTGTTAACTGTGGGCTGTTGTTCTACCCAAGTACCCCAAGGATAATAACCACCTTCATCTACTAGTACGAATGGTGTGTGCAAACCAATTACGTTAGCACCCGTACCAGTTTGACCCGCAATACGACAAAGTAATACCGCTTGGTTTAGTAGCGTTATCGTATGTGAGGAACTATTGATACCCTTACTTACCGCTATAAATTGCTTTAATAACGAGTTACCTCTAAGTGCCCTAATAAGTCCAGTGAATACAGGTTCTAAGTGTACCTTGTTAGGTACAGCATAAACAATATAGTCATCAGGAAATAAGTTAAATAGTAATACCCATAGTAACAGGTTTACGAAAGCAACTGTTTTACCTGTGGCACGGGCAGTACAAACACTAACATGTGAGTTAAAATCACACAGAATATCCTTCTGATAATATGTAAATTCAAAAGGTTCTTCCCAATCTGCTAGATCATAGTTTTGTATAAACTCACCGCATAATACTGGATTACGCATAATTTCAAATAGACATAAATCATCTACTTGTGTTATCTTTTCAACTAACAATTATTTACCTCCACGCCAGAACCGTGTAATAAGTTCTTCTGTATCCCTCCTAGTAATTTTGAGACTGGATTCTAACGTCACATTCTTTGTCAAGGTATACGGCTGTCCGTTGAACGGTATCGTCCAGGCTTCCTTAGCAAAATCTCCACCCCACTTGCTAATATAGAAACGCCTATTATTATCGAAGTACCGTCCTGTTGAGCCTCCTGAACCTTGATGGATAGTCCTACTCCAAAAGTGGAAATACTGAGAATTACCTAGCGCACAGGTCTTTATTCCGGCATTAACTCCACGTCTTGCATAGTCATTGTCCGAATAATAGGCAGGATAAAAGTTAACATCAACGTATCCAATCTTATCCATTACTGACTGTTTGTACAGGCATAAATTATGTACATCTTTAATAACGTCAGGCTCTAGAGCCTCGTCGGTACGTTTCCAGTCAGCGTGTAAATTCCACGGCTCTATCTCTCCAAAGCGAGTAAACCTAAACTTACCTTCAACGGAGAACATATTCTTCGTTTCTGGATACATATTAACTAAAGCCCGCACGTCGAATTGCGAAGAGCTAATCCACTCCCAATCTGAGTTGTCAGCTTTTACAATCAAGCTGTCAATAGCGTTTGGGTATGCGACAATATCATTACCACAAATGATTAGGTTATCAAATCCATTTTCTACCCAAGCAAAATCATAAATATCATTTAGACTGGCTGGAAAACCTTTGTTAGTTTCGTGCACTACATGTGCGATATGATCATCCTGTAACCACTCTAGAGTCTCAAGATCGCCTGGTTTTCCCACTACAGCAAAGAAATCTATGTCGTTCTCTGTTGTATCTTTAATTGACTGTACTGTCAATTTGCTAAATTCTACATTTCCAAATGTCACCATACCTACCAAAGTTTTACTCATACTTCCCTCACTACTTCCAATACATTCTGGACTGCTTGCCCGTCGTTTATATAAGGTGACCAGAACTTCTTAGCCAGCACTGGCTGGTTCAATACAAAGTAAGCTGCCTGTTGTTGGTACGTAAAGGATAGGAAGCTATACTGGTCGTCCATCCAATTGTCCCGTACTTGCGTATAGACATGCGGCCCACTATTTCTGCCAATGCTACCATTTACAAATCTACTTAGAAACGAGACCTCAGGTAAATCGAAACCGTCCTTGGTGCGTATGATCTCTGACGTATTCCATATATTAGATAATTGTACGCCTGTATCATGAGTCGTAATAAAGAAATCATCTTGTTGTTGTTTTGCAACCTCCTCAATAATAGGGTTGAAATCAAAGTTGAAAGCCTGATTAGACTGTACATTTCCGTTGTCTATCAACCAAATTCTACGATGCTTAGCTTCTGATTTCAACCAGTATTCTACGTTTACACAGTCTGGATAAAGGTCATAGTTTAGGTTAGGCACATATTCTAGTATCTGCTTAACCAGCGGACGACAACCAATACTTGCTAACAAATCGTTGTGCATACGCCACAGACGTTCAACAACTACGCCAATTCCAGGCAATACGTACTTACCATCCCGACCTATCCATGTGTTAATAAACATAGATTTAGTTTCATCGTTGAAGTGGATTGGCCTCATAGGGTGCATTTCATCTGTAACATTCATAGAAGTAACGCCTGGAAGTTCCCAAAGTATCTTTGGGGTCTTACCATGCCCATAAAAGTACTCTCGCTTTCCTAAGATCTCCATCCATTCTTTGACAAACTCAAGTGATTCGAATATATCTCCTGCCCCGAAGTGATTATAAAAGTAAACTTTCTTTACTGTGACTATTCGTTCTCCCATTCGTATCCTCCTTTACTATCTCCTACATTTCGTATAATAAATCTTTACCTAAGTCCCATCTATAATCTTGTAACTTGGTTTTCATTTCTTCGTCTAACGGAATTTCTAATAGTAATCTTACAAATTCTATAGGAAATTGATATTTAATTACAAAAAACCACCATTTATGTAATCTATTTATCTTTTCAGCATCCTTTATATTAAGAACTGTACCTTCAAAAAAAGCTTTAGTTTTTGTACTAATTTCTATTAATTCGTTATCTAAGCAGTATTGCCATAAATCAGTACCATAGTACGGCTGAAATATAGCTGCCCACGAATCGGTAGGATTTATCTTTTGGTTCATTTCAAGCGTAGCTATTGCATCCTCAAGAGGGTCGTCTACGGGTAAACCTATCATATTTTGTAGTCTAACCTTAATACCTAGTTCAGCACAGAAGTTACAAGCGTTTTCTATCTGTTCATTAGTAATAAAACCTCTTCTAAGAAAACGCTGTGTCTCTGGTATAGCAGATTCAAGTGCTATATTTAGAAAAGTGCAACCAGCGTCTTGCATTACTTCTAAATCTTCATGGGTTACACTGTTAGCTCTGATTGAACCACAGAACTCTAAGCTTACTCTTTCTTTAAACTCTGCACAGAATTCGTATAACCATTCTCTATCAGCTGCTAAGTCATCATCGTTGAAGTATACTAGCTCTAGTTTATAGTTATTTTTGACTTCTAATATCTCATCTACTATTTTGCTAGGAGATACTCGCTGAAAGAAACTAGATTTCTGTGTTTTGAATATACGTTTAAATGAATGATTGAAGCAGTATGTACAACTGTACAAACAGTACCTACCCGCAATAAACCTCTTCATTCGTGCATCACCAAACTCAGGATACTTATATTGTATTGATCGGTCTGGATGACCTAGGGTTTCTACATCAGGAATAATTCCCATAATGGGATATTTTCCGTCTAACTTACCTTCTACTAAGTCAAGTATTATAGATTCACCTGCGCCTACTACCACATAATCAATGTCAATGTTATCTATGCCCTCTTGAGGAAAGAAAGTAAAATGTGGGCCTCCCACTACAGCAGTAAAATCATACTTCGCTTTTAGTAAACTATTAATAGTGTATACCCAATCTTGATCACCTGACATAACTGAATACATTAGAAAATGCGGTGTTCGCTTTTTCATGTATTCATGTATATCTTCGCTTTCCGTCTCCACTAGATCTACATTGTGTCCAGCATCTTTTAAAATCCTAGATAAGTATAGAATACCAAGCTTATCCGTACGTAACTTTCTTTCTACAAACAATATGTTCATCTATAAGCCTGTCTATAAAGTTCAAACGCTTTCAGTGTTGGATAAGGTAGATAACTTTTAAAATCGGTTATATTACCTAAGAACTCTCTAGTATTCAGATAACCAAAAACCTCGTCCTCTAAGTTCTTATTTATAGACTGATCATTTCTATCTTGATATGTAGTCGCTGTCGTAAACACAGGTCTAGTACGTAAAAGATGCTGTGCTATGTAGCCTCCCCAAATATCGTCTACTCTACCCACATGTGGCAATACCATATAATAAGGCAATACTTCTCTAGCGAGAAAAGTGTTCTGACTATTAAACGGTATGTATTTATCAGATGTATAAATATAAGGACATTCTAATTTCAAACCTGTTGGATTATAAATATATCGACAAATAGCATCTACATCGGGATCGCCATCCCACAAATCAGCTTGTATTTGTACCTTTACCTTCACTACTCCTGTCAGTTTAGGTGTCCTAGAAACTGGTATGTCTTGAATGGGATAACCCCTGTGCCATAGTTCGGGATGGTTAGTTACACTAAGTGGGTCAAATGCAATACTATCTAGAGTGTAATTATAAGCAAGTACTTCTTTACCTACTAATATAGTCTGCCCCCAATTTGGATACGGAATATTGTCATCATCAACACTAGCAACAATATCAGCTCCTTGTTTATAAGCCTCTATAAAGCCTATATTACGCCTCATAATACAATTCCAACCAATAGCGTCGCTTAATTCAGGATAGTGCTTATCCTGAAAATCAGGGTCTAGATAAGTCACAGGTAGCTTTTTATAAGCTTCATGAGGAGTTTTCTTATCTCCTACAATAATAACGTGCCAACTACCCATTTCGATAAACTTCATTGTAGCTTCTGTCGGTGGATGTATAGTAGTGATTACAATAGTTTTATTCATTCCTTTCCTCCATAAACATCCTAATTTCTAAATCGGTTTCTGCATGCCCCCACTCTAAAGTGTTAGTAGTTTCCTTCATAGTGAGTGCTAAGTCCATATCATTTATACCACCTGAACCACCCCAGCCTCCCTCGTGTCCAATATGCCATATAGGTATTTCTCTATTTACTGCAATTTCAAATCCAAACATGCTAGCTTTCTTTTGTATGTTTGTATCTGTATAACCTTTTTTGTAAAGACGTTCCTCAAAACCTCTAATTCTATACCAAAGATCCCTATGAGCTATTTGAAAATCGCCAGGGGAACTGACCACCGAAAAGAAATCGTCCTCTCTTATTTGGATAGCTGGTTGCTGACCATAATCATCTTCTAAAGCTTGAAGCTTCGTCATAACATCTAATATATTTGTTGGTAAACCAATATCCCTAAGATCGTATAATGAAATATTTCGCTTAGCTGTAGTAATAAATGTTATAGGCATAGGTAACTTAGGTTCAAGTACATGTCTTGGAGGACATATAACATCTATATTGGTTGAAACTAAATATTCAGTACTAAGTCTCCTCAGTCCTATATTTCTAGCCATAACCTCACAAACTGCTTGTGCATCGGGATCATTATATGTCCATTCGCTTGCTTGCTCAGGTGTTATTCGTACCCAACGAAGCTTTGGTGATTTTGGTATAATATCCCCCAGCTCCTCTATTAATGTAACTTGATCATTAGGCGTGTTCCAGTCTACAAAGACAATTTCATCCATGGTTTTTAACATGGAAGTTATACAGTAAGAAAACCGCTCTACTAGATTTTCTCCATAATCATCATTCCTTCCAACCATTACTGCACCTATACTACTCATTTTCCTTTCCTCATAATTTAGTCTCCTATTTTAGCTATTGTTTTTTGAAAACAAATGTAGCAAAGCAATAAACATGTCCTTGATATAGAAAGTCAGGCTTACCATTATAAGTTGGCTTACCTATAATCTTACAACCAACTGTTTCTAATACCACTGGTAAACGCACCAACAAGTCTTTCTTAGTGTACTGTCGTACAACAGTTGCGGGTACAGGTGCACCGGTCTTATATGCATTATTGAAATCACAAGTTAGAATAGCTGTAGCTCCAACACCCTTCTTTAGCAAATCCCCAATTTGGGATACGAAAGTCTCGTCGTCAGCTACATGTTCCAATACCGATGTAGAAAAGATAACGTCAAAAGGCTCTGGATCTCTTGCATGGAACTTAGCTAAGTCTATATTCTCCACAGGGTCAATATTTATAATAGTTACGCCCAACGAACCTAAATAATGTGTAGCAGTATCTTCAAAAGCACCTACACACAGTACACGTGCACTCGGCTTTCTCTTCAATATTGCCTGTACAGCCTCAACTACAAATGCTTGTTGTACATTAGCTTCTGGTATCTTACGTGCCATAATTTCAGGACAGGCCACAAACATCTTATCTATAATCGGCTGGTACTTAACTCTGTCTTTATTCAATAATAGTCTATTAATCATTAAGCCTCCATTACTACGTAGTCTAGCTCCCTTACAAAATTGTATCTAGCCCACTTATTTTGCATACTCTTTAAGGGTTTAGTACCTTTGTTCAGTATATCTACTAGAGTGTTAGTTTCGCTTACTTCAATTTCATCTCTATCTAGATGTCTAAACATATCCTGACCAGCACTTAAAGCCACGGGTCTGTCTACAGACAAAGCATAGTCTGTTACACTAGAAAGTCCCTCACTCCCAGCTGAGTAATAAAAAGCATTTATATCATTTTTGGCTAAGAAGTTTAGCAGCTCATCCTCATTTAACAGCTCGTGAGTTATATTCAACTCTATGTTAGGATTGGTGTTTTCATCCCTACATCCCTGAGCTATCTTTAGTGTCTCTACACCAAACTCATCGCCAAACCGTGCAAATGGCATGTGTAAATTCAGTACAGCTTTATCGAATAGGGCGTTTACATCTCTGGTTATAAGAGCATTACCATGCGTCCAACTACCAAAACCAAAGCTTCCTATATGAGGTATCTCATTCTTTTCAAAGGTATTTCTATACTCTAAAAGAGGACGAGGTAATACGTGAGTCTTTTCTATAGGGACACGTCGGAAATTAATACCGGTATTACGCTCTGGCGCATCTTTCTCCCCTGCTCCGAAGAATAGAAAACCATCATAATAACCATCCCGTACATGACCGTCATGCCAGATAAAGAAATGCTTTCCTCCATATTCTGTAACCAGCTGCTCGTCTAGCCAACCCATAGTCACTACATACCAATTATAAATAATAACGTCAGGCATGAGTTGATTTCTAACTCTTACAAATTCTGCTTGGTCATCTGTTTCTAGGTATACATACTCAACGTTAGCTGACTCCATAGCAAGGTTAGCTATTCGTCTGCCAAACTGTTGTACGCCACAAGACTTCTCTGTATGATTAACTATTAGACTTTTTATCATTATATGTGTAGTATGTTTTATCTCCGCCCATTGTTATACTACCCTCTCCTAGCACTTCATCAATTGCTTTGATTAGTTGTGAGCGTATAGCGTTCTGTGCTTGTGCTCTGACTGCCGCCTCCAACCTTGTACTTTCAGGTAGGTCGAGATTCATTATATCCTCTTGTGCAAACCAGCACCTAAGATTTGTAGTGATTAGCTGGTCGAAGAGAAAACCGATACTCTTTGTTCTAACATCCATGTTAAGTCGTCCTCCTCATAAATTAGTGTAAAGTCAGGTAGAGGAGCTATAAGCATACCACCGCCCTCTAAGAAAGGCTTTAACTTTTTGACTATGTTACTTCTAAAGTGCCATGGAAGTAATAACAACTGGTCAGGCTTTAATGCCAAACCTGTGCTTTCGGATATAATTGGTATACCACTCCCTACCGTTTGTAAGCCAAATTTATCCTCGTTAACTTCTAAAGCCCACCGAAAATCATCTCTAGTCAAGTTCCATACTTGTAATAAAGTATTACCTTTAGTACTAGCACCCAATATAAAGGTACTCTTTCCCGCAGCTTTTGATGTCGCTAGGAAGTTCTTTAGACTCAGTTCAGCAACCTTTACACGCTTTTGGAAAGCAGCTATGGGGTTCTTGAACGACTCAAAGTATGCCTTCTCGTAGTTGAACATCTGTTCCACCATAGGATCTACATCCCGTTCTCCTGTCTGAGATACATAAACACGCAAACTTCCACCATTTACGTCGTTGTACTCTAAATCAAAAATATCCAAACCGTGACTAACAAGCATCTGCATTATATCAACTAACTTGTAGTACTCAAGATGTTCGTGACAAATGTTATCAAAAGCATTTATCTGTAGCATTGAAAGTAGATCAGTAAATTGAATAACCCAAGTACCGCCCTGCGCCAGTGCTTGTACAACGTCTGCAATAAATTCATGCGGATTAGGCAGATCGTAGAACATGGCTACTGATGTAATAATCTTAGCTTTGCCGTGTGTACCAATCGGTAATAGTTCACTACTAAAATAATCATTTATAAATTGATCACAGTTTTCATTAGCTTCTTCTACGAAAGTAGGTGCAGGATCAAAGCCCAGCTTGAAACACGTATCAGGAAAGAACTTAAACAACGTACCGTCGTTACAGCCAATGTCTATAACCAAATCACCTTCTTCTAGCGGTTGGCGTTTCTGAGCTTCTTCGGCTACATTCTCTAAAGAGCTAACCATGGACTTGTTCAGGGCAGAAGAATACCAATACTGTTTCTTATACATCAAATCTAAATCAACTGTATGCTTTAGCTGTACCAAACCACAACTAGTACACTGAGCTAAAACTAACGGTGCTTTTGTAAGACCCTTTTGACTTTTCACAAAACCACTAGGGTAAATTTCACCAAAGTCTAAAAGGTCAATGAGACCTCCCTGACACAGACGGCATTTCGTTTCTTCCCTAACCATTAGACGCCTCCCAAAGATCATAATCTACCATCATCTGTACAAGTTCTTCAAACGATGTATCAGGTTTCCAACCTAACGTTTCTCTAGCCTTACTAGAGTCCGAAATAAGTATGTCAACTTCTGCTGGTCGGTAAAATTCTGGATCGATACGTACATAATCCTCATAAACCAATCCCACAAAACCAAAGGCAATATCTATGAAATCTCTAACCGAGTTGGTTGCATCCGTGCCGATAACAAAAGTATCGGGTTTGTCATGCTGTAGCATCATCCACATAGCTTTAACATAATCGCCAGCAAAACCCCAATCTCTCTTTGAATCTAGATTTCCTAATCTTAATTCACGTTGTAAACCCAGCTTGATACGGGCAACTGCTTTGGAAATCTTTCGTGTTACGAAGGTATCTCCACGTCTAGGACTTTCATGGTTGAATAATATCCCTGACGTTGCAAACATATCAAAACTTTCTCGATAGTTCACAGTAATCCAGTGTCCATATACTTTCGCAACCCCGTAGGGACTGCGTGGGTAGAATGGTGTTAGCTCGTTTTGGGGGGTTTCTCTAACCTTACCGAACATCTCACTTGTTGACGCTTGATAAAATCTAGCGTTAGGT
>SDBT01002211.1_pt1 | contig 34637 bp, 30 predicted proteins | sample 2277101 | NCBI WGS metagenome assembly SDBT01 (sample SAMN10404973, study PRJNA504765) | marine sediment metagenome | isolation source: marine sediment core GS10_PC15, 103 cmbsf | place: Arctic Ocean: Southern Knipovich Ridge | collected 2010
GCCTTCCACCTGTCCCTCGCTCATCTGCGGGTTGATCACCTGCCCGGCATCCGTAACCGATACGATCTTATTCACGCGCACAATTCCGGTTTCCGTATCCACACTCACATCGGCAAAAGTTGCATTATAGGGTGAGGGGGAGTCATAGCTCATATGCGATGCCTCCGCCATGATCTGCTGTTGTTCATCCGTATAAAATGCTTTCGTGCAAATGTCTTGGTAGCTGATCTTTTTCGCGCCTGCGGCGATGACCCATCCGTTGCGGATTTCCGCCTTTTTAACGCCCAATATTTTCATCCCGATGTCCAATATTTGCGCCTTAACCTTATCCGCTGCCTTCTTTACAGCGTTTCCCGATATATAAGTGGTACTGCTGGCATATGCGCCTGTATCGAATGGCGTAAAGTCTGTGTCGGAGGAATATACAATGATACTATCAACCGATACTTCAAGTGATTCTGCGGCTATTTGGGCAAGCATTGTGTCCGATCCGGTGCCTAAATCAGTAGCTCCGACATGCAGATTGAAACTGGCATCCTCATTCATTTTGATGAAAGCTGAACCCATGTCAATTCCGGGTATTCCGGAACCTTGTCCAACCACTGCCAAGCCAACTCCACGGCGTATAATTCCGCTTTGTTTTAGGTTGCGTATTTTATCCCATTCGATCAGTTTTTTACCTCTGGCAATACATTCATCCAATCCCATTGAGCGGATTTTCATCGGATAACCTTCGCCGCCTTCACCAAGAATTTTTGTGATTTGAAGTTCATCACCAATTTGTACGTGATTTTTCTTGCGTAATTCAATCGGATCAATTTTCAATTCCGTTGCAATTTCATCCATTAATGATTCCAATGCCCAAAATCCCTGTGGTGAACCGTAGCCGCGGTATGCTCCGGCTATCGGCAGATTAGTATAAACTGCGTTGCCTTCCAATTTGATATTTGGGCAACGGTATAATGATAATGTTTTTTGCGCCGTAACCGATATCACCGTCAAAGCGTGTGCGCCATATGCGCCGGTATTTTCGAGTATGTCCATATCAATCGCTTGAATTTGATGGTGCTTATCCAATCCGATTTTCAGCTTAATGCGTTGCGGATGGCGGGAGCGCGATGCGTAAAATTCTTCTTTGCGCGTTAATTCAATACGCGCCGGTCGTCCTGTTTTCAAAGTGACAGCAGCACATATTTCCTCATTAAGAATTTCCTGTTTACCACCGAAACCACCGCCGATACGCGGTTTTATTACGCGGATCTTACGGATTGGAAAATCAAGCACTTCGGCAACAATTCGTCGTACATGGAATGGAACTTGTGTAGCTGTGCGTATTACCAACCGACCGTTATCATCCAACCACGTCAGCGTGATATGTGGCTCAATATGTGCTTGTTGCACGTATGGTGTAGAATATTCGCCCATAAAAATATGTTCACATTCTTTAAATGCCTTATTTACATCACCTAAATCGGCATCAATATGTGCTGCTATATTCTTTTTAACATCATATATTCCACTGGTATTTTCACTTGGATGCAATTGCGGGCAATCCATGGCTTTTTCAGCATCAAAATTTGCCGGCAATTCATTATACTCAACTTTGATAGTTTTAAGCGTTTTTTCAGCGATGTCAACGGACTCAGCCACCACAAAAGCCACGTTATCACCAACGTAGCGGACAGTGTCGTCTAAAATCAAATAATCTCGCGGAGATGGTTCAGGATAACCTTGCCCGGCAGTAGTATAATAATGTTTGTTAAAATCTTTATGCGTGAAAACTGCCACTACACCCGGTATCGCCAGCGCTTTGGCGGTATTAATATTTTTTATTTTAGCATGTGCAATTGTGCTATGCAATATTTTAATATAAAGTAGATCGTTAAGTTGAATATCATCGGTAAATACCGGCTTGCCCCGTACTAAAGATTGCCCGTCAACTCTGATAGTTTTTTTACCGATTGTCTTCATGTTTGCACCGCCTTGATCGGTTTTACATAACCGGTACAGCGGCATAGATTTCCGGCTAAAGCATCTTTTATTGCATCCTCATTTGGGTTGGTTTCTTCACGAATAAGCGCGTCCGCCGACAAAATCATACCCGGTGTACAATAACCGCATTGAATCGCACCCTCCTCTAAAAATGATTCTTGCAATGGATGCAATGTCTTATGATCTGAAAAAGATTCCACGGTTTCAATCCTGCAATTATTTACAGTGTGAATTAGTATTAAACATGAGTTTTGTGCCTTGCCATTAACTAAGACAGTGCAGGCTCCGCATTCGCCATTGTCGCATCCATATTTAACGCTATAAATATTATTTTCGCGAAGGTACTCAAGCAACGTTTGCCCAATCTTTACATCAGCCGCAATTTTTTTATTATTTAATTCAAATTCTATTTTCATATTTTTATTTTAACCACAGATTTCACAGATTATACAGATTATATAAATTTAATCTAACTACAAATGTATTTTATTATTTCTCTGTGTCTTCGTGTCTTCGTGGTTTCTGTTTTAAATTTTCTCCACGGCTCGTTGGATTCCGGTTGCTATCAGTGATTTCTTATATTCCAATGAACCATAATGATCATCTTTAAAATATTTTACCGATTCATTTATAATATTTTTTATGGAATTTTTCCTGAAATCAGCAAGGCTAATCGTGTGCCCATATACTTGTTTAGCCTTACCTGAAATTACAAAATCCAATTCCAAAGCGCGCCTTACCACTGCTACAATTACAAATGCAGGAGCAGACGGTAAGGTCGCAAAGCGCTCAAATCCGGATGATTCCAAATCAATTTTATTAATTATTAATTTATTGATTATTCCATTTCCGTCCCATTCACGAACACGTGTATGTATTTTATTGGGTGTTCTAATTTCAATAATCGGATTGATTGCAACTAAGTATGTAAATAGTTCGGATTGCACGCGCTTTTGAGCGATTTCACCACCAATTGTACGCTGATTACGAATATTCTTAGAAAAACAGGAATATTTTGCAGCTTCAACAAATAATGGGAAATCCGCTAATTTATTTATCAAATTTTGGATTGTTGAGCCGGCACCAATTATAATAGAATCGTCAGTAATCTGTATGGAATTATCTACAATGTCATTAATATCAATAAGATTTTGGATTTTTGTATTACTCTCAGCTACAAGATAGGTCCCGCCACCAAATAAAACACTTTTGGCTTTTGATTTATATTCAATTGCCTCACTAAATGTCTTTGGAATATCAACATTCTTTATTGACGACCACATTAATTTTCTCCAATAAAATTTATACCGGAATTCTTAGTTGCATTTTTAAGCATTTCAGTACTAAAACGATTATGTTCTTGAATATGTTTATTTTCGTCAAAATCAAGTTTACCATTACGCACTTGGACTTTACCATTAATTATTAAAAAATCTACAGGCGAAGTCCTTACAGTAAATGCCAAGGAAGCTAAAGGATCGGAAAGCCCACCGGCATATTCTAGGCTGTCTATTGAGAACATTGCTATATCCGCTTGTTTGCCAACAGCTAATTGTCCGATATCATTTCTATCCAAAACTTGCGCTCCGCCACGCGTGGCGATACTGAATGCGTCGCGAGCGGTAAGCCAGTATTTATGATCTAGTAAACGCGATAATAACATTGCGTTGCGTACTTCACTTAACATGTTACTTGAATCGTTAGATGAGCTTCCATCCACTGCTAAACTAACTGAAATACCGGCATCTATCATTTCCTTAATACGTGCTATGCCTGAACCTAATCGCAAATTTGACGATGGACAATGCGATACACCGCAACCGGCTTCTCCCATTATTTTTATATCCTCATCATTGAGGTGTACCATATGTGCAAACCACGCATTTTTATTGATCCATCCTAACGCTTTAACATAATCAACCGGTCGTTTACCATATTTAGCGATGCAGAATTTTTCCTCATCAATTGTTTCGGCAAGGTGTGTGTGGATTAGTAGATTATTTAATTTGGCATATTCTGCAGTTGAGCGCATTAATTCAGCTGTTACCGAGAAAGGTGAGCATGGAGCAAGTGCAATGCGCAGCATTGATCCCTCAGAATCATCGTGATATTTTGCGACTAACCGTTCCGTATCAGCTTGAATTTCAGCTTCAGTCTGGACTACATCATCAGGCGGTAAACCGCCTTTTGACTTTCCGAACGACATTGATCCGCGCGTCGGATGAAAACGGATTCCCATTTCCTGTGCCGCTTGAATTTCCACATCGATTAATTGAGCAGAAGTTTTCTGCGGAAATAGATACAAATGGTCGGAACTTGTGGTTGTTCCGGATTTCATTAACTCAGCAATTGCAGTTTTTGTGCTGAGTGTTACACCCTCTTCCGTTAACTCTTTCCATAATTCGTAATGATCGTTTAACCAACTGAATAACGGAGCATTTTGCATACGAGGAATATTACGCGTAAGTGTTTGATAAAAATGATGATGCGTATTAATAAATCCCGGTAAAATCACCATATTACTCGCATCAATAATTTCATCAACTTCTATATCGGGGATATTTTTACCAATTGAAATTATCTTATCATTTTCAATAAGAATATGACCGCCTGAAAATTCCTCCCGTTCAGCGTTCATCGTTGCCACGACGAGAGGATTTTTAATCAATATTTTATTCATTTCGTGAACCCTCTCCGTCCTTCGGACGTCTCCCCCGTTATGAGGGAGAAATCCCAGTTTGTGGAATAGAGGGGGTAAAATAATAATAATTCCATACTATCCATCGCTAAAAATAGGTTCATCCTTCAAATTCAATAACAAATATCCCATTTGAATTGCATTTTTACTTGACCATAGATAATCAAAATTTACTTTTGAATGTATAGTATTGATGATCATTGTTGATATATTAATAATTGCAGAAAGATAATTGTTTGAATACAATAAATGATCTTCTTCTCTAGTCATAATTTCAATAAAATCACCATTTTTGTACTGTATGTGATCGTTTTCGATATAATAACCTTCGGGTTCTAGTAGAAAACTTTCATTGGTTAAAAATATCTGCGGTTTGGTTTTGTAAGGTGCACCTGCTGTGGGACAAAAAGTATCGCAATTGCCACATTCATTACAAAAATCACCGATGGTAATAATTTGTGTATTCTGATCAAATACAACGGGTGCTAAGTTAGAAATAGTGATTTTACCATCTGCCTGTGCGATCTTTTGTACACTTGCTTTCATTGGCGCACCTTGGTATTGATAATTTGCTAAGTTCGGACAAACATAAACGCAAACACTGCATACTTCATCGCAGTAAAGACAGCGATTTGCTTCTTTTATCACTTCATCTTTAGTCAAAGTCCGGTGGATTAAATCAAAATTCAGCTGGTTTTCCGATTGATATTTCGGTACGGAAATTCTAAATTCCCGCTTAATTGCTTTCTGTTGTAATTCAATTTCCGTTATAACTTTTTTGGATATTGTTGAAATTTTCCCATCAATCTTGGCATTCTTCAATATATTCTGTGCAGCGGTTTTACCGTCACCAACCGCCTCTACCACAGTTGCCGCACCGCGCACTGCATCGCCGCCTGTGAAAACATTGGCAATGTTCGTCGCACCGGTTTTTTGATTAACAGTCAACTTTTTTTCACCAAGAAAATCCAATTCAATATTCTGCCCGATAGCCGGGATGATCGAATCTACAGCAATATCAAATTCTGAATTTGGTATTGTAATTGGTCGCGCCCTACCGGAAGAGTCCGGTTTGCCTAATTTCATCTTTTGGCAGGTGATGCTTTCGACTTTCTCCTTACCATTGATTGTAACTGGCGCAACTAATTCGATGAGTTTAACGCCCTCATCCAAAGCTGCTTGAATTTCAGCATCTTCAGCTGGCATTTCCTTGCGTGTACGACGGTATAAAATAGTGACTTCACCCGTATCACCAATTAAGCGCATTGCGGTTCTTGCAGCATCCATTGCTGTGTTTCCACCGCCAATAATGGCAATATTATTGCCTAAATTAACTTTCTGTTTTTGCTTAACGCTGCCGAGTAATTCAACCGGTTCTAAAACATTATTTAAGTCTGCACCATCAATGTGTAGACTTTTACTTTTTTGAGCTCCGACTCCAATATAGACATAATCAAATTGTTTATGCAATTGATTGAATTTGGCTATATCAATTTTAGAATTATAATGTATTTGAACACCCAAATTCAGAATGCGTGTAACATCACTTTGAACAGTCTCTTCAGATAATCTAAAACGTGGAATTGCTTCGGAAACCATTCCACCTGAATGACCTGTTGCTTCGAATATTTCTACTTTACATCCTGCTAATGCTAAAAAATAAGCGCATGATAATCCGGCCGGACCTCCGCCAATAATTGCGATTTCAATATTGTTTTGAGTAATTTTATTCGCTGAATAATTTTGCGATCCATATTCAGCAGCAAAACGTTTTATATCACGTATTAACAATGCATTATCATAGTTGCTGCGCGTGCATTTTAACATGCAAAGCTGATCACAAACTGCGCCGGTAATACCGGGGAGGGGATTGGTCTGCATTATCACTTCAAACGCCTTATCAAAATCGCCTTTAGCGCTGTGATAAATATATTCAGGAATGTCTTGATCGGTGGCACAATTGCCGATGCAAGGTGCTTCGATGCAATCGAATTGCGTCAATACGCGCTTAGTCTTGATCGATTCAAAGCCGGTATATCGATTTTGATATGCAGGATTTTGAATGACCTCTTTTGTATATTTTTGCAGGTTATGTAACCCAGATTGTGCGACATCGGTTTTACCGTTCTGTGCAGTAATATATTCATCAATATTTTGCGCTCTAATAGAGCGAAATTCCGTACGTATGTTTTCAAGGTACTGCCTGAGCCGGCCGTAACCGCCCGGTTTGAGAACATCAGTACAGGTGGTTACCGGTTTGATATTGCACTTCAAAATGTTGGCAACGTTGAATGCATCGGCACCGGCAGAAAAGGAAATATCAAGCTGTCCATCAAAATCTGCCTGCAATTGCGCTGCCAGATTAATACTGATCGGATGCAGCGCACGACCACTCAAGTAAGTTATAGCTTCTTGTTTTGGTAGAATTTGTCCGGTGTTAAGTACTTCCAGGGTGTTGGTTAGTTTGAGTCCGAATTCAACATTATTTTGAGTAGCCAAAGTTTGAAGGTTTTTGATAAGTGCAATTGCATCATCATATTTTAGATCATGTTCAAATGCCTCATCCGGAACTGTTATATTATCAAAATCTAACTCACTATTTAAGATTTGACGGAGTTTTACAGGTCCAAGCAAGGTTGGATTTAATTTGATAGCAGTATGCAATTTTCGTTCTTCAATTAAATATTTACCGATCTTTTCAATTTCATCGGGTGGACATCCGTGCATAGTGGAAAGTGTAATATTATTAGTTATATGTGACGGAATATATATATTTTTTATATTCGGATAGATAGTTGCGATATCGTCTAATTTTTTACTCAATTCAGAATCGCAATCGTTCATTAACGCAAAATAATCTTGAACGTTGGCGTTCAATATTCCTTTCAGATCATAGCCTACGCTCATATTAAAAATGAATCCCGGTGTTTTCGATTCACCCCATTTAAACGTGTCTTTTAAAATGTGAATTATTATCCAGGCATTTAAATATTCATCAAATGATTGTCGAAGCTTCAACTCTTGCGACCATTCGCAATTATAGCCCTCATCAGTCATATCGATGCAAGGTTTGGTGACTTCAATTTCGTCCAAGGTCTGCACTGTTTTAAGTTCCAAATAGCGCGCTCCAAATAACCATGCAAGTACAATATTTTGGGCAAGTTGTGTATGCGGTCCGGCAGCAACGCCGATGGGTGTTTCCAGCATTTGTCCATAACGCTCCATCCGGAAGGGATCATCAATTTGTGGCGTGAAGAACAATTCCTTATAATATCCGAATATTTTACCGTGTTGTTCTTCACGGAGTATCCATCCAAGCAATTTTTTTAACGGTAGGGGATAGAGTTTATCTGACATTATTTTTTACAATTTTAGATAATTCAAATCTGAGCATATTTTGCAACGCTTTACATCGATATTGTGCCGTTGCACGAATATCATCGATTGGTGCAATTGCGCTGTCAATTTTATCTAATATTTGGTCAACAGCATATTTTTTCAGTCCGGTTAATTTAATTATAGTTGGTGCAACGGCACCGATAGCGATTGTCAATTCATTGTTATCATAAACAATTGCAAAATTAATAACAGAAATTGCCATTGCCTCCCGCAAACCTAATTTATAAAATATTGATTTTGAGTATGCTAGTGGTAATATTACCGCTTGTAATATTTCTCCGTTAGCAATTGCAGTTTTACCGGGACCAAGAATGAATTCGTCAATGGGAACAATCCGATTACCATTTTTATTACTGAGCGATAATTTTGCATTAAAAGCATATAATGCCGGTAAAGTATCGCCGGCGGGGGAGGCGTTGCAAATATTACCCCCAAGCGTAGCTCGGTTACGGATTTGTACACTACCAAAATCAATTGTTGATTGAAATAGTGCGTTAAAATGTTTTTTTATCAGATCATTATTTTTAATTTCTTCAATTGTTGTTCCAGCGCCGATTTCAATATTTCCACCAATCTTTTTAATTCCTGTAAAATCTGGCAATTTTTTTAAATCAATAATTGATTTTGGCAGCATTTGTCCGCTTTCGTAACGCGGAATTAAATCCGTTCCACCGGCATATAATGTGAAATCCTGATTTTCAATATTTTTAAATATCGTAAAATAATCGTCAATTGAATTTGGACGGTAATATTTCATCGCTACTTTTTTTAAATATTTCCGTGCCTCTGTGTCTCGGTGGTTAGAGCTGCAACTGCATCAATAATCTTTGTATACCCGGTACAGCGACATATATTACCGGAAATTCCCTGTTTAATTTCGCCTACCTTAGCATTTGGATTGTCTTTTAATAACTGCTCACCAGCTAAAATCATACCCGGAATGCAATACCCGCATTGTACGGAGTGATAATCAACGAACGCCTGTTGTAATTCCGATAACTCATCTTCTTTGCCAACACCCTCAATAGTGATAATTTCCGAACCATCCGCTTCAACTGCAAACACCAAGCAGGAATTCACTATTTTACCATCCATTATAACCGTACAGGCACCACATTCACCTTCGGAGCAGACTTCCTTAGCGCCGGTTAATTTTAATTCATTACGTAGAAAATCGAGCAGGCGGAGGTGGGTAGGGATTGTCTGGGAGATTCGTGTGTTATTTACCGTTAGTTTAATATTATTATCATGAATTTTTGCGGTAAGCACTATTACTATTTATTTTTGTTATAGAAAGTTAAAAATCCTTCCAGCGTAGCAGGTTGTGCTTTTGGTATTTCAATCTTTTCTTGTGCGGCGGGAATGTCTTTTAATCCGGTTCCGGATGCTAGAATAACAATTGATTCACCGGCAGAGATTTTTCCATGTTCCATCGCTTTTAGAAATCCCGCAAAGGATGCCGCAGCTGCCGGTTCGGCAAAAATTCCGGTGTTTTTAGCCAAGCGATGCTGAGCGACTAATATTTCATCATCAGTTACTGTGATGCCAAAGCCTTTGGTTTTTTGTACTGCTATAATTGCTTTTTCACCATCGCGAGGACGGTCAACAGAGATGCTGTCTGCAATTGTTTTGGATTTTACAGGCACCATCGGTTTACCGCTTTCTAAGGCATTGACTATCGCGGGTGAGCCTTCTGCTTGTACAGCGATTAGTTGTGGTAATTTGGAAGTCCAGCCTAACCGGATTAAATCAAAAAACGCTTTATAAATCCCTCCAATGATGCACCCATCGCCCGTAGGGACGAAAATTTTATTAGGGATTTGCCAACCTAACTGCTCGGCGATTTCCAATCCGACCGTCTTTTTACCCTCCGCTAAAACGGGATTGATTCCGGTGCTGCGCGAATACCAATTGTTGGCTTCGGCAACCTGCCTGGATAGATCGAAAGCGTCATCATAAGTGCCGTCCACAAGGTAGAGAAATGCACCGTACTGTAAAATTTGCGTGAGCTTGGCAGGCGGGGCAGCAGCCGGCGCTAAAATGACTGCTTTTTTCTCATAATATGCTGCCAAAGCGGCTAATGATGCCGCTGCATTCCCGGTTGAGGCGGCCACGATTGTGTTTTTACCAAGTTCATCGGCGTGACGGATACCAATTTCCGTGGCACGATCTTTGAGCGAACCGGATGGATTTCGCGTATCATCTTTGACATAAAGATTAATTTTGCCGATATCAGTTAACAAGCCGGGAAATGACAATAACGGCGTACCGCCGCTTTGCATAGATAGATTTTCCGGCGGATTTTCAACCGGTAAAAGTGGATGGTAGCGCCACAAAGATTGATATGGAAACTGCTTCAGATCATCAATAGACCATATTTCACGGATCAGAGTATAATTGTATTGAACATCAAGATTACTGTTGCATTTTGGGCATTGATAAAGAAACGGATCAACAGGATATTCCTTACTACAGCTAACACATTTGTAACCTAAAATTCTATTTTTATTTTCTTTATTCATAATATTTACACCACTAATTATTCGGATACAGTGCGTGGTTCAATTAAATCAATCCGGTTTTTTTATTAAATTCTTTGATACGCTCATCCCACTCATCAACTTTGGCATATTGCGCAGTCCAATAATCCTCATCATACCATTGCGCATTCAATTCATCCACCGTTTTGCCCTGTTGCTCCACCCATGTAAAATATTTCAAATTATGCATCCGTTTACGGTCGTAATACGATAATTCCAATAAATTATCGGTACTAATTTCAAGCAAGCGACCATAATAATCAACAGCAGCATTTGTGGCGGTGTAGGCACCGATATTTTCGCGTACTTCCGCTAAGCGCGATTGATACATTTCCATCGAATCGGTAGCAACGGTAAAAACCACATCGTTTTCGTTCATTTCATAATATTTTGCCATTTTAATTGCACCTACGATATTAGCGATGGAGGAAATACCAAAATTGTCTAATTTATCGATTACCTTCGTTTCAACACCATTTTCAGACAATAACCGATGTCCTTCAACTTCGTTGAACAAGCGCAATAGATTCATTACTTTCTCATCATCAATGGCCGCTACCAAATCCGTATTTTTCATATTATGAATCCACGGCACATGTTTGTCACCAATGCCTTCAATCCTATGGGCACCATATCCATTGTACAATAAGGTGGGGCATTGTAAAGCTTCGCCGGCGCCGATTTTTATTGACTGATATTGTGTTTTAAGGAATTCACCGGAGCCAAGTGTACCTGCTGAACCTTGCGTTAAAAATAAGGCGCGTAGATTATAATTATTATCGAATTTTGTTTGAAACACTTCTTGCATTGCCGGACCGGTTACAGCATAATGCCAAAGTGAATTTCCAATTTCCTCAAATTGATTTAACACGACAATTTCATCGCCCCGTTCAGCTTTTAATTCTTTCACTTTATCATAGATTTCTTTCACATTGCTTTCACCGCCGGGAGTTCTAATGATTTCTGCTCCGACCTTCTCCAACCAGTCAAAACGCTCCTGAGACATTTCTTCCGGCAATACGGCAATAGAAGGACAACCTAAAAGGTAACCGTCGTAGGCACCACCGCGACAATAATTTCCGGTAGATGGCCACAAAGCTTTCTGGGTTGTAGGATCGAATCTACCTGTAATCAATTTTTCTACAAGTGGACCAAACGTAGCCCCAACTTTATGAGCGCCGGTCGGGAAATATTTTCCGATCAAGACTACAATTTTTGCCTCAACTCCGGTAATTGATTTTGGTAATATTAAATGATTCACCTCTCCATATCCACCACCCGATTTTGTTGGTTCATTTTTCCATGTTATTCTAAATAAATTAAGCGGATTCAAATCCCATAATCCAATTGATTTCAATTTTTTTTGTATATCTTTTGGAACTAACTCCGGATTACGCATTTGAGCATAAGTCGGAATGATCACGTTGTTTTCCCGGCAGCGTTGTATTGTGTTTTCTAATACTGTTTCTGTTGATGTCATATTGATTCTCCGTATATCATCTATTATCAATAATATTTATTGTGTAATTACCGTCCCGGTTTTTCCGCCTAGAGCATCAATCGCGTAATCAAGTGAAGTGATGATTGCTTTTTCGCCTCCTGCTTCAATGAATCTGATACACGCTTCGATTTTAGGTGCCATACTACCCACAGAAAATTGACCGTCTTTGAGATGTTTTTCAACTTCGCGAACTGTGATATTATTAATACTTTTTTGATTAGGTTTATTATAATTAAGGTAAACGTGTTCGACATCGGTTAGTACAAGGAATATATCCGCGTTAACGATTTCGGCTAATTTTTGCCCGGCTTTGTCTTTGTCAACTACCGCCTCAATACCATCTAATTGACCATTGGTTTGTTTTACAACAGGAATTCCACCACCTCCGGAGGTGATAACGATAACGCGTTCCTTTAAAAGTACTTTGATAGTTTCCTCTTCCACTAAACCGATTGGTTCAGGTGATGGAACGATGCGTCGCCACTCCTTTCCCTTATTTCGATTAACTTCCTTAACGTTGTAACCCTTTGTATTTTGAAGTCTTAATGCTTCTTCTTTGGTATAGAATGGACCAACCGGTTTGGTGGGATTATCGAAATCCGGATCATCTTTATCTACTAAAACTTGAGTAATCAATGTAGCAATCGGTATTTCCCGACCATCGCGTCGAAAAGCGTTCTGTAACTGATTTTGAAACATATATCCGATTTCACCTTGCGTCATTGCGTCAATGACATCTAATGGCATAGATGGAACCAATAATTTGCTTTCTTCTTGTTGGATCATAAGATTTCCGGCTTGTGGCCCATTTCCGTGTGTTAATATCAGCTTATATCCTAACTTATTCATTTTTACCAACTGATCGCAGGTGAGCGCAACATTTTTAAATTGATTATCCGCTGTACCGATTTCACCAGGTCGCTTGATGGCATTTCCCCCCAAAGCAATTACAATTAATTTCCGTTTATCTTTCATTTATCAAGCTCATCATATATTCTATCTCATTGTAAGTGCCATGACCGCTTTTTGAGCATGTAGGCGATTTTCCGCTTGATCAAATACAACTGAGTTTGGTCCGTCAAGAACGCCGTCAGTCACTTCAATATTGCGATCAGCAGGTAATGGATGCATATATATTACATCCTCCTTTGCCATCGCTAAGCGACGTTCATCAGCAATCCAGTTATTATATTTGCCAGTAATTCTTTTATCTTCGGCAGGATCAGTTGTTGTTAGCATCGGTCCCCAACTTTTAGCATACCAAATGTCCGTATCCTTAACACCGGCTTCAAAATCATCCATTATCTCAAAACTACCGTGATGTTTTTTGGTGTTTTCTTTCGCTTGATCAATGAATCCAGTCTTCAGTTTGAATTCCGGCGGATGAACCAGACGAACATTCATACCGTAACGGGTCATTAAAAGAATCAAACTATTTGGTACACTTTGCGGTTTTGAATAACTGGATGCATAAGCCCAACTAATTGTAATAGTTTTTCCTCGTGGATCGCCTTTTTTTTCAATAATTGTCTGTAAATCAGCAAGGATTTGATGTGGGTGAAAATCATCACACTGCATATTCAACACCGGAGTGCGGCTTGCTTCCGCAACCCACCTGATGTATTGATTGCCTTGTCCCCAATCGACTTGACGGATAGCAATTCCATCATTATAACGACCTAAAATATCACCAATTTCTTTAGCAGTATCTCCGTGAGATACTTGAGTGGTTTTGCTATCAAGAAACATGGCATGTCCACCGAGTTGTGCCATACCTGCTTCAAAGGATGCACGGGTACGCGTGCTGGAAAAGAAGAACAGCATCGCTAAAACTTTATCTTTCAGATACGCATGCGGTTCACCAAGCGCTCGTTTGCGTTTTAAATCCATGGCGACGTCCATGATTGTATCAATTTCTTCGCGAGTCCATTCTTGGGTTGTGATCATATCGCGACCGCGTAAATATGTTTGCATTATTTGATCTCCTATTCTTGTGTACCAAGTACTAAAGCCAAGAGAGCCATACGCATAACAACACCATTGAATGCTTCCTGCCAATATCGAGACCACCGAGTGATGTCTACATCAGCGGGAATTTCATCCATGCGAGGTAACGAATGCAGCAGAATTGCATCAGATTTGGCTTTAGTAGATAATAGCTCACGCGTGATTTTGTAATTTGCTGGAGTCAAATCGACATCGCCTTTGCGCTCATCGCGGGATTTGGTATAATCAGGTTGTACAACCGGTTCAACAAGGATCACATCTGCATCGGTGATTGCCTCTTCCACATGTTCTACTTCCTTATAATCTAAGCTATATTGTTTGAGGTTTTTTTTAAATTCATCGGTTAGTCTCATATCCGGCGGTGAAACAAAAGTGATTGGACAATCAAACTGTGTGAGTCCATATGCCAAAGAGTGCATCGTCCGCATCCGCATATCTCCAACTGCTAACCATTTTAATCCGTCAATCCGTCCTTTTTCACGATAAACAGTGTAAAGGTCCGTTAAAATTTGAGTTGGATGTTCGCCCCAACCATCACCACCATTGATGATAGGAATAGATGCCCATTTTGCTGCCTCATGTGGTGCACCCTGTTCAAAATGTCGCATAACAATTACATCGCCATAATATTCCAACATCTTCACCGTATCTTTGATTGTTTCCTGATAAAAATCACCGGCGCGTGTCATTTTTGCGTCCGCAAACCCGGTAACATGTCCGCCAAGACGATGCATTGCTGCTTCGTGAGCTAAGCGTGTACGTGTGCTTGGTTGATAAAAAGCTGATACGAGCGTTTTTTCGGCCAATAAATCAGTATTTTTGCGATCCTCGGCAAAATGTTTCAGACGATCGGCTACTTCGAAGACTCTAAAAAACTCGTTTCGTTCAAAATCCTTAAGTGAGAGTATGTCTCGTCCTGCAAAACTTCTCATTAGTGTTACTCCTTATTTATAATTATTTTAAAATTTTAATGGTAATTATTAATTACAATACTCTAAATATTCAATATGTTTTCCCACAATTTTTGTGATTGTATTTGTGCATTTTGCCTAATATCTTTTTCGAAAACATCGGCAAATTTACGGTTTTTTATACGGTATTTACCACGAGCAATTACATCAGTCGGATTTCCAAGACCGAATAAAATATGTCCGGCAAAATTATTTTTGGTAATCGCGCTACTGGGATGATAATCATAAATCGCTATATCTGCTTGATTATCGGGAGTGAGATGCCCGATTTGGCGTCCAAATGCCCGCGTAGTGATCTCCGGATTGTTTTTGAATAATAACTCCAAATAGTCTATTGATGGTTCCTCGCCTTTTAGATGTGAACTGCGAATTAAGGTACCCTGTTGCGCTTCTTCAAGCATGTTAGCGCGCATCCCGTCTGTGCCAAGTCCGCCTTTTAATTTTGAAATATGATCATTTGACAACATCCCTACACGATTATTTGCATTAGAAGTCGGATTGTGAATCAATGTCGCGCTTGCATTTATCAATGATTCAATATCTTTATCTGATGAATGAATTCCGTGAATTAAAAAGCTGTGTTCATTAATCAATTTGAATTTATTCAGACGGTCAATAACAGATTTATAACCTTTTGAAACTGCATCATGTTCATCAGCTTTATCTTCCGCAACATGGATGTGAATTCCACAATTTTGTAATCCTTTTAATTCGGAATAAATGGTCTGTAATGAACTATCCGATAATGTGAACGATGCGTGCAAACCTATTAGGGGATGAACATACGGATTATCTTTAAATCGATGAAATGAATCAAAATTCTCTTTTAATCCCGATTTAAACTGCTCACTACCATTTCGGTCGGTAGTTTCAAACGCAACGGAAATATTTTGTCCGAATTTTTCGGCAGTATCAACTAATAATTTTAAGGAACCGTTAGTAAAATTCGGACTTGAGTGATGATCAAATACTGTTGTGACTCCTGAAAGCAAACACTCTAATAATCCTGCTTCAAAGGATGCACGTGTGGAATCTTCATCCAATGCTAAATCTAATTTCCACCAAATTTCCTGTAATTTTTCAACAAAATTGGTTGGAATATTTTTTGGCGGGGGCATTCCCATTGCCAACGCGGAATACAGATGTGTATGAGCATTAATCATTCCCGGTAAAACGGTTTTACCGTTTAAGTCGATCGTTGTATCAACTGCTATTTTAGGCGCCGAACCGGCGCCCATTTTTACAATTGTCTCATCTTCGATAAGAATGTATCCGTGTTCAATATATTCTGTTTCACCAAATGGATCAATGATTCGGGCGTTTGTTAGAAGTATATTCATAGATTTATTTTATAAACATAAAATTTACATGAAATCTACTTACGCAGAAATGATAAAATAATTGGAAAAAATAGACTGCATTCTAGATTTAATTGACGTTCCATTTTTAGTGATTTTCCAATATTTCCAAAACATTCTCTGGTGTTATCGGAATTTCATTAATTGATTTTCCAATCGCGTTACTCACAGCGTTAGCTATCGCCGCGGCGGTAGGTATAATTGCCGGTTCACCAATTCCTTTTGCGCCCCAGGGACCAAGCGGTTCCGGGTCTTCCACGATTATAGTTTCCACGTCACACATATCTAAAGCGGTTGGGAGTAAGTAAGTTGATAAATTATCGGTCAAAACTTTTCCATTATGTGTTTTAAAATTCTCAGTTAATGCGTAACCAATTCCTTGCGCAACGCCTCCTTCAACTTGCGCTTCAATTCCGGCCGGGTTGATAGCTTTGCCGACATCGTGTGCGGCCCAAACTTTTTCAACTTTTACCAGTCCTGTAAGCTTATCAATACGCACTTTTGCGATATGCGTTGCATAGGAATAAGTGAAATATGCGGCACCCTGTCCGGTTTTCGCATCATAGTCTAACTTTGGTGTGTGCCACCAGCCGTTCTCGGAAATTAGGGAATTTGTGGATTGGGAATTCGGATTGGTTTCATATATATAGTCGATGAGATCACCAATATTTACAGTTTCACTATTCGTAGAATTGCCGGCATAATCATTTTCAATTTTAATGGAATCGGGGCGGCAATTCAGCATTTTCGCAGCAGTGGAATACAACAGAGGCTGGAGCTTTTTTGCGGCATTACGTATTGCATTTCCTGTCATAATAACATTACGGCTTGCGACGGATGGACCACTATCTGGTACGTTGCGTGTGTCGGTTGGCAGGACAATAATGCGCTGCGCGTCAACCCCAAGTGCTTCGGCTGTCATTTGGGTGACGACGGTAATTGCACCTTGCCCCATATCAATCAATCCGTAGGCGACTGATACAGTTCCGTCGCGGTTCAGTTGTATATTTGCACCGGCGCCGTCCATATGCCAACCTGCCGCACCGAGACAATTTCCGTAATGACTTGCGCCAATACCGATGCCGTATAAGTAGCGTTCATCGTGTTTCACGCCTTCCAGGCGATGATTCCAACGCGCGGCTTTAGCAGCTTTTACGATCGTTTTTTCTGCACCAACGCTAGTGGTTAATTTATGATTGGTCAAAGTAGCATCGCCTGGGCGCAATACATTTTTCAAACGAAATTCTACTGGATCCATTCTAATTTTTGATGCAATAATATCCATAATCCTTTCGTGACCGAAAGTCGCTTGTGGTGAGCCAAAACCCCGAAAAGCGCCATTTGGTGGTAAATTTGTATAATATGAAGTTGAGTTTACATTGATATTTGGAATTACATAAGGTCCCATTGCTTGCATCGCAGAGCGATATGATACTACCGACGATAAAGTTGCATAGGCGCCGGCGCTTTCCTCCAAAATGATTTCCGCCGCTAATAGTTTGCCGTCACTGGAAACACCTACTTTATAATGCATCTGAAATGGATGACGTTTACTAGTAAGCTGTATATCGTCATGACGATTATAAATCATCTTCACGGGGCGTTGTAATCGCAGCGCGGCAATCGCGGCGCGAGCTGCTAATTCCGAGGGAATATCTTCCTTACCACCAAATGCACCACCGGTTGGTGATTGAATAACCGCCACTTTATTAAGTTCGATGCCAATTACACCCGCTACCCCTTTTTGGATATAGTAGGGGCATTGTAATGAACCATGAATTTCAATTCCATCCGACTTTGGAATTGCGATACAGCCTTGCGGTTCAAGATAATAATGTTCTTGAAGCGGTGTCTTAAAATTTGCTTCGACGATATATTTTGAATCCGCAAATCCTTTATCAATATTTCCTTTTATTGACTTGTGTTCACAAGCTATGTTATTATTATGAATAAAATTGCTTGCTGCTGATTTGCTTTCATCAATTGAAAAATACGGATCGAATTCTACATATTCAATTTTGACTTTTTCAGCAATTTGTTTTGCTGCCGATTCGTTTTCGGCAACAGCAATTCCAATTGAATCGCCAATAAAGCGTACAATTTTCGCAGCAAATAAAGGTTGATCTTTTAATATGACTCCTATTTGATTTTCACCGGGAACATCATCAGCAAAGTATGTGCCACAAATGTTTGATACTTTCTCAGATTCGGAAATATCTATTGACTTGATTTTACCAAAAGGAATAGTTGAATAAATTGGGTGACCGTAAACCATATTTTTGATATTAATATCAGTAATAAATTTGGTTTTTCCGGTAGTTTTATCTGGACCATCAGGACGTTTTAATGATTTTCCTATGATATTGTAAGATGACATAATGAATTTTACTTCAATTTAAGTAAATCTTACAATGTTTACCACGAGACAAGAATCCAACGAAAATTAAGGTTGTGGTACTAAATCTAATATAACAAAAATAAAATTTGTAATTTAGAATATGCAATTCTACCGATTGATATCAGCTAAAATTGAACAAGCAGAGGGCAGTTGCATTGCATTGCTTGGCGGCGGAGGAAAGACCGCTTTGTTGCATAAATTAGCTGATGAATATGCAAAATATTATGCGACTGTTTTACAGACTTCGCTGACAAAAACTGCTTTTCAAACATCAGACAAACCACTGATAATCAATGGAATAGATATTGAAAAATTGGAATTATTGAAATTTGAGAGAAATCCATTATTTATAATCGGTGAAAAAATATCTAATGAAAAATTAAAAGGAATATCAGAAACCGATTTAGACCGGATTAGAGATCAGTTTGATATAACGATTTTTGAATGTGACGGAGCACGGAATAAACCGCTTAAAGCACATACGAAATATGATCCGATCGTGCCGGAATTTGCAACGCATACCATAATTATCGTTGGCGCTGATGTGGTAAATACCAGGATTAGCGACGGCTTGGTTCATCGATCGGAACTCTTTTGTAAATTGTGGAATGTGAAAACCGATTTTCAATTAAATATTGATTTTATCGTTAAAGTATTGACGTCAAATAAAGGTTATTTTTCAAAATTAAATAACCAAGTAAAAATTTCCTATTTTGTGAATAAATGGGATGGTCATAAGAAAAACGCGGAGGATTTAGCGAAAGCAATTTATCAAAAAATCGGAAAACCTGCATTTTACGGAAGCATTCAAAATGATGCATTGAAACAGGTACTAAAATGATGAAAATCAGTATGATAGTCGCAGCAGCGGGAATGTCCACAAGACAGGGGAAAAATAAGTTACTAATTCGTTCCGGTAATGAGACAATAATTGAAAAAACTATCTATAACCTATTAAACAATAATTTGGATATATTTGTTATTGTTGGACATCAAAAAGAATTGATAGTACCGATATTAATAGACCGTTTTAGAAATGATATTCAAATTATTGAAAATGAGGACTATGAGAGCGGTCTTGCCTCATCGCTTAAAGCGGGAATTACTGCAGCGGGTGATGGTTATGATTATTATGGATTTTGCAACGGCGATAAACCGTTTATTAAGGTAAAAACTATTGAAAATCTGTTGAAATATTTAACGGCTAATGAACCAAAGATTTTAGTCCCGCTGTATCAGGAGACTAGTGGTCATCCAACTTTTTTTTCGAAAGAATTTGTTAATGATTTTAGTTTAATTTACGGTGATACTGGCGGGCGGGAAGTTATTAAGAAATATCCGGGGGATGTAACTTATTTACCGATTAATGACGAAGGTATTATAATGGATATGGACAAGTATTTACAAAATGAATGATTTAAAGCAACATCTCGTTTTAATCCGTGGTGCGGGTGAAATGGCAAGCGCCGTTGGAGTTGTTTTGCGGCGTGTCGGATTCCCCGTGATTATAACGGAATTACCGCTACCGCATGCGATACGCCGTACCGTTTGTTTTAGTGACGCAATGCTGAACGATTTTGCAGAAGTGGAAGGTATCCAAGCGCTTAAAGCGGATGTTGTAAATTACATTGAAATTTTAAAGAATGGTAAAATTCCGGTATTAACTGATTCAATTGAAATTATCAAAAATATTAAACCCGAATTTTTGATCGATGCTCGCATGCTGAAGAAATCGGTCAATGACCGGAGATTATTATCACAATTTACTGTAGGATTAGGTCCGGGTTTTACGGTAGATGAAAATTGCAATGCTGTCATCGAAACTATGCGCGGACATGATCTTGGAAAGGTGATTTGGCATGGAGGTGCAGCACCGAATACTGGTGTGCCTGGTAAAATTGGCGGTGAAAGTGCTATGAGAGTTGTGTATTCACCAGGAGTTGGAAATATCAAATGGTTGGCAAATTTTGGTGATATTGTGAAACAAAATCAAGTTTTAGGAACGCTTGCTGAAATTGAACTAAAATCACAGATCAGCGGAATAGTTCGTGGATTAATTTCACCTAAAGTAAATATAACAAATGGAATGAAAATCGCGGATGTTGATCCGCGTGGAAGGGATGTGGATTATACTACAATTTCCGATAAAGCACGCAGTGTTGGTCGAGGTGTATTAGAAGCGATAATGGTTAATCTAAATCAATAATAAATATGGAAATACGTACATTAGAAAAAATCATAAATTTTGATATTTCAAGGAAAGCTGCGCTTTGCACACAGGTTGAGTGGCGTGGTTCCGTTCCACGAAAAGATTATCCGATGATGTTAGTTGATGAACAGGGAGAAATAATCGGGACTATAGGTGGCGGTGCTTTGGAACAATCAGTGATAAAATTGGCTCAGAATATGATCAAAACCGCTAAACCGTTATTAGAAAAGTTTGATCTGACCAATCAGGATTTGACAAAATCCGGCAGTATTTGCGGCGGTAATACAACGATATTAATTGAGCCATACTTCAAAAGAACTCAAAATATATTGAGATCAATCATTTCAGATAAAGTAATTAATTACAATATCTTAATTACAAAAATATCAGCACGAAATGATGTTCTAATTGAGCGGATAAAAATTACAAAAGATTACCATTTGACTTTTCCCAAGAAAATAGTTAGCGCCATTGATGAGGTTATAGAACAAAAAAATTCAAAATCTATTAATTATAATAATGAATTGTTTTTAATACAAAATATCGGAAACCGCCCGATTTTGCATATTTTTGGTGCCGGTCACATCGGTAAGGCAGTGGCGGAAATGGCTAATTTTATTGAACTTAATATTAAAATTTATGACGAGCGCCAAGATCTGGCGAATAGTGTACGCTTCCCATTTGCTTTACAAATTGAGAATAATGAGATATCCGAAATAATCAAAAATACAAATATCGCCCAAACCGATTACGTTCTGGTTGCAACACGTGGACATCAGCGTGATTTTGAATTACTACGTTGGCTGTTAAATATTAAACTTGACTATCTGAGTTTGATAAGCAGCAATAAAAAGTGGCAATTGTTATCTCAAGCTCTGGTAAACGATGGTTTTACTCAGGATCAACTTAGTAAAGTACATTCACCGGTCGGGCTTGATATTGGCAGTGAAACCGTGCCGGAGATTGCCGTTAGTATCATTGCAGAAATTGTAAATCATTATCGTAGCGGCGTTAAATCAGAAATCGCTCTTTCAAAAAATGTTCAATCGTAGTTAGCTAATCACCGGAATTTGGTAACCCATATACTTGAAGTGGTGTTAAGTACTCAGGGAATTCGTTTATCAACTCTTTTCTAATTGTATAACAATAATGACATTCATCAATAAATTTGCCAGCCAATTTGACATCACATTTTTGGGCTAATTCATATGGTCCGCCTGAACTGAGTGGAGCGCATATCGGATGTTTTTTCGCATTATATTCACTAATAATCTGAGATAGCGGTTTTTGCCACATATTTCCAATGCTAACGCCCTGACATACTTGTACATTTCCGAAACTATCAATATGTACACGTTTTGGTGTTACAAGCTCTTCGTGCTTGCATTCTAAGAAGTTTTCTACTGATTTAGTCGGTAAACCGTTGGTAAGCTTTTCTACGGCACGACCTTTAAATAATGCACCGCCGCCCACAACCGGAGCTCCCTTGTCATCTGAAGGTGGTTGGACGGATGGTTTTTCAATACAAATTGAATTTGCTGAAAACCCAAGTTCATTTGCCGCATGAGCGGCAATATTTGCCGAATTTTCCTCTGTATCATCATGGTGAAAGGCATCATCGCTTAAACTTAAATTATCAATACCACTCTCAATAATTGGTTTTAACCAAAGTTTGGCATCTTCAATCGTGGTAGCCCAATAATTATTTGTAACGATGCCGGTTTTAAATCCCCGCGCTTTGGCGAGTTGTAATCCTTTCAACATTATTGGGTAATAAAGAAAAGGTTCACCGCCCTCAAAGTAAATCCATTCCGCAGTTTTTATTTTTTTTGCATCGTTCAGTACTTTTTGGATTTGATCCAAAGTAAAAGTTCCCTCAGCATTTGGACTACAATAAAGAAAACAATGGTCACATTCGTAGTTGCAGGTGTATGTAAGGAGAAAATGTATTTGTTCAAGCATATTTATACCACTTTAAACAGTTTGAATTCAATAATAAAATTTACAAAATTAATTTGTAACGAATTTAAACAAAATGCATCTAAGCAGCGATTGATGCAACTCCACGAAAAATAGGTAATTATGATATATATTACTGATAGAATTAGTATCTCCGAAACGGAAATAAAGGAAGATTTTGTGCGGTCATCCGGTCCGGGTGGGCAGAATGTGAATAAAGTTGCCACGGCGGTGCAGTTGCGCTTTAATGTAAATCATTCTCCCTCATTACCGGAAGAAGTAAAAAGCAGATTGATAAAGCTCGCCGGAAAGAAAATGACGGATAACGGCGTATTAATAATTGATTCACGACGGTACAGAACACAGAACCGCAATAGGGAAGAGGCGTTAAATAGGTTAGTGGTGCTGATAAAAAAGGCGTCGGAAAAACCGAAAAAACGCATAAAAACAAAACCGACGATAGCGGCTATGGAAAGGCGATTACAAAGTAAAAAACATCGTAGTGCGGTAAAAACATTACGAAAAAGAGTGAATATTAATGATTAAAACATATCATTTTTGGAACTTTTAAAAGTTTTGTGCATCAATAAAGCAATTGGATTAGATATTAGAAAATTTGTAAATTTAAGTCTGTATTAATTTTATAATCAGACGATTACGTGTAAAATTTTATAGTTTTACGGAGGAATGGGTTTGACAAAAAAAACAAAACCAATAAAAATAACTTCAGGATCAAATCGTAGTATCAGTTTGTATCTCTCTGAAATTGGGAAATATGAGCCATTACCACCGGAACGCGAAGTGGAATTGGCAATTCGTATTCAAAAAGACGATGATTTTGCAATGAAAGAGCTAATTGAGTCAAATTTACGATTTGTTGTTTCTGTAGCAAAAAAATATCAGGGCAACGGCTTATCCTTAGCCGATCTGATAAACGAGGGGAATCTTGGTTTAATAAAAGCCGCAAAGCGATTTGACCACTCACGCGGGTTTAAATTTATTTCCTATGCTGTTTGGTGGATTCGCCAGTCAATATTGCAGGCGCTTGCCGAGCAAGCTCGATTGATCCGCTTACCGTTAAATCGTGTTGGGACAATTACAAAGATTACTCGAGTTGCTGAGAAACTTGAAGCGGAAATTGAACGCCAACCGAAAGCGAATGAAATTAGTCATCAACTTGAGATGACGCCTGATGAGGTTGTCAACGCAATGCAATATTCACGCCGGCACAGCTCACTAGATACACCATTTCAAGATGGTGAAGACAATTCCTTAATGGATGTACTTGAAAATAATCAAGATATTACGCCGGACGAACAGTTAATGCGCGAATCGATGAAAGAAGATGTAAGTGGTTCGTTGAGTAAATTGGCAGAAAGAGAACGTGCCGTAATCGAGATGTATTACGGAATTAACCGTGAAAGCGCCTTGACACTTAACGAAATTGGCGAAGAATTCTGTTTAACTCGTGAGCGTGTAAGACAGATCAAGGCCAAAGCAATTCAACGTTTAGGGCATAAATCACGCAGTAAAGTATTGAGGAAATATTTAGGTTAAATTACTTATAATGAACAATATGGAAAAACGTCCCGCAATTACGGGACGTTTTTAATTAAGAAATAGAGACAGGGCTTGCCCCATCTCAATATAATGATTATAAATTTTTATTTTTACCCCACCAAAAAACTCCGGCTCCAACGAATACAAACAGTAAAAATCCGCCTAATACTTTTATTTCATAAAGTAATACATTTGTTACACTAGAAGAGGGAATGAGGGACATTATCATTGCAAATATCGTGGTAACTAATCCTGAAATTCCAACTAATGTTGCAATAAAATTATTTTTTGGGATTGTTATAATATTACCGTTCTCACCGATATTTTTGCGCCTTAATACGATATAAGCAGCAAACATATAAGCATACGGAATAAAATAAACTAAAAGGGTTGTATCCAATAAAATGAGATATGCATCCCTAACTGTAGTACCGATGAAACTCATCAGTATAAATGCTGTGGCAACAATACCTTGCACAATTATTGCAATGTGTGGCGAGCCAAATTTTGGATGAACTTTTCCAAATCCTTTCGGTAAATATTTGTCAACACCTGCTACAAAAGGCATACGAGCGGCGCCTGTAAACCAAGCCATCAATCCACCAATGCCTCCTAAAGTTATTAATATAGCTAAAATTTGGCTTGTCCAACCTAATCCGAGTTTTGTTCCGATTGCGGCAATTCCTTGTAAAAATCCGCTAATGATATTGATATCGGAATTCGGAATCGCCACTAATAATGAGAAAGTTCCAAGCAAGTAAACTATTGTTATTATGACACCGGAATAAATAGTTGCCTTTGGGATTGATTTTCGTGGATTTTTAATTTCTCCGGCAAGTACTGCCGCTAATTCTAAACCGGCAAATCCGAAACACATTGAAGCCCAAAACGATAATTTATCAAAGGTAAGTATATTACCGAAGAAGCTTTCTGTCGTCATTGGATTTGCTATTCCATATTTTGCAATGGCAATTATTCCAAATGCTATAAGAACGGTACCGGAAAGCCACGAACCAATACCGCCGATATTATTAACCCACCGTCCTAATTTTAGTCCAATAATATTAAATATCATCACAATCCATAGAGCTACTAGGGAAAAAATTATAACATAGGTTTTATTTTCTCCGAGCGCTTGGTAACCGTCACCAAGCACAAACACTGATATACCGGCAATGTAAACTAATAGATTTGGAAAGTATATTAAGTTATTCGTCCAGTAGCACCAACCGGATAAAAAGCCATGGAATTCACCGAATGCTTTTTTGGTCCAAAGATAAATTCCACCTTCACCGGGAAGTCGAGTTGTGAGTTCAATTACAGCAAATGCTTGCGGAACAAAAAATAATAGCAGTGCTGCAATCCACAGTACAATGGAAGTATTTCCACCTACTGCCGCAAGTGAAATCCATCGCAAACCAATTATTGCGGTAACGTTTAAAAGGACTATGTCCCACAGTTTTAGTGATCTTGTGAGTTTCATAAGTTTTAATTTAAGATTTAAGAATGAGGATTTATAATTTTAAAATTTAACATTATCAAATTTTAGTCATTTGCTTTGCTGTTATTTGTAGTAATTAATTGTAAAAACATAAAACTTGAATTGTTAACTGCTTCTGCTACAGCTACTGCAACTTTTTCTCTGCCCCCGGAACCCTGACCTCTGTTTTTAACCAATTCACGTTTCACATTTCATATTTATACGAATTTCAGGTAAATTCCGTTGTTTAAAAATTAACTACAGTTCAACGGAGAGAATATGCCATACAAAAATATTACAGTCGCTTTGGCGGGCAAAGATGACGAAATACCGGTAATAGATGAAGCGGTTCGATTAGCCATTAATTTAAAAGCAAAACTATGTGTTGTTCATGTAAATGCTCCACATGCCGGTGAGATATCGATGATGATGAATAGCCCGAAAAAATTTACAAAGGATAATTTTATCAGTATGTTTAATGATGCCGGACATGAGGAAATTGCTAAAAGAATTAAGGTCAAGATCATAGAAAAAGCTTCGATCAGCAAAGGTATAGCTGAACTTGCATCCGATTGTGATCTATTAATATTAGGTCATGATAAAATGAGTAAAGTAAAGAAAGTATTGACAGATTCAATAGATGAAATTGTTCTAAATGCATCAAATTGTCCGGTCTTGATAATACCTAAATAATTACAGGATTATTCATTATTTTTAAACCGATAACGATTTATTTATTGTATGAAGAATAAATCAGGCATTTTAAAATTAATTATTGGTCCGTTGTTTGCTATTCTTTTTATAATATTTGTTGATTTAGATCCTCAAAATCGATTAATCACTATTACAGCCGCAATAGCAATTTGGATGGCATTTTGGTGGGTTACCGAAGCTGTACCGCTTGCTGTTACAGCTTTGTTGCCAATAATTCTATATCCGACATTTGGAGTTATGAGCGGGAAAGATGTAGCTCCAATTTATTTTAATCACATCATATTTTTATTTATTGGTGGGTTTTTAGTCGCTTTGGCGATGCGAAAATGGAATCTCCATCGCAGGATAGCCTTAAGAATATTGTTAGTTTTTGGTAGCAAACCGCATAACATCCTTTTCGGATTCATGATCGCAACTGCATTCTTGTCAATGTGGATTTCCAATACTGCAACAACCATGATGATGGTGCCAATCGCTTTATCAATAGTTTATAAATTAGAAGAAATTATAGATGCGGATAAGGTTAAAAAATATTCATTGGGTATATTTTTAGGGATTGCTTACAGCGCCTCAATCGGAGGAATTGCTACGCTTGTTGGTACGCCGCCGAATTTATCATTCGCAAGAATTTTGACTATTTTATTTCCAAACGCGCAGGAAATAACGTTTGCCTCGTGGTTGATGTACGCCTTGCCTATTTCGATAGTATTTTTATTGATATTGTGGGCAATATTAGCGTTTATTTTCAATCCGAAATCCAAAGAATTTGAAATTGATTCACACATATTCCGTGAGGAGTATAATAAACTTGGACGAATATCTTTTGAAGAAAAAATCGTACTTGTAGATTTTATTTTGTTGGCGGTTTTATGGGTTTTTCGCGCCAATATAGAAATTGGCGATTTTACTATTCCCGGTTGGTCACAGTTGTTTCCATATCCAAACTACTTGAATGATGGTACCGTCGCCATCGCAATGGCGCTGATATTATTTGTAATTCCATCATTAAAGGATAAAAAACAGAGAATTTTGGATTGGGATACCGCAGCCAAACTCCCTTGGAACATCGTATTACTTTTTGGCGGTGGATTTGCTTTGGCGAGCGGGTTTAAAGTGTCCGGTTTAGCCGATTGGTTAGGCATGCAATTGCAAGGATTTGGCGTGTTTCACCCGATGGTAATTGTGATTATAATTTGTTTATTTGTTACATTTTTAACAGAGTTAACATCAAATACCGCTACTGCGGAAATGTTATTACCGATAATTGGAGGCTTAGCAGTCGCAATAAAAATAAATCCACTCTTTTTGATGATTCCCGCAACAATATCATGTTCATTTGCATTCATGCTGCCTGTTGCTACTCCGCCAAATGCGATTATATTTGGAACCAATCGCATAAAAATTGCTGAAATGGCAAAAGTCGGCTTATGGTTAAATTTTATTGGAGCAATTCTAATTACATTATCAATTTATATAATAGGTAAAACTGTGTTTGGAATTGATCTTTCTCAATTTCCGGAATGGGCGTTGAATTGACTATGCTAAAGCTTTGTCAATTAAGATTGAAGATTTAATATTGACGATTGAAGATTATCGGAGCAAATAGTATATCCCGATGAAATACAAATCGGGAAAGATTTACAATTTATATCTTTCTTTTAAAGATTGATTTCTAAAAACCAAAGTTGATAATCCTGTAAATACGGCAACTAATCCTAATATAATTACCAATCTAACGTATGGCTCACCAATAGCCTGACGTTCAAATACATATATAACAATTATTCTTATCCATTCAATTGTTCCAAGTACTAAAAATATTTGAACAAAATTGACAACCCAACTTTTCTTTATAATTAAAATTATAGGAAGGATCAAACATAGTATGGTTAATATAGGTAATTCGATCCTTGAAAAGTGTGCACTCAAGATCAAAAAACTAAAAATGACGGGAAATAATCTTATTATATTCATATTAATCTATCTCCTCAAACTCACCGATCTTTTTGTTCTTCCTTACATTATCCCAATTAAAATATTTACCATTCATGGCAATATAAACTCCTGCGGGGAGGGTTTGAACAAAAGCAATTGCACTGCCTAAATTAAAGAGTCCGTCGGAACTGCCAAAAGTGTAAGGAATCATTGCACCTGTCAAGATTATGGTCTTATCATCAATAGAATTCGCGAGTAATTTTGCAGTCTCCACAATTGTATCGGTTCCATGTGTTACAATAATTTTTTTCTCAGGAGCTTTTCCACAGTTTTTAACAATTATTTCACGGTCTTCAGCGGTCATATCGCAACTGTCTATCATCATTAATGTTTGAATGTTGAGATCTAATCTTGACCTTCCAAGGTCAAGCATGTTTTGCACATGGGAATTTTTAAAATATAAATCTCCATCGATTTCATTATATTCTTTATCAAATGTGCCACCGGTCACTATAATTCTTATTACCTTGTCCATTATTATTATAAAGAAAAAATGGCTGATCATCAGCCATTTTTTCTATTGATAATTTATTGTTTTATTTCTTTTTAGCTTTCGCCATCTCATTTCGTTTTTCAATTACACGTTTCGCAAGTATATGTAAGTTTTCTGACATGAGCATTTCGCGTATATCTTCTCTAATTACTTTCCATTTGGGGTGGAAGGGACAAGGAGCTACATCGGAACATTCATTAATCCCAATTACACATTGTTCATGCTCGGGAGGTGCGCCATCGATTGCGTAAACGATTTGATGAATGTAGATATCTTTTGCAGACCGAGCTAATTTCACTCCACCGTTTCTCCCTCTAATAGCTATTAATAGACGTTGTTTAACAAGTGTTTGAGCGATTTTGGCTAAAAATTGTCGTGGAATTCCATAAGCTTCAGCAACTTGACTGACCATAATAGGGTCATCTGAATCATTTTCTGCTAAATAAATTAATGCCTGAATTGCATATTCCGCTGACTTGGTATAGAGCATGTTTTAGTTCCTTATTTTTTAATTATTACCTTTATAAATAAAAAATTGACGAAAATTTATCTGATAAATTTAATACTAAAAAGGGACAATTTCATCTTAAAAAAAAATGCTCAACATATATCACGGAATCCAAATAAGGATATGCAAGGTGCACAATAATTTAGATTATAGTAGTGTAAAAACAACTATCACAATTTGAGCATTCGATTAAGCTGAACTTTTAGCAGGCAACCAAAAGGAGTGAAGCATAAAAAGAATAGCTACAATTGCGAACCGATAAACAGTTGAGCATTTAAGTATTTTTCAATTAACAAATTCAGTGGAAAGTTATTGGTTTTTTTAAAAAAATACAAGAAAAATCGATGGTATAATCTTATATGATTTTTATATTAATATTCATATATATATTTTAATTTATATTTCAAAAAAATATATGTATTGTACATGGATAACATTTAATTCACCGGATCTAACGGAAATTATAATAAAATTGGCGCAGAAGTATAATGGTCCCGTTTTTCAACCGCATTGTACATTAATCGGTAAAACCGATATCTCGTTGCCGAGAATGAAATCAGCTATAATTAATCTAATGATTAATTATAAAATGATTGAAGTACATCCGCATAAATATGGTTATACCAGTAATTTGTGGAGAACATTGTATATTATACTTGAAGAAAAACAAATTCTCAAGAAATGGCATGAACATATTTGCAATTTATTATCAATTAACTATGACAAAGACTATTTACCGCATATCAGTTTGATGTATAATTCGCTATCTTTGAATGAAAAGAAAATAATATCATCCAAGATAAAATTGAAATCGGTATATAAAATTCATTCAATTCAAATAGTAGAATGCGGTAAAAATATTGATGGTTGGAACGTGGCATTTGAATTCAAGATTTAAGTACATTAACTATCAAACTTATAATAAATATTTCATAATTTCATTTTATGACTAATGAAAGAAAAACAGCTATTGTATTAATAGATATTCAAGGTAAACTCGCTGAAATAATGCATAACAGCACCGCGTTAATTAAAAATATTGAAATATTAATTAAAGGAGCTCGTTTACTTAATATTCCTATCATATGGACAGAACAATTACCGGAAAAACTCGGTGCTACAGCTAAACAATTAAGGGATTTATTAACTGGTCAAAAACCGATCATTAAAAGTGAGTTCAGCTGTACAAAAAATATCGAATTTTCAGATTTATTAAAAAATAATGATTTTAATCATTTCTTACTTTGTGGAATAGAAACTCATGTATGTGTGTATCAAACTGCCCGGGATTTACTAAAACTCGGGAACGAGGTTGAACTTATTATTGATGCAGTATCTTCAAGGACGGAACTCAACAGGAGAATAGGCATTGAAAAGATAATTTCATTGGGAGGAAAAGTTACCACAGTAGAGCTGTTTCTGTTTGAGAAGCAAGAAATCGCTCTTGGCGAGAAATTTCGCGAACTAATCAAAATAATAAAATAGTATGCAAAAAAATTGGCAAATATTCATCGTTAGTTTGCTTTTATTGTTTTCTCAAATAACTGCCGAGGAATTGGGAGATTCTTTAGTTTGGGAAGGTGTAAATGCTTTTTATAATAACGAAACTGCCAAGGCAGTTGAGGTTTTAAGCACAACCCGCAAGGAATTCCCGTTGAATGCAGCTGTTCATTTTACGTGGGCTACAGCAAGATGGCTGCATAGTCAAGCAAACGATCCAATCGAAAAAACATATAAAGTTCTCAATAGAGATCTGGATGAAGTTATCCCCCTGTATAAAGATCTGGTTGAAATGTATCCGGAAAATCCACTTTATCGATTGTATCTCGGCACTTCCGAAGGTTTACGCGCCCGCGTATACTTGGGGCAAAAACGCTGGTTTAAAACTCTAATTCCTGCTTATAGGGGTTTTAAAATCACCAAAAGTGTGGCAGATAACTATCCCGAAATTAAGGATGCGATGCTGCCGATAGGAGTTGTGGAATATTATATCGCATTAAGGAGCTCCATACTTAAATGGACTGCCGCCCTGTTTGGATTGAAAACTACTAAAGAAGCGGGGCTCGCGAAAATGGAAATTGCCGCCAATTATGGCGATTTTGCCTGGATCGAAGCTCGGAGTTTATTATCGTTTATTTATCTTTGGGAAGCACCCAATATTGAAAAAGCGCTTGAGCATTCCACAATTCTTGCCGAGAAATTTCCAAAAAACTTTTATTTTTTACTAATGTTTACCGAAAGTTTGATCAAAACAGGAAACTATGATCAAGCTAATACAATTTTGTTACAATTGGATAAAGATTTTGAAGATCTGACTTATATCCAAAAACTCAATCTGAAAAGCTATTTAGAATATGAGTGGGCATTATATTGGTTTGAACAAGATCAATATGATAAAGCTTTAAAATTAGCAGAAAGTTCCATAGTAGATTACAAAGCTGAATTAGATATTTATTTAACAAACTCATTATTATTACTCGGAAATATTCATGATATTAATGGAAACCGATCTGAAGCCAAAATTGCATATCAAAAATGCATTAAACTAGACAATAATAGTGCAGCAGTTCGCTTAGCAAAAATATTCAAAGATAATCCATATGTAAAATAGATGGAAATCTCATTACCATATTGTGCTAGTCTGACTAAGTATTCCCGATTAAAGACCCGGGAGGTCATGGTTGGTAAAATCGGCCTTGGCGGAAATAATTTGATTAGAATCCAATCAATGACTATTACAAATACTATGGATACGGACTCAACGTTAGAAGAAGCAATAGGCCTGGTAGATGCGGGTTGTGAATTGGTCAGAATTACCACTCCGAGTATCAAAGAAGCTCATAATCTTCAGAATATCAAAGATGAATTGTATGTCCGCGGTTACGATGTTCCGTTAATAGCTGATATACATTTCACCCCAAATGCCGCTGAAATTGCTGCGCAAATAGTAGAAAAAATTCGAATTAATCCCGGTAATTATACTGATCGGAAACAGTTCAAGGTTGTAGAATATACCGATTCGGCTTACCAAGAGGAAATTGAACGAATACACAGTCGGTTTGTACCGCTAATCAGAATCTGTAAACGGTTTAAAACTGCTATTCGTATTGGGGTAAATCACGGATCTTTATCTGATAGAATAATGAGCCGCTACGGCGATACGCCGTTGGGAATGGTTGAATCCGGTATGGAATTTGTAAGGATTTGCGAAAAGGAAAAATTCTATGATATCATAATATCGATGAAATCAAGTAATCCCGTAGTTATGGTACACGCCAATAGATTATTAGCAGCCAAAATGATTGAAACCGGTAGAATTTATCCAATTCATTTAGGTGTTACCGAAGCAGGTGAAGGGGAGGCCGGGCGTATCAAATCTGCAATTGGAATTGGAACATTGCTTGAAGATGGAATCGGTGACACAATCCGAGTTTCGTTAACAGAAAAACCGGAAAATGAAATTCCTATTGCAAAAGCGATTGTTGACAGGTATTCAAATCGAATAAATCATGAAGCGATAAAAGAATTGGATTCAGCTACCGTTAATCCTTTTGAATACAAGCGTAGAAAATCTACAACTTTACATAATATTGGAGGAGATAATCCTCCAAGAATTATTATTGATTTGAGTCGAATTAGTGAATTAAATCGTAAGGATTTAACATCAATCGGTTACGAATACTTTAATAATAAATGGCACATTTCTGACCAGGCTGTCGATTATATTTTCGTGGGGAATCAGGCTATTACTTTTGAGTTACCGAGTGGATTTGCAGTTATTCAAAATGTTAAAGTTTGGCAGAATTCAAAAAATTCGTATCCATTATCTAAGTCAAGCGATTATTTTCACACCAACAGTAACAAATCAAAGATTCAGAATTTTGTGTCAATTAATTCTTCGGAAATAGATACGGATATTTTCGAAAAGATCAAAAACGACAAAACCATAGTATTGATCTTGGAGACTGAAAATAAACACGGTATGGCAGAACAACGACGTTTCATTTATGAGCTAATAAAAAATAATATTTTCGTACCGATTATTATAAAAAGAAATTACAGTCGATTAGATACCAAACAATTATTAGTAGATAGTTCTATTGATATTGGAGCTTTGCTCATTGACGGATTAATTGATGGATTTTGGCTGGAAAGTAATCAATCACCTAAATTTATAAATCAAACATCCTTTGGAATTTTACAAGCTAGCCGTTCGAGAATTACAAAAACTGAATATATTTCTTGTCCGTCTTGCGGTAGAACGCAATTTGATCTGCCGGAAGTAACAGCTCAAATTCGTAAAGAGACCGAGCATTTGAAAGGGGTAAAAATCGGGATAATGGGCTGTGTTGTTAATGGTCCGGGAGAAATGGCGGATGCCGATTATGGGTATGTTGGAACAGGAAGTGGAACTATTGCACTTTATAAAGGACAGGACGTAGTACAGAAAAATATTGCCGATAAAGATGCGGTAAAATCTCTCATTGATCTTATTAAAGAACATGGAGATTGGGTTGAAAAGTAAAATGTTTATTTATGGATATTGAGAGTTAAATGGCTAACCACAAATTTAACAATTTAATATGGATGTCGGTTTATAAAATAATAAATTTTATCTATTCTTAGCTTATAAAACTCATTAGTTTCTTTTTTGCACGATTTACGAAAAATAATATTTTATTTTGAATTTTATTTGAATTGAGTTTAAATAAATATTTAATAATTTGGTAAGAACTTAATCCTAATCCCTTTTTTGTAAGATATGGATTGTCAAATTTATAGAATGGATTGGCTTTCCCTTTATTCACAAAATATAAATTTTCTTTTACATGGTTTGGCATTGTTTCTAAATGTT
>SDBT01002212.1_pt1 | contig 34628 bp, 38 predicted proteins | sample 2277101 | NCBI WGS metagenome assembly SDBT01 (sample SAMN10404973, study PRJNA504765) | marine sediment metagenome | isolation source: marine sediment core GS10_PC15, 103 cmbsf | place: Arctic Ocean: Southern Knipovich Ridge | collected 2010
CACCACAAAAGTATCGAGAGTATTGGTTTTTGACAAACCGACCCCACATACCCTGCGGTTCAAGCCAGGCGAAGACGAACAGGTTCCGCCAATCTGCAAAATGCTCTACCTGGAGAAGTGGGTGCTCGGCGGCGGCAAACCGGATCGACTGAAAATTACCATCGAGATTCCGAACGATACCGAAGAGCAGCCGGCGGGAGAACAACCGTGATCGAAGTGTCGCACCAGTGGTGTCTCCAGATTGACGTTACGAACGCCTGTGTTCGGGCTTGCTCAAATTGCACCCGCATGTTGGCTCATGTGCGAGCGCCGTTTTTCATGCCGGTTAATCAGTTCGCCCACGCCGTCGCGGTCCTGCGGGACTTTCTCGACAAAAGCCAAGAGGGCGGGAAAGACGAACATGGCCGCAAGAAAGTGTTGGGCGTAATCGGCGGGGAGCCGTTGCTGCACCCGGAGTTCAAGTGTCTCGCCGAGATCATGTTGGAAATGATACCGGATCGAGAGCAACGTGGACTCTGGACGGGCATAGACTGGCGAAAAAACCGTCACGCCGACTTGATTACCGAAACCTTTGGCTACATCAACGAAAATCGCCATGACTCCGAATGCAGGCACAGCCCGGTGCTGGTGTCGATCAGCGATGTCGTCAAAGACGAGACTGAAAAAGAAAAGCTGATTGATAACTGTTGGTTGCAGAGGTTGTGGTCCGGTGCCGTTACGCCCAAGGGTTTTTTCTTCTGCGAAGTCGCCGGGGCGATGGATATGGTGTTCGACGGCCCTGGTGGCCTGCCCGTGAAACCGGAGTGCTGGAACCGGCCGCTCGGTGATTTCTCCGACCAGATCGACCGCTGGTGCCAACGCTGCGGAATCCCGTTGCAATTAGAGGGGCGGCTCGACAAGGAAGAAGTTGACGACATAACCACCTCAAATCTGGAGGCGCTAAAGGCGCTCGATAGCCCGCGGATAGAGGCAGGTCGATATGCCCCCTACGACCCGGACGAGCCGCTTACGACGGGTAGCTGCCCCTGGAGGTATCTACAGTGAGCAACCTGTTGTGCGTACTGGAGTCCTTCCGCCGGCACATGGACAACGGACGCTGGTTGTTCCAGCGCGGCATGGAGCAACGCGGTTATGTATCCATAGGGGCGGGGTGTCCGTCGCCGGAAGTCGATATGACGGACGTGCGGGCCGCTGTCGAGCGGTTTGATCCCGGTGTCGTTATTATGTGGCCCCGCTACGAATGGGACCACAAGGAATGGGTTGGCAACGAAGTACGGCCGGAACACCTGTTTCGAGACTGGAAATACCTACTTGAACGGCCAGACATTCTCCGGGTGGCGGTGTGGCATGACGCCGGCAGCGCGCGCAAGCAACAACAGAGATGGCATGAGGATTTTAAGCCCCACGTCTACTTGTCGTGGTATCACCCGGACTCCGTGATGCCGTTCGCGCCTTACATCAAACGAGAACAGATCGTGAGGACGTACCACGTAATTGACGCCTATAACTTGCCGCCAGTGCGCGAGAGAGAAGGGGTAGCGGTGGTCTCCGGCGCGCATACGCTCGACACATATCCCCTGCGAACAAAGTGCGTCCGGTGGGCGGCAAAGGGGCTGCTGGGAGGCGGCGTGGATGTTGCCAGACACCCCGGCTACGCCGAAAAGGGAACCAAGAGCAATCAGTACGCGGAAATGCTCAGTAAGTACCGCGTGGCAATTTGCACGGCCAGCAGCTACGGCTTCGCGCTTCGCAAGATATTTGAGGCGACGGCCGTGGGTTGCAAAGCGATTACCGACCTGCCGGCCTACGACAAGTTGCCCGCGATCGACGACAACCTGATCCGCGTAAGCCCATCCATCCCGGCTGGCGAGTTACGCGACGTTATCCGGAGCGCGGCAGATACATGGAACATAGGCGACCAACTACTGCACGCCATGCGTTGCCGCGCTAGATATGATTATGCAAACGAGGCAGTGTATTTAGAGGAAGAACTAACATGCCGAGCTACAGCGTTGAGGAATGGATTGCAGACATTCCGCCTGACATCGCAGCCGGTCGGATGAACGACTACAGCTTGACTGAGAAGGACATGCGGGTCGCGTTGGCTTTGTTTAACAAGCACAAGCCGGTATCCGTCTTGGACTTCGGCGTCAACGAGGGCAGCACAGCGGCCTTCCTGTTGAACAATTGCCCATTCATCGACCGCTATATAGGAGTGGACCTGGAGCCGCAGTTATTCAAGGACCGGGGGATCGTTCCCAAAGCGGCAGGCTGGCGAGTCGGCGCCAACCGAAAGTTCTTTGTCGTACTTACAGACGAGACGATCGCCGATTTTCAGGGAAAGATCGCCCCATTCGCGCCCTTCGATTGCATCACCATGGATGCCAACCATGAGGACTGGGCGACCAAGCGGGACACGGAGGCTTGCTGGCCGCTGCTGAGCGACGGGGGCCTTATGCTTTGGCATGACTACAATGTCGAAAGCCGGCAACACAGCAACGGCAAGCCGTTCAGTCTAATCAAGTATCTCGACGCGCTGATTGCTTCCGGTCGGGAAATTATGACGCCGGACGATCAGCCGCGCGCCCCGTGGAAGTGTTGTTCGTTGGCATGGGAGGTCAAATATGGATAAGTTCGAGTGGGTTACGTCGTTGTTTCCAAAGCCGGGCTATTTTGTCGAGGCCGGTGCCCATGACGGAGTGGGTGATTCTCAGACGAAGGCCCTGGAGGACATCGGCTGGACGGGCATCTGTGTCGAGCCATCGAGTGCGTTTGCCGGCTTAAAGGCCAGCCGAAAGTGCAAGGTCGATAACCGTTGCTTGTGGTGGTACGACGACGACGGCGGAGTCCCGTTTTGGGAGGTGAATGGCAACGGAATCGAACTATCTGGAATTGCATCTACGTTCTGCGACCACTGGGATCGTTCTGGCGGCAAAATGCTTCCTAAGCCCACCGTCACCCTCCCGACACTTTTGCGGGATCACCACGCCCCAAAAACAATTGAGTTCTTTTCACTGGACACGGAAGGCTCGGAACACAGAATCCTCTTGGGCCACGACTTCGACCTCTACCGCTTCCTAACAATTACCGTGGAACACAACGGCGTCGAGAAGCAGCAATCGTTGATCCGCGAACTGCTTATCAGTCAGGGGTACAAACTTGACCGCACAAACTCGATAGAAGACTGGTACATCCACGAATCACTTAGGCAGGGAGTCGCCGATGGCCTGGGCCACTGACCGCGACGGAGTGCGGCGATTCTCGCACGTCGAAATCGAAATCTGCTCTCACTGCGATTGCGCATGTTGGGGCTGCGACCGTCTTGTCGATGTCTGTCCGACAACCCCCATGACGGTCGAACAGGTGCGCCGCTTCGTTGCCGAATCGCTAGAGATGGATTGGGGGTGGGAGCGGATACACGTCCTGGGAGGTGAGCCTACTTTGCATCGGGAGTTCCGCGAGGTCATAGAGTCGCTGCTGGTCTACAAGAAACAATACCCGGACGTGCTGTTGCGAGTTATCAGTAACGGTCACGGCAAATTATCCACTCACCGCGACTGGTTGGCTGGTGTAGGCGTTCAGGTTTCAGTTGAAACGAAAAAACAAGGTTATACGCCCGATTGGTTTGCAAATACACGGCTGGCACCCGTTGATGAAGATTCAAGCTACAACCCAGTTCCGCCCTGCGCCATCTTTGGCGTCAAGGGCTGCGGACTCGGGCTTACCAAGCATGGCTTCTTTCTGTGTGGGGCCGGGGCCTCAATTGCACGGGTGATCGGCGCGGACATCGGCGTGATGCAACTGAAAGATGTTACCTATGCGGCGATGCTCAAACAGGCCGAAGGGCTTTGCCATCTGTGCGGCCACTGGACTGGGCCGAAGAGGCCGTTCCGGAAAACCAACGACACAGGGCAGGTAAACTCTCCCTACTGGGGAAAAGTGCTCACAAACTGGTGTCCACCCGCCATGTCCCTTTACGGTAAGGAAACCGCAGATGAGCCAGCCACTTCTTGAACTGCTGATCCCGGCCCTGGAGTGTCGGACACAGAAGCGGATAGCGCTGCTGGATGCAATTGAGAAACAGATCGACCACTACCACCTGAAAGGAACGGTAGCGCCGCGGTGTTACCTTGACAACGGCCAGGCGACCTTGGGGGCAAAGCGCAACTCTCTTCTGTCCGCCGCCACGGCCCGGTATGTGGCCTTTATTGACGACGACGACTGCGTGACAGCGGATTACGTCGTATCGCTGGTCGAAGCGATCTACGCCTATAAAGACGTTGACGTAGTGACGTTTCGCTGCAAGCGGACAGTGGACGGCGATGAGAGTACGGCAGAGACGCTGATCTATGACCTCGCCCAAAAACAAGTTCCCGCCGAGCCGTCCAACATCCACTTATTGCCACCGAACCATCTTTGCGCATGGCGGACGGACATTGCGCAGCGGATGGAGTTTGCCGAGGACTTGGAATACGGATCGGATCAAGTCTGGTGGAAGGGATTAGTCCTGGCCGACGCGGCTCGGACGCAGCGGCACATTCCACGCTGCCTCTATCACTACAAGTACCAGAAAAAGAATGATGGTGTGTCGCATGACGGGCTGGCAGCTAGGGAAAGCCAGCGCAAGATGGGACTGGGTTGGAAACGGGCAGTGTTCCGCGACATCGAAACCGGCATGCTCTTGGCCCGGGCGGACGGAATACAACCGGATGGTAGCGAGTATATCGGAGACGTAGCGTTAACATGAGTTGGATTTGCGAAAAGCCAAAGCTGATATTTTTCCACAACCCCAGAACGGCGGGCACGTCGATTGCCCAGATGTTGCAGTCAAAGTACGGGGCAACCTCTTATGCCCATTGTTACGCCCACGATCCCGACGCTACAAATTGGGTAAAGGATCACAGTACAGACGTACCTCCCGGCAAAGAGACTTGGCGAAGAATCACTTTCGTCCGCAATCCTTTCGCACGCGAACTATCGTTCTATTTCTGGCATAAGAGAAGTGTTGGCGACAACCCTATAGTTCTCGCCGCGAAGAAGATGTCGTTTTTGGGCTACCTGCGATGGCGGATCGACCATAAGCCCGTCGAACCGTTCGTATGTCAAACGCACGGAACACAGAGCCGCTACTTGCTCGACTGCGATGCCGAAATATATCGGTTCGAGGATTTAGTCGATAATTTTGCCGACTCAAAACATTCTGTGGTGAGGTTTTTAGGAAAGCACCTGCCATACGCTTCGGACACGCAAAGCCCGCCATACGACCTTTGCGAGTATTACAACTACCAGACAATGGCCTTGGTCCGCCATTACGCAGCCGCAGACTTCCTCAACTTCGGATACGACTCCCACGCACTCCCTCGCAACATGAGCCAGCAACATGAAATGGAAAACATTCCACTTGAGTCAAATTAGCGGAATCACCGTATGTGTGGAGTATGACGATATCCTATCGCTTACGCTCCCCAAAAACGCCTGTCACTTCGAGCGGATCGTCGTCGTTAGCTCCCCGGCCGACAAGCGAACGGCTGTCGTTGTTGAAAAAGTGCCGAACGCCGAGCTGTATGTCACTGACGCCTTCTATCAAAATGGTGCTCACTTCAATAAGGGTCTAGCGATAGAAGAAGGGCTAGACTTTCTCGGCCGGCATGGTTGGATGGCAATTATCGACGCGGACATTGTAATGCCAAAGACTATGCTATTGGACCTCGATGCCGGAGGCGTTCAGATTGGCAACCTATACACGCCGTTCCGCCGTATGTGCTACGATCCGGCCGGCTGGGACGGAACATACCAATGGGATAAATACAAGGCCCTCTACGAGGAACGCGAGTTTGCCGGCTACTTTCAGTTGTTCCACGCCGACGATCCGGTCCTCGCCGATCGCCCGTGGTACGGTGTGGATTGGAAAACCGCCGCCGGATGTGACAGCGACTTTCAATCGAAGTGGTCTGACTCCCGGAAGATACGGCCCGGCTTCGAGGTGCTTCACCTTGGGCAGAACACCGACAACTGGTGCGGGAGACGCACGGCCAGGCTTGACGGCGAAGCTGTTCCCGAGGCCGCCGAGCGAAAGCAATCGCAAGAAAACTATTTTGCCCTGCGAAATAAACACGGCGATTTCCACGGGGAAAAGATCGGTGGCAACGGGCAGGCATTGACATGAGTGGTGGGCAAGACTGGGCAGCGACTTTGATCGGCGACGGTGTTCAATCCACCGTGGAATCGCCACCAGACTCGCAACAGCGGGACCAGAACTGGGCTGGAACTCCCTGGGGTGTACCCCCGGCAGCAGGCAAATAAGCGTACCGGCCATTTGACAAACAGAAACGGTCTGCTATAATGGCGGGCTGTGTCGGGGGTGTAAACAACGAATCATGTGGCCCCAGGCCATATTAGGCCGTCAAGTTTACGCCCCCCGTAAATGGCGGCCTTTTTAACGCGCTTAGTTCAACGGATAGAACGCCCGCAGCGCACGGGAGAATGGTGGTTCGAGTCCATCAACGCCGACTGTTATTTGCCCTCCACTATACGGCGAACGCGACCTCCGTGAAACATACCGGCCCAAACATGCCGGAGAGATGGTCGCACGGTTTACTGGCTCCGAACCTACCAGCCTTTGTAAGCAATAAGGGGGGGCAACAGACGGTTTGTTGGCTGCCGTTCCATAGTGGAGCCTTGCGGTAAGCCCTGCGCTACAAAGTGAGGATAACGACCTACGCCCAGCCCACATCAGCCGCGGGAACAACGATCTGCCGGTAACCTCCACACCGGGTTATTCGACTTGACCGAGTAGTATCGGCCGAGCGAAGCGGTACAGACTGGATTGGACTTATGATGGCCATAATAAAGCCACAGAATGCCCTGAATTAACAGGGTCGCAGCTTCCCTTGTGAAGACGAGTCCGCGTATTCCTTTCACCGCCACCGTCAAGGCCCCACTGCGCACAGACAGAATCCATAATGGGCAAGCAATCATCCAGTTGGAATAAAGCGTGGTGTGATGCAATTGAGGTATTCGAGGAGTACCACAGAAACCCGCCTGAAACCATCGAATTGACAATCGAAGCAGCTATTCTCTTGGCACACGTAGAGGGTGTTTTGGAGAGGGGGGGCACAATCCACGACATACGGTATAATCCATGAAGCCCGACAAATACAGCATCAAAACCTTCAAGTCCAAACCGCAGGTAATGCACGGAAACTCCGTGATCTCTCTTCCTGACGGTAGTGTCATAGCGTGTAAGTGGACCGCGATTCCATGTGGCGACGACAATCTCATCGTGCTGGATAAAAGCCAAAGCCGCAGGTATAAAAGGAAGCCATGATCTACGATGCAAAACCACTTATCGCCTTCTGGCGGCAACTCAAACAGCGGCCTTACGTCCCAATTAAGCCTGCCGTGGAAATGATGGAGTTTCCGAATCGACGATTCACGATGCGGGTGCGTAGAACTTCTCACTACAAAGCCCTTGGCGCCAAAGGGTACAGTCGTACCCAATAACGAACTCCCCCTACAGCACCCCAGATTCGCTCCTAACGCCCTCTCTAGCCGAAACGCTCTCCCTTTCCGGTCGATTCGGAACCACGACACACGATACCTACAGAGGTGTATGGTTGCATCAGCCAATAGTCGTGGTAGTAACGTGTTGTATCAAGCGCACGACTAGTATATCGTGAATATCTGTGAGGACGCCATATAAGGAACGGCACCAGACTCCTGGGGGGGCCTACCCCGTCCGCCTTATGCTGTGCCGTAACCTATTACTACATAACATGTTACGTTACCTAGTACAGAATGGAAAGCACTGTTGTTGGTGCTGGTTTTCTACCCCCACTTAAGGAGTAAATGAACCCGTATCGTTACACCATGCAACACAATACATACACCTTTGGGTGGTGTTACCTCCTCTTGTGGTACTGGCTACCTGGACTCTAAAGCGGTTCTAAACCGGGTCTAAAGCACGTACAAACTAACGCGGTGCGATTGTCGGGACACGAGTTGCCAACCAGCCGTCGCCGACTTGGCTAACCTTACATACGGTTTGCCTTGTCTTTCGATGTGGTTTAACCCTGGTTTGACAGGGGTTATACAGCATACCCTATCGTGTGTAGGCTCATTGTTAATTGGCATGACGTGTAACTTGTTGTGTTGTAATGGGTTACGTCGTGCCTGCCACCTATTTGGGTGTCTCTAGTTCACTATACCTAAGTGTCCAGCGGGATAATCTGGTTATTTTATCCTCTATTAGTAGGGTAATTAGCTGTTTGTTAGGTAGGCCCTTGCTTTTTATGGGCGCTTGTCTACTATGTGAGTGAAGAGATTCGGAACCCTTGCAGTTTCCAAGACGACTACCCGTTGTCCCGTTGTGCCTTCTACCTTGCAAGGGTTCCAGGCGCGCGGGGCGGCGGTTTTTAACCATAGGTGAAGTTATGTTGTCACTCTACGAACAATACCGGCCGCGGTGCTGGGCTGACGTGCTCGGGCAGGCGAAGGTCATTCAGCGGGTCGACACCCTACGGCGCCGCGGTCTGGCCGGCCGCGCTTATTGGCTATCCGGGCAATCGGGCACGGGCAAGACTACGATCGCTCGGTTGTTGGCCGACGAGTTGGCCGACGATATTATGGTGGACGAGGTAGACGCGGAAACCCTCACGCCAACCCGTTTGAAAGAATGGGAACGGTCGGGCGCATTAAAGGGATTCGGCGACAAGGGCGGCCGAGTGTTCATTATCAACGAAGCGCACGGCATGGATAAAGAGGTAATCCGACAGCTACTTGTCACGCTAGAGCGGATACCCGGGCACGTTGTCTGGATATTCACGACCACCCGCGAAGGGGAAAAAGACTTGTTTGGCGACAACGTAGACGCCCCACCGCTCCTGTCCCGATGTTGTGAGTTACCACTGACCACGCAAGGGCTGGCCAAACCATTCGCAGAGCGGGCGAGGGACATTGCCCAGGCGGAAGGCCTGGATGGTCAACCGATAGCGGCCTACGTTCGACTGCTGCAAGTATGCAGAAACAACATGCGGCAGGCGCTTCAGCGTATCGAGAATGGCGAGATGTTACCACCTCCAAAGGTGGCCCAATGATCCAAGACACCCTTTTTGACCCTCACCCGCTGGCGGATATGTGGGAACAGCCCGAGCCGTTTAGGGAAACAACGCGACCGCTTCCGGCGATACCTGCAAGGCCCAAAGAGGTTAGCCACTGCCTCCATTGCGGCAAGGTTTCGGTTAAGATGTTCTGTAACGCCAAGTGCAAGACGACTTGGCAAGGCAAGATGAGTGCTTGGCAGAACCGAATGAAGAGAACGCGGATTGAAGGTGAACAAGACTTATTCTAACCGCCCATAGGGCAGGAGTGAAACGATGATCGCAACGATACAACTGTTCGAGGGTACAGCGGTGGTGTGTTGTCACCGCATCGAGTTTTACTATGAGTGGGACGACTTAGAGTTGACCGACGAGCTGAAAGAACGATTACAGGGCGAGGCAGAGGATCGCGCCCGACATGACATTGGCAAAGATTGTTGTATAGGCGACTTAAATTGCCTCTACCATGATGATGAGATTGTCCCAGATGGCATCGAGATTCACGGCAGGTGGAACATCAAGAGTGATTAGCGACCCCCCTAGCGCGTCGTGTAGCTCGTAGCGGCACGGCGCGCCGATGGTGGCCGACAATGAACCCAAACCCAAGAGGATACCATGAGCGAAGTTGAATATACGCCGGGACCGTGGAAAGTCGAACAAACGGCTGGAATGAACAGCACTACCGTCGGCGTGAAAGATGGCTTTGGCCGCTTTATGCGTATACCTATCGCGCACCGCGTCCTGAGCCAGAACGGCATTGTCATCGTTGCCGACACTGGACTTAATTATCCGCTGTGTGAGCATAACGCCCGCTTGATAGCCGCCGCGCCGGACCTACTGGAGGCACTGGGAAAAGCTGCTGAGTTTGTCGGTATCGTAGAGGCTGGGGAACGGCAGCTAAGAGGCCGCGAACATACCGTTCATCGCAAGTTTACAAAAGGCCACGCCTTAATGATCGGGAACATAATCCGTACTGCCATCGCCAAAGCCGAGCCAAACACCACCAGCAAGCTGATCGACGCGGCCTGTGAAGCCGAAGAAACATTTGGCCTGGACGAGCTAGAAAAACAAACCCCGACGCGGTAGGTTAGCCGCGCAGGCCGGGAAGGGCGCTTCACCTCGTCCCCTCGGCCGTTCGGGGTTTACTAAAACCCAACGCCATGATCCACATCCCCAACCCAAATAAAGCCCTGTTGCAGGCCCTTGCCGAAGCCGGCGCACTTCCGCCGGCCCAATTGCCCACCACCATCAAGCCAGCCGAACAACGTCGCAAGCCAAAACGCCGCAAGCGCACGACCAAGCCGCAGACCCCGCCGATCGAGTATTCTACGTTCGGCAACTCTTGGGGCTGGATCGTGACTCTGGCTATACTGGCCCTGCCGATCATTGCGATGATCTTCGGAAACAGGTGAGTAAATGAGCGATACCGCAAAACTACCCGTTGGCCGCATCTACGGCATGACCCGCGCTTCGACACTGAAACAAGGGAAATCGCCCGAGGTCCAGACCCGAGAGATAAACGCCTACTGCGAGGGACAGAACTGGCCGGCTGCGGAAATACTCGACGAACCGCTGGGCACTTCCGGCATAATCAAGTTCCGCAACCGCCCTCAAGGACGAAAGATATTGCTCAACGCCAAAAAAGGCGACGTGCTGATCGTAACCGACGTGGAGCGGATCGGCCGCAACGCGGTTGACATTATGGACACGGCGGAACGGCTGCGAGCCAAGGGTGTTAAGTTGATTATCCTCCAGTTTATGGGCATGGACATCGACGTATCGACGGAGATGGGCTATCTGGTCTTGATGATCTTCGCCTGGGGCGCACAATACGAACATCGGAAGATCAAGGAGCGCACACACCGGGCCATCCAACAGAAGAGGGATTTAGGCCTGTTGTGCTACGCCGCCAGCTACGGCAAGCGGAAAATCGACGACGACGACGGGGCACACTGGGAGTGGGACCGCCAACAGCTACGGTACATCGCCGAGATAGCCGAACGCCTTGGCAAAGGAGAGGACATAAAGAAGGTGGCCAACGACTTCTGGAGGCGAAAGCTGAAAGACCACCGGGGCTTATCCTGGGGTCAAATACAACGCAAGCCCGGGAAAGCCAGCCGCGGATCCGAATACGAACACTTCCGCCGTGCCGTCCGTTGGTGGCATCGAGCGAAACGGGCCGGCCAGCTTCCGCCTCCCTTTTGCGATATCGCCAAGCTAACCAAGGAAACAATCCGCTTCACACCCACCCCCCGCAAATACAACATCCAGAAACCGGCCGAGATCAACCCGATGGCCAACTGGTCAGCCGAGCAGTGGCGAGAGTGGCACTCACTGGAGTTTTCGCATAACTCTGCCGAGTGTCCTTGACACCACCATATCTGGTGATAGAATGTAGTGCGCCTCCACGCTGAACTTGGAGGGACACTATGCCTACATCGGCCACTCCTCGGCTCACGTCTCCACGCCGCAAGCGCAAGCAGCCCGCGACCAGAACAGGCCGAGGGCGGAACGTCCCCGGCATATTGACCCAACTTCCCGAAGGGTCGAATATCCCCGCCATACCTAATGTAGGTCACACCACGCCCGCCGGCCGATCCGCCTTCCGATCGCGTGATATTGCGGACATCATCGGCGGGGCCGTCAAATCCAATCGAAGGTCGATGGAAACCGGGGAACCGGGCGTTACTCTGGTCGGTCCACGAAACGCCGGAATCTACACGCCCGAGCAGCAATCGGCAATGACGGCTGGTGCAGCCGAACGATACGGACTCCCTAATACCGCCACTTTCGATGATATCCAGTCAGCAAGGCGGACTTCACTGCGCCCTTCTCTTAAGCCGCTGGCGGACCGGCAGGCAATGGTAACGTCCAGAGGCGTGGAACGCGCCGACGCAAGGCAATCCCGAATGGCTGGCGTGTCACCGCAGCATCAAGCTCTCTTGCGATCGCTGGGAAGCGGCGAAGGCGAGGGATCAAACCTCGCACTCTTGGCGGCACTCGGTATGGATCCTCGCGCTCTTAGTGCTATGGCTGGCGTGGAAGCGGCGAAGGCAGAGGCCAGCGCCCGACGTGATGTGGCGAAAACAGGGGCCGGGGCAACTGTGAAAGCGGCCGACACTGTTGCAAAGGCACAGCGCCACGCGACAGATACGAGAGCCAAAACCCAGATTGGCATAACAAAAACAGAAACCGAATCAAAGGAAAAGCTGGCCGAGAAACAAACCCAAACCCAACTGACCCTGACCGACCAAGCATCCACACTCCAGAGAGAGTTGCAGGCAGGGAAGATTACCCAGGAGCAATTCAGCGCTAATCTCGGCGCCGCAATTGAACGCGACAAGATTAAATCAAAGGAGGGAATAGCGGAGAGGGAACTTAAAGCCACTCAGAATGCAACATATCAAGAACTATTGGGGCTGTGGCAGACTACAAAGAGCAAATACATGACATCGCCGGATATTGCTGAACTGTCAACAGAACAGCAAGCCATTAAGTCGGAACTGTACGACCAGATGGACCCGATGCCACAATCTCCTGTTCCTCAATTGACGTCGCAGCAACCACCCAATACACCATCACCAAGCGGGCCTTCGCTGATTCCTCCACCCGGCGCACCAGCTCAACAGCCGGACATTCCGCCGAGTTCCACCCCACAACTGATACCCCCTGGAGGCGAACACACCCTTGCCGGCGGCCAAAACACTAAGCTGGAAATCGCTAGGTTTGAGGAGCCAGGTATTTGGCCTAACGGCCAACTTTATGGTGTGACGAACAACGCTTCCGCAGGAAACATCGGAGAAAAAGTTTTTGCAGTGCTTTCCCGCGGTGGAGTAATCCCCGAAACGGATATTGCCCTGTTGCGGCAGTACATAACAGCCAAACTCCAAGAAGACCCTGAATATTTAGACCGCCCTGGTTTTTTCAGTTTCGCCAGCGAAGGACATATTGATATTGTTAGGGCTATTATGCGCGGCGACGATTTATCACAAGTCACAGAGGAATGGGTTGGAGGCGCCTTTGGCACCCCGAAAATCCGGCAACAAGCATCTGGTTTGACAGAGAAAGGTTTCCGTATGCCTAAGGACTGGCGGCAACCATATCCGCAACCGCAAATATATCCATGAACGGACTCCAACTTCGACCCTTGCAACCCTTGCGGTTTTCCGCCGGGCCACAACGACCCGCCGTACAGCCGAACCTCCCGCCTACCGAAGCGGAGGAGTCGCTGTTGAGCGGCGTAATGGGTGGTATGCAATGGGCGGGCGAAGCACTCGGCAAGGGCGGAGCGGCGGTCAGGGGCGTTGTCTCCGGTCTCTCTGGCGGCGACTGGGGCGGTGGACTGAAAAATCTGATCCCCTTCTCGGACACGATGGGCATTACCGATCCGGCCAAGCGAATCTACACCGACGACTTGCTCACCCGCTTCGGCTGGGAATCACCCACCGGAGATTCAGGGGCAGACTGGGCGGAGTGGTTTGCCCGCGGTGCAGTTTCATTGACCGGCGACGTGGTTTCCGATCCCGTAACGTGGGCGAACCCGGGCATACTCGGTATGACGGCCGCCGGGGCGAAAACGGCCGCCGCGACCAAGGGGATCGTGACGGCCTCCAAGACAGCCGACAAAGCACTCTCCGGCGCCCAGAAGGCCACCACCGCCTTTAAGGCCGGAAAGCTCGGCGATAAGATGCTTGCCAGGAACCCGGCTGCCATGGCCGAACAGGTGCGGCGTGGGGAACGGGCTTTGTTCTCCGGCTACGTGCCCTTCGCAAAGGAACACTTCGGCGTCAACCTAATGCCCGCCGAATGGGTAGCCAAGACGATCGAGACCGCCGCATACTCAAAAATATCCCCGCTGCGCTACTGGCGGGGGCTGTTCTCCACGTCGGCCGCGAAGAACGCCACTACGTTCAACGCCGCCACCCACCGCCTCAACGACATGATAACAGCGGAACGGGCGGTGGCCGAATCCTCGGCCCAAAACCTGGGCGTGGCCCTCGGGCAACTCGACAACTTCCTGGGGACCGAGTTCGAGCAGCTCGTCGTCCATGCCCGCAAGGCAGGCGATACCACCGACTTCACGGACTTCCTTCGCAACATCCACGAGCGGTTTGGGCGTGGGGCGAGCACGGGCACGTTCCGCCAGGAACTAGACGACCTTTTCAAGCTACCGGCCACCTCGCCGATGGAAGAGATGGACCGCTCGGCACGGCTGGCGGAAAAGATGCACCAGTACGCAGATATGCTTTGGGACACCAAAGAATACGCCGCCAGCCACGCCCGTAAAAACGGCATACCACTAGGGAACCTGGTGGACGTTATCGAACACGATCCCCGCCGGGCAATCCACGCGAAAGGGATTATGCGGCCGGAGAAACACCGAACCGAGGCGTTTCAGTTCGTCCCTAACGGTACGTTGACCATCAACCGCATGGCTACCGATGGACATGCGGCGGGCTTCAAGTATGTGCCTAAAGACAAAGCCCTTCGAGATGCGTTCGAGGCGGGTACGCTGAAAACACCACCGCCGATTTCCGAGATGGTTCCGGTCAAGATGAGCAAAAAGGAATGGGCCCAGACGTTGCGGGAACAACTCGGCCCGACTGCCGCCACAGAAAAAAGCCTCTCAAAACTCCGCCAAGAGTACGTCCACCAGAAACACATCAAAGACGGACTGGACCGCTTCTGGACCGATAAGACGCCTGTTTCGATGGATGATGCGGGCAACATCCTCTTCGACGACGCGGGCGTGCCGCTGGCCGGCATGGTCCGCAAAACCACCAACGAGGCGGGCGAGACAGCCTATCTCACGCATCAGACCGAAGCCGCCCGCTGGATGCCCGGCAAAATAAAGGATCAGCCGCCGCTGCAAATGCTGCTGGACGAACTCGACACCTTTTCCGAGGACGTATGGACCAACGGCATATTCGCCAACAGCTTGTTGTCGGACGTAATGGATTACACTCATTCCTTGATTGCGCAGTCCGCAACCCTGCATACCAGCAAGCAATTCCTAAAACAGAAGGGCGTACTATCCCTTGGCGATGATGCCGCCGCTTGGCCCATGTTGACAGAGGCATGGAGTAAATCAAACCTCAATCCCAACGGTCTAAAGCAGTTTGTCCGCGAGACCGACGAGTTTCAATCGCTTATCAAGGGCGGCATGGAAGCCGAAGAGGCGGTTGACGATCTGCTCGGCCGCATGAAGATCGATCCTTATGCCGCCGATGCCTTCCGTGCATACCGAAAGGTGTCCACCCCAAAGAACCAGCACGCGCTTGTCGAGTTGGCCGACAACACGATGAAGTTCTACAAGTCCATGCTGTACTCGATCTGGCCGGCGTCCCGGTTCCGCGACGTGGTAAGCGATATGTTCCGTGAGCTACAGGCCGGGGAAGTGGGCGTCAGAAACTTCGCTCGCGGAAAGTCGATGGCCTATCAGTTCGTCAAGTCTAGTGGCAAGACGGAAGGGAGAGGCGGAAAAGGCTACGTTGCCGAGTTTTTCGGACTTACCCATAAGAAACTCCTTACCGATCAGGCCGAACTCGGCATACCCAGCAGTTTTCGCGGTACACCCACCGGCGGTTTCTTTGAGTATAGCCACGTCAAACCGTTCAAGGGCTTGCTTGCCGATCCAAAGTCCGGCTTGAATCCACTTGCCTCGCCCGGCCTGAGCAAAATGTTTGGTCGGGATGAAAGTAAGCTGAATATCTTTCAGGAAATTGGCGCAAAGGTGGGCAACTGGACCCAGAACGTATCGAACGCGGGCTACTACACGGGTTTGCGGCTGGAAGGCAAAAGCCCCGCCCAAGCACTCGCATTGGTAAAGGAGCTTACCGACTACTCCCGCAAGTCGAAGTTTGAGCGGGACGTGATGGCAAGACTATTTCCCTGGTGGGGATGGACTCGCCTCAATGTGCCGTTCCAAATGAAAATGATGCTCCAGAAGCCGGGCGGCATGGGCGGACGGACCCTTGCCGGATACGCTTCGTTTGCCGGCCGTAACGAAGAGAAGGGAGTCTACACGCCCCGTTTCCTTCAAGAGCGGATGCCGTTGCCGCTGGGCAACAACCCGGCCGCGCAGTCGTTCATGCTGAACTCGATGCTGCCGTTCAACGACCTGAGCGATTTCGTGTTCGACCGCAAGACGGGAATGCCCGATCTCGGCCGGACCGCGGAAAAGTTCGCGGCGAAGCTGCACCCGTTGGCCCTGTGGCCGATAGAAGGTCCGGCGGGCAGGCAGATGTTCAGCGGCCGAGATGTAGCCGACCTCGAAAGCACCACCGAAGGACTGACCCGACCATTCACTAAAAATGGCATACGCATCCCGTGGTTGGATCGCATGTTGCAATACTCGCCCGTATCCCGCGTGGCCGGCACGGCCCTTGGAATTGTCGATCCCCGTAAAACGGCGACCGAGAAACTCTCCAATCTTCTCGGGACCGGGCGGGTTGCCACCTACGATACCGAGGCATGGAAGTTGCGAGACCTACGGGACGCTTACGGCAGGGCGCTAGAGGAAGACCCGGATATTCGGACCTGGAAATCGTACTACCTGCCGGGCTACAAAGAAGAAAGAATGGAGCCGGAGGCCGTCGAGAAGGCAAAGGGTAAAATCAAACGCCGCGGCCAACTCATTAAGCAACTGAAAAAGCGCCGCGTGGCGCGGGAACAAAGAGCGAAATAATAAGGAGAGAAACAATGGATTCAGCCATTCCTTCAGCCGTTAGGGTGTCCAGCCGCATAAATACACCTGAATTGTCGCACGATGATCTTGAGTCTCTTTTGCGAAGTGCGGTTGCCACCAAAAAAGACGAATATGTGAGTATCCCGGATGTTTTTTCCAACAGTTTTGTCTACGAACGCAACGAAAAGCTGTACAGACAAAAATATAAGGCAACGAAGGGACAGGTGCTTCTGATCGGCGGTCCCCAGCATGTCATCAAAGTTACGCAGTATGTATTGGCCAGCAAAGTCAAGTTGGCAAAAGTGCTTTCCGAGCGAAAGAAGGCTAGGCGATGACGCCCAGCCCCACTACTCCTAAATACACCGGCGTTTCGTGGCACAAACGCCGCAAGAAGTGGCGGGCCGGCTTCCGCTTCCGCGACCGCGACGTTTATCTCGGCTGCTACGAAGACCCGGAACTGGCGGCATGGGTAGTTGACTTCGCTCGATACATCTGCTTCGGCATGGATCGGGCAAAATGGCACTGGAAGGTAGGCCGGCCAAACTTTTCTCCCAGCCCAAGACACGACTTCCCTCGTGTTGCAATTCTCTCTAAGTTGGCCTCTGCCAACGTCTTACGTCCGGGCGAACTAGCCCAGCGGCTCGCCAAATACGACGAGTCGTGCGCGGATTCTGAATAGTTCCTCTTGACTACACTGCACCCCCCAGTATAATCTCAAAATAGGCATAGCTGGTGGTATCCATCCACCAGCATGTACGCCGTAGCTCTGGGGCTACGGCACTCCACGCTCGAATGGTGCTGTTATGGCAAATGCGCCGAGTCTATTGGAACTGGCAAAACAAGACAACGCGGAAACCGCCAGCGGCGGCGGAGAGACCGACGCTGGTATTTCCACCGAATCCACCACCGTCGAGGAGACCACCACTGAGGCGGCCGGCGACCTGGATACAACCCAGGACACCAAGCCCGCCGAGGGCGAACAGGCTGATGGTCATACGGAAGGCGGCAAGGAAGAGACTACGGAGACGGACGATGCCGACGCCAGCGCGATCCGCGACTATTTTAAGGAATCCCTTGGCGACGAATCTCACGCTTGGATCGACCAATATCAAAACGACGACGAGCTAGTGAAAGGCGTCGGAGAACTACAAAAACTCCTTGGTCGCCGCACCGACGACGGCAACGTCGCCAAATGGCTACGCGACAACAATATAACCGCTTCCGACGTGCAAGGGATCATCGACGAACGGCAGTCGCCGCCGGCTAAAAGCAACGAGACCTCGACTAAAGATGAATGGAACCCGGAGTGGGCGGCTTTCGACAAACAGGGAACCCTCATTCCCACGGCCAGTGCGCCGGCGGACTTCGAGGCCCGGGCCGAAAAGCGAATGGCGATGATGCGGGAAGCGTTTCTCGATCCTGCCAAGATGTACAAAAACTTCATTCAGCCGCATTTAGAAAAAGAACTAGCGGCCAGTGCTGGAACCACGCAGGAGGAAACGGCGCAGCAGATTGCCGAAGTGCAAAACACACAACGGTTGGAAACTTGGAAAGCCGGCAAACACAACCTTCTGTTTGTCGAGGGAACCGAGAATCCCACGCCGCTAGGAGCCAAGGTACACGAGTATCTCACGGCAGGCCGGCATCCAAAGCTCGGCGTTTTGGACAAAAGCAAACCGTGGGACGAGCAAGCCGATGTTGCCTTGGCGTGGGCGACGGCCGACTCCCAACCGAAACAACCGATCGAAAAAACCGTTCCCGCCAAAGCAAAACACCAAGTTGCGCCGGCCAAGGGAACGGCGCAAAAACTTAGCCCCGCTGAGTTTTTCAAGAAATACGGAACCGACCTGCAATTGTTCACCAAATATATGGAAACGGGCGAATTGCCGGTCGCCGACTGATACACCCGATCCCCACAACTTAGCATTTTGCGTGGAGGTGGTTGTGGGAATTGGCCGGAAACACGGTCTTCACATCGAAGGCACCCGTGTTTCCGTTTTTACAACTCCACGCAATTGTTCCACGCAAAAGAAAAACCCTCCACTACCACACGACAGAACTCTAGCGTAGGAGCTAGCCGATATGGGTTTTTCACTACCAACAAGAATACAGACGAGTACGCTCAATGCGTGGCTCAAGGAAATCGAAGAGCCGGCTTATCACAGCAATCCGCTGTTGGCGATGATGCGAAAACGCGGTCGCCTCAAGTACAAAGCCGGAGAAATCGGCAAGCGGGTCGATTGGGTGGTTCGCTATCTGCGCCGTAAAGCGCGGATAATCGGCGGAGACAACACCGAGCGATCTTTTGTCAGCACCAACACCAAGCTGCACGCCGAGATCAACTGGACCGGCTTGGACATGACCGAGCGGATTTCCAAACTGGAAAGGCTCATCAACTCGAACAGCGAGACCCAGATTTACAAGCTGGTCGAAACCACGCTGCGCGAGATGATGGACGATTTCTTAGTTGACCTCGCCTTGCACTTTTGGCAAGACGGCACGATCGCCAACGAGGGCTACCAAGGCGTCCTCTCGCTTTACGGTGGATCGTCAACTAAAACCGCCGACGGCGTTTATAACGGCATCGGCACCTATACGCCGATCACCCCGTCGGACGGCGTAAGCAACTGGTGGGCCTGCGCACCGTCGCAGACTTACGCCGGCCTTTCGACAGCGCTCGGCAATAAAGTTGACGACTTTACCAGCGAGGACACGTCGAAAGCCTTCCCGGCCGGTCAGTTTTCGGAAGCCTATCACTTCTGGTCGTACATTATGTGCGACTACAACTCGCGGTACTTCACGCCGACAAACAGCAGCAGCACGCATAGCTGGGCGACCCAATGGCAGCAGTCGTTCAACGCCGTCGAAACCTATCAATCCAAGCTGGCGAGGGTGCCGGTTGATATGTGGATTCTCGATGCCGACCTGTTACGGCAGGCTAAGGACTCGCTGATCGACAACAGCCGCTTCATCGTCACCGATTCCAGCGAAGCCCGCTCTTTGGGGTTCAAGTCGCTGGAGTACAACGGTTGGGAGATGCTCCCTGGCTACGGCGTGCCGGACGGCATGGGCATTGGGTTCACTTGGGACAAGATGGAATACCGCATGTTGCAAAACCAGCTTGTCGAGCGAACCGAAGACAGCGACATCGCCACGTCCGACGATTTGTTTTTGCTGGACAACTACGGCGCGTTGCTCTTCAAGTCGCCCAAGTATTTCCCGGCACTGGTCCCGGCCAGCACTGCTGGAACCTGATAACACAAACCTGATAACACAAACTCCAACTTCAAGGAGAATATACGATGAGAGGAAGACTCCCTTTTCCGCGAGGCCAAACGGCTTCGCAGGGAATAGAAATTGCCGGTGGGCCGAACGGGCTTGCCTCGACGTTGCCGACCAGCAACGGCCTCGTGGGCGAATCGAACGCCTACCGGCCGGACCTGGCTGGCTTCATACCCGAGACGACCGACACGGTCCTTATTTCCGGCCAGCCCATGAAGCTGCGGTTGGTACAAGCCGCCGCGGACATCACGGTGGCACGGAAATACGTGACGTTTTCGCAGACCGCCGAACTTTTCGGTTCCGTCAGTACCGATCCCGGTATTCCCTCCAGCGGGACCGCCGGACTGGTCTCCAAGCCGATCGACCCGGCCTATACGGTCGGGAAGGTCATCAGCAAGTACGACTGGTTCTACGTGGTCGAGGAAGGGCCTGCCAAGCTGTTGGCCGGCACTACCACGACCGCTCAGGGCACGGTTATGAGCGATGGCAACGGTGCGGCCGCGCCTTGCACGGCCGGGGAAATCCCCAACGGAATTGCCGACAGCGCCGTAACCGCCGACGGTTCGGCCACCGTTTTGGTGCATGTCACGGACGGTCTGGGTGGCATTGACGCCGCCGGGTCCTAAACCGGAGAGAACCATGAACCGGGAGCCACTGGGTTCCCCGATCGACGCACGGGGCCGGCGAGTCCCAAGAAAACTCGTCGGCCCATTTATTACCCGCGCCAGATTATTCCGGTTGACGGACAAACTCAACGAGGTTCGCACGGAATTGGCGCAAATGAACCTTTCCGAGCGGGTTCTGGATTCGCTCCCGATGGCTGATATTTATGCTTCATTCAACTTTCTCAATACGGCCATCCTCGAAAACGCACCGGCCATACCGTGCGGGTGTTCCCCAAACATCGACTGCGAATACTGTAAGGGAAAAAGATGGCTGAACGCAACGGACATCCGGCGAATCACCAGCACATCGCAACCTGCCGACTCATCGGAGAAGTAAGGCTAACCCCCCATCTATCTTACATTCAAGGAAGTCCGTTGACCCGCATTGAATTGCTTGTCGGAGATCAGGAGTACGCCGTGATCGGCCATAGCTCGATCGCTCAGAAAATGAGCAATCTAGTGTTCGGCGACACGGTTGAGATTGAGGGTAATTTTACCCCATATCACTGGAAGGGACGTGACCGCAAGGAACGCTTTGTGGCAAACGTCGAGGCGACAAAGATAAGCGTGTTATGCCTGCACAACAAGAACCAGACGATTTAATGGAATCGCTGGCGGACGCCAAGGGCGACATTACACTCTCTTTGCAAAGAGTGCTTGGCGGCATCATGGCCGAACTCGGCGGGCCGGAATCGCTAGGAAAAGTTATCGGCGAAATGATTAAAGACGGAGATTTGACTATTGCCTCCCGCGTGTCGCTGGTAAACAACGTCACCCGGCTAATGGGGCAATACGGAGAAGGCGGCGAAGACGACAACCTGATGGGCGACGACCAGATTAAAGCGCGCTGGCGGCAGTTGAACGCCATACCGACAGCAACGGACGAAAGCAATGGTAGCCCTGCAGCTTGACGAAGCATCGCTGACGAAGCTGGATGGCTTCATGCGGAACGCGCGAAAGCCGACGCCGCAGGTTCCCGTTGCCTCCAATCTGATCGCCGCCGCGCGACGAAGGCTAATCAAGCAACTCCTAAAACGCGAGTTCGAGGGGCTGCGGTTTTATGAAGCACTGCCTTTGGCTCTCCTGTTTCATGCGTGCAACGCACAGTGGCGATTACTGGACGGCTCGAATCGCGCCGGGAAGACGTTGGCCGCAGCCATCGAAGATGCTCGTGTTCTCTGCGGCTGCGACCCCTACGACAAATATCCAAAACACAACGGGCTGGCTCTTTTCGTCGGGCTGGAGCGTAAACACCTCACGCTGATGTACCGCACTATGTTTCTGCCGGGTGCCATCAAGATCATCCCGGACGAAGACACGAAGCTATATCGGTCGGTTCGCTACGACCGAAACAACCCCACACAACTCCAAGAATACGATCTAGCTTACCGGGAGAAATGGAAGGACGCCCCGCCACTTGTGCCTCCGCGGATGGTCAAGCGAACCACTTTCGAGATGCACGAAGTACCGCGATCCATCGAAATGCGCAATGGATGGAGAAGCATCTGGCAATCTGCCGCCGGCAAGCCACCCCAGGGCGATCATATCAACCACGGACACTTTGACGAAGAAATGCCGGACGCGGAGTTCTACAAAGAAACGCACCGTGGCTTGACCAGAAATCAGTCCGAATCAATCCAACATCGCCCCAAGGGAATTTGGTCGGCCACGTCGCAGGTCGCCAATATCGAACTCGCCGAACTGCGAGACCGTGCCGACGCGGACCCGGAATCAGACCTCGCGCGGCGATTCGTATTTACCATTGAAAACAACCCATATTTCTCACCCGAGGCGCGCAAGGAGTTTTTCGACGGCCTCAGCGAAGAAGACAGGGAAACGCGATATCGCGGCATCCCGGCAACCCAGGTTCGTCGCCTCTACGCCACCTACAACCCGATGGGCGATTCGGATAATGGAAGTGGACACGGCTGCGAGCCATTTGAGATCGACCCAAAAGTATTTTGCCGCTACGTGATCGTCGATCCCGCCTTGAATCATTGCGCTACGCTGTTTGTCGCCATCGACTCAGAGGAAAAATACCTGACCGTCTACGACGGCTTCGAGCTTCCCAAGGGTTCCACTGGCCGCGACTGGGCGGCGGAAGTAAAGAAGCGGCAGCAGGGCGTCAAGTTCGAGTACCCCGTAATCGACCAGCAAATGGGAAGAGAGGGATTGATTGCACGGGAAACGACTACCGTAGCCAAAGAATATGCGGCCTCGCTCAAGGAAGCCGGCGTCCAGTTTCGGCAGCGAGGACGCCTGGAAGGGTTTTTCCCCGGCAGCAACGACGTTTGTGCCCGCGTGGAAACACTACGCAGCTTAATGGAAGTGCGAGGGGACGGCCCGTTTGAGGGAACGTGTAGGTTGCGAGTTATGCGGGGCATAGTACCGGAACTGGACAAGCAACTTCGTCGCGCCCAAACCGACCCTAAAAACCCCGAGAAGCCGTACAAAAACCCGAGGGTGCCCCAGGACTTCCGGGATACCCTCGAATACGCCGCCGCCGCGAACCTCGGATACCATCCGCCGCAAGTAGAAGAGAAGGAAGACGAAAAGCCAAACCCCTATCAACTGTTTTTAAGGCGAGAACAACGCCGCAAGGCCAGAGAGCAAGCCGCCCGACGACGCCGACAAGCAGTAGCCTAAAAAGGATGTTTTTGTATGAGCCACGCAAATTTCTATCCCGAAGTGCATACCGCGGACGCAGTGCTTTTCGCCACCAACCCGCACGCCCAGCCAAATCAATGGCGACTAGGGCAGGTTTGCGCCGAGAAGGTCAACTCTTGCGACATCGTTATCTTCGCCAGCACCGGAACCGAGTATCGGCACGATTGTTTTCATATTGACGATCCACGCTGTAAGTCCACTCGGTTGTGGGCCGAATCCGGCCGCGGCGTATTTAAGTTGGCCCCAGTGGAACTCGCGCGGCGCGAAAGCCAACGGCTTCTCGAAGCCTTGGCCGCAAGGATAGGACTCTTGGAACAAACAATGGAAAGCGTGGTGACCACCGCCCAGGGAACGTCGAAGCCTTCCGATTCCTTTTCGCCCGCCGCAAAACCACGTCGAGGCCGACCGCCAAAGTCTCAGCCCATCAGAACGGAGTCGTAGACAGATGGCAGCTCCCCTTGCTCAATACCTGCAATCAATAGCCAGCCTATGGCTGGAGCAGATTAAACTCTGCGAGAAAGCGAAGAGCCGCGACTTCGGCAATGCGGCAGACGAGATCATGCACTATGCAGGCAAACAGTATTCACCGCGACTGCCCGGCAGCGAATATCCCACTGCCCCGGAAGACGAGACCACCACGATCGTCAACTATACACAATTGTTCGTTGACACTTTGACATCCTATGTATTTGCCCAGGTGCCGAGCAGGCTAACTACGCCCTCGCGTTCGCAGATTCCTCCCGAGCTAGAGCAGGTTGTGCCTAAAATCAGCGCAATGCAGGCCGAACTGCGCAGGCGGGATACAATTATCTCTTACGAACTCAACGAAGTATTAAATTGGTTTCCCAAAATCTACAACCTCGGACGAGAGGGAGAGATTGCGGTTCGTGAGGCGCTTGCCAAGGGCCGGGGTTGTTTATGGGTGGAGATGGGCGAAGGGCCGAACGGCATGATCCCGGTCAGTATGGCCGATTCAGTTGACAATCTCCTGATCGACGCCGACGCCAAGCAACTAAGGAACGCGGGATTCATCGTCCGAATACGGCGACAAGTAGCCTGGAAGATCGCCGAACTGTACGGTGAGGACGTGAACGAGATACGCACGCACGCCGCCTCCAGCTTGGCTATGGCCACCGCCACGGCAAACCACACGGAGGATGACAAGCAAGGTAAGAGCGACTTGGCGACTTATTATGAAATCTGGAGCGTCATGGGAATCGGTCACAAATTGATCGACGCGCCCGACGACCTGAAAGAGACGGGCTTGATACAAGACGCGCTCGATAGCATGGGGCCTTACACGCACTTCGCGGTCATGCCCGGTATGGACCATCCGCTGGGAATGTCGCCGAAGAAAATAGAGGCTCTTGCCACTGACGCCGATAAGCTGGCGGTGCTTTTGCAGAAACTTCTGGTGTGGCCGATCAAAACCTACGGCAAACTGGATAATCCGTGGCCGGTAATCTGCCTGGACTTCAAGCCGAACGTCGATAACCCCTGGGCTACCGCGATTTTGGAAACGGCACTTCCGTTGCTTCGGTTTATCGACACCATTTACAATTCCCTTATGGTTCGCGCGAGAAAATCTTCCCGCGACATCATTATCACTTCGCTGGAATTAGACCCGGAAGTTGAGACAGCCATCAAGGGTCTCGACGACTTGGTTATCGTCAGGATTTCCGAAAACGCATCTCATGCCATCAAAGATCTTATCGAGTTCTTTCAGTTTCCGTCCGTCAACAAGGACGTGTATGAAACCTTGCGGTTAACCGACGCCGTATTTCGGGAGCTTACCGGTCTTGACCCGTCGTTAATGGGGAGCGCCCCGCACACACAGGAGCGTTCAGCCAAGGCGTCGGGCATGCGGGAATCCGGCCTGAGCCGACGGCCCAATGAATACGCCGATAAGGTGGAATCGTTTATGAGTGAGGACGCCGCCACCGAAGCGATAGCCGCTCGAATGTTGGTAGGCCCAAAGGTTGTCGCCCCGCTATACGGAGAGCAAATCCTTGACGCCGCCACGGGACTCCCGGCCACCAAAGACACCGAGGAAGTCATTTATGGCGAGTTGACTCTGTTTTGGATCAATCTAGTAATGACCGACGATCCGTGGGCGGCGGCAGCGGAGATGATCTACTCCGTCGAAGCCGGATCGGGGCGGCGGCGAAACAAGCAGCTACAACAAGAGAACTCACAGCAGCTTTATACGATGTTCAGCCAGCAATTGTTCGCCATCGGAACTTCACTGGGCGACATCGAGGGATATTTGATGTTGCTTCGCATGGTCGGCGAGGCATACGAAATGCCGGTCGAACCGATCATCACCAAGATCAGGGAGGCTTTCGCCAGAAACTCGCAGCAACCAGCCGAGGGCAAAGACGGCGACTCGGCGAAAAAGTCCGATAAGGGCGGCACCCCGCAAAGCCCGCCGTCAACTATAGGCGGGGCCGCGGCCCTGTCTCAGTGGATGGGAGCGGCGGGCGGGCCGCGCAAACTCAATCTTTCACCCCCGCCAGGAACGGTTTAATGCCCAACTACGATTACCACTGCGACGACTGTGGACTCGACGCCATGCGTTTCGTTCCGATAGCGGATCGGAACGATCAGCGATGCGAACGCTGTGAATTGCCGCTTCGCCTGCTTATTTCACCCGTCGCCATACATGGGACCACCACCCGGCTAATGAGCGGATCGGACGATGGTTTCGGGAACGACAACGTGGCTCGACAGATAGCCTATGCCAAAGCACGCGCCGCCGGCGTAAGCGTCTCCGGCAAAAAGTGGCACCCCGGATTATGTCCCAAGGGAGAATCGTTTTCGCCTAAAGCATGGTACAGGGACGAAGCGGAAGTAAAGCACAAAGCAGAGGCATTGGGCCGCAACGTGGAAGGTTCGATCACCCACCAAACGCCAATCAGAGACAAGGACATACAAGACAACGAAAAGCCGTATCGAATCGCGCCCGACTTGGTTCAAGGCGACGTGTTGCGGGAAGTCGTGGAGAACCACGGCGGAAAAGCAACGCCCAGACTTTGCAAAACGCTGACCGAAAAATACCGAGACAAACATTCCGGCTCATCGAAACCAATAGGCAAGGTTGATTTATTCAGATGACTGCACCTTTCATTGCCACCTACGACGACGTACTGCAAATTGTGAAGGCATTTGCTGCTTCACACGGAGCCGGTAAGGACCAGGCCAGTATCCGCTACTGCATCGAAGCCGCGCTGAGGGAAATCGTCACCGTGCGGGACTGGAAGTGCCTGCATCGACCGTGGCGGGTGCCCTTACAAAAACCACAAACTACAGGGACCGTCGTATACTCCGCATCCGGCGGGGCTTCTGATTATCTTTGCACCTTGACTGGGGCCACCGTTCCGACGTGGGCGGCCGACGCACAGATCAGACTGGGCGCCCATTCTGTTATTTGTGACATCGACCAGATCATATCGAGTACCGAGTTCACGCTTCGACCGCCCCGTATCCCCGCCGAAGACATCACTACCGGCGTCAGCTACACGATAGGCCGAGGATGGTACGAACTGCCACCCGAGTTCCTTGCCTCTTGGTCCCCGGCCGAGCGCAACGCACGATACATCGGCGAGTACGTGCCGTTTGACCAATGGCATTTACTGGAAAAATACCGATCACTTACCGGTAACGTGCGCAGGTGGACCATCGGCCCCGCGCTCAACCGCTACGGAACAATGGCGCTCTACGTCGATCCTTGGGCTTCCAGCACGTCGGAATACGATTTTGTAATGAAGTGCCGCCCCAGAGTGCTCTCTATTTCCGGCCAAGATCCCTGGAATTACGCCGGAACCGTTTCGGTCGAATCCGGGTCGGCAACCGTTACCGGCGACGGAACCAGCTTTCGCTCTACCATGCTCGGTGCGATTATTCGGTTCTCTGAAAGCGCGTCGAAGCCCACCGGAACAAACGGCATAAACCCTTATGTTTTCCAACAGTCCATTACCGCCGTTGACACTACTGCACAAACCATGACCATCGGGGCCGTGTCTTCGGTCGCGTTAAGCGGCGTCAAATACATGGTCACTGATCCCGTTGACCTGGACATCGGCCTCTACGACGCCTTCCTTCGCTGTTGTGAAAAATATCTGGCATACACTAGCGGAATGAAGGATGCGGCGGCCATCGAACGGCAATATCAATTGGCGATACAGCAGGCCAAGATCACTGACAACTCAGCCAGGTGGCGGGCAACGGCCGGGTCTCAGCAGCGTGGATATACACGGCTATCCGACAACCCTAATCGTGGAACATTCGACCTAACGTAGGAAAAGCATGGCGTACACGACACGCACAAAAGTTGAACGCAGATACGGGACCGACAACGTGGCGACCTGGGCCACGCTCAGTCCCACCGACGGCGCTACGGAAATAGCCGCCGTCATCGCCGATTACATCGACTTGGCCGACGCCTTCATCGACGACCGCCTGCGCCTTAGTGAACGGAGCTTTGACCTGCCTATGACTTTGGCCGCCGGCACCACGCCGCCGACCGTGGAGTTCGTCGCCCGCCGGCTGGTCGGATACTGGCTCTCCACGCCTCGCGGGGTGAAGGAATACGACAAAGATGGAAACCCCCTCACGAAACATTACGTCGATTACCGGGATTCGCTAGAAATACTCGAACTGATCGTCGCCGGGAAATTGAAGTTCGAGGGAGAACAATAAACATGGCGGACGCCAATAACCCAATCCGGTTAATATACGACGGCTACTGGAATTGTCTGGGGAGCAAGGATGATTTTCTGGAGTTTTTCCCCACCGGCACCTTGCGGCAGGTCCGCTACAACTCGACCAACGACGACGCCCCCGACCCGGACTTAGAAGACCTCTCGCCGGCCGATTATCCCCGTTGCCGCGTAACGATAGCCCGTATTGAACCGGCCGTCCACATAAACAGCAACCACTCGGGGATGCGAATAACACTGCGCACTGAAGTCTGCACCGGACAGCAGATGCAAGGCAAGCTGATGGATTGCCTCTGGAGCATCTATCGCGGCATGACCACATGGGAAACCTACCTGCGCGACGCGGTGACCTGGAACGACAAACCGATCGTAGTCGAACTGGTTGCTGGGAAAATAACAGTCACCGACGACGACAAAGAACGAAACCGTGGGACCGAGCAATGGATCGGCGTTTGCGACGTTGAAATCGTCCTCGCGCTCCCCACTAACTTACTGGAGGCCGAATAATGTCCTTGATAACCGAAGTGATTACCGGTGTGAAAGCCGTGGTCAATAATTTCAGCACGTTTGGAAGTTTGAGATTGCGGCACGAGGTTCGCGCCAATCCGTTTTTCCATTCCGCCGGCGACGGTGGGGCCGACCGAGTTGAAGGGAATATCGACTTCACGGGTCTTATCCGTGCCTACGGATACCAGCCGACGGTATTTCCGGGCGAAACTTTCGACCTGAGTTTCACCGTAAGTGGATCAGACCAAGTAAAAAGCAACACCGGCCAGACCGCCGCCACAACTTGCCGCTGCATGGGTCTGGACATCGTGATCGAAGTCAACGATCAACGTCGTCAAAACGCCGTCTATTACGACATTATGTTCGGTGCGGCGGGCTACGATCTGTCCTACGCCGGCGAGTCTCCCCCGACCGACGAGGCTACCCCCGCAGTTTACGCCGTGCATGGACTGACGTGCCTACTGGACGCGGCCGAGGAAGATAATGTTACCAGTATGCGGCTGTCTATCCGCAACTTGGCCGAAGGGCAACCCAACTCGGCAACCAACGGCGTATTCTACCGGCCGCTGGGCAACATCGACTGGCAATTCGTCTATCGCCGGGATTACAACGCCCATTCCGTGTTGCCGACCAAAAACGCCATTCACGGCGTCACCATGCAGGTTGCCGCCGCTAAGACCTGGATCGCCCGTTACGGCCGAGTGTTGAACATAAACACCGACATCATCCGTGGCAGCCGAAAGGCACTGGAGGCGGAAATCACCATCGCCAAGTGCAACAACGGCACCATATCCGGGGCGATCATCGACCCGGCCTCAGTAACCCAATGGCCCTAAGCCATGAACGATCCCCCGACACTACCGCCGGAGCAAGAACCAGACCCGCCCGTGGAGCAAACGGACGACGGCCAAGCCAACCTTCCACCGCTGGAGCCGGTTGCCGCTGCGCCCGACTACCCACAAGAGGCTTTTGCGCAGTTTACGCAAGACCCTAAGCGGCCGGAGCAACAGCCTGACGACATCGAAGAAGATATTCCGCCGCCGCCCAAAGAACTCACGGGCACACCCACGGACGGGCCAGAAGGCCCCCAGGAGCCGATAGAAGAACTTTCGCCATTACCGGAGCCGACTGCCTCGGAAGGCGAGCCAGACGTTGTGGAGCCGCCTGACTTGGATACTGGCGGGGACTTGCCGATCGCCCCGCCGATGCCGCCGGAAGCCACGCCCGAACCCCCGCCTCCTCGACCTGCGAAGCAGTCGGGACTCGCGACGCCGGAAGAGAGGCGCGAGGCAATCCATGACCGCGGGCGGAAGCGTCGAGAGGAGCGTCGCGCACGGCTCGGCAAGGCCCCGCAACCATTCGAGTCCCACGGCCGCGAGACGACACTGCCTGAGCAGGAAAAGCCAAACATCGCCCCGCAACAGCCCGAGGGGGCGCCGCAGGCCCAGCAAGACGACCGCGTAAACGAGTTGATCCTGGCCGAACTGCAAACAATCTCCGGGATTCTGCGTGATCTGCCGGACAAAATAAACACCGGAGCCGTCTGACGTGACATTCAATCCAGCCACTAGCTACATCGGCGAAGCCAAGGGGCACCCCAAGGAAACGCTAAAGAAACTGGCTTTCCAGGCGGTGCGCCGTGTACACGTAGAGTGGGCCGACCGATACAACTGGGCCAATTTCTTCCTCTACAATTCGGACGCCAACGACTACCCGTATTTTCTCCAAGAGGGAATCCCCACCCAATCGGCCATCACCAAGATCGCTATCGCGCCGGACGAAGAATCGAGACTCATTCACGGGGCCGGCGGAACTTCGCACGCCCAGTATGGATACGCCTACTTGACCCTCGTTTACGAATCGGTCGGCTTCAACGAGGACGACATTTTCATCCAGGAGTTGCGGTCCCGATTCGAGCAGATACCGATCATCAATTTCATCGGCGGCCGCCCGGTACAGGACAGCCTCATCATATCCGGCCACGTCTTGACCATCACCTATCCAATGCGGGCCTACATGCCGACAGGCGTTACCACACTCCCCGGCCTACTTAACCTCGAAGCCTTCACTCCCTTGATGTTCCCCACGGTCATGTACACCACCGGCCAGATGCTTTATGTGTCCGGCGATTGCAGGGGGGCAATCCACTACGACGGAACCCTTCGCTACCGGGTCCAGCACCATATTTTCACCAGGCAGATAGATTGGAACTACGTCTGGTCGCCGTACACCGGCACTTGGGTACTGCCTGACTGGCCCAAACATTCCTACACCGCTTTTGCCAGCCAATTATAAGCCAAGGAGTTTACAGTTATGCCCACAGGCACACATAGCGGTTCGGTCCAAATCCTAAGTATCATCGACGATGCCAAAGGCCTGATCGACATCCCCACCACCGGCAGCCAAAAACTCAATCTGGTCAAGGCTATGCCCGCGGCCATCGAGGGCCTGTTGTCCACGCGGACCAACGACACGGAGGGTGTTTTTACGTCCGTTGCGCACGGCTTCGACGGCTCGGAGACTTTCGCCCTCTTCTGGAGCGGCGGCTACTGCTACCGTTGCACGGTCGATTCCTACGACGACGATACGGTCACTTTCACCGCCGCCGCGGGCGACGCCCTGCCGACCGCCGGAACCGGCCCGGCCTCGGCGCTGAAGATCGCCGTTGCCCAGCAGATAGAAGACACGTCGATCGACGGATCGCTGTTGCAGCAGTTGATGATCGTCAGCATCAACATCACCGAAAACGGCCTCTGCGAGATGTTCGACAGCGTCCCCACCAGCCGTTTGGCGGAAGCCTTCTATGACAATAGCTCCTACGTCTGGCCGCAAGAGTCGGGCGAGGCGGCCCCGTTTTCGCAAACCATAACCGACATCTACTTCTACAACGGAACCCTCACTGCGGGCGTTATCAACGTCTACGCGATACTGACCTGACATGCTCCAAAACCAGCCACCAGAACAAGGCGAAGGGATTTCCGCCGAGTTCCTCGAAGAGGTCGCCGAACTGGCAGACCGTAACATTGGCGGCGTCGGCGTCCATACGACACCCTTCGCCACCAACATCATGCAGCAGATGATGTTCTGGCTGGCGTTGCGCGGCTATCCGTTTCGCAACGACAGTGGCGAGGAGGTGCCCACCGGCGGTTGTTTGGCGGTGGACGGCCCAGCGTTCGAGGGTGGCCAGCTTTCGCCGGACATCGACGGCAACATCCCCGTAGCGTGCAGCAAGCCGAGCACCACCTTCCGCCGCCTCTATGTGCTCAACATGGGCAACCCGGTCCCGGCGGGCGACTACGGCCGCTGTTTCACGCCCGGCGGCTACGATATGGCGATGGCCCTGTACGACACCGGCACACCGGCCTTGGGTGAGAGTTACGGCCCCACTCCCGGCCAGTGGTATCTCACCAAAGATTACCCGTCGATATTCCATGTCGGCGGCGTAACCGAGTCAGGCACGATGCTGGGGAGCCTACACCTGATCCAGCAACAGGCAAAACACTACACGCAGATAGTACAAGTCACCAACAATGGCTCCCCTGAAGAGGACTGGCCAGCACTCTCGCCTATTGGCGTTTGTACTCTTGATGATGTTGATCCATCAGATATTGTTGCGTCAGCTTCTTCGACTGACTTTCTTCCTACATTCCTTGGTTGCCGATTAGATGATTACAGTTTCGATAGTGGCTACAATCGAATGCTAGGTATCACACAAAAAGCTATCCCTTATGGTGAAACGGGTTCGGTGTGCATTAGAGGCGTTACCTCTGCTTTAGTCCAAAAACTTCCGAGCGGCTGGACCGCCGGAAACTACGGCAATTGGGTCCAGGTTCGGAAGATCGACGACCGCTGGATGTTGAGGCGAGGACTTGGTGGTGACGCTAGGCTTTTGCAATACCTCGATTTCGGAACTTATCTGGATGGAGAATATGACGATCAACAAGTGGTGTTGATTGACCTTTGCAGCGTCCCAAATCGACGATACTTTTCAGCATATACCGAAGAGAAACCGGCGTTCTCGGTGGTTAATGCACCCCTAACCTCGCAATTCGCCTTTAAGATAGGCGATCAAACAGACTTTTACTACGCACTCCGCCACCAGCAAAAACTGGCGGGAACTTGTGGGTGGGATGTTCCGGCTTCTAAATATGGTTGGCTATACTATCTAAACGACACCATCCCCGTCTGCTTGACGCTTAGTTTTCCACACTCGTATGGCACCAATGCTGAAAATTACGGTCCTGCCACGGATTCGTTTGCTGCCTGGCCTTACCTGACGGGATTTAAGGCGGTGGCAAGGGATAATTACGATCCGACCAGCCCACCCTATTCACCATCGACCACATGGTTTTCGAGCGACATGACTCACATTTTCGCAAAAGCAGAGGATGCCCTGACCTATTTCACTGGAGGTACTTTTCAAGTCGCAGGACTTGCTTGGCCCTCTAACTCATCCGGTTCGGTTGTTTACGATGGTGGAGTATATGGCGGGGTAACTTATCCAGTCATTTACCTTCAAGTGACGCTTCGATATAGGTCTAACGCTGGCTTTATCCCGCCAAGATGTCCCAATGTTCAGGCGGGAACAATTTTTGAGGGGCTTATTGAAGCCAAAACAGGCGGATTGTATCTCGATGATCCTATCTATTGGGATGATCCGATTGGAACAGTCAAGATGTGGAACTTGTCAGTAGGTCTTATCCCCTCCGGCTGGCGTGAATACACGGCCATGCAAGATCGTTTCCCTATTGGCGTAAAAGCGGGAGGCATTGCTACGGGGGTGGGTGCTACTGGTGGATCGCAAACCCACATGCACCCTGCCGGAACCGGGATTGCTAGCGGCTCAAACCTTGGCGCTGCCAATCACATACCGCCATACTCGGGTATCATCTTCATCGAGCGGTACCAATGATCTTAACGCCCACCAACCCCAACCGCTTGTTTTGCCAGTTCCCTTGAACTCGGCGCGTCTACGATTGTATGCCCAAGCGAAGAGTCCGCCCCGACAACTTCAGTGCTGACTGCACCCGTCTGCGGGTTGACCATTACCCAGCGATTGCCGAGGTCTTGATAGTTGGTTAACGTGTCTTCGTTGGGATTATCTTGGATAAATGTGTTTTCAACTCGCTCTCGTTTTCCCACCAAAAGAAAGATCGGCTCAACTACGTTATGGCGGCCAGTGCTATCGTAGACACATTCAACCGCACCGTTTGGAGAAAACAAAATCGTAAGATTTCCCGTCCCTATTCCGACGCCATCGCCGACCCCCGACGCCGATAGATCAACCACCGCCGAAGCGGGTAATTGTAGTGGCTGCGCAAAACTTTTCATCGGCGAGCGAATGATACTGTATACAACCGGCGTGACATACCTCCGTATTGTGATGACTGGGTTTTGCGGGTCCGGGTATTCGGTATACCACTGTAGCCTCCAGGGCAATAGTTGTGCCGACTCTATGAGTTGCAAGTCAATTATAGATGTATCCGCATTAAAATATCCGTTGGCGTCGAGTGTGCCGTTGCCGCCAGTTATTTCATAATGCGGCCCCTGGTGATTAAGTTGAATCCGATCGTAGGGGCGAACCAGTCCAGGCGGCAGGGAGTCGAGATTAGTGGGCACCGGCGATTGCGGCCAAGGCGGGAGAACAGTAGCCGAATTAACCAGCCTGCCCTGAGCGGTATTGGTTCCAGTGCTAACCACTTGGATCATGGCGTCTTGTGTCTCGCCGCCGTAGTTAGGCGGCACTTGGCACTGGTCTGCGTTCATTGCAAAGCCGGGCGCGCCAAAATTACGGAAGATTACCCCGCAAGGCTTCCCGGTTTCCATTGCTCTGTTTCGGGCCGAGGCGAGATAGACATTGATCGACCGAGCCGCCTCCCGTACCCGTCGCCCCTCGACATCCGGCCGCATCATCGTGGCCGTAAGAGTTACCAGAATCACCATGATCGAGATCACGATCAACAGTTCGATCAAGGTAAACCCCCGAGCCGCCCCTCTCTTTCTC
>SDBT01002213.1_pt1 | contig 34619 bp, 23 predicted proteins | sample 2277101 | NCBI WGS metagenome assembly SDBT01 (sample SAMN10404973, study PRJNA504765) | marine sediment metagenome | isolation source: marine sediment core GS10_PC15, 103 cmbsf | place: Arctic Ocean: Southern Knipovich Ridge | collected 2010
CGGCTGAAGAAGAGCTGGAAGTCGAAGCGGAGATAGAAGAGGAAGCCGAAGAAATTGAAGCAGAAGTCGAGGCGGAAGAAGTAATTGAAGAGGTTGATGACGCAGATAATTAGGTTAAAGGATCGTCCTGCGCACAGGTATATATTGGTTGGATGCAGGTAAAATCGAGTAAAACTGCGAAAAATCCACCGAAGTGATATTAATTTGAAGGAGCGTGCTCAGTTGGAGTGCGCTCTATTGCTTTAATAGATTTTGTTTCGCTTGTCCGGGTGTTGAATAAGAGTTCTGTTAACTTAACAGCCTTTTAGCACAAAAAGCCGTGTAATCTGGACAAACTCTGGTAGAATCTAATCGGACAAAACATCTCGTAATCAAGTGATTCCACGAGAAATAATAGTAATCACAACCAGGTAACTGCACGAATAAACACTGCGTATGATAACTGTGAATGAACCTGGCATTGATTTATAGGTAGGAGGGGTATTATGGCTGGTATGGAACGATTTACACAACGGGCGCGCAGGGTTCTGAGCCTGGCTCACCAGGAAGCTGAGCACATGCGCCATCACCACATCGGGACAGAACACTTACTCTTGGGTTTGATCCGCGAGGAAGGTGGTGTCGCCGGTCGGGTATTACGCGAACTAGGATTAGAGGTCAACCGGGTGCAGGAGATAGTTGAAAGGATGACAGGCACCGGTCAATACAAGGGCAGCAAGTTAGAGCTCTCCCCTGGCATGCAGCAGGTCCTGGAGCTGGCAGTTGAAGAGGCACGGCAGTTAGGTCATCATTATATCGGTACAGAGCATCTTTTATTGGGGTTGGTTAATTACGATGAAGGCATCGCCCTGGATGTATTGAAAAAATTAGGCGTTACCTCCGAACAGATCCGCCGGCAGACACGCAGAGTTCTCCAGGAGAGCAGCACATCTCGACGATCCACCCCAACGAGGGAACAAAGATCGGCGCAGGGTGGGAAATCTAAACAAAAGACCCCCCTGGTGGATCAGCTCGCCACAGACCTGACAGGGTGGGCAGAAGAAGGAAAACTGGACCCGGTAATAGGTCGAGTGAAGGAAATCGAGCGGGTTATTCAGATACTGGCTCGCAGAACGAAGAACAATCCGGCATTGATTGGCGAGCCTGGCGTCGGGAAAACAGCGATCGTAGAGGGTCTCGCTCAGAGGATCGTTGAAGGGGATGTACCCGCACTTTTACTTGATAAGCGCGTGTTACAGTTAGATGTCGGATCGCTTGTTGCCGGCACAATGTACCGCGGCCAATTCGAAGAACGCTTAAAGAGAGTGATTGACGAATTTAAAGCATCCGGGTCAATCCTGTTTATTGACGAGGTCCATATGCTGGTCGGCGCAGGTTCTGCCGGTTCGTCCGTTGATGCTGCCAACATACTTAAACCAGCACTGTCTCGAGGTGAACTTCAAGTGATCGGCGCAACGACGATTGATGAATACCGCAAAAACATCGAAAGCGACGCCGCACTGGAGCGCCGTTTCCAACCAGTGATCGTGGAAGAACCCAGCGTGGATGAAACGGTTGAGATCCTGCGTGGAGTGCGCAAAGCTTATGAAAATCATCATCGCCTGAGGATATCCGACGAAGCCATTGATGCAGCTGCTGAGCTCTCATCAAGATATGTTTCTGATCGATTCTTACCGGATAAAGCGATTGACCTGATCGATGAATCGTCTTCCAGGGTACGCATGTACAAAAGCCCCGCAGCAGAGAAGGCGAAAAACTTGATGATACAGTTGCGCGATCTGCGCCAAAGTCACACGTTAGCAATGGAAGAAGGGCGCAGCGATGACGCCCAGAAGTATCTGCTCAATCAAGAAGATTTGGAGCAGCAGCTGGATCTTATGCGTACTGGCTGGGATCGAGCCACCAGTCCTGTGGTCACAGCAGATGACATAGCTGAACTCGTCTCGATGTGGACCGGTGTACCTGTAATGCAGATTGCTCAAGAAGAATCGCAGCGCCTGCTGTTGATGGAGGACGAGTTACGCAAACACATCATCGGTCAGGAAGAAGCAATCGAAGCTATTTCGAAAGCAGTCCGTCGTGCGAGGGCGGGTTTGAAAGACCCACGCCGACCGATTGGATCTTTCATTTTTCTCGGACCGACGGGCGTTGGCAAGACCGAGCTGACCAAAGCCCTGGCGCGCTTTATGTTTGGCAGCGAAGACGCGCTAGTTCAGTTGGACATGTCCGAGTTCATGGAACGCCATTCTGTCAGCCGTCTGGTTGGTGCGCCGCCCGGGTATGTGGGTTACGAGGAGGCCGGTCAACTCACCGAAGCTTTGCGACGCAGACCGTATTCGATTGTGGTCTTTGATGAGGTAGAAAAAGCGCATCCGGAGGCTCATAATATGCTCTTGCAGATTATGGAGGAGGGACAACTCTCTGACGCAAAGGGTCGAAAGGTGGATTTCAGTAATGCCATCATCGTGATGACCTCCAACGTAGGCGCCGAAATGATCAAGCGCCAGTCGTCGATGGGCTTTTCACTCAAGAGCGATGAAAACCTTGAGGAACAACAGGCTTACGATGAGATGCGAAAAAAATTGATGGATTCGCTGAGGCGCGTATTCCGTCCAGAGTTCGTCAACCGGGTCGATCATGTGATCGTCTTCCGTGCATTAAGTAAAGATGATATCACCCAGATTGTAGAGTTGGAACTGGATAAGGTTTCCCAACGTTTGGAGGAACAAGAGATATTCCTGACCGTCACTCAAGAAGCGCTGGATAAATTAGCCGAGTTGGGATATGACCCGGAATTTGGAGCTCGTCCATTGCGCCGGGTGATCCAACAAAAGGTAGAGGAAAACCTGTCTGATGCGCTTTTGGCGGGCGAATTTGAGGATTGCGAAGCGATCATTGTGGATGTTGAAGATGATGAAATCGTCCTACGGCGCGGTGAAGAGGAGGCTGAACTGACTACAGAGGCCGTGGCGGCAGGATAACCGCAGCGATAAACGATTGAAAAACCATTTTTAAAACCGGCTGCCCTGGGATTAACTCTCGGGGCAGTGTTGTTTCTATGAGAAAGGTTGAATTATAATACTCACATGTCAAAGACACACACACAATATGTTTGCCAGCAGTGCGGGCGCATCAGCCCCCGTGAAATGGGACGCTGCCCACAGTGCGGTGAATGGAACAGCATGGTGGAAGAGGTCATCCAGAGAAGTCGACCGCCGGCTGCCAAACACGCCAGCCGCGGCGCCTTGGTTCGCTCAATGCCGCGACGTTTAGCGGATATCGGGGGAGATGTGGATGAGCGCTTGCCCACATCCATCAACGAACTTGGTCGCGTTCTGGGCGGCGGTGTTGTACCGGGGTCGATTGTGTTGATAGGTGGTGACCCGGGCATTGGGAAATCGACCCTGCTGCTGCAGATGAGCCTAGATTTGGCTCGCGAGGTCAGGGTACTTTACGTTTCGGGCGAGGAATCAGAGCGCCAGATCAGGATGCGTGCCCAGCGCTTGCTGCAGTCTGATGGCGATAATCGGGTTGATAAAGGAAAAATCTCGGGCTTGATACCAGATGACCTGTACCTGGTCACCGAAACGAGACTACCGGTAATTTTCGAGCACGTCTCCGAAATTCAACCCGGTCTGTTAATCGTTGACTCTGTGCAAGCCACGTACCTTCCGGAACTGGATTCCTTAGCTGGATCGGTCACACAGGTGCGTGAGACAGCGTCGCGCTTGCGAGATCTTGCAAAAACATCCGGGACAGCTGTATTCCTTATAGGACACGTTACCAAAGAGGGCACTATAGCTGGACCGCGTGTTCTGGAACACATCGTAGACACGGTACTTTATCTTGAAGGTGATCGCTACCAGTCTTATCGACTGCTGCGGTCGATCAAAAATCGCTTCGGAGCCACCTCGGAGGTGGGAGTTTTTGAGATGCGGGAGCGAGGGATGGTGGAAGTTACCAATCCTTCCGAAGCTTTCCTGGCTGAACGGATGGTGAATGCGCCTGGCTCGGCGATCGCCGTCACGATGGAAGGTACGCGTCCAATCCTGGTCGAAATTCAGGGATTGACCAGCCCAACTTCTTTTGGCAATCCTCGGCGCACACCGAACGGGGTGGATTTCAACCGGCTGCTGCTTACTGTGGCGGTTCTCACCCGCCGGATGGGACTGCGTCTGGCTGACCAGGACGTGTTTGTGAATGTTGTTGGCGGTCTGTCGATCAGGGAACCGGCAGCCGACCTGGCAGTTGCGGCGGCGATTGCTTCTTCGGTGCGCAATCAGCCTGTTCGAGCAGAGACTGTCCTTATCGGCGAAGTGGGTCTCTCCGGTGAATTGCGTACAGTAAGCCAGATGCCAGTCCGAATGAATGAAGCTTTCAAGCTTGGTTTCAAGACAGCCATTGTGCCGCGCCGGCTGCGGCGCGCAGAAACCTGGCCAGAAGGAATTGAGGTCATCGAAGCACGCTCCTTACGTCAAGCCTTAAAGCAGGCTTTAATCGAGGATAAGGGGTAGGGGAAAAGAGAATCAATCCCAATCCCTTATTACCTTTCTTTTACATATGTCCCCCATACCCTCCGGCGCTCTAGCTCTGCAACTCCCCAGCGCCCCCGCATTCTCTGTTGGTACTATCCCTGTGTTTGGAGATTTGATCCTCTCGCCTATGGAAGGCTTTTCTGATATGCCCTTCCGCTCTATATGCCGTGAGCAGGGCTCGGCGATGAGCTACACCGAGTTCATCAATGCGCTGGATGTTATCCAGGGAAACCCGCACGTACTTAAGAAGCTGACCTTTTTAACCGCAGAGCGACCGGTTGTATTTCAAATCTTTGATAATGAGCCTGCCCGCTTGTTGGAAGCCGCACTGCGGCTGCAGGAGTTCGCCCCGGATATTATCGATGTGAACATGGGTTGCTCAGTAAGGCGGGTATCTGGCCGCGGCGCGGGCGCTGGTTTGCTGCGCACGCCGGTCAAAGCAGCCCGCATTGTCCGCACCTTGAGCCGTGAACTGGAAGTGCCCCTTAGCGCCAAGATACGCTTGGGTTGGGACGATGAGTCGCGTAACTATTGTCTTATCGCTCGCATAATCGAGGAAAACGGTGGCGCGCTGATCGCGGTTCACGGGCGCACGAAAGAACAAGGGTACAACGGTCAGGCGGACTGGGATGCGATTGGCGAAATTAAACAGGCGGTTTCGATCCCGGTGATAGGGAATGGCGATGTGCGCACGGTCGTCGATATCGAGCGCCTTAAGACGCATACCGCTTGTGATGGCATCATGATCGGTCGAGCTGCGGTTGGTAATCCATGGATTTTCGCACGCCGGGATAGAGAACAGGTGCCGCCGGGTGAGGTGCAGGAGATGGTATCCCGCCACCTGGCACGCATGCTGGATTTTTACGGCGAGGAACGGGGGTTGATCCTTTTTCGCAAACATGCGAAAAGATACTTGAGTGTTTACCCGCTTTCGAGCGAGCAGCGTTACCGCTTCCTGACGACCGAAAGCCCAACCGAACTGGTACAGATGCTTGACCTAATTGTGCAGTAATTTAGAACTCCACCCTCACCTATCCAAGTATCATCCTCGCATCTAGCGCCCGGCAGCCGCCGCGCGCGTGGAACACCCGCAGCGGGTTGATGTCCAACTCCTTGATTTCAGGAAAATCTACCAGGAGTTGGGACAGGCGCAGCATGGCTTCGACCAGCGCCTCGATGTCCGATCGCTTGTGGCCGCGCGCCCCTTGCAAGATCTGGGCGCCGCGCAGGCTCTCGATCATCTCCAAGGCTTCGCGGTGCGAAATTGGTGCAACGCGCACGACTGACTCCTCGAATATCTCCACAAAGATGCCACCCAGACCTACCATTACGACCGGACCGAACTGGGGGTCCTGACGCCCACCTAAGATCAGCTCCCTGCCGCCGGTGACCATCGGCTGCACCAGAACGCCATCCACTCCGGCTTCTGGGTAAGAGACCTGGATGCGTGTCATCATGTCTTCGAAAGCCGCCGCCACAGCTGGGCTGTTGCGCAGGTTGAGCTGCACACCGCCGACGTCCGACTTGTGCGAGATCTGTTCGGCGATAATCTTGATGGCAACCGGGTAGCCTATCTCCTCGGCGGCTGTGCGGGCCTCGGCGACCGTCAGCGCTACCATACCCCGCACTGTGGGGATGTGGTAGCTTTCCAGGATCGACAAAGCCTCAGAGAGCAGCAGGTCGCGGTTCTCGGCTTTGGCTCGCCCGATCAGGGAGCGCACCTCCGCTTTATCCACCTCGAATGTGGGGATGTCCTGCCTGTTGCGGACTTTCTGGGACTGGACATAATAGCGGTGGCTGATTTCCAGAGCGCGGATAGTCTCCACCACCAGGGTGAAGATGGGGAAGTTGTAATTTTGCTTCAGGTAGCTCACTTCCTGGGCGGCGGCGGATACATAATAGGTGACCGGCTTATGGTATTTGTCCACAAGCTCGATCAGACGCTCCAGCAGTAAACGGCTGGTCTGGTTTTCCGCCTCGGAGAGTGAAGTATGCAGGAAGACCACCCCATCCACGTCGTCCAATTGTAAGGTCTGCTCGACGATCTCGGCATAAACGTCCAGGTCGAACAGGTCTCCCAGGTCGAGCGGATTGGTCAGCCGGATGACCGAAGCGCGGAAGTGCTTTTCGATACGGCGCAAATAGCTATCTGGGAAGTGCGCCAGGTCGAAACCGGACAATTCACAGGCATCGGCCGCTATCACAGCGTGACCACCGGATCGCGAAATGATTGCCAGGTTGTCCCCCTTCATTGGGGGCAATTCCAGTATCTTTAAATTATTACCAAAAGTGGTGGCATCGTGAATGCGAATGATTCCTGACTGGTGGAAAGCCGCATCAACCACTTTGTCATCACTGGTAAGGGATACAGTGTGAGACAGGGCGATGTTTTGCCCCAGTTTGCCGATGTTGGATTTGAAGGCCAGGATAGGCTTATTCGATCGGCGGGCGATTTCCATCAGCCGGCGACCGTCGCGAATGCTCTCCAGGTAAAGAAAGATCAGACCGGTGCCTTCGTCGGTGATCAGGTATTCCAGCATGTCCTCGGCTTCAACGTCGAGCATATTGCCCACTGAGACGAACTTGTTGAGACCCAAACCATCGTTGGCCATCAGGTTAAGGGCGCTCATGCCCACGCCGCCGCTCTGGGTAATGATGGAGACATCGCCTGGTTTGACAAATTTCCGCAGGCGCGGGAAGGGGACGCAGAACCCGTTCTCCATGTTGATAGCACCGATGCAGTTTGGACCGACGAAACGGATACCGTACTTATCTGCCACGCGGATCATCTCTTCTTCTATCTGGAGAGCCTCGTTGGCGTATTCGCTGAAGCCGGCTGTCTCAATAATGACCCAATGGATGCCTTTCTGACCGCATTCCTCTAATATACCCGGTACTGTATGGGCGGGCGTCAGGATCACAGCCAGGTCGACTTTGTCGGGAATATCCCCTACGGTGTGGTAGATACGGCGGGTCTCGATCATCCCACCGCGCGGTCCGACGGCGTAGACGATACCGTTGAAGCCGTACTCCACTAAATTGGCAACGATGTTGCGCCCTAAATTCGTGGGCAGGGATGAAACGCCGATGACGGCAACACTGCTTGGATAAAAAAACTCGCGCATGGTTGTATTCGCTCCGCTTTTTGGGTTTGATTATACACTTGAAAGGTGAGTAGTAAGGTGTGGACACGGAATTGAACGGATATTTTTAGAAATTCGTGTTCATCCGTGTACAGAGTTGTTCTACTTGGGCAGTAGTAAATTACTGCCCATTTCCTAAAGAACAGTTCTCCTCGATCGTCCAGCAGTTGTACTGCTGGATTGCTGCCTTACTTGGGTAATGCTTCAAATACGCAAACCTCAACAACAAATGTTGCCAATCCCTGTGTTTTGCTATTGACTTTTGCGAAGACTTATGTATAATTGGTGTGCTGGTCGTACCAGAATACCAGAGATCCCTCATGAAGATAAAACCTGTGCCACGCATAACGCTTGCTGATACAGTCGCTGGAAAGTTGGCGGCCTCCATACTCGATGAGTCATTAAAACCCGGAAACCAGCTACCTTCCGAGCGCGAATTGATGCGCCAGCTCGGAGTCAGCCGGACGACGGTCAGAGAAGCGCTAAAGATACTTGAAGAAAACCACCTGATCGAGGCTCGCCCCGGTGTTGGCTGGTTCGTGTGCGCTATCGACGAGGGTAATTTTGCCTCTGCATATGAGCTGGCGGGCGATGAACGTCGAGCACCGGCGTCAGAGAGTAAAACAGAAGACAAAATCACCCTCAGCGGTCCAAAGCGATTACCCGTCACTCCAGAAAAACCACTCCATATACCCAATCTGCGCACCGACCGCCTGGGAACCTTTGATTTCATTTCCTGGTGGGAGCGCGAGAAGGTTGAAGGTGCGAAAGTGCTGGTGGTTGGCGCCGGCGCGCTGGGCAACGAGGTCATCAAGAACTTGGTCCTGATGGGTGTCGGGAATATTTTCGTCATCGATTTCGATACCATCGAAGCCGCAAACCTCAGCCGCTCACCCTTGTTCCGGGAGAGCGATTCGGGTCGTAAAAAGGCGGAAGTCGCCGCGGCGCGCGCCAAGGAGCTCAACCCCAACGTACACGTCCAATATCTGCACGGCGACGTGACCACCGACCTGGGTTTGGGAGTCATCCGGCGCATGGACGTGATCATCGGCTGCCTGGATAACCGCGAGGCTCGTCTGGCAGTGAACCGCTTTGCCTACTGGATGAACAAACCCTGGGTGGATGGAGCCATTCAGGAGCTGTTGGGGCTGGTGCGAGTTTTCGTCCCCGGTGAAGGCGCCTGCTTCGAGTGCTCGCTGACCGAGCAAGCACGTCGCGACCTGGCTGTGCGCTATTCCTGTCCGCTGCTGGCGCGCCAGAATGTGCTGTTGGGGAAGGTTCCCACTACACCCACCATCTCCGCTATCATCGGAGGTATGCAGTCCCAAGAGGCGTTGAAGATCATTAACGGACTGTCGGTGGAGGCAGGTAAGGTGGTGCATTTTAACGGCATGGTCAACCAGATGCACACCGCAAGCTACCGTCCGCGAGAGGACTGTGAGAGCCACTGGATTTTCGGTGAGGTATCCGAACTGCCCGCAAGGGCGGAAACTACCACAATGGAGGAACTGCTGCGGACGGCGCGCGCTGATCTGGGACCAGATGCTGTAATTGAGCTGGATCAGGAGTTAGTGCTGGCTCTCGATTGTCCGAAATGTAAGACTACCGAACAAATCCTGCAACCGATCTCGGAGGTCAGCTTTGAATCTGCCCACTGCCCAGTATGTGGTACGCTGCGTGATACCCAGATGACCCATGTGATTACCGGTGAAGAACCTTTCCTGCACCGTACGCTCGCCTGTCTGGGTGTGCCTCCCTTACACATTCTGCGCGCCTACAACACACACGAGTACCGCTTCTACGAGCTGACAGGCGACCTGGAGGATGGACTGCACTTCAGCGACTTCGATGAGACCTCCCCCACTCGCAAGCAGGACATCCGCCAGCGAATACGACTGGGAGAGGTTATTAAATTGAGCGATATAAAAATCAATCCAGCCCACGGTCGGGTTATTTTGCGCGATTGAGGTGCAAATTGGCTGTACAACTGGTCCTCGATACATATGAGAGTTTTCCACCTATGAAGAAGTTCTTCAACAGCCTGATTGGTCGCACTTTCCTTGTGCTGCTGCTTGTATTGGTGGCGGCTGTGACCCTGCCGATTATTTACCAGGCGAACCCGCTTGTGCCGTCCTATGTGTTCAAGTGGACTGCCGTTGCCGGGCTTGGGTTGGCAGCCGGGTTGGGGGCAAATTTGCTGCTGCGACAGCGCAGCGTCCCGGTACGCCTCCTGGTGGCTTCCCTTGCACTGCTCGCTGGTCTAATTTTTTTAGGATGGATCACCCGGTCAAACATAGGAATCGACCTTGCTCAACGTCCGCTAACTGGACTTGACTGGGACTGGCTTGCTCAACTGGTCTTTGGGGGGCTTTTCGTATTGCTGGCGACCTGGACATGGCGCTTCGCCCCGAAAACCAAGCAAGCGGCTAAGAAGTCGTCCCGGCCGCGAAAGAGAGCGTCCAAGTCTTCGAAAAACTCTTCTGGTAAACGATCACAGCCACCAAATTCCAGGAGGAAATCCAGCCCCAAACGAGCTGGTTCTTCTGCCGCTATTGGTTCGGGAACCACTAAGGTGAGAAAAAGGACCACTAAAAGTCAAGTGAAAGCGAGTGGAACTGTCAAATCTAGAAAGACGACCCAAACCCGCACTCGTAAAACCACCTCATCCAACAGGACCAGAAGCCGGGCAAAGACCCAAAAGAGGGTAACCATACCAAAGAAAGATCTACCGGGAGTTGCCCAACGTGAGTTCTGGGCTTCGCAGTGGGACCAACTGCGTTTGAGGACCCGGGGCATCTGGAGAGACAGCCAGATGGCGGGGAAACAGGTAAAAAGCCGGCTTTCGCCAGTACCGAAGAAACCCAAAATCAAGCCCCGTGCCCGCTCACGGATGGTCCTGCCAAGCCGGCAGCGACGAAAAGAGGAGCACGTGCACCTGGCAGGAGTAGTCGAGCACCGCTGTCCATATTGTTTAGAAATTGTTGAGAAAAAAGACCCGCGCGGTGTACGTGTGTGTCCTGTCTGCGAAACCCGCCACCACGCTGATTGCTGGGCGGTGACCGGCACATGCCAGGTCCCGCACGAGTGAAATGTATAACCGCAATTATTTAAGGTACGGAGGAGCCAATGCCTGATTTACCCGTCACAATCGTTCTGCCGAACGGCAGCGCACGCCAGGCAGATATCCCGGAAGACATCGCCATCCGCGATATCGTGCCCGAGTTGGTGTCACTGTTGAATCTGCCCACCGTGGGTCCGGATGGACGTCCCATGGGCTATCGACTGGATAGTAAAGCTCTGGGTAGAGAGTTAGGGGAGGAGGAAACCATGGCGGACGCTGGCGTACCGCCTGAGGATCGCCTGATCCTGACAGCCGATATCACCGCGGGGGCGACCCCGGTGAACCAGAGCCCGCGCATGCGGCGTTTGAAGGCGGATCATGATCTGATGCAGGAGCTCAGAGCGCGCTCCGATTTGATTGAGTTCCAGGCCAAATCTACCCGCCGCGGTCTGCCACCGGAGAGATATATCGTGACATACAAATGCAAGGGCATTGTGGCGGTCGACCGGAATGGCAGACCGAAGTATGGGAACAGGCACCAGGTAGAAATTTACCTGCACAGCCAGTATCCCCAGCGCTGGCCTGGAATGAAGTGGCTGACTCCCGTCTGGCACCCCAATATCAACCATCTCAATGGATCGGTGTGTATCGACGCGGCCTGGTGGACAGCCAGTCGCTCGCTGGACCGCTTGGTGATCATGATCGGCGAGATGGTGCAGTACAAGAATTTTCACGACGACCCGACCAAGCCACCCTTTCCGTGGGATCCGGAGGCGGCGCGCTGGTGCCGGTCCTACCGCGCCAAACACCCGCATGTTTTTCCTGTCGACCAGCGCGAGCTCCTGCGACCTGAGCGTGTGAAGATCAAAAAAACGAAAAAGGGTTCGAAACCAAAGATAAAGTTGAAGTAATACCCATCCTGTCTTGGGATGTGGTGTGAATTGCGGGTGTAACCGGCAGTTCACAGCACGTCGTAAGACGTGACCCAATCAGCGCTAGCGCAAGCCCACTGGCCCGGGCTTATGGGTAAGAATATTAAAAACTATCAATACACATGGAGGATAAAACAATGGCAGATATTCCCGTTACTCTAGTTCTTCCCTCGGGAGGCACCCGTTCTGCAGAAGTCCCCGAGGATGTACCGGTGAAGGAATTGATCCCTGAGCTGGCGACGTCCCTTGAGCTTCCCACCACGGGACCCGATGGTCGTCCCATCAGCTACAGGCTGGACAGCAAAGCCTTAGGCCGCGAGCTCCAAGAGGATGAGACCTTGGCGGAAGCCGGCGTGCCGGAGGATGACCGCTTGATCCTGACAGCCGATATCACGGCAGGATAAGGAAAAGGCCAGGTGGTTTGTCCTGCCAGACGACCACCTGACCTTCCCATAGAACTACAGCTAGATTTTACCATTAATGGAAACCCAATCGATTTCCGTTTCACCGTTGAATCGACCGAAATCGCGCCATGCCCATATCCCTTATGGCTGCGCAGTACGATGGCGCTCTCCTCTGGAAGATGGCGAGTTGATGCCTGGCGTGTCGGTTTTCGTTTCCCAGCGGGCTTTCGTGCGCTTCTGCGCTCACGCTGGGAGCGACCTGGAAAACGAGGTCGGAGGCTGGCTGGTCGGTAAATGGTGCCTGGATAAAAGATCGGACGAGCAGTTCATCGTCGTCGAATCTATTCTGCCGGCACCGTTCACTCGTCATGGCGGCGCATATTTGACCTTTACCCAGGATACCCAGGTTGCTCTCTACGCACAGAAAGAGGAGCGCTACCCCGGTAAAGACCTGGTTGGCTGGTACCACACTCACCCCCGTATGAGCATCTTCCTCTCTGAATACGACATCTGGATGCACGAGAATTTCTTCCCGCATCCATACCAGGTCGCCCTGGTGATAGAGCCGTTTTCTTATACAGGAGGCTTTTTTATCCGCCAGTCGGATGGTGAGTTGGATGCCCGGCGCTACTTTGGATTTTACGAACTCCACAACCGCACGAACCGTAGCGTTGTGCACTGGCGAAATGTTTTCCCAGAACCGGAGATTGAGCAAGGAGAATGAAATGAATCGTTTGATGAAGCTTTTTTACTACGGAGTCCTGGGCGCGATCGGAGGCGTGATCGGCTGGCAAGCCAGCAACTTGCTGGGACTCTCTTTCGCAGGTAATATTTACTTGAGTGAAATCGTGGTCGGCGCGCTGATCGGTTTCTTTATCGGTCTTCTGATCGGCGCAGCGGATGGGCTGCTGACTCGCAACCCGGTACAGACTGTGAAAGCAGGTCTTCTGGGCGGGCTGCTGGGTCTGGTAGGGGGAGCGATTGGTCTGCCGCTGGCTGAGGGATTGTTTCAACTGCTGGGAGGTCATGTTTGGGCGCGTGCCATTGGTTGGGGGATATTCGGAGCCCTGATCGGGCTGGCGTGCGGCTATAGCGGCGGCAGCCAGATGTGGAAAGGTGCCCTGGGAGGATTCCTGGGTGGTGTGCTGGGCGGCGTGCTGCTTGAAAGCACCCGTAACTGGCTGAGCGACCCACTCTTGGGGAAGGCTGCCGGTATGCTCCTGATGGGAGCGTCGGTCGGCACCTTCATCGCCCTGATTGTGTACCTGCTCTCGCGCGCCTGGCTGAAGGTCGTGAGCGGAAAATTAAATGGGACGGAATTCATTCTGGATAAGTTCATGAGTGAAAACGGACCTTCGGCTTTCATCGGCAGCGACGCCCTCAAAGCTGATATCGTCCTGCCCGACCCCGATATCGCCCCCCAACATGCCATGCTCAAGGGCGCCGGCTCATACTTCACCCTCAAGGACATGAGCCTGGATGGTACGTACGTTAACAACCGGCGCATCGAGCAGACCAAACTTAGGAACAATCAAAAGATCAAGATGGGCAACACCCAGCTTGAGTACCACGAAAAGAGGTGAACCATGCTCAAGATACCTGAAACTAAACTTGCATTTTTCAGCCTGCTGTGCATCTCGCTGGTCTTCCTGACGGGCTTTTCACCGGTCCGGCAGTCCTTGCCTACACAGCAACCTTCAACTGCCCTGCAAGGGGAGCCCGAGAGCGGGAAGCTGACCGCTCGCATCACCCAGGTGGACACATCCCAGTTCCCCAAAGTGACCGTGTACGTTTCGGTGACGGACGAGAATGGGGAACCGGTGGGTGTGAGCGTCTCTAAACTTGTACTGCGGGAGAACGGCGAAATCATGACTCCCGAGGATATCTCCGGCGCAGGAGAGATCGGAACCCTGACCACCATGCTTGTGATGGACGTCTCTGGCAGCATGAACCACGCCGGAAAACTGGAGTCCGCCAAGGATGCCGCCCGCGCTTACGTTGACCAATCACGCCCGCAGGATTACGTTGGCTTGCTGGCTTTCAACACACAGACCGATTACGTGCAGCCGTTGACCAGTGACCACCAGAAGTTGTCCGATGCCATCGGGAGTCTCAAGGCTGACGAAGATACAGCCATGTACGATGCCCTTGTCGTAGCAATGGAGCTGCTGGAAGCGATCCAGGGACGGGTGGCAGTCATCGCCCTGACCGACGGTCTGGACAACCGCAGTAAGACATCGCCCCAGGAAGTGATCCAGATGATCGGACCGGAAGGGCTTTCGATCTCGACGATCGGTTTAGGCGAACCCACACACAGTACCAGCGCCCTCTCCGGGCTGAACGAGCCGGCTTTGAAGGCCTTTTCGGAACAGGCAGGCGGTATGTACGGATACGCCAACGACGCAGAGTCGCTGCAGGCGCTGTATAAGCTCTACGGGCGCGCCCTGCAGAGTGAATATGTGATTGCCTACACGTCACCTTCGCAGTTGCGCGACGGCGTCAACCGCGCCCTGACCGTCACGGTCAGCGACCAGGAGGAGGCGACCGGCGCAGTCGCTGCGAGCGCAGCGGAAGGCGAGCAAGAGCTGTACAACCCGGGTGGGCTGGTGCCCGAGGTGGCTGAGCCGGCTTCCTGGAGCATTTTTTTCGTCCTGCTGACTGCCCTGGTTCTGCTGTTGCTCGTGCCTACACTGATCTTTTTTGTCCTGCGCTTTTTCCGAGGTCGACATAAGGGGAAGGTCAAGGTAAATGACAGCCCCACTAAGAAAGCGAGGGTCAAGTTGAAGAACTGAGAGGACTAAAGATGAGGCGTGTTTAACGTGCGGTGTGTAGGAAAGAAGCGCCGCACGTTTTTTTGAAATCCGTGTTCATCCGCGCTTATCCGTGTACTAAGGCATTTCGGGGATTCTTCACTCATATGCCAGCACTTCACGGATGGTGAGGCGCGCCGCGCTGCGAGCTGGCAATATGCTGGCAAAAACCGAGAGCGCCAACACTACCCCCAGCCATATTAAAATGCCGTCCAGGGTAAAGGCAAGCGGGATTGGGGCGTTGATCATCGCCTCGCTTATAATTTTCAACAGCAAGAAGCTAATAGGAAAAGAGACCAGCACTGCGGCGGACCAACTGATCAAACCGATGAAAACCCCTTCGAAAACCACCGACTTCATGATCGCGAAATCCACCGCTCCGATAGCACGCATAACACCGATCTCGCGCGTGCGCTCCAGAACGTTCATTCCCATAGTGCCTGTCAACCCAATGCTGCCTACAACCGCTGTCAGTAAAGCCATGGTCAGCAAAAACACGACCAGTATATTGACCATTTGCGCACTCTGTTCCCTGGTTTCTGCCCCGGTTTGAATACTACTGACGTGAAAGCCGCGGGCGCGCAGATACTGGTCTAGTGCAGTACTGAACTTCTCTTGACCTTCCAAACTTTGATCGTTTGTGACCAGGCGATAGGAAGATGCATGGTTGGACATATTTTGGAGACCAGAAATCGACTCGTAAGGAGCATAGCTCAGCGGATCCCCCATAAAGTTGGTGAAGCTAAATACCCCTACCAAGGTCCAATCATCTTCTCGCCCACCCGACACGCTCAAGCGCAGCGTATCCCCGGGTTTCAAATCAGGAATAGTGTCCCAGATCGCATCCGAGATCACAACTGCCTTTCCATCACCAGGGAGCAACCAGCGTCCGGCTACCATCTCGGGATCGAGTAAAGTGCTATCCGCGGGTGGAGCAATTATCAGCAGGTTCTCTACCACATCCCCGTTCGGATCAAGAATTTCTGCACTGGCTCCCGACCATGCTTCTATATCTTCAACACCGGGTATCTGAAATACGGCATCCTGCACCTTAGCAATGCGGTAAGGCTGCTCGAAATCCAAGGTAATATCGGCCATGAAATGTTGGGTCAGATCAATCATATACTCCTGCATTGAGACACGCACATTAAAAACCGCGATGAAGATAGCTCCGGAAACGGTCAGGGTAAACAAGGTGAGCAGCAGGCGACCCTTTCGCCGGAAAGTATTGCGGATAGAAAGCAGTACCGGCCGCGAGAGCCAGCGCGTCAATCTTCCGAGTCGATCCCACCAGCCGCTGATTGTTGGCTGATCACCCGGGCGGTCGTTGCTGATTGCCCGGCGCACCGTAATTTTCGAACCGCTATTTACGGGGAAAAAACCAGCAACCAAGGGCACAATCAGGGCGATCATAATCTGAATCACGACTGCCACCGGGATTACTCGAAATCCCTGCAAATTGGCTTTCATAAAAAAGGCCATAAGCTGTGCCAATTCATAACCTGCCAGCGCCCCCAGAGGAACGGCAATAATTAGACCAATGATGCCGTACAGGAGTATCAATAATAGATACATCCCCAAGATTTGGAGACTGCGCGCTCCCACGAGCTTCATCACGCCGATTTGACGCAAGTGCTGAGTGATCAGGGCATTGAGTGTGTTGACGATCAGAGATGTGCTCAGCAGCACGACCAATACACCTAGTGCTCCCAGGATTCCAAAAATCGCCAGGGCCATATCTCCAAAAGGGTGTTCGTTGGATTTGCTGATGTTGGCACGATAAATTTGGCGACCACTCTTTTCAAGCTTTTCTTCGATCGCGTCGGAGACACCCTGGATATACTCTTCATCGTTGGAATCGTCGCTGACCCTAGCATAGAGCCGGTTGTAATTTTCCCGCTCGCCTAACCAAACAAGAGAATCTTGGGTTACGTAACCGATTGGCGAAGACGAAAAATCACCTACCGCGGTTTGATCTGCTACGATGCCTACTACCGGCATATGGCGGATAGTGCCATCCGCAATCTGAACTGTGAGCACATCGCCCACCCGGTAGCCCGAGTCTCTCATTGGCTCGTACCCAATGAGCAATTCGTTCTCACCAGGCATCGGAGCCCCTTCAACTGGATCACGCATGTTAATCTTGGATTTATCGAAGTCTTTGACAGCAATCAAGGCAAGATTCTGCTGAGTTTCACCATCCTGGATGACGCTCACGCTCAGATTATGGCGACCTTCGACCTCTGCCACTCCAGGGATCTCCTTTATAGAACGAAGAAAATCATCGTCGAATGGATCGGTCATTATCTCGATGTTAGCCGGATTCACCGCTGCATAGCTGACGTGGATATCTTCCGAAAGGATCATGTAAGCGGTGATAATTGCGCCAATAGCGAAAACCCCGACCGCAATAGAAGCCACCACCAGCAGGGTGCGCGTTTTATTATCCCACAAATCAGCCAGCACCTTGTTCCAGCGCGGTCTTACAAAACTCTTCTTCGCTTTCATCACTCCCCACAGTCTCCATTCTGCGTCAGGTTTTCTTCCAGGCGGATGCGAGCAACCTTCTCAACTGCATCCTGGGTAGGCGGAGATCCACGCAGCAATTGGTGAAATTCTTCTTTTGGCAATAGAGCCAGCTCGACCGGTTCACCCGGGGCTGCGCGAGCACTGGCGATCGAATTCTCGCTGTGCATCAATTCAACTTCACCGAAAAATTGTCCCTGTCCCAAACGGGCAAGTGAAATCTCCGGGCACCCCGGGTTGTCGAGCAAAATATCTACAGCACCGCTGGAAACCATAAAGAAATATTCCACACGCTCGCTCTGGCGGATTATCGTCGAACCTGGTTGATATACTCGTTTTTCAGCTTGGTGTGTCGCCGCGAGCATTTGTGGGTGGTTCAACAAGGGCAGGGCGCGTGCGATCGCATCGTCTATAATCTCCCCGTCCGATAGGATCACAGTCTGGTCGGTGCGTTTGGTGAAGGAGGGGTCGTGGGTGACGATCATGATGGTCTTACCACGCCTGGCTAGATCCTTGAACAGGTCAAGAATGATATCCGCTGATCGCGAGTCCAAGTTGCCCGTCGGCTCATCAGCTAGAATAATCGGAGGGTCGGTCGCCAATGCCCGGGCGATAGCGGCGCTTTGCTGCTGCCCACTTGAAACCGAGGCTGGCAGGTTATGCGCCAGCTCTTCCAGACCAACCATTTTCAGCAGCTCCATGGCACGATCCGGACGCTCGTTGGCTTGGTAAACCCCGCAGTAGTCCATCGGCAGCATGGTGTTTTCAAGCAGGGACAGGGTTGGCAGGAGTTGGAAGAATTGAAACACGATACCGACATTGCGACCGCGCCATAACGCCCTTCGGCTTTCGGACATCTCATAGATGTTCTTGCCACCAATGATCACTTCACCTGAAGTTGGGTGGTCAATGCCTGTAAGCATATTCAATAGGGTGGACTTGCCGCTGCCGGACTTGCCGACGATGGAAATAAACTGCCCGTAGTTCATCTGCAGGTTGATTCCCTTCAGGGCTGGAAACTCGCCCGCGGCGTTTACATAGGTCTTGACAACGTCGCGCAAGATGATCGCCGGTTTGTCAGAATGATTCCTGAGGGTCTCCCCATCATTGGAAATAACTTCCACTGCGACCATATCCACGGCAGATACTGTAGCTTGCGCCTGCTCCTGCAGAATAATTTCGCTGCTAGTTTGGGCAGTTTGGTAGCCTTTCTCTGTTAATTCAGCGCTGACGCCCTCGTTAACGACCTCACCATCTGATATGAACAAGCGGCGTGAAAAGCGGCTTTTAAGGGAGCGATCATGAGTGACCATAACTATGGTCTTACCACCCGCTACCAGTCTCTCGAAGATCTGGAAAATCGTTTCGGCAGTGACTGTATCTAAATTTCCGGTTGGTTCGTCGGCAAGGATCACCGGAGGATCGTTCACCAAAGCTCTGGCGATAGCGATGCGTTGTTTTTGTCCTCCGGATATTTGCGCGGGCAGCTTATATGCGTGCTCGGTCAGTTCAACAAGCTCGAGCAATTCCATTGCCCGTTCAGTGCTGATCCTGGGTTGATATAGTCCAGCGAAATCCTGGGGCAGCATTATGTTCTTCACCAGGCTCAGTTGGGGCATCAACTCGAAAGATTGGTACACAATACCGATGTTGCGACCGCGCCATAAGGCTAGATCGTCTTCACTCATCGAATTCACCGGAACAACGACTCTTTTTTCCGTGTGGTTGCTTGCCTCCCGGGTGTAAAAGAGCACTTTGCCCGATGTGATTTCGCTGACCCCCGAGATCATGTTCAGCAGTGTGGATTTTCCAGCGCCTGACTTACCGATGATACCCAGGAACTCGCCTGCATAGATGTCCAGGGTGATGTCGTCTAACGCATTGAAGTCGCCTGCTCCGGTTGTGTACACTTTGCACACATCGTAGAGCTGGATGATCGGTTCTTGGGACCCTTTTATGGTTCGGGTGTCGAGTTCTTCCTGCATCGGGTTTAATTTCTTGTTGATGCCCATATAAGTTTGTCTTTTTGGGATCAGCGAAAATCGCGTGTTAGTTTGTCGAGGCGAGTCAGCTCCTCATCAGAAAGCCTGAACTTCATCGCACCTGCGTTTTCTTCAGCTTGTTGCACCTTGGATGCCCCCGGGATGGCGACTACTGTCTCGCCTTGAAAGTTGATTAACCAGTTCAACGCCACTTGACCGGGAGTGACTTCGTACCTGGCGGCGATTTCAACTAAGAGATTGACAGTCGGGCGGCTGCGTTCGAGGCGGCGGCGCAACATCAATCTGCGGAAGTAAGGTGTTTGGTCGAGCAGTTCGGGATTCTTGTGGAATTTGCCCGATAAAAGCCCTGACGCTAGCGGCGACCAGGCTACGATAGTAATCCCTGTTTCCCTGGCTGCATCCAACACCCCATTGGTCTCGATCTTGCGATTGAGCAGGCTGTACTGAACCTGGTTTACTGCCAGAGGCAGCCCGCGTTTTTCCAGCGCCGCCTGGGCACGCTGCATGTGCCGCAGGTTGAAGTTGCTAACCCCGACTGAGCGGATTTTTCCGGCTTTCACCAGATCAGCCATAGCGTCCATCTCAGTCTCTGGAGAGGAAAACCCCCAGGGCTGGTGAATCATGTAGAGGTCAATGGTGTAGCCGTCTAGAAAATGGATGCGGTCATCTATAGTCTGGGGAATATCCCTGGCGCTCCTGAAGATGGGGAACCACTTGGTCCCAATTACCACTTCACCATCCTGTACCCCCGCGGCTTTCAATCCGTTTGCCAGTCCCCGCTCCGAGCGCCCGCGGCCGTAAATTTCAGCAGTGTCGAACCAGTTGATGCCGCCGTTCAGGGCAGTTTTGATGACGGCGTTCATCTGTTCCGCAGGGAGGTCCGGCATTATGCCCCGGAAAAACCCGCGGTTGCCTGAGAACTGCATCACCCCTAAACCAATTGGGGTGATCTCAATATCAGTGTGCCCGAGGGGTCGTTTTTGTATCTTTGTTATGGTTTTCATCAAATCAGTTGTTTTGCCTGTTCCTGTAGTTTCTTATCTTGGACAATCTGGCATTTTATCACAGGTCAAGGGTGCGGGGGGGCAGGGATGTGTGGGGGATGGGGAGAATATTATACTCTATGGATGCACGGGTACGTGAGAGCAGGGGAGCGTACAGAAAACTGGGTCTATTAGCAAGTAACTATTGGTTATAATATTTACAATTGGATAGCTCTTAAGTGTTGTCAACAAGCCAGGTCACGGTTTATATTGCTTGAATAAATTAGGGCGTATCAATGAATGACCTGCTCAATCCTTATATCGCAGGAGCGCCTGTAGTCGAAGCGGATATGTTCTTCGGCCGGAAGGACGTATTCGGTTGGATTGAGCGCAGCCTGATGGGCAAATACGTGGATCATATCCTGGTTATCCACGGCCAACGCCGGGTTGGCAAAACTTCCGTACTGAAACAGATCCCCAATTTTCTCCCAGATAGATATCTTCAGGTGTTCTTAGATCTGCAGGGGAGGACCAATACGACACTTGACCGGTTTCTTTGGTGGTTAGCGCGTGAGATCACCCGCACGCTGAAGAGACGGCACGGGTTGACGATATCCGCGCCCGATCGAGAAGCGTTTGCTGAAGATCCGGAAATATTGTTCACCCTATTTCTCCCCGAAGTGCAGTCTGTATTGGAAGAGGGGATGCTGCTGCTGACCTTTGACGAGTTCGACACGCTGGAGCAGCCTTCCATCCAGGAGAAGTTGGCCCAGCCCCTGATCCAGACGCTGCGGCGTATGATGGAATTGGAGGGTTTCTCATTCATTTTTTCTATCGGCTCATCCGGGCAACAACTGGAAAATATGCAGGCGGCGTACACTGACTTCTTCAAATCCGCCCTGTACAAGAAGATCAGTTTCCTGGATGCAGAAGATTGCTCCCAGTTGGTCACCAAACCGGTGGAAGGCGTGCTGGAATATGAGCAGGGTGCGGTCCAGCGTATTTACGAGGTTACGGCAGGTCATCCATATTTCACCCAACTGGTTTGCCATGAGTTGTTCTCTGTTTGTCAGAAGACCGGTGTGCGGGTAATCCAGCGCCCTGACGTGGACGCCGTGCTGGTGAGTGTGATCGAGCGCGGCACTGTCAACTTAAAATTTGCCTGGGATGAAGCGAGCGATCTGGAAAAATGGGTGCTGGCTTGCCTGGCAAGGTCGCCCGAGTGTAGCGACCCCGCAATGCTCGCCCAAACCCTGCGCGCCCAGCGGGTGCGCTTCAGTGAGCATGATCTGATCGCCGCGCTGGTGCACATGCGTGAAAAGGATGTGCTGACCGAAAACAACCGCTTCGTAGTAGAGCTGCTGCGCCTGTGGCTGCGGCAGAATCGCCCTCTCGAACGGGTGCGTGAGGAACTGGTCGAAGTTAGCCCAATCGCCAACCGTTACATAGAGATTGGTGAGGAGTACTGGGAACAGGGGCAGCGGGAAAATGCGCTCGAGAGCTTCCGGCAGGCGCTGGAAGTGGACCCGGGGAACATCAAAGCCCGGGTGAGCGTTGGGACTCTGCTGCTGGAGGCGGTTGAATATGAGGCTGCCGTCTTAGCTTTTGAAAATGCGCTGGCTCTGGACGGGGAGGATATCGCTGCCCTGGGCGGATACTGCAAAGCTCAGCTTGCTCTTGGTGACCGGGCGCGTGACGAAGGTGAACCTGACCGGGCGATAGAATTTTACCAGGCAGTGCTGGCGGTCAACCCCGAACACAGTGCCGCCCGGGAACGGTTGGGGGTCATATACCGCCAGCAAGCGGAGGCAAAGCTGTCAGCCGGGCAGGATGAAGCGGCCTTGCTTGCCTTCCGAACCGCGCTGGGCTACCTACCTGAAGATGAAGAGCTAACAAACCGCGTTCAACAGGTTATGGATGAAAAGCAGGCTAAAGCTATCGCCGCCCTTACCTTTCGTTCGGATGAAGCTCAGGCTGGTGGCGATTGGGAGGCAGCCGTCACTGCATTGCAGGATGCCATCGCCCTCGCTGGAAGGGATGAAGCGCTCGAGAAAAAGCTGGCGAGGGTTAAGGTCAGCCAACGCGCTTATCTCCTGGCGACCCTACCTGACCAGGCCCGCCGGCAGGAAGAAGACGAAGACTGGGAAGAAGCCATCGCTACCTGGCAATCGTACCTGGCGTTATATCCGGAAGACCAGGGAGCCGCCAAAGCAGCACTGGATAAAGCCCAGCAGATGGGGGCGATCCAGGCCAAATATATGCAAGCCCAGGCGGCGCTGGAGGGGAAAGACTACTACCGGGCGATCGAACTGCTCCAGCAGATTGTGCAGGTCGACCCGGGATACAAAGACACTCCACGGCTGCTGGCATCCGCGGTGGGGGCCAGTCGCAGAAAGCATGTAAACCTGCTCAGGCGGGGCTGGTACGCGCTACCTATCTTGTTCATCCTGATTACAGCCGGTGCGTTCTTCGGCTTGCGTGGTAGGGTTCAGCTTCCCGCCATCGCCTTCCAACGTGCGACCGCAACCCCCACAACCACAAAGACCATTGCCACGGACCTGGTATCGATAACTCCAACTCCCAACTCTTCTCCAACTCTAGTTCCCAGCTCCCCTCCAACTACAGCTCCCAGTCCTTCTCTAACTCCGTATCCGGATTGGGTGACGGAGTTTGCCGAGCCGATCCTGGATAGCATCGCCGAACGCACTCCGGATTTCGAAGATGATTTTTCGATCCCAATTCAAGAACCTGGTTACCTGGTGATCAATGGTCAAGATGCTGACGTATCGGAATATATTACTGATGATGGCAAACTGGAACTTGAAGGTAATTTGGAAATGGCCTTGGGCAGCCAGCAGTTCAATGCCCACGATTTTGCCCTACAATATGAGACCGAGCTTTACAACACAAAAAACTTCGCTGAAATGGGTATTGATATATTCGATGGTCTATATATTTTCCACTTCAATCCGATTTCCGGGAATTGGACAATAAAAACAACGGATTATATGAATGAGTCCTCAATAAATATTGGCACGGGGAGGACCGAAGATGAAATCGGGACACGTGTCGAAATCCTCCTTTTAATAAAAGCAGGAGAGATTTCAGTCTACCTGAATGGCGATCCGCTCTCATTTGTACAACCCCTATACGTATACGATGATGTTGAGAATGATATCAACCAGATCTTCATCTCCTCGTATGGTGAGCAGTTTCACGCTACCATTGATAATGTAAAATTTTGGAATCTGGGAGCTGATATTATCTCAGATGAAACGAACATTTGTACAGTAAAACGGTCGATTCATGGTAAATATCGCCCTGACCCGGATGCTGGGCTAAAATTCGTTCCCATTGAAGTTGGGATACCTATAAGGGTGATTGAATCATCTACCGGAACAGACGGAAAAATCTGGTACTACATCGGATATGACCTAGACTCTGTGATTGGCTTTAGTGCTTGGGTCCCGGCATCCGCTTTATCTGAGGCATGCAAGCAATCGATACCCACACCTACCCCCTGATTATTGTGACTTGAGTAGATCAAGGTTGTATATAAAATGAACACAAATCCCTTCACATACGGCAACCCCATCAGCGACCCAACCCGCTTCCACGGGCGGCGCGAGGAACTGCGCCAGATTGTCAACCGTTTACGCTCCAGCGCCCGGGAAAGTACCGCCCTCGTGGGTGAGCGGCGCATCGGCAAGACCTCCCTGCTGAAACACCTGGCAAATCCCCAGGTTGCCCAAGGATTAGGTATAGACCCGGCAAGCTTCTGCCTGGTTTATATCGACTTCCAGGGATTGACCGACATTACCCCCCAGCGCTTCTGGGAGCGAATACTGCGTAAAACAGCCCGGGAAGCTTGTGACCAGCCGCTCCAGGTTGAGATCGAAGCCCTCCTGGAGATGGATACCTATGATCTTTTCGACTTGGAAGACCTGTTCGAGTTAATCTCAGAGACAGGGTTGACGCTGGTCTTGCTGCTGGACGAGTTCGAGTACGTCACCCAAAACACTAATTTCCAAGCCGATTTTTTCGGTGGACTGCGCGCCCTGGCCATTCACCGGAACCTGGTGCTGGTCACCGCCACACAGCACGAGCTGGTCGATTTGTGCCACTCGGAGGAGATCAAAGGCTCGCCTTTCTTTAACATCTTCGCCAGCGTGGTCCTGCGCCCCTTCCAAGCACAGGAAGCCGCGGAGCTGGTGGATGCTTACTCCCAGGGTGCCGATCTAGCACTCTCATCAAGGGATAAGGCGACCATCCTTACCCTCGGAGGAGGGTACCCATTTTTCGTACAGATGGCTGGTTATCACCTGGTGGAGGCTAAAGCTAGAGGTTTACCAGATACGGAAACCTATAAGGAAGCAATTACCTGCTTTGAAGAGCAAGCCGCCCCGCATTTTTCCTACCTCTGGTCGCATTGCACCGAGAGCGAACAGGTCACCCTGCTGGCAACCATCTCCCTCAACAGGAGGAAACCATCCAAAAAAACTATACCAACTATCGAGAACCTGAACCGGATTCACCCACGCGCCTGGCTGGATGTGTCGTCGCTTACCCGCCGCGGCATGCTACTCGAAGACTCAATACAGGGCACCTATAAGCTATTTTCCCCCAGTCTGGAAAGCTGGATCATACGCGAAATCGCCGCTGCCCCAGGTGAGGAGGAATCCCAGGAGACAGTCGCTGCCTGGTTGGGAGCCCAGGACGCGGATCTACTGGAGCCTGTGAAAGGTGTCCTGCCCAAGTTCAAGAAGAAATACTGGCCGATAGTGAGCACTGTCCTCCGCGAGCTCTCATTTGAATTGGCAGGTGCGGCGACTTTCGAATTATTAATAAAGCTGTTCGTTTAAAAAGAATATTATGACGCCTCCGGAAAACAGGGTTTTTGATTGATGATAGGAACCAACATCCCACTTTACGCTTCTGAAATTGGTGTCAAGTGTTTAGCTGCACCCACTATCTCTTAATTCAGAGGCTCCTTTCAGCCACCAGCCGACTTCAATTAGAAATGTTCCTCGATCCACGCTGCGCTTAATCAGACCTGGTTGGTGCGTCTGGGCTTTCCTCTCTTGTGAGAAGGGTCGCGTGGATTTTACCTCATTTGATAATTCACTCTGGCGCTCTTTGCGGATTTGATCCAGATATATTAGGGTCTCCATTTTCTATACCCCCACATAAATAGTTTTGTGCTAAATACATTCGCAGTTTATCAATCAGTTGGTGGGGTTGTCACCAGTCAAAGGTGGGGATTAAAGGGGGGTATTAGGGGGGATTTTGTCCATTTAAAGCCAAGTCGAGTATAATTGGCTCCAGTCTGTTTCGTCTCAAAGTCGAGAAGCTGGATATATGCAGGTACATGACGATATGAACAGCGATGGTTATTTGCCTATGATCCAACCGCTCACAAACCGTGAGATGGAGGTACTGCGCCTGATTGGCAGGGGGTTGTCCAACCGCGAGATAGCGAGCGAACTGGTCCTCACATCTGGAACTGTCAAATGGTACAACAGGCAGATCTACCGCAAGCTGGGGGTGCACAGCCGCGCTCAAGCCGTCACCCAGGCGAAAAAAGCCGGATTATTTGATCCAACTCCAGAAACATCCCCAAGCCCGGGAATCACCCCTGAGAACAATCTTCCCGCCCAGATCACCTCGTTCATTGGGCGGGTCCACGAAATCGAAGAAATTACGCACTTGCTGAGAACTGCCCGGTTGATAACCCTGACGGGACCTGGTGGGTCGGGCAAGACGCGTCTGGCTTTGCAAGCAGCGATTGGTGTACTGGAAAGGTTTGAAGACGGTGTTTTCTTAGTTAATCTGGCGCCGATCAGCGACCCCCAGCTCGTACCCAGCACGATTGCCCAGGTTCTTGGCATCCGGGAAACTGCCGGTCAGCAATTGATAGAAACCATTAAGATATATCTGCTCAAAAAACGAACTCTTCTGCTGTTGGATAACTTCGAGCAGATCCTCGATGCCGCCCCGCTGGTGGGTGAATTTTTATCCGCATCGCCGGGCTTTAAAATCATGGTTACAAGCCGTGAAGCTTTACACGTATATGGAGAACAGGAGTACCCGGTACCACCGCTGCCGGTACCGGATCTGGATCGCATCGAACCCCTGGGTATATTGTCGCAGAACGAATCGGTGCTGCTTTTCCAGCAGCGTGCGAAAGCTGTCAAACCCGGTTTCGAGATCACGAGTGAAAATGCCCCAACAATCGCTGAGATTTGTGTCCGCCTGGACGGTCTGCCGCTGGCTATAGAACTGGCTGCCGCCCGCAGCAAACTATTATCGCCGGAGATGATCCGCTCGCGACTGGAGAACCGCCTGGCGACGTTGACCATTGGATCGCGGGACGTGCACCCGCGCCTGCAGACCCTGCGGGGAACATTGGACTGGAGCTATGACCTGCTAGACGATGGTGAGCGGACACTTTTTGGGCGGCTATCAGTATTTCAGGGCGGTCGCACGATCGAGTCTGTCGAAGCAGTGTGCGCACCCGGCTTATCAATCGAAGTGTTGGATGGATTGGAATCACTGTTGAACAAGAACCTGCTGTTTCAGAAGGAGGGACCGCAGGGCGAGCCGCGCTTTTATATGCTCGAAACCATACACGAGTACGCCGACGAGAAGTTGGAAGGAAGCGGTGAGGCTGAGGATTTGCACAACCGCCATGCGCATTATTTCGCCGGACTGGCAGTTCAGGCGGAGCCAGAACTGTTTGCTGCCAGGCAGGGCTACTGGACAGCGCGATTGAGGTGTGAACACGATAATCTGCGGGCTGCCCTGGCGTGGTCGCTGGATGGCGCCGATGTGTCGTTAGGATCGCAAATCATTAGCGCGCTGCGAGAGTTCTGGTATGGTGAGGGTTTTATTGCCGAGGGCTTGAGGTGGACCGAACGCGCTCTCGCTCGAGCCGATGATATCCCGCCGGGGATACGAGCCACGGTGTTCAACGCAGCGGGACATCTGGCTTTTGCTCAAGGTGACTATGAAGCTGGTAAAGGTTATCACCGCCAGGCGCTGGCGCTCTCTCAAGAATCGGGAGATGTTGTCGGTCGCGCCTGGTCCTTGATTTTTCTTGCCAGTAACATGGGCGCTTTCCCAGGTGAAGCTGAGGAAGGTGTAAGGTTGTGCGAAGAAGGGTTGGCGTTGTTTCGAGAATTGGATGACATGCATGGTGTAACCAGGGCGCTAAACATTTTAGGTGAGTTAGCGCGCTTGGTAGGTGACTACGAACGTGCGGAGGATGCTTATGAGGAGTGCCGGGCGTTAAGTCTCCAGAGGGGTGATAAACAGCGCGCAGCCATCGTAATGGGCAATTTATCCTATGTTGCAATGCATCAAGGCGACTATCTGCGAGCAGCAGCGTTCCTTAGAGAAGGTCTGACCATGATGGTGGAGCTCAACTATAAATACTATTTTGGCTTGAGTAAAGCAATGCTTGCCGGACCAGTCGGGGCGAGTGGACAGCCAGAGCTTGCCGCACGGCTGTTCGGAGCGTCGGAATCAATTCTCCAAGACCTTGGGGCGAGCCTGCAGCCTGCTGACAAGATCGAAATTGATCGCTACCAGGATGATGTTCGTGCGCAGCTCGACGAAAGGACATTTGAGAAAGCGTGGGCTGAAGGGCGGGCGATGTCATTAGAGGATGCAGTTGCATTGGCGCTTGATGAGAATGTTGCTTAAATCTAACTCGCTGGCAGGTGATCGGACGGAATATTATTCATGAATAGTATTCTTTTAAATTTTATTTTTACAAAGGAGCCTTAAAATGTCTATTGAACAAATTCGCGCTAAGGTGATTGGCAGCATTTGGCAAGCTGTTGCTCAAAGTGGTGTAGATCTCTCAGCCTTACCCCACGATCAACAAGAGAACCTGGTCAGTAAGATCGCCGACAATGTGATGGCGACCATCAACTCTTTGCAAGAGGACGAAATCAAGGAAGAGGTGAACGCTGAGATAGTAGATGATCTTGACGAAAATATCCTTTGGAAAGGTCGTCCCTTCCTATCTCTCGTCGAATCTTATTTAGTAACGACTGAGCGGATCAAGATCGTTAGAGGGCTTCTATCAAGGGATGTGGAGAATTTCGAGCTGATCCGAATACAGGACATCGATTACAAACAGGGCATTAACGAACGGATATTCGGCATAGGCGATATCAGTATTCGTGGGCACGATGCTTCGGATCCAGAAATACTCCTGCGCAATGTTGGTGATCCAGAGGATGTGTACGAGCTCCTGCGAAAAGCCTGGTTAGATGCCCGCGAGCGGCATGGATTAGAATTTCGAGAGTTTATGTAAATCCGAAAGTGGAAATTCGAATTAGAAGTTAGGAGGCAGTTGCTGGTCTGTAATCTCTGGTCTTTTGTCTCTAGTCTTTGGTCGATAGTCGGCAGTTTAAAACACTGCTTCGGCAGTGAAGAACATTGGGCAATAGAAACCATTGCTTGTGAGATTTCTGCGAGGTTTTTTCTGGGCGTGGGAGCCCGGATAGCTGTGGAGGGGATTGCTGCGTCGTTTGTTTCCGGGTGTGGGGACACAGGCAGTTAGGGCGTGGCGGAGGGCACGGGAGCTTAGGGGAGGGTTACCATAAATTTCGAATTACGAAGTCAAAAATTGCATCAGCAGCTTTTTGACCGAGTTCACCGAAGTTCTTTAAATCTAAGTAGATTTGGATTGGAGAAACAACTACCGCACCACCACGAGATTGGGATCCGTAAAAAACACCTTCATCATAAGGTTCCAACAGGATCACATTTGCTCCGCTGGAAACGGGTTCTAGATCAAACTTGGATATTATCTCATTGACATTCCCTTTGACATATGCCACCATCCGTTGGTAGCGTGCAGTTGGTGGGAAATGGGCAGACCCTGAAATGCTAGTCAGCCCAAACCGCCTTTTTTCTTCCCGGCAGAATCTTTCAAGCGAAATCTCAATATCACCAGAGCTTCTGGTCGTATAAAATTCCGAAATCTTGTTGCGCTGGTAGTTATAGTTTTGAGACCATTCTTCTAATAGTTCGTAAGGTTCGCATACGGCAAAGCCGATAGCTTGGGATTTAATCCATTCACGGTCTGCTAGCAACTTTTTTATATTAGAAACCTGACCGAGGCTAACGGATGCCTCTTTTGCCAGCTCCTCGACTTTCCATTCCCTAGGTCCGGACATTAATAGGACGCGCAAGATACGCTCTGCTTTTGGAGAGTATAGTGATTTTACATAACGCTTGTTTGTGTAGGGGTTGGGTTTTCCCTCTTTGTGTACATAAATATTTTGAAAGGACAGGTGACAATTGCCAGCGAAATCGATATATCCGATGTCTGCCTCAAGACAAATAGCGGCGGAGCGAGGGGAAATATAAGGGGCAATAAAGATTGGGTAGTCACCGGGAAACTCCGATCTGCAGCGAAAGATCTGGTTTACGGCTTGCCGGGCGAAGCGGGGTTCACCATTGGTCCCAACTTCTACAATCAGATTGCAGGTTTTTTTCTCTATCCGTGCGGCGATGCGGAAATCGGGCTGACAGCCCGATGACAGTATTGGGGAGGAGACAATATCGATCTTCACAAAAGGAACATCTCCCAGGCTTGCTATTATTGCGTTTTTAGCTTCTCGCTCTATATTATCAAGCTTCACTCAATGAACCCCTTTCAGCAATTGTTGAAAATATTATATTAGTGAAATCAAGGGAGGTCAAGGGGTTCAGGAAAATTTCTAAAAGTTGCGAATGGCTAGTTGCAGCAAGGGGTCATGAGGGCAAAGGTGCAGGGGAGAGAAAAAGTTAGAAATCGCAAATTAGAAAAGGCAAGCCAGAGGAGAAATTGGACACGGATTTGGAGGGATTAACTTGCTCCTAAATTTATCTGTAGCCCTACTTCCCCTACTTTTTCCCTTACTTCTTTCCTTTCTTGGACTTCAGCTCTGATTTTGCTGCCCCAGACATACCATCCATTGAGTTCTCATTTTCCACTATGGCGTGGTACTTTTGTTTTATTTCGTCGATGTCTTCGGTTGGTTCCGGAAACTTCATATTTAACGACTCCAAGGTCTCGGTGACGATCTTGGATACGGCGAGATTACGAAACCATTTATGGTTTGAGGGAATGATGAACCAGGGAGCATGTTCGGTGCTGCACTTGCTCAGCGCGTCTTCGAATGCTTCAGTGTAGGCATCCCAAAACGGGCGCTCCGCGTAGTCGGCATCGCTGATCTTCCAGTGACGTGCGGGGTCATCTATGCGGGTCTTGAAGCGCTCCAACTGCTCATCCGCGTCGATATGCAGATAAAACTTGAGGATGTGGGTCCTGTTGTCGTAAAGCAACTTCTCGAAGTTGTTTATGTGCTCGTAGCGCTTGGACCAGACCTCCTTCGGCACCATGTTGTGCACGCGCACCACCAGCACATCTTCGTAGTGGGAGCGGTTGAAGATGGCAACACGACCCTTGCCAGGCGTGGCTTTGTGACAACGCCAGAGGAAATCATGGGCTGCTTCCTCCTTGGAAGGCACCTTAAAGCCCGTAACTGTACAACCCTGCGGGTTCATGGCGCTGAGCACATGATTGATTGTGCCATCCTTGCCCGCCGCGTCACGCCCCTGCAGGCAGATCAGCAGTGAGCGCTTGCCCTCGGCATATATGAGGTACTGCAGGTCGTGCAGTTTCTGATTGAAAGCCGCGATCTCCGGTAACGCTTGTTCATGGGATTCATGCTTGTCTTTGAAGCCGGCATTGATCTTGTTGAGATCGACTTTGCTGCCTGGCTCTACGCGAAATTTTTTAGTGTAGTTCATTATGATATTCACCTCAAATGTTTATATCAAGAGCAGGTGTGAAAGCTGGAAATGAATCTCCAATTAAAATCTGGACTGAACATTTGCTATCTTTCTTTTCTTAACCTTAGCTTCCAGCAGGACTGGCTCTTGGTCACGACCGAAAACTCTCACAGCAATAAGCTTGGCGACATCCTCAAGTGGAAACATAACAAGAGCATATATCCAGACAATCCCTGCAAATTTCCAACCGATTGCCTGCATTCCAAATAACCCGTAAACCGATATCACCGCAGCCAACAACTGGGTGCCGAAAATTGCGAACAGCATAATTTTTGCAGGCGGAAGAGCCTTATACCATGGACCACGGGTTCTGGCTACAAAAACAGTTAAATGACCCGCAACTGCCAGTTTCAAGTAAATTGCAGTTTGAATGAATGCCTGCTTCTGATCCGGACCTACAGGCAAATCAAACACTTTTTCTAGCAAGTAGAAAAGACCGAACGTCTCTATTACTCCAACCACTCCCAGGGTTGTTGCCACACCCAGAATCAGCCTCATATCCCACTTCTGAGGTTTTGCAGCAACCGGTACATTGTCATACGCAATGGTAAGAATGGCGCCATCATTAAGGAGTGCAAGAAGAACAATCATTATAGTTGTTACCGGGTATAGATCAAAAGTGATGACACAGATAGTTATGAAGAAGAGCAGCCTGAGGGTTTCTGCAATTCTATAAATGCAGTAATTTGACATCCGTTCAAAGATCTGGCGGCTCTGTTTTATAGCGTCAACGATCACTGTCAGCCCAGGTGCCATTAGTACGATATCCGCTGCTGCCCGAGCCGCATCGGTCGCCCCCGATACAGCCACTCCGACATCGGCTTTTTTAAGCGCGGGAGCATCGTTAACTCCATCACCTGTCATACCAACAATATGCCCATCTCTTTGCAGGACATCAACAACATAATATTTATGCTCGGGGAAAACCTGTGCGAATCCGTCCGCCCGCTCTATCGCGTCATCTACTAACGGCTTTTTTGCAGGGTCGCCAGTCGACAATACGTTTGCATCCATTATGTTTGTCCCCATTCCCAGCTGTTTAGCTGTTTCAACGGCAATAGCTAGCTCATCACCTGTTACCATCTTAAGATCAACACCCATCGTATTCACATCTTCTATCATGCTTTTTGAATCAACCCGGGGCGGGTCAAAAAGAGGGATGATTCCAAGATACTGCCAGTTGCCGCCAGTATCTGTTTTTGCTACACCAAGTGCCCGGAAGCCCCGGGATGCAAATTCATTGATTGCGCTATCCACCTCTTCCCGGATGGATTCCTTGTTAAAAGCTAATTCAAGAATTACCTGGGGGGCTCCCTTGGAAGTTTTGATACTGGCTCCATCGCTTTCAACAATATCTGCCTCTGTCCGCTTGCTCACAGGGTCAAATGGCTGAAAATGTTTTACCGTATATGACTCAAGAACGGATTTGTCTTTCATTTCAGCTCTAATGGCAGTATCAATCGGATCTTTGCTGTCGGTCTCAGAAGCGAGAACCGCTGCCAGTATAATATCGTCGGTGGAATTTCCAGCGATGCAGTGGGGTTTCCCACAGCTTAACTTGTTCTGTGTCAGGGTACCTGTTTTATCTGAGCACAAAACATCCATCCCCGCCAGTTCCTCAATTGCCACAAGATGACTGACAACGGCTTTCTTCTTTGCAAGGTTTTGGGCTCCCACAGCCATACAAACCGAGAGAACTGTTGGCATTGCAACAGGCACACCAGCTACGATCATAACTAGAGCAAACTGGATAAAATCAAGAATACTGTCCCCGCGAAACATGGCAACGACAAACAGAACAAGCACAAGGGCTATCGACAGGAATGCAAGATAGTTACCGATCTTAAGAACTGCCCTTTGGAAGTGGCTCACCGTCTTAGCCTCGGCAACTAATTTAGCAGTTTTTCCAAAAAAAGTATGCGTACCCGTTGCGCTGACTATTCCGTCAATTTGCCCTTCCTTAACCACAGACCCAGAATAAACCAGGTCGCCGGGACCATGAGAAACTGGAAGAGACTCGCCAGTTAAAGCTGCCTGGTCAACTTTTATCTTATCGCCGTCAAGAAGACGCATATCCGCAGGGATTACATTTCCTATCTGTATCCGAACAACGTCTCCGGGAACGAGTCCGCGGGATGGCACATCAATCCACTTCTTACTCCGAAGCACAAGGGCGGTAAGTGCCAACTGGCTTTTTAGCGCCGAGATTGCATTGCTCGCAGAGTTTTCTTCCCAAAAATCAATAATGGCATTTCCAACAAGAAGGAGCATAATAATAATAAAATCAGGCCATCTTCCGAGTGCTGCTGAAAGCAGGGCTGCGGCTTCAATCATGAAAGGAATCGGTCCGATAAAAGAGGAAAGAATTCTCTTAAGGGGACTTATTTTTTTCTCCTCCAATTCGTTGTAACCATACTTTTCAATACGGGTTGAAGCTTCCGCCGCAGTGAGACCTTCCGGGGAGGTTTTGAGTTCTTTTTGAACTTCCTTCATGGATGGTAGTTGTTGCACCGATGTCCGGGTTGTAGCTTCATCTTTTCCCATTCTTTTCTCCTCTATATGAAGTGCGTTTTAAGCGTTCTTAAAAAGATAATTTGAGTGCCGATCCTAAAACAGCAAAAAGACCACCAGCGACCATTCCGCCAATTCAAATGGCAAGTTCGGGGATACGTGATTTTATGATGAATGTAACCTGCCAGACCTTTAACCTAAAAATGTAAAGTATCTTCCCGTCCTGGTCTTTGACGTATTGCGCCTGAAAATATCCTGCATCAGCCCGAAGGCATTGAATGATGAGTGAGAGTTTCTACCGCATCAACTTATCGAAATCTTCCATGCTCACTGCTGGTGATGTCGTGAAGGAAATCCCAAGCAGTTTGGAAAGACCCACGGAGGCTTTCATCGCTTGTTCCGTGTTTCGGAACTCTGTAATCAGGACCAGATCGATTTCCCCGAGTAGAGCGTACCCGGCTTTCACCTTTCCACCTTTGTCCTTAATTAGAGCTTCAGCTTTATCTGTGCGCTCGGCACTGATTTCTTTTATTGATTCTGGGGAATATTTGCCAAGCAATATATATATAGCCATTTCAATTTCTCCTTTCTGTACTCGAACCATGTGTATGACGTGACGAAGTTCGTATCGAGAACTTTACGTTTCAAATCACGTCTATTTCGCAGGCAAGATCTGGCAGATTGAAATCATTATAACAGCCGTTATATCTGCACTCCATTTCCCCTTCTTTGAGTTTTTTGCATTAAGAAGATACTCCCGCGGGTTACGAATGAAGGGCTTAAGGATTTGAGAACCTCCCGCGGGTTGCGAATAACGGGCTTAAGGATTTGACGTTGCTATTGAATGTGGTTAGTCC
>SDBT01002214.1_pt1 | contig 34614 bp, 37 predicted proteins | sample 2277101 | NCBI WGS metagenome assembly SDBT01 (sample SAMN10404973, study PRJNA504765) | marine sediment metagenome | isolation source: marine sediment core GS10_PC15, 103 cmbsf | place: Arctic Ocean: Southern Knipovich Ridge | collected 2010
GCGTTGCCCCCAAGAGCTTCACGGCGGAGGCCGTGGAGCGCCTGCAGCTCCTGGAGTGGCCCGGGAACGTGCGGGAGCTCCGAAATACCGTTGAGAGACTCCTCATCCTCTCACAGGGAGATACCGTGGGGGCGCAGGAGGTGAGCCAGCTCGTGGGGACCAGATCCGAAGAGGAGGTCCTGGGTGGCGATCTGGGTGGTGCCGGTACCTTCACGGAGTTCAAGGAGAGGGCCGAACGCGCCTACATCCTTCAGAAGCTCCGTGAAAACGACTGGAACGTCTCAGAGACGGCGAGGCAGATCGACATGCCTCGCTCCAATCTCTACAAGAAGATCGATCGCTATCGCCTGGTCCGGGAGGACTAGCGAGGCGCCAGCCCCCGCGACGACGCAGTCAGGGTGCCCGCTGGATCACCGCTCCATTCGGCAGTCGGTAGACCGCAACCATCGTGCGGTAATCCCGATTCGTCAGATGACTCGCCGTGTTCTGCGGGTACATCACATCCCGGCGATCGTTGCTGTGGGGTAGCCCCAATGCATGCCCCATCTCGTGGGCCGCCACCAACTCCACCTGGCGAGCGGAGAGCGTCTGCTGAGCGTCGTGGGGATTTCGGGTGGCCAGTAGTAGGCCCTCGACCCGCATGGTGATCTCCGATCCCCGTCGGCGCCACTCGATGCTGGCCTGCCCAAGGCGAGAGCCTCCGATCTGCCGGTGCCAGGTAACGACGATGTCCGCAGGGTCTTCGCGGCTACGTCCCTGGATCGAGAGGTCGAAGGGATGGCCCTGCCATGCCTGGATCCCCCGTATCGCCGCGCGCTGGAGTTCCCCGGCCCGGGCCGAAGGCTCGTGTTCGGGTAGGGGAACGCGAACGCGGATTACCCCGGTCTCGTCGGGCCAGCGGAGGATCTGCTGAGTCCCGGACTCCTCCACCTCTGCGCAGAGGTATCCTACGTTGACGCAGGCTTCGCCGGCATCCAGTCTTGGACCGTTGCCGACCGGAGCAGGGGAGCCCCCGGGATCGTGCGGGTCCTGAGAGGTGGTCCCGGCACCGGGGCTCCCCGCGATGCCCTCGTCGGAGGAGACGCCGGGAGAGGAGATCCGATTCCACAACATGACCGAGAGGACCGCGAAGAGGACCACGAGGAGCAGAGCGCTCTTCGCCGAAAGGGCTATGTTTGTCTTGATTGCCATACGAGTCACTCTGAGCGAGCGCGAATACCTGCTCCAAGCTACCCCGGCCATGCCACGGGAGGGAAGCGTTTCCCGTGGACGGACCCTGAGCGCGAAGGGTGATCGATGACCTTTGAGGCGAATCTCGGGAGCTATGTCGTCCTTCTTCTGGTGTGGGTGGCATCGGCGTCCCTCACCGGCTTCCTGCTGGCACTCCTGGCCCGGCGCATCCACCCATCCCTCTCTCTCCTGCGGCTCTGGGTCTTCTACGCGGTCCTGATGGGATTCCTGGCGGCGGTCGTCTTCCTCGTGGGCCTTTTCTGAATTGACTCCAGATGGAACGAGTCGTCGACAGTTGCGTACTGAGGCTCTGCGGTCGTCCGCCGGCGTGCTCAACGCCGATGCACTGCATCACCCGGTGAGGTGGGGGAGAGAAGGGATCGATGGGACCTATCCGCAGGTGTGTTCGTAGGGTCTGGGAGTGGACCCGTCCCGTTCTGGTGGCGGTGGTGCTCTTCCTCGGGGTACGCACCTTCCTCTTGGATGCATTCCTGATCCCCACCTCTTCCATGGAGAACACGCTGCTGGTGGGGGACTTCCTCCTGGTCAACAAGATCGTGTACGGTGCGGAGATCCCCGGCCTGGGAGTGAGGATCCCGGCCCTGCGCGATCCTGAGCGGGGTGATGTGGTGGTGTTCTACCCTCCCCACGAACCGGGAGAGCACTACGTGAAGCGGGTGGTGGGGATTCCCGGGGACACCCTGGAGATGCGCTGGAAGCACCTCCTCGTGAATGGCAGCGTCGTGGTGGAGAGGTACGCGCGGCATCTGGATCCCCACGGTGACGCAGTTAATGGCGCTATGGAGTGGCAGGCGGAGTACCGTCTCGAGGGGAGAAGGCGGGGGCGCAGGCACCCCACGCGGGATAATTGGGGACCTCTTGTGGTACCGCCGGACCGGTACTTCGTTTTGGGGGACAACCGGGACAACAGCGAGGATTCCCGGTACTGGGGTTTCGTGGGCCGTGAGTCCATCGTCGGCAAGCCCTGGGTGGTCTACTACTCGGTGGCGGTGTTGGGCTCTGAGCCCGGCGAGACCGGGCCGACGTGGATTGGGGAGGTTCGATGGGACCGGGTTGGGGATGTCATACGCTGACCAACGTTCTCGTGTTGGCGTGGGGGAGCGGTTGCGCGAATGGTCCGGTTTCTCTTTCTTTTCGGTGCCTTGGCCTGAGTGGCCGCATTCCTCGATGGACAGGCAGCTTTGCACTTTGATTCTGAGCCAGGCGGGAGAAGGTACGTGATCCCTCCGAACCAGAGGTGTGCCCAATGAGCTTCGGCTCGCGCCGCGGTGCCTTCAGGGAAGGGTCTCTTGACCAGTACCTCAAGGAGATCAGTGCGTACCCCCTCATCGACCGCGCTGAGGAGGTCCGTCTGGCCAAGGCAATTCGGAAGAGCGATCCTGAAGCTCTGGACAAGCTGGTCCGCTCCAACCTCCGCTTCGTTGTGTCCGTTGCCAAGAAGTACCAGAACCAGGGTGTGCCCCTGGCCGACCTGATCAACGAGGGGAATCTGGGCCTGATCCGGGCCGCTCATAAGTTCGACGAGACCAAGGGCATCAAGTTTATCAGCTATGCGGTCTGGTGGATTCGGCAGGCGATCCTTCAGGCGTTGGCGGAGCAGAGTCGGATTGTCCGAGTGCCCCTGAACCGCGCCGGGGCGCTCCACCGCATCGGGAGGCGGAGCTCCACACTACTGCAGGAGTTGGGGCGAGAGCCCACCGTGGAGGAGATCGCGGAGGAGCTCGATATCTCCCGGGAGGAAGTGGAGCGCACTCTGGCTATTTCCCAGTCCCACCTCTCCCTGGACGCGCCCGTCACCCCCGGAGAGGACAACCGGCTCCTGGACTATCTGCCGGACCAGTACTCACCGGGTCCGGAGGACGAGGCGTACGAGCAGGCACTGAGGGAGACGGTGGAGGATGCTCTCTCCACCCTGAAGGAGCGGGAGGCGAAGATTCTGCGACTCTACTTCGGCCTCGATGACCAGGAGCCCATGACTCTGGAAGAGATCGGTTCCCTTCTTGGGATTACCCGGGAGAGGGTCCGACAAATAAAGGAGAAGGCGCTCCTCCGGCTCAGGCACGCCTCACGGGCGCGCTTCCTGGAGACGTATATTTCCTAGGGTTGCCCTGACCCGGAAGTCCTTTCCAAGAGGCCCCTTTCTCCGGTTGACACCTTCCGCAAGCTGGCTATTATTCAAAGCTCTGTTGTGAATTGGCTTACTGGGCTGGTAGATGAGAACGTATACGCCGAGTGCAAAAGAGATCGAGCGCCAGTGGTGGCTGGTGGACGCTGAGGGAATGCCTCTCGGCCGTCTGGCTACGCGTATCGCCACGGTCCTGCGAGGGAAGCATAAGCCTATCTATACTCCTCACCTGGACACCGGGGACAACGTTGTGGTAATCAACGCCTCCAAGGTGGCGCTGACCGGGCGGAAGGCTGAGCAGAAGACATACTTCCGCCACTCCGGCTACATGGGTGGCGAGCAACATATTCCCTTTCAGAGGATGATCGAGACGCACCCGGAGCGGGTGATCGAGCTGGCTGTGAGAGGGATGCTTCCGAAGAACACTCTCGGACGGGAGATGAGGAAGAAGCTCCGGGTCTACGCGGGTGAGGAGCACCCTCACATGGGACAGGATCCGCAGATCCTAGAGATCAAGGGCGGTCAGGGAACTTCATGACGGATCGAGATACACAAGACATTTGGGCCGTGGGACGTCGCAAGGCGAGCGTCGCCAGGGTCCTTCTGCGACCGGGGAAGGGCGATTGGGTGGTCAACGGTCGGTCTCTCGCGGACTATTTCCCTCGCAAGACGCACCAGATGCGGATCGAGGAGCCCCTGAAGATCACGGATCTCGAGGGCCGCTTTGACATCCAGGTTCGCATCCACGGGGGCGGAATGACAGGTCAGGCGGGGGCACTCCGCCTCGGTTTGTCCAGGGCCATCGTCACATACGACGAGGAACAGCGACCCACGCTTCGTGGCAAGGGGATGCTCACTCGGGATCCCCGCAAGGTGGAGAGGAAGAAGCCCGGACGGCCGAAGGCTCGGAAGCGGTTCCAATTCAGCAAGCGTTGATTTCGTGGAAGAGAGCATGCAGCAGCAAGTTGGCTTGAACGAATTGCTCGAGGCTGGAGTCCACTTTGGGCATCAGACTCGCCGTTGGAACCCGAAGATGCGTCAGTTCATCTTCGCGGAGAGAAACGGCATTCATATCATCGATCTCCGGAAGACCCTGGATCGCCTCCAGACGGCCGAGAGAGCCGTAAGGGACGTGGTGCTCCGAGGCGAGCGCGTTCTCTTCGTGTGCACGAAGAGGCAGCTGAGGGTCATCGTCGAGCAGGAGTCGATGCGATCCGGTTCCTTCTATGTCACCGAGCGCTGGCTCGGCGGCATGCTAACCAACTTTCAGACGATTCGGAAGCAGATCCGTCGGCTCAAGGAGTTGGAGAGGGGACAGGAAGAGAACGCCTTCGAATTCTACACCAAGAAGGAGCGTCTTCTCCTGGACCGCGAGAGGCTCAAGCTGGACAAGTACTTCTCCGGCGTGAAGGACATGGGGCGCCTCCCCGGAGCAATCTTCGTCGTGGATGCCCGCAGAGAGATTATTGCCGTCAAGGAGGCTCACCGCCTGGGCATTCCGGTGATCGCCATCACCGACACCAACGCTGATCCCGATCTCATCGACTATCCCATTCCCGGGAACGACGATGCGATCCGGGCCGTCCACCTGATTGCGGCATCGATCTCCGATGCCATCGAATCCGCTCGCAAGGAAGTGCCGGAGGAAGAGCGGCGACGCGTGGAGGAGCTGGAAGCTACCACCTACTCCACCGAGACCGGGGAGACCACTGAGGTTGAGGACCGTCCGGCTCGGCGGCGGCCGCGCAGGAAGCGGCGTCCGAGACCTGAGGTGATCGCGCAGCATCGCAAGACCGGTGAGGACGGGGCGGAAGTGGCGGCCGCGGTGGCGGAGGAATCCGCAGAGACTGCGCCTCCCGAGCCGGAGGCTGTGGAAGGAGACGAGGGAGGGGCGGAGCAGGAGTAGACCTCCTGGCTCAGATGCTCCTTGCCGGAGGGGTCACCCCGGCTCAGGGCACAGAGGCGGCAGCCGGACGGCAGCGGAAGGACCGGGAGAAATCGGATCCGCTTCCTTTCGAGGCTTCCGCCTCTTTCTTCAACCAGAAACCGTTCGATCGAAGGACCATCGGGAGACCAGAATAGGCCATGACGATTACGGCGAAGGACGTGAAGGAGCTCCGGGACAAGACCGGGGCCGGGATGATGGACTGCAAGAAGGCTCTCCAGGAGGCCGACGGTGACCTGGAGAAGGCTATCGATATCCTGCGCACCAAGGGGGCGGCAAAGGCCGCGAAGCGGGCCCAGCGGGCGACGAACCACGGCACGTTGGGCAGCTACGTTCACTTCGGGGGGCGGATCGGAGTTCTTGTGGAGCTGAATTGCGAGACCGATTTCGCCGCTAGCACGGACGATTTTCAGCAACTGGCCAAGGATCTGGCGATGCACGTCGCCGCTACGAATCCCATGAGCGTCCGGGTGGAGGACATCCCGGAGGCAGTGGTGGCCAGGGAGCGTGATATCTACCTGGAGCAGGTCAAGGCCGAGGGTAAGCCTGAGAATATCCAGGAGAAGATCGTTGAAGGGAAGCTGAAGAAGTTCTTCAAGGAGAACGTGCTTCTTGAGCAGCCCTTCGTGAAGGATCCGGACAAGTCGGTAGAAGCGCTGGTGACCGAGGTTTCAGCCAAGACCGGCGAGAACATCGGTGTGGCGCGGTTTGTCAGGGTGGAGGTGGGCGTCGAATCCTGACCCGTCTCTCCTGCTCCCGACCGATCAAAGGATGGGGAGATGCCCGAAGACAAAGGACCTAAGTACAAGCGAGTCCTCGTGAAGCTCTCCGGAGAGGCACTGGCGGGACAGCGGGGCTTCGGTATCGATCCACCCGTGGTGGAGCGTCTGACCGACGAGGTCCTGGAGGTCCATCACATGGGGGTGGGCCTGGGCCTGGTCATTGGGGGTGGCAACATCGTCCGGGGTGCGACGGCCAGTCAGAAGGGCATGGATCGGGTCACCGCCGACTACATGGGAATGCTGTCCACCGTTATCAACGCTCTGGCGCTCCAGGACATGCTGGAGAAGAAGGGCGTCCAGACCCGGGTCATGACAGCGATCCGCATGGATGAGGTTGCCGAGCCCTTCATACGTCGCCGAGCCATACGACACCTGGAAAAGGGTCGTGTGGCCATTTTCGCGGCGGGCACCGGAAACCCCTATTTCTCAACTGACACGGCGGCCGTGCTACGGGCCATCGAGATTGATGCCGAGGTGGTGATCAAGGCTACGAAGGTTGCCGGTGTGTTCACCGCCGATCCGGCGGAGGACCCGTCGGCGGAGTTCATCCCCACGATCACCTTCCGGGAGGTGATTGCCCGGGAGCTGGCTGTCATGGATGCGCCTGCCGTCTCTCTCTGCAAGGATAACGGGCTACCGATTATCGTGCTCGATCTGGGAGACTCGGGGGCCGTGGCGGCGGCGGTGCGTGGAGAAGCTGTGGGCACTCTGGTATCTTGATCGAGACCGCTACCGAATTTCTGTGAACGCAGAGCCGGAGTTACACAATGCCTCAAGTGGACGAGAGCAGAGAAGAGATGAAGAACGCCGTTGAGGCGATGCGCAGGGAGTTCGCGACGGTGCGGACCGGCAAGGCGACTCCGGCACTTCTGGACACCGTAAAGGTTGAAGCCTACGGGACCCAGATGCCGCTCAACCAGGTCGCCACCATCGGAACCCCCGACCCGACTCTACTAGTCGTGCAGCCCTTCGACGCGTCACTCATCGGCCCCATCGAGAAGGCGATCCTCACGGCCAATCTGGGTCTGAACCCCGCCAATGACGGGGCGATCATCCGGGTCCCGATCCCTCCTCTCAACGAGGAACGTCGCAAGGAGTACGTGAAGCTCCTGCACAAGATGGTCGAGGAGGGTCGGGTGTCGATCCGGCACGCCCGCCATAAGGCGAACGATGAGATCAAGGCGGCCATCAAAGAGCACGAGATCGGGGAGGACGATGGCCACAGACGTCTTGAGGAGGTCCAGAAGCTGACCGATGAGTACTCCACGAAGATCGAGGAAATGCTGGAGAAGAAGGAACAGGAGGTGATGGAGATCTGAGGTCTCCATCAACTCCCATGGCATCGGATCTCCTACGCGAAGTCAAGCTGCACGGTGACATCCCCAGGCACGTGGCCGTTATCATGGACGGCAACGGGCGCTGGGCTCGCCAGCGAGGTCTGCCCAGGCACGCTGGGCACAAGGAGGGGATGAAGTCGGTCCGGGAGACGGTGGAGGGGTCTCTGGAAGCGGGCGTCGAGATCCTGACGCTTTTCGCCTTCTCCACACAGAACTGGCAGCGGCCCCAGTCCGAGATCTCCGGGCTGATGGCCCTGCTCAGGATCTACGCCGAGAAGGAGAAACGGGAATTGGTCCGTCAGGGCGTAAGGGTCCATGTCCTGGGAGAGCTGAGTCGGCTCGACGGCTCGGCCCGGCAAGCCGTCGACACCATCGTCGGGGGTACCGCCGGAGGACAGAACCTCCGCCTCAACCTCATGATATCCTACAGCGGTCGGGACGAGATCCTGCAGGCGTGTCGGGTTCTGGCTGAGCGGGCCGCCCAGGGAGTGCTCGACCCGGGAGAAATCGACGAGGATCTCTTCGCGGATACCCTCTTCACCCGGGATGTACCCGATCCGGACCTCTTGATCCGGACGTCCGGCGAATACCGTGTGAGCAACTTCCTGCTCTGGCAGCTGGCCTACACCGAGCTCTACATCACGCCCGTCCTTTGGCCCGATTTCAATCGCGAACACCTCTATGCCGCGGTCGACGATTACCAGCGACGGGAACGCCGTTTCGGTCGTGTCTCCACTGGTTGATATCCCGATCCGGGGCTGCCTTGCTGAGCAGGGCTCGGCCTGATGGCTTGGAGTGACCTGGGCAAACGGGTTACGGTTGCCGGTTTCGGAATTCCGGTCGCGCTCGCCATCGTGTATCTGGGAGGGTGGGCTCTGGGGGTCGCGATGTCCGTGGTGGCAGCTTTGGCTGCGGCGGAGTTCTACACCCTCTCCGAGAGGAAGGGTGACCGTCCCTTCCGTTGGATCGGAGCGGCAGCGGCGGCGGGGCTGGTTCTCCTCTGCACGAAATTGCCGATCTTCGCCCAGGCCGCGCCGTGGGCCATGGCTGGGATTCTCTCTCTGACCTTCACATCCCTGGTCGTAGCACTCTGGCTACGGGACGCCGACGGCTCCCCCCTGGCCGATGCCTCCGTCACCGTGGCGGGGGTGCTCTACGTAGGTGGGGGCCTGGCATTCGCCGTGCTTCTGCGCGAGCTCCCGAGGGAGATGGCACTCCCCTCGGACCCGAGTCCCTGGCTCGGAGCCGCCTTTCTGATCTTCCCCATCGGAGCCACCTGGTTGGGAGATTCGTTTGCCTACTTCGGTGGCACCAGGTGGGGCAGGCGAAAGCTGGCACCCTCCATCAGCCCCAAGAAGACCGTGGTGGGAGGGGTGGCGGGGCTTCTGGGTTCCGTCCTGGCTGCGTGGATCATGGCTTGGATCTTCAGCTCCTTCGTGCCGGGGTGGCATGTCTCGCAGGTGCTGATGCTGGTGGCGGGTTTGCTCGTGGGAGTCACTGCCCAGGTGGGTGACCTGACCGAATCGACTCTGAAGCGCTCCGCCGGAGTCAAGGACTCCGGTGATCTGATTCCGGGGCACGGTGGGGTACTGGACCGCTTTGACGCGCTCTTCTTCACCCTACCACTGGCGTATCTCATCTTCTGGCTCGGAGTGGTTCAGGGATGATGGGGATCGCGATCCTCGGGTCCACCGGCTCCATCGGTGTCAGCACCCTGGAGGTCGTGGAGCGCCACCCAACTCTCTTTCGGGTCGTGGCCCTCGCGGCCAACCGATCCGTGGACGCCTTGGCCGCCCAGGTGGCGAAGCACCGCCCTCTGATGGCCGTCATCGTGGAGGAGGAGATTCCCGAGGGTCAGGGTGGCTCTCCCCGGACACACTGGGCCAGGGGACGCGAGGCGCTCCTGGATCTCCTCGATCATCCGGATGTGGACGTGGTCGTCAATGCGCTGGTTGGCGCAGTGGGGCTGGAGCCCACTCTGCAGACTCTGCACGCGGGCAAGCGGTTGGCCGTGGCGAACAAGGAGTCGCTGGTGGCCGGTGGCTCCCTGGTCATGGAGGCCGCTAAGTCTCCCGGCGCAGAGCTGGTGCCCATCGACAGCGAGCACAGCGCGATCCTCCAGTGCATGCACGGCTCCGACCGCGAGGCGGTGGCTCGTGTCGTCCTGACGGCCTCGGGCGGCCCGTTTCGTGGATGGACGCCCGAGGCGCTGAGAGAGGTGAGACCGTCCGACGCGCTCCGGCACCCCACGTGGAGCATGGGTGCGAAGATTTCCGTGGATTCGGCGACCCTGGCCAACAAGGCGCTGGAGGTGATCGAGGCCCATTTCCTCTACGGCATGGCGTATGATGACATCGAGGTCGTCGTCCATCCACAGTCGATTATCCACTCCTTCGTGGAATTCGTCGATGGATCCGTTTTGGCTCAGGTGGGGTTTCCTACCATGGAGATCCCGATCCTCTATGCGCTGAGCTATCCGGATCGGGTGGCGGATGGGTCTTTGAGGACGTTCGACGCGGTGCGATCTTCACCTTTGACGTTCGAAGATGTGGATCGCAGCGTCTTCACCCTCTTCTGCCACGGCTTGAGCGCCGGCAGGGAGGGTGGGACCGCGCCTGCGGTCTTCAACGCCTCCAACGAGATCGCGGTGGAGGCGTTTTTGGGAGATCGCATCCGCTTCACCGAAATGGGAGAGGTGGTTGGCGGAACGCTGGATCGAGTTCCGGTTACTCCTGTGAAGCGAGTGGAGGATGTGCTGGACGCAGACAGTGAAGCGCGGAGGATAGCCCGAGAGATAGTGGCTGCCCGAAGCGATGGAGTATTGAGCCCGACATGACCACAATACTGGCGACAATCATCGTTCTCGGCGTGCTGATCTTCGTGCACGAGCTGGGCCACTTCGTAGCGGCCAAGCTCGTCGGCATCGAGGTACAGCGCTTCTCCATCGGACTGGGTCCCAAGGTGTGGGGCTTCCAGAGCGGTGAGACCGAGTACGTGGTCAGCGCCATTCCCCTCGGTGGATACGTGAAGATGGGGGGGATGGACGACGAGGTGATGGAGCGGATCGAGGGCGGCGGGCGCACGGAGCCGCGTACGCCCTCGCCGAAGGACTTCGACTCCAAGCCCATCTGGGCCCGGACCTTTGTGATTTCCGCAGGCGTCATCATGAACATGGTGTTCGCCTTTCTCCTCTACACGGCCACCTTCGGGATTTGGGGCATTCCGGAGTTCGACACCACCCGTGTGGGTAAGGTCGTAATGGAGCTCCTTCCTCCTGGAACGGAGGCTCTATCCGAGATCCCGGTGGGCGCCAGAATCACCGAGATCGGTGGCAACCCTACCACGCATTGGGGAGAGGTGCGCACCGGGCTTCTGAATGCATCTCCCGGACCCCTGGACATCGTTTGGGCGGATCCCGCGGGGCGGGTGGTGGTCCAGGTGCCGGAGGACCGGGAGGGGCAGATCAGGATGACGGCGTCCTTGAACAGTTGGGTGGAGGCGGGTGTCGGGGCTCTGGAGCCCGGCTCCCCGGCGGACAAGGGTGGTCTGGAGATCGGCGACAGGATCGTGTCGGTTGGGGGCGTGGAGGTGGATACCTGGTATGCCCTCGTGGCCGAGATCGAGCTGAGACCCGGCGCTAGAACCGAGTTGGGCGTGCTCAGGGATGGCAGGGCGCTCACCCGAGTGGTGACGCTGGCCACCCAGGAGGAGGAGGATCCGGTGACCCAGGAGAGCCGCACGATCGGCTACCTGGGCATCTTCCCGCCGACCTCGGGCATGGCCTACACGCCGGTGGGATTCGTCGATGCCGTGGTGATCGGGTACAGGGAGACCGTGGCGATCACCACCTTGATCCTGGACTTCCTCTGGGATCTGGTGACGCTGAACGTCTCTCCACGCTCCTTGGGCAGCATCGTGACCATCGGGGAGGCCTCGGGGCAGGCGGCGGCCATGGGTATGGGGACCTTCCTGCGCTTTATGGCCCTTTTCTCGGTGAACCTGGCCATCCTGAATCTGCTTCCCATTCCCGTCCTGGACGGAGGCCACCTGGTCTTCCTCCTCATCGAGGCGGTGAGAGGTAAGGCCCTCTCGGTGGAGCAGAGGATGAGGTGGAGTCAGGTGGGCTTCATCGTGCTGCTGGGCATCATGGTCTTCGCCCTCTCCAACGACTTCATGAGGCTCTTCGGCCTCTAGAAGGGTGTTGCGGCGCCATACGGCGTCAGGACTCCTCCCCGATGCTTTAGCATCGCATTCGTCGTCCTTCCTTGTCTGGCATCCGCAAGACCCCTGTGCGCGGCCGCACCCCACTTTCGCAACACCCTTCTAGTGTCCTGAGCCGGCTCCCACCTTCCCATCAAATGAGATCCAGCTGTTCCGGGCCCATGCGGGCCCGGAGCTCTTCTACGTCGTAGAACGGGGTGGGCTCCTCCTGACTTGCCACAGTCAGGTGGCCCTCGTATCCCGCGGCCCTCAGCGCCTCGCCCACCGCAGCCTTCGCGAGCTCGGGGCGGTTGCACTCCGCCGACAGGTGGGCCAGCACCACACCGGCGAGTCGGGAGTGGAGTAGCTCGGTGGCAAATTGGGCTGCGGCGTGGTTCGACATATGACCGTGGCTGGATAAAATCCTCTCCTTAACCGACCAGGGATAGGGACCCTGTAGGAGGAGGGACTTGTCGTGGTTCGCTTCTAGAACGAGGAAGTCGCACCCCGAGAGGGCGTGGGAGACCTGTGCCGTGGGGTGACCCAGATCGGTAGCGATTCCCACACGACTCCCCGTTTCCATGTCCTCCAACGCCACGGCCACCGGATCGGCGGCGTCGTGGATCGTGATGAAGGGATGGACCCGGATGGAGTCGATCTCAAAGGGATACCCCGGACGGTAGTGGCGCACCGGCTCCCTTCCGGTCAGGAGCTTTCTGCAGGCGGTCCCGGTGGGTTCGGTCAGGTAGATGGGGTATCCGTGCCGTCGGGATAGGACGCCCATTCCCCGGGTGTGGTCCTGATGGTCGTGGGTGATGAGAATCGCGGAGAGGGTCGTTGGGGCTACGCCGATCGCGTTGAGCCGACGCTCGACGTCCCTGCCGCTGAAGCCGGCGTCCACCAGTACCCGGGTCTCACCGGCCTCCACCAGGATCGAGTTCCCCCGGCTTCCGCTCCCCAGAACGCTTATCCGCACTCCGCTATTCCGGGGGGGGTCAGCTGTCGGGGTCCCGGAGCTTCGAGGGCAGCTCCGCCAGGAGTCGCTTGAGCTCCGGGGAGTGGGATCGGTGGGTGACGAGGGTGACGTCCCTGGTCCGGACCACCACCAGGTCGCTCACTCCGAATAGCACGACGGGGGCGTCGTCTGCGACCGCGATATTCCCCTCTCCCTCCACGACTATGACCTGTCCAAGGGCAACGTTGCCATCTGCGTCCGCCTCTCGCGTGCGGCTCAATGCCTCCCAGTTTCCCACGTCGTCCCACTGAAACGTCGCCTTGATGGTGCCGACCCGATCGCTACGCTCCAGGACAGATTCGTCCACGGTGACCGTGGGCACCTCGTCGAAGAAACGTTGGGGATCGTCGTTCTCCAGGTGATGAAGGAGATCGCCAATCTCCGGCGCCCAGCGCCGGATCTCGCTCAGGAAGCGTGATGCGGTCCAGACGAAGATCCCACTGTTCCAGAGGTATCCTTGCAGCATGTACTCGTCGGCAGTCTCGGCGTCGGGCTTCTCGTGGAACGCCGCGACCCGAAACGCCTCCTGTCCCTGGTCGTGGGCCAGAGGCTCCCCAGGCTGCAGGTACCCGTAACCGGTCTCGGGACGATCCGGCTCTACCGCCACCGTGAGCAGCAAATCCTCCTCCACGGCAATCCGGGCAGCGTCCAGGAGGAGCCGGTGGAACGATTCAACGGGTCGAATGGCGTGGTCGGAGTGTAGGGAGATCAAGACCGCGTCGGGATCCTCCTGACAAAGCACCCATGCCGCCCAGGCCAGAACTGGCCCGGTACCCTTCGCCCTGGGCTCCAGCATGAACGCTGTCTCGGGGAGGTCGGGGAGGACCTGGCGGTAGAGCGGTGTGAGATGGCCTCCCGCCAGGATTCGGATCCGCTCTTCCGTCACCATGCCTCGAGCCCTCTCCATGGTGTCGTGGATGAGCGGGAGATCACCGGCCAGGGGCAGAAGCTGCTTCGGGCGCCCGGGAGTGCTCAGGGGCCAGAACCGTGTGCCCGAGCCCCCGGCGAGAATCGTGATCCAGAGGTGGATGTCAGCGGGATTCAAGGATTTCAGTGATTCTTGAGACTAGCTTCTTCGGGCTGAACGGCTTCGTCATGAAATCAACCGCGCCGGAGGCAAAGGCCTCGTCCCGATCGGCGTCCTGTCCCTTCGCCGTCAGGATGAGTACCGGAAGATCCGCACGATGATCCAGGCCGCTCATCTCGTTCAGGACCTGGATTCCGGTCCGGCCCGGCATCATGATGTCCATGACCACGAGGTCGAGGGGGGTGGGGCCCCTCAGAAGATCCAGCGCCTGGTCCCCGTCGGCGGCCTCCACTACCTCGAAGTCGGAGGTTTGGAGGAGGGTCGCCAACACACGACGGATATGGGGCTCGTCCTCAGCCACGAGGATGCGGCCCCTCTTGCCCATCGTCGCATCGGGTCCGACCATCCGGACATCCTCGGATATTTTTGATTGTGCGGGGCGGGAACCTACCGGCGGGGTGGTGTAAAGTCAAGAAATGTGGCGGGTTTTCGGGGTTGACACATCCTCGAGATTTCCGATAGTGTGATTGAGCTTCTTGCGCCGACCGCGTGGGACGGGAGCAGCAGATGATGAACATATGGGGGGTAGTCTCGGGGAGATTCCCATCTTGGGCCGCTTTGGGATGCGTCGCGTGCCTGGCGGTGGCGACCATATTGGCGGTGGGAGCGGTGGGGTGTGACGATCCCTACGCAATCGATTGGGAGGAGAGCCCGGACACGGCCTTCATCTACTCTCTGGCCCGACCGGAGCTCAACCTCCCGTCGGCGTACGACTTCTTGGGCCACATGCCCCTGAGGGTGGAATCGCCGCCCTCTACCGGGAAATGGGACCTGGCGTTGGACACGCAGGATGGCGAACTCGTCTTCCTGCCGCCGGGAGCGTTGGGGGTCAGGTCTGCGGCCCGTCTGGCCCAGATCCCCAACACGACGTGGGACGAGGTGATCCAGGCCCCCTCCGATTCCGCCCAGTACAGCGCAGACCTGCCTGTCCCCGTGCGAGCGGGGGACATCTACGTCCTCCGTACTCATTCCTCCCGGGGATTCTACGGTATGAACTGCGTCTACTACGGGAGGATCAAGCCCTTGGAAATCGACGTGGACGGGGGCCTTCTCCGCTTCATGTACGATGTGAGCCCTGTGTGCAACAGCCTCCGTCTGATTCCCGACTAGAAGCCTGATTGGGCTTTTGGCGAATTAACCAGGACGAGGAGTGCCGTGCTCGATCTCCGACTATTCCGGAACGAACCGGACACAGTGAAGGCGGCTCTGGCGAGACGCGGGCTGGCTGATGCCGAGGCCCTCGTCGATGATGTGCTGCGTCTGGATGCGGAGCGGCGAGAGGCCATTCAGGAGGCCGACGACAAGAAGGCCCAGAGGAACGAGGTCTCCAAGGAGATCGGCGAGAGAAAGCGTCGTGGAGAGCCGGCCGAGGAGATGATAGCGGAGATGCGGGAGGTAGGGCAGCGGATCGCGGAGTTGGACGAGGTAGTGGCTGAGCGAGAGTCCCGCATCGAGGAGATCCTCATGGGCACTCCCAACCTCCCTCTGGAGGATGTCCCCTTGGGAGGGGAGGAGGCCAACGAGGTAGTTCGGGAGTGGGGAGATCCTCCGGATCTAGCCTTCGAGCCCAAGGCCCACTGGGATCTGGGAGAGGCCCTGGGACTGATGGATTTCCCTCGAGCGGCCAAGATCTCGGGATCCGGATTCCCGGTACTTCGGGGCAGGGGTGCCCGCTATCAACGGACCCTCATCGACTTCATGCTGGACATCCACGTCAGGGAGCACGGTTACGAGGAGCTCCGCTTGCCCTACCTGGTGACCCGGGAGACGATGACCGGTACGGGTCAGTTGCCGAAGTTCGCGGAGGAGTCGTACGAAACCGTGAGAGATGGACTCTGGCTGATCCCCACTGCCGAAGTCCCGATCACCAACCTCCACCGGGACGAGATCCTCGGTTCCGATGATCTTCCCCTGCGCTACACTGCCTATACTCCCTGCTTCCGGAGAGAGGCGGGGGCGGCGGGAAAGGACACTCGGGGGCTCCTGCGGGTGCACCAATTCGACAAGGTCGAGCTCGTGCGCTACGAGAGGCCGGAGGAGAGCCGCGATGCCCTGGAAGTGCTCACTGCCGAGGCGGAGAAGATCCTGCAACTTCTAGGGCTCCCCTACCGGGTCGTGCGCCTGGCGTCGGCGGACCTGGGCTTCTCCTCGGCGCTGACCTACGACCTGGAAGTGTGGGCATGCGGAGTGGGGATGTGGCTCGAAGTATCGAGCTGCAGCACCTTCACGGACTTCCAGGCCCGGCGGGCGAATCTTCGCTACCGCCCGTCGCCAGGTGAGAAACCGGTCCATGTCCACACGCTCAACGGATCGGGCCTGGCCCTCCCACGCCTGATGGTCGCATTGCTGGAGAATTACCAACAGGAGGATGGCAGCGTTCTGATCCCCGAGGTCGTCCAACCCTATGTGGGGCTGGAGAGGCTGGAGATGTGAGCTGCCGGGGAGTGGAGCGGGAGAGCCCGGAGGAGCGATGACCCGCCGCAACTGGCCAGTGGCCCTGGCAGTTCTCTTCGTGGCCCAGCTCGTTTGGTATCTGGTCTACACGGAGAGGATCGTCCAGGCGCTGCGTGTCAACGCCGAGACCCTCACGCAGATCTATGCTCAGGTACAGGAGGGAATCACCGATCCATCCCCCGCCGGGGCGGATCTGGCTCTCTACCGTCTGCAGGGCCTGGTGATCCGGTCGGGAGTGCCTCTAGTGATCACCGGAGTGGGAGATACGGTGCTGGGGGCGGAGAATCTCCCCTTCGAGGTGGATCTGGACACTCCGGGGGGCCAGGAGGAGGCCCTGAGGTACGTACGACGCCTTGACCTGCGACACCCACCGATCGGTGAACCGGCCTCCACCCAGCTCCATTACGGCGATCCCCCCGAACTCGCTCGCCTGCGGTGGATTTTTTGGTTCCAGGTGGGGGGTCTCTTCCTCACGGCGCTGATCGGCTTGATGGTGATCCGATACCAGTGGAGAGCCGAGGGGGAGCGGGCCTGGACCGCCATGGCTCGGGAGTTGGCCCATCAGTTGGGGACCCCCCTCTCCTCGCTCCAGGGGTGGCTCGAGCTACTCGAGCTTCCACGGGGCGAACGGCCGGAGGCCATCGGGTCTAAGGTCATTGGCGACGGCATCCGGGAGGACCTGGTACGCCTGGAGCGAATCAGCCACCGCTTCGAGCTCATCGGGCGCGAGCCGAAGCTGACCCGGGTCGACCTCCGCCAGGTGCTGGAAGATCTGGAGCGATACCTGCAGGCCCGAATCCCCCGATTAACCTCCGGGGTCGAGTTGAGCCTCGACCTCCAGCCCGATCTGCCCCCCGTGATGGGAAGTGAGGTGCTGCTGGCCTGGGCTCTGGAGAATGTGGTGAAGAACGCCCTGGATGCTCTGGCAGGGAAGGGTGGGCGGATCATGATCTCAGCCACCCGGGACGACCCTGGCTCAGTGACCGTGAGGATCACCGACACCGGCGTGGGGGTCCCCTACGAGCTCCGGAATCGGATCTTCGAGCCGGGGGTCACCACGAAGTCGAGCGGGTGGGGTGTGGGTCTCACCCTTTCCCGCCGGATCATCGAGGTGGTCCACGGTGGGCGCATCGAGCTATCGGATGGCAGGGAAACAGGGGCCACATTCTACGTGAGACTCCCTGCCGCCAGGGGTGTCTGAGCATCCATCCCATTCATCCCCGGGAACCAGAGAATTGTCGAAGAACAGGAGTGGGAATATCGCCAACTCCGAGGCCTACATCCTCGCGCTGAACCCGGAGCAGCGGGAAGCGACCGAGCACTTCGAGGGCCCTCTCCTGGTACTGGCCGGGGCCGGCTCCGGGAAGACTCGTGTGCTCACTTCCCGGGTTTGTCACCTCATCCGGCACCATGGTGTCCCACCGGACCGGATCCTGGCCGTGACCTTCACCAACAAGGCCGCCGGCGAGATGCGGGACCGCATCACCGCCATGCTCGGCGCCGAGCCCGTCGGGATGTGGATGGGGACCTTCCACGCTCTGGGCGCCAGGATCCTCCGGCGGCATGCTCCCATTCTGGGGTGGACCCACGCCTACACCATCTACGACGAGGATGCCAGCCTTCGGCACCTGAAAAGGGCCATCGAGAAGGTGGAGTTGGATCCGAAGCGATGGCACCCCAAGGCGGTGAAGGGGGAGATCAGCGGGGCGAAGAACCAGCTCATCGGGCCGGTCGAGTATCTGGAGGAGCACGGAGACAACTACGACCTCTTCATCCGGAACGCGGCGAAGGTGTATCCGGTCTATCAGGAAGGCCTCAAGTCCCAAAACGCCTTCGACTTCGACGATCTGCTGGTGAAGCCGGTGGAGCTTTTCCTGGAACATCCGTCGGTCCTGGACCGGTATCGGCAGCGCTTCCTCTTCCTCCTGGTGGACGAGTACCAGGACACCAACCACGCTCAGTTCCGCTTCCTGGAGCTACTCTCGTCGGAGCACAAGAACCTCATGGTCGTAGGTGACGACGACCAGAGCATCTACGGGTGGCGCGGTGCGGACATCAGGAACATTCTGGACTTCGAGCGCACCTTCCCCTGGACCTCCGTGGTGCGGCTCGAGCAGAACTACCGATCCACGGAGACGATTCTGGAGGTGGCGAACCAGGTCATCAGCCAGAACAAGAGGCGGAAGGGGAAGACTCTGCGGACGGACCGAGCCGGGGGAGAGCTGATCACTCTGGTGGAGACGGCGGACGAGTCCGACGAGGCTCGCTGGATCGTGGAGGAGATTCAGGCTCGGGTGGAGGAAGACCCGGAGGACTCGTATCGGAGCTTCACCATCCTCTACCGGACCAACGCACAATCCCGGGCCCTGGAGGACGCCTTCCGGAGGGCTGGGGTACCCTACCAGATAGTCGGTGGGGTGCGCTTCTACGCGCGACGGGAGATCCAGGACGTGCTGGGCTACCTGCGGCTCATCTCGAATCCCCTGGACGCCGGCGCCTTCGAGCGTGTTGTGAACTACCCCCGGCGGGGCGTCGGGGGAGTCACGTTGGAGCGGCTCGCCGGCTGGGCGGCCGGGGAGGGTCTGGGTCTGCTGGAGGCATCTGCCCGGGCGGAAGAGATCGGGGGACTTCCTGGAGCGGGAGCGGCGTCCCTGGTCGAGTTCGCCCGGCTGATCCAGCGCTACTCGGGTTTGGCGACCCGACTTCCGGTGGGAGAGCTGGTGGAGGAGCTGGTGAGGGAGCTGGAGCTGAAGCGGCGGTTGCGGGAGGAAGGGCCCGAGGGGGAGGACAGAGCCGGCAATGTGGAGGAGCTGATCGCCGGTGCCATGGACTTCGATGCGGAGCTGCTGGAGGAGTGGGAGGAGGAGGTGGACGACCCCTTCACCGAGTTGGACCTCTTCCTCCAACGCGTCGCCCTCGTGGCCGAGATCGACCAGCACGACCCCGATGCCGACACCGTGTCCCTCATGACGCTTCACAACGCCAAGGGGTTGGAGTTCCCGGTAGTGATCATCTCGGGTCTGGAGGAAGGCCTCTTTCCACTGAGCCGGTCGTACGAGGACCCTGACTCTCTGGAAGAGGAGCGCCGTCTCTTCTACGTCGGTATCACCCGGGCCGAGAGAAAGCTGTACATGAGCTACGCCCTGAGACGGCGCCGTGGTGGAGAGTTCATGTACGGGCGGCTCTCCACTTTCGTGGACCCCATCAAGGTGGAGTACTTGGAGGAGCGGCGCTCGCCCCGACTGGAGCGGGACCGATCGCTTCTGGGATACGGCTCTCGTCGCACTGGCTGGGACGAACACACTGACGACCAGGACGGAGGTTTCGACGAGCTCAACCAGGACTCTCCTCGCTTCGTGAGGGGGGAGGGAGTGCTGCACCCCACCTTTGGATCCGGATCGGTTGTGGAGATCTCGGGCTTCGGGAGGGACGTGAAGGTCACCGTGGACTTCGATTCGGTGGGTCGGAAAAAGCTCCTGGTGCGCTACGCCGGACTCGAGCGGGACTTCGAGTGAGCGCTGCTTCCCACCGGCAAATCCTTCCTCCGCACTGCCTCCACCTTCGGCCAGAAGAGAAGGGGCTCACTCGGTAGGGGGAAGAACTCGTCAGCCAGCTCTTGGAGGACGAATTGGTCCATCGCTCCGCCGTTGGCAATACCCCTCCGACGTACCTTCTTCGCCAGGCGCAGGTTGATCTCGCCCGTGGGATCCAGCGCAGCGGCTCTGGAACGGTAGCTGCTGGCCAGGTACCCCAGGACGTGATCGAAGGCCAGGGCGAAGTACACCTGAACGGCGGGCTCGGGAAGATCGAATCGCGAACGGCGTAAGGCTTTGTCGAACACCAACTTCCACCGCTCATTGCTCTGGAATCGAATCATCCCCCGGAAGATCCTGCGGTTGGTCTGGAAGGAAAACACCGTTCGGCTCAGCACGGCGTCGAAGAGCTCGTCCGCCTCGGAATGATCGTAATCCATCACCAGGCGCCGGGCCTTCCCCAGGTACTCCTCCCCCATGTGCACATCCATGCGGTGCTCCCAGTAGGTGTGACCCAGAGCCTTGGTCGTGCTGGTGAGCAGTAGCTGCCGTGGCAGGAAGAGGTTGTGGGCGACGGTATCGCCTGCCAGATGGGCCAGGTAGCCATAGGCTGTGGCACGCATGGGGTCGGAGTCGGCGGAGGCGAGGATCTCCTCCCCGACCCTCCAGTCGTGGCAATGCCGTCCTTCCGGCGCGTACTTCTTCGCGAAGGAGATATCCGCGGACACAGAGCCGTACAGGAAGTGGATGGGGAAGCGCTCGAGAACGAGCCTGACGGCCGGCGGAAGGAGATACAGTGCATCCAGCACCATCTCTCCCAGTGCCACATGAGTGCCCGGACCCCAGGCCAGGAGGTTCTCGGGCAGAAGGAGGAGCCACCCCGCAGCCAGGAAGATGGCGGTCACAAGAAGACCCACCCTCAAACGTCTACCCTTCCTTCCCCTCCGCCTCGTCTTCGTTGGCCACATCCTCCGGGTCCTCATCCTCCTCGCCATGCCCCAGAACCCTGGCGCCGGCCCGAACCCCCCGCACCGTGGACGCCGTGTCGAGGAAGATGTCCTCGGCCTCACCCTGAACGACTTCGATGAGCGCGTTGAAGTCCTCGACTCGCTCCTCCACCCGGTCCGAAGCGTGGTTGAGCCGGTCCGTGATCCGTCCCACCGATTCATTGAGCTTCTGGATATCCGTGCGGACGGAGGCCGCGATGAAGTCTACGTTTTCCGCCACGCTGCGGGCTCTGTCCAGGACGGGCTCGGCGTTCCGCTCCAGATTCTTGGCCACGGAGCCCAGCGTCCTGCTGAGACGGCGCATCTGGAGGACAAGAATCACAGCCAGGAGGAATAGGATGACCAGACCCGCGGCCACCACGATGGAAGACACGGCTTCCGCCGTGGCAAGCCCATCCCTCGATACCACCATGAAGACGGTGTCCGCGGCGGGGCCTTGCGCGGCCATCGAAGCTGCGAATTCGGTGACGCTGCTCATGGATGAAGTCTAACCCGGGTTCGTGTCATAGATCCAGATGGCGCTTGCATCTTCCCCGGCCGCTGCCGCCAGGACAGGCCCTCAGGAATGCGCTCGGCGGCGGATCCGGGCGGTGGGTCATCGTGCTCTGAGAAGGCGGTCGAGCTCGGCCCTGAGCCTGGCAGGATCCTCATCTCTCAGATGGGAGTAAGGGTGTCGGGCCTGCCGAATGCGATCCCACTCCAGGGTGACATCGACACGGGCGGTCTTCCCTTGGGGAGCGGAGGCCAGGACCTGCCCCTCCGGTCCCACCACCATCGATCCCCCGGCGAAGGTGGCGTCTCCTTCGACCCCCGCCCGGTTGCATAGGATGAGGAAGACCCCGTACTGGAGCGCGGTGGTCCGTGCCATCTGTTCCCACGGCTCTGTCGAGGCGAAGGCCACCTCCCCGTCCGGCGTCTCCGACGCCCCCCGGCCCGGTGCCGCGGCGAGGACCAGGAGGAGATCGATCTCTTGGACCGCCAGAAGGTAGGAGAGGGCGGGGTGCCAGAAGTCCTCGCAGACCAGCACACCGACCCGCCACCCGGGAGCCAGGTCGAAGGGCACCACAGCGTTCCTCCCCGGGGCGAAGAACCGTCCCTCCTCGAACATACCGTAGGTGGGGAGATAGACCTTCCGGTGACTGTGGAGAAGCTCCTGGCCACGGTAGACCGCCGCGCTGTTGTAGACGAGTTTATCGCCACCTCGCTCTACGAGACCAAAGGCTACAGCAGGCCCCTCAGGGGGGAGGGTGACGGGGCAGCCCCCGTCCAGGGAGATCGCCATATCGCCGGCCCTGTCCCGTACCGAGTAGCCGGTCAGCGCGAGCTCGGGGAAGACGACGAGGTCGGTGTCCCGGGAGTCACGGACGAGATCCTCGATCCGCGCCCGATTCGCCCCGGTATCGCCCAGGGTCGTGTCACACTGCTGGACGACGACATGGAGATCTTCGCTCAATCGGGAGTCTCCCGGTCGGGTGGGGCTCCGTGCCGGATCGCCTCCTCCTGGGCTCTTTGATCGTCGCCGTCCGCCAGCGCTTTCTCCACGCGGGGCGAGATTTCACCGGCACGGCGGAGGATCGCGGTGGTGAAGAAGGGCCCCGTGAGCTCGGAGACCACCACTCCCAGCACCACGATTCCAAAGAGGGTCTCCACGGCATCCAGGGGTCCGGCGCTGAGCCCCGCGTAGGTCAGTACACCCGAGATCGCCATGGCCAGTGAGATTCCCCCCTGCGGCATCAGGCCCAGGCCGATCCGCTTGGGGACGGGGAAGCCCAGGCGAACCGTCCGGGAGGCCGCCGCGCTCCCCACGATCTTGGCGCCACCGCGGATCGCTACGTAGCCGATGGCCAGCGGCACGATCCAGAGGGTGGGAAAGTCCAGAAGAGCTCCCGCCAGCAGGAGTAGAACCACGTACACCGGCTTCTCCCACCTCTGCAGCACGGCGAAGATCCTCTGAGGATCGGCGGACAGATTCGCCACCAGAGCGCCCATGATGACGCAGACGAAGAGGGGGGAGAGCTGGAACTGGAGGGCTGCTCCGCTGGCGAAGGTGCAGATGCCCAGCAGGAAGAGCACCAATTCCTCCCCATGGGGCTTGGGGCGCATGAGCCACAGAAAGATGATCCCGCACACTACGCCCAAGCCGCCTGCCACCACCAGCCACTCCAGCCCTGGAGTGGTTTCGAGTCCGGCCACCACCTCCCTGGGTCGGAAGAGTGCGTAGGTGATTTGAAGCGCGGCGATCCCCACCAGAGCGTCCACCGAAGCCACGAAGAAGAGGAGCCGTCGGATGTTGCCCCGCACGAGGAAGGTCGTGGATACGAGGGCGATTCCGGCGGGTGCCGAAACGCACGCCGTGGCCGCCGCGCCCATGAGCAGGACCGTCCGAACGTCGTCCAGGGGCCCGAAGGCTCGCAGACCCAGCCATCCCAACCCGAAGAAGAGGACGAAGGTCAGCGCAGCCTGTCCGAAGGCGAAGAGGTGAAAGGAGAGGGGGAACTCGCGCAAGTTCTTCCGATCCAACTGCAGGCCGAAGTGGAAGCCCACCCAACCCAGGCCCAGGGCCATCAGGGGGAAGAGCTGGCGCACCGCCTCAGCGGTCATTAGACCCAGAACGTGCGGGCCCAGGACGAAGCCGATGAAGAGAAAGTGGGTTCCGGTCCTGAGGAGGAGCGCTGGGCCCGGAGAGATCCTGTCGGTGGTGAAGGTGATTCGGGCCCCGAGAAGAGCCAGCAGGATCAGGATGAGAGTGGAGACCAGGGGATACATAGGGACATGAGCGACGCCTCAGATGGCGTCGTCATCCTCACCCAGCTCGGGGGCGAGCCCCATCACCCTGTCTACGGGAATTGTCATCACGATCCCGGTGGCGGGTCGGGTCAAATCTCCGCACACGTCCTGGAGCAACTCGAAGGCGGGCTCGATCTTGTCGTGATCCACGACGCTGAGAATGGTCCGATTCTGTGGCCGGGAGCGGGAAATCAGCGTCTGAAGGCCCGCGAAGATGGGGATGTCATGTGAGAGGAGCCGTCCCATACCCTCGCTGTTCACCACCGTGGCACCGGTAATGCCGATCTCCACGAAGCCGGACAGGATGTCGTCCAGGCGCTCGGGGTCGTTGATGACGGCGATCAGGAGGTGCATCGGCTTCCCTCAGGCATGCTCCGCGTCCACCATCCGGACGATTTCCAGCGCTTCCGCCGGGCCGCCGGCCGCGGCCAGGTCGTCCAGGAAGCCCGAGTGCCGACTCAGTCGACAGACCCGGGCCAGTAGCTTGATGTGCTCCGACTCCCTCCCCGGCGGAGAAAGAAGCACGAAGAAGACGTTCACGGGCTCGGCGTCCGGAGGGCCGAAGGGGATGGGCTCGGGTGCCACAGCGATCATCAGCTGTGTCTCGTTCAGCTCCGGGATGGTGGCGTGGGGGATGGCCACACCGTTCCCCATAGACGTGGTGTGCGACCGCTCTCGGGCCAGGAGGGCCTCCCGAATCTCACCGCCGTCTTCCACCACGCCCGCGCCTGCGAAGCATGAGGCGATACGGTCGATCACCTCCTCAGCCGTGGCGCCGACGAGGTCGGTCGTCACCAACTCGGCACTCAAATATCCGGATAACCGCATAGTTGCCTACTCTGGGAGGGTTACGAGGGGGATGATAGACGAGGCTCGGGAAGAGTGTCAAGAATGCAGTGCCTGGCGATCCCTCATCCCTCGGCGACGCCAATCCCGGCATGACTGCTGCAACACCCTTCTGGGAAAGACGGCAGCTGCTCCGGTTGCTGCGCCCGATGCACATGGAATATGTTCGAGCGAGCGAACGGTCCATAGGCCGATCCAGTGGGCTCTTTCAGAGCTCGCATTGCCGAATCACCCAGGAAGCCGAGATGCCCAGCTTTGTCGTGGAAGGTGGGAAGCCCCTCTCCGGGTCCATTCGTCCGGCGGGCAATAAGAACGCCGCCCTGCCGGCCCTGGCGGCGGCGACCCTCACCGACGCCCCTGTGACGCTGGAGAATGTCCCCCGGATCTTGGACGTGGAGACCCTTCTGCAGCTGCTGGAGTCCCTCGGGGCAAGCGTGACCTGGGACGGGCCGAATACGGTCACTGTCTGCGGGGCGGGCATTCGGACAGGGGATCTGGACCCCGTACTGGCAGAACGGATCCGTGCTTCCATTCTGCTGGCGGGGCCATTGCTGGCCCGCCTCGGAAAGGTAAGCCTGCCGCCGCCGGGTGGAGACGTCATTGGGCGCCGACGCCTGGACACCCACTTCTTCGCGTTCGAGTCCTTGGGGGCCACCATCGAATTCGGGGAGGGCTTCGATATCTCCGGCCGTCTTTACGGCACTTCGATGTTCTTGGATGAGCCCTCGGTCACCGCCACGGAAAACGCCATCATGGCGTCGGTCCTGGCGCAGGGGAGGACACTGATCCGAAACGCGGCAGCGGAGCCCCACGTCCAGGACCTCTGCTCCCTTTTGAACCAGATGGGGGCCCAGATCTCGGGGATCGGAACGCACATTCTGGAGATCGAGGGAGTCGAGAGTCTGGGGGGGGCGACCTTCCGGCTCGGCACCGATCACATCGAGGTCGGGTCGTTCATCGGCCTCGCCGCGGTGACTGGGAGCGAGCTGGTAGTGGAGGACGTCCCGATCCAGCACCTCGACTCCACCCTCAACGGATTCACGCGCCTCGGCGTGGAATGCGTCGTCGAGGGAAGGTCCCTTCGCGTCCACGGAGACCGTGCACTGGAGGTCCGGTCGGACGCATTGGGGCATGTGCCGAAGATCGATGACGGACCGTGGCCCGCCTTTCCGGCGGATCTTACCTCCATCGCAGTGGTGGTCGCGACTCAGTGCACCGGGACGACTCTGATCCATGAGAAGATGTTCGAATCCCGGATGTACTTCACGGACAAGCTGGTGGGGATGGGGGCTCAGATAATCCTCTGTGATCCACACCGTGCCGTGGTAGTGGGTCCTTCGAAGCTGAGCGGTATGACTCTGGAGAGCCCTGACATCAGGGCCGGGATGGCTTTGCTCCTGGCGGCCCTGGGTGCGGAAGGGGAGAGTCGCATCAAGAACATCGGGCAGATCGAGCGTGGATACGAGAAAATCGACGAGCGTCTGCGGGCCCTGGGAGCGCGGATTCGAAGGGAAGAGTAGGACAGGCTCCAATGGAAACTCGAGGTGAGCCCGGGCCGTAGGTCAGTGTGAAGGAGGGCTACCCGAGACTGGCGGTTGAAGGGCTGCGACCATGACCGAAAAGCGGAAGACCAAGAAAGAGGGCATCTCCGGCGGCATCAGGCAGGGTCTGGGGGTCCTGTCGGCGTTCAAGGATGCCGTCGAGGAGACCATCAGCGAGGCCCGGGAGCGGGGTGATCTGAGCACCGAGAGGGCCAAGGAGATCATGAAGGGGGCGCTGGCCAAGGCTCAGGAGGCTGCCGGAGAGGCTCGGGAGCGTCTGGAATCTGTCAGGAAGGAGGATTTCGACGGGGTTAAGGAGGTCGTGGGAGACCTCAAGGACCGCGTCGAGAAGCTGGAGCAGCGCATCCGAAAGGGGTTCGGGCAGGAGGAGACGGCCCCGGAGGAGGAGGACCCGGAGGCGGAAGAGGACGTCGCAGCGGAGGAACAGGGGGGAGGGGACGACGGAAACCCTTGAAGCGCATACTTATGTAGCCTATATTATCATTCTGACGGGGCCGCCGTGCAGGCGGTCATTTTGTGAGTGGGGGAGTTGGCGGCCCCCGCTTTTTTATTCCGGTAGGCCGGGCTTCTCTGCCGGCCGGGGCCGGGGATCGGCGCATGACCAGACGGAACCCGGATATCGAGGAGGAGCTTGAGCGACGCCTCGAAGAGTTGGGCTTCGAGTTGGTGGATGCCCTTTGGGCTGGCAGTGCAGCCCGGCCGATCCTGCGGGTGAGGATCGACCTGGCGGACTCCGAGCCTGGCCGGGGCGTAACGGTGGACGATTGCGCCAGGGTGAGCCGAGGTCTCGAGCCGTGGCTGGACGAGAAGGAGGAGATTTCAGAGCGATACGTGCTGGAGATCTCTTCTCCCGGTGTCGAGCGACCGCTCGTTCGACCGCGGGATTGGGTTCGATTCGCAGGTAGGCAAGTTGAGCTTCGGGGTCACCGGGTGCTGGCGGATCGAGCGAGGCGTTTGGAAGGAAGGCTTCTGGGACTCGATGAAGGCCCGGGAGGGGAAGCCAGAGTCCTTCTTCAGTTGGCGGAGGGCGAAGAAGTCCGGGTTTCCGTGAAGGATATCGCCGTTGCGCACTTGATCTTCGATTGGGAGTGAATGTTGCGACCGACAGAAGAGCGGGAGACAGCAAGAGGGACATGACAGACTCTGGCCAGATTGTCGCGGCCCTGAGGGATATCGCCGCCACGAAAGATCTGACACCGGATGAGCTGGAGGATCTCATTCGGGACGGGATCACTGCGGGCCTCATCCGGATCTACGGGCCCAACGTGGAGTCGGAGATCGATATCCATGAGGACACGGGCGAAATAGAGATCGTGGTTCTCAAGCGGGTCGTGGACGAGGTGGAGGACCCCTCGTCCGAGGTGAGCCTGGAAGAGGCTCGCTGGGACGACGATACGTACGAGGTCGGGGACCTGATGGAGATCCCCGTGACCTTCGCGGAGTTCGGGAGGAACGCCGTGATGGCCACAAAGCAGAGGATTGTCCAGCGGGTCAGGGAGGGAGAGCGCCAGAGAGTCCGGGACGAGTATTCGGACCGGATCGGGGAGCTTCTCTCCGGCGAGGTGCAGCAGATCGAGCGAGGCAAGATCGTCGTGATGCTGAACCGGTCCCGGGACGCCGAGGCGATCATTCCCTGGAAGGACCAGAATCCCAGGGAGCGATTTCGCCAGGGTGATCCGATTCGGGCAGTGCTCAAGAAGGTGGATGAGACGCCGAAGGGTCCGCGCCTCATTCTCTCGAGAGCCGATCCCCTCTTCGTGGCGGCTCTCTTCAAGATCGAGGTTCCCGAGATCTATCAGGGGATCGTCGAGATCAAGGAGTGGGCCCGCGAGGTTGGCGGACGCACCAAGATCGCGGTCTACAGCCGGGACGATTCCATCGACCCGGTGGGAGCCTGTGTGGGACTGAAGGGCTCTCGCGTGCAGGCTGTGGTCTCGGAGCTGGGCGGCGAGCGCATCGACATCGTCCCCTGGCACCCCGATCCCGAGGTCTTCGCACGGAGGTCTCTGGCGCCGGCAAGAGTGGCGAAGGTCATCAGCGATTCGGAACGCCTCGTCATTACGGCCATCGTCGACGAAGACCAACTGTCTCTGGCCATCGGGAAGAATGGGCAGAACGTCCGCCTGGCCTCCCAGCTCATCGGTTGGCAGATCGATCTGTATGGGTCCAGGGAGTGGCTGGAGCGGGGGGCAGATCTCTCCCTCTTCGGCGAAGTGCCGGAGGAGGTAGAGGAGGACGGTCTGGAGACTGCGGACTTCGCCCTTTCGGAGCTGGAGCTCAAGGAGGAGCTACTGGCCGCCCTGGCGGGCGCGGGCTACTCCACCTTCCTCGACATCATCGACTTGGAACTGGCCGATTTCGCCAAGATAGAGGGAATTGAGGCCGACGCCGCCGAGCATCTGCTGGCGATTATCGACGAGTTGACGGTGATGGACGGGGATACGGCTTCGGAGGTCGAGGCCGAGGAGGAGGGGGACGAAGAGGAAGCCAAGGAAGGCGAGGAAACCGCCGGGGCTGAGGCTGAAGAGGCTGAGGCTGAAGAGGCTGTGGAAGGCGAAGAGGCTGAAGAGGCTGAAGCTGAAGAGGTTGTGGAAGACGAAGAGGCTGAGGCTGAAGCTGAAGAGGTTGTGGAAGGCGAAGAGGCTGAGGCTGAAGAGGCTGAGGAGGGCGAAGAGACTGAGGAGGAGGCCGACGCCGACGACGCTCTTTCTCAGGAGACGGATGACGACCAGGATCAAGACGACTGAGGACCTCTCCTTCCTGGGCCTGGCCAATCGTGCCGGTGCCGTGGAGAGAGGGACCGAGGCGGCTCGCCAGGCGGTTCGCCGGGGCGAAGCCTACCTGGTGTTGATCGCTCGGGATTCGTCGGAGCAGCAGAAGCAGAAGGTGCTGAAGCCCCTGGAGCGGCAGGGCGTGCCGTTTCTGGAAATCACGGATCGTGCGACGCTGGGGGCTGCGGTTGGACGTGGGCCGCTTACAGCGGTGGCGGTGACCGACGCCTCGTTCGCGTCGGAGCTGGAACGGCGGTACTCGAACAAGTAATGGTGGTTGGGTAGGACATTCGAGGAGCGGAGGTAGTCCTTACGCATGCAGGTCATCGAGCTAGCAACTGACCTCAAGGTCGATCCTGGGGCCCTGATCCATTTCCTTCGGGAATTGGGCATACCGGTCCAGGATGATGAGGCCGAGATGAGCGAGGCCGATGTGTCTCGCGTGATCGCACGTGTGGAGCGGGAGCGACGTGCGGGCCACAAGGACGTCACCGAGGCCCTCGAGGCAGCGATCGAGGACGCACAGAGTTCCACTCGCCGACGTCGTCGTCGCCGGCGCAGCGCGCCGGAGCCTTCCGAGGAGGTCGAGGTCGAGGCCGAGGCCGAAGCCGAGTCGGATGAAGTGGAGGAGGAGGTGGTGTTCGAGGCCGAGGCGGAGGCCGATGCAGAGGAAGAGATTGAGGCCGGGGACGATTCAGACGAGGAGGGTGAGGACTCGGAAGAGGTAGAGGCCGAGAATGCTGAAGACATCGAAGCCGACTCCGAAGTAGTGGAGGAGGAGGTGTCGGCGATCGAGACGGCTGAAGAGGTGGAAGAAGAATCCATCATCTTCGAGAAGCCTCAAGCTGTACGTATCGGAGCAGCCGAAGGCCCCGTTAGTACCGGCGGCCAGCCTGCAGCCAGCGCGGCCCCCGGCGGTCAGGTTCGCATCCAGGCAGAGGGATACACCTCGGACGGACGCAGGAAGAAGAAGGAGCGCAAGAAGGGGAAGAAGCGGCAGCGGGTGGATCAGGAAGCGGTTCAGTCGAACATTCAGCGCGTTCTGGCCGAGATCAAAGGCGGTGGTAAGAAGCGCCGAAAGGCTCGGGGCTCCGTCCCGTCGAAGGAGGAGCGCGCGGCGGCGGAGGAGGAGGTACGTCAGGAGGAGGAGCGCGAGGCCACGACGGTTCGGGTCAATGAGTTCCTGACCATCGCAGAGCTGTCCGAGCTGGTGGACGTGTCAGCCTCTCAGATAGTGGGGTCCGCCTTCAAGAACCTGGGGCTGATGGTCACGATCAATCAGCGGTTGGACTTCGACCAGATAGAGATGCTCTTGGAGGAGTTCGGGTTCACGGCGGTCCGGGAGGAGGAGTACGGAACCGAGGAGCCCGAGGAGGTCGTGGAGGATGCACCTGAGGACCTGCGAGGCCGTCCACCGGTCGTGACCGTCATGGGCCATGTCGATCACGGCAAGACGAAGCTCCTGGACTTCATTCGGAGCGCGAACGTCGTAGGGGGCGAGTCTGGCGGCATCACCCAGCACATCGGTGCCTACCATGTGGAGTTGCCGAACGAGCGCTCCATCACCTTCCTGGACACGCCGGGACACGCAGCCTTCACCGCGATGCGGGCCCGGGGAGCCGACGTCACCGACATCGTGGTTCTGGTGGTCGCGGCCGACGACTCCGTGATGCCCCAGACCGTCGAGGCCATCAGCCACGCCCGCAATGCCGGCGTTCCGCTGGTGGTTGCGGTGAACAAGATCGATTTGCCCACAGCAAACCCAGGCAAGGTGAGGCAAGAGCTCCTGCAACATGAGGTGCAGGTGGAGGAATTCGGGGGCGACGTCCTGTCCGCCGAGATCAGCGCAAAGAAGGGTGAGGGGATCGACGACCTCCTCGAGAAGGTCCTCCTTCAGGCCGAGATGCTGGAGCTGAAGGCGAATCCCGACCGGGCGGCCCACGGAGCGGTCATCGAAGCTCAGCTCGACGTGGGGAAGGGACCCGTCATCTCCGTTCTGGTGCAGACCGGGACCCTCCGGGTCGGTGACAGCTTCATCTGCGGGCTTTACGACGGGCGCGTCCGGGCCATGTTGGATGAGCGCGGCAAGTCGATAAAAGCGGCGGGCCCTGGGATTCCGGTCCAGGTTCTGGGTGCCCCTGGCGTGCCGCAGGCCGGAGACACCTTCCTGGCCATGGAGGCGGATCGAGCCGCCGAGATCGCCAGCACTCGGCAGCGGCTGGAGCGGGAGAAGCAGCTTCGCATCAAGGAGCGCGGCTTCAAGCTGGGTGACTTCTCGGAGCTGATGGCTGAGGGCCAGGTCGCCAGGCTACCTCTCATCATCAAGGGCGACGTGGACGGTTCGGTCCAGGCGGTTTCCGACGTCCTGGAGCAGCTCAGCACCGACGAAGTTCAGGTGGACATCATCCACCGGGCTGTGGGAGCCATCAACGAGCCGGACGTCCTGCTGGCTCACTCCGCTGGAGCGGTGATCATTGGATTCGGGGTGCGGCCCCACCCCAACGCCCGCCGGATAGCCGAGAGGGACTCTGTAGACATCCATGTCTACGACGTCATTTACGAGGCCGTGGACGACGTGAAGGCGGCCCTGGAGGGAATGCTGGAGCCCGAGCGTCGTGAGACCGTTCTGGGTGACGCCGAGGTCCGGGACATCTTCAAGATCACCAAGGTGGGGACCATCGCAGGTTCCTACGTCACCGACGGCACCATCGACCGCAAGGCCAGCGCCCGAGTGATCCGGGACGGAATCGTGGTCTACGACGGCGAATTCTCCTCTCTGAAACGCTTCAAGGACGACGTCAGCGAGGTCAAGGATGGCCTCGAATGCGGGATCGGGATCGCGAACTTCAATGACGTGAAGGTGGGAGACATCATCGAGTGTTATCGGGTGGAGGAAGTGGCCAGGACTCTGGCCGGAACCCATTCCTGACACACACCTGGACAACGAGCTGTATTGCGCCTCATGTAGGACGGAGATCCCCGAGATCAACGATGGTCGTCACCGTCGTCACCTGGGAATTGTCAATCCCCGGATGCTCCTCCCTGAAGGAGAAGCGGATGGTGGTCCGGTCGCTGAAAGACCGGATACGGAACAAGTTCAACCTCTCCGTGGCAGAGACCGGCCACCAGGACGTGTTGACGAGGGCGGAGCTCTCGGTTGCTCTGGTGGCCACCGATCAACGCTTCGCCGATTCCGTGATCGACAAGGTGGATCGCCTCGTCGACACCGACCGACGCGCCCTGATAATCCACTCGAGCCGCATCGACCATTGAGCTACGTCCCGGGGTCCATCATCCGATGTCCGCTGGGCCGACGCTCGTCATCCCATTGGGGAAGTGTGAGGGGAGGCTTTCGATGAGTCGGAGAATCCCCCGGCTGAACGAGCAGCTCAAGCGTGAAGTCTCCGACATACTTTCGAGAGAGGTACGGGATCCCAGGGTCGGACTGGTCATCGTGACCGGGGCGGACGTCACTCCCGATCTTTGGGTGGCGAAGATCTACGTTCAGCTGATAGGTGACGCGGCCGAGAGGGAGCAGACGCTGGTCGGTCTGGAAGCCGCTACCCCCTTCGTGAGGATCGCTCTCGGAAAACGCCTACAAACTCGTCGGATACCCGAGCTCCGCTTCCTCGAGGACCAAACCCTCGAGCAGGCGACCCGGATCGAGCAGATCCTGGACGAGGTCCTCCCCCCTGACACCGAGGCGGCCGAGGAGGACCTTGAAGATTCCGGGGCAGCGGAGGAGTCCGGATCGTGACGGAGAGTAGCCCGGACCGGAGTGGAGTCCTCCTGGTGGACAAGCCCGAGGGTCCCACCTCTCACGATGTCGTGGACCAGCTTCGCAGGGCTCTTGGGGTCCGTCGAGTGGGGCACACCGGCACTCTGGATCCATTCGCGTCGGGCCTTCTGCTCCTGTGCGTTGGATTCGCCACCCGTCTCTCGGAGTACCTGGTGGGGCTGGAGAAGAGCTACGTGGCCTGGGCGACCCTTGGCGTCACTACGACGACGCTGGACAGGGAGGGGGAGGTGACGGGCCGCGACGAGGGGTGGAGAGAGCTCACGGACGAAGAGGTACGCGAGGCGGTGAAGGAGCTGGAGGGGGTATCCCTTCAGGTGCCACCCCAGTTTTCGGCGAAGAAGGTGGGTGGGGAGGCGATGCACAGGAAGGCCCGGCGTGGTGAGGAGGTGGTGCTGAAGCCCGTCCCAATCACCGTCCACGAGATTCTGACGGAGGAGGTGGCGCTCCCGGACTTTCGATTTCGGGTTCGTTGCTCGAGCGGAAGCTACATTCGGGCCCTGGCACGGGACCTGGGCGAACGACTGGGCGTGGGGTGCCACCTGACGGCCCTGAGGCGCACCCGAATCGGGCCCTTCGATGTGGAGCGCGCCGTTTTGGCGACGAAGCTGGAGGAGGCGGATGCGAGGGAGTGTGCCTGGATCACGCCGGAGGAGAGCTTGAGCCACCTGAGCCGCATCGAGGTGGAGGCCGAGGAAGCGGCACGGCTGCGGCATGGGCAGGCCGTGTCGGTGGCCGGGCTGGACTCCGACTCGGAGGAGCCTATCGTGCTGCTCCATGGCGGGAAGCTCCTGGCCATCGGCGCGTGTGAGGGAGGGGTCGTGCGTCCCAGGAAGGTCTTCTCGGCATGAACGGAAACGTAGCGGGATTCGCCGTCGACCCGACACTCCCCCCGGGTCTCCCTCCCAACGGAGCTGAGACGGTGGTGACGGTCGGCACCTTCGACGGCGTGCATCGTGGGCACTGGGAGGTCCTTCAGGAGATCCGTCGCCGGGCCGATGCCGGGAACCGCCGCAGCGTACTGGTTACTTTCCACCCCCATCCTCTGAGGATCATCCATCCCCAACAGGCACCGTTCCTTCTCACGACCCCTGTCGAGAAGAAGGAGATCCTGGCCGAGAGTGGATTGGACTACGCAGTGTTCATCCCATTCACGCCGGTTCTCGCCAGCTACTCCCCTCGGCGGTTCGTGGAGGAGATCCTGGTGGATCGTCTGCGGGTGAAGGAGCTGGTGATCGGCTACGACCATGGCTTTGGTCGAGGACGGAGCGGAACCACTGAGACTCTACGGAGGATCGGCTCCGAGTTGGGATTCGCGGTTGACGTGGTGCCCGAGGTGAGGGCCGACGGAGACGTGATCTCGTCCAGCCGTATACGCAAGGCGGTGGAAGCTGGGCAGATGGAGCGTGCCCGAGCCGGATTGGGTCGTCCCTACTCGGTTCGCGGGCTCGTGGTACGAGGCGATGGACGGGGACGTACGCTGGGCTTTCCGACGGCCAATCTGGCGGTCACGGCGGACATGAAGCTGGTTCCTCCCCCCGGCGTCTATGCCGTTCGTGGAGCTCTGCGCAGCGGAAGCCACGCGGGGGCCCTCCACATCGGCCCGCGCCCGAGCTTCAAGGGCTCTCCTCCCACCATCGAGCTACACCTCATCGACTTCGAGGGCGATCTCTACGGAGAGCCGGTGCGGGTGGATTTCATGCAGCGTCTGCGAGACGTGCACTCCTTCACGACGGTGGAATCCCTGGTAGATCAGCTCCGGGAAGACGTGGAGCTCGCCAGGGTGACGCTCGCCGATGACGCACCCGGTGAGTCCGTCGATTCCGAGGGCGAAAGGACATAAAGCGCACCTCATCTTGTTCATAACCAGGGTTTGGGTAACTTTACAGGCTAAAACTGGGAATAAGAACGCGCGGCAGCGCTTCCCTCGTAGCGTAGACTCTTGAGGAGGCAGCCAGAAGATGGCGATCGACAAGAAGACTATCATTGAGAAGTACCAAATGCACGAGAAGGACGGGGGCAGCGCCCCGGTCCAAGCTGCGATCCTCACCGCCCGCATCAACCACCTGCGTGACCACTTCGAGGCTCACAAGAAGGATCACCACAGTCGGCACGG